>Ga0194128_10004474_pt1 | contig 20421 bp, 22 predicted proteins | sample TA2KigCa65mmetaG_FD_148650 | JGI IMG/M metagenome (GOLD analysis project Ga0194128, IMG submission 148650) | Freshwater microbial communities from Lake Tanganyika, Tanzania - TA2015037 Kigoma Deep Cast 65m | ecosystem: Environmental > Aquatic > Freshwater > Lake | place: Tanzania: Lake... | reverse complement strand
TCCCCATATTATTCTTCGCGTAGGGGTTTTAGGGATTTGGCCATTTCAAAGTCGGCAAAGTCGGCAGACTTGAAGCTGAACACGACGAAACCCTTGCGGTCGGTGTCCTTCCGGGCGGACTTCAAAGCCCGCTCCAAGTGCGGCCAGAGGGCGGCAATGCGCTTGCTCAGTCGCTTGGCGGTCAACGGGCGCGGGTCGTCCAGCGTCGGGTCAACCGCGCGGAGCTTGGGCACAAGGTCAGCGGCTTGGCCGGTGAAGGCTCCTGCCGTTCGGAGGTAGGCGAGCAACGCCGTGGCAATCGGGTCATTCTCCAAACAGAACGCGGCCTTGTCGGACTCCGCCAGCTGGAGCGCGGCGATGGTCTCCGCCTCGCGGTTCAGCGCCCGGCCAATCCGCACGGCGAAGGCGGCGAAGTCGGGGTGACGCTGGTTCAATCCGCCCGGTGTCGGGCTGGTGTCCGCGAGCGCCTTCCGCAGAGTGTCGGCAATGTGCGACAACGCGCCGTCTCGCGCCGCTTGGATTTCGTCGGTCAACTGCCCGTCGCTGGTGTCGCCAGCCCGGCGGCCCATGCGGACAAGCAAGAGCCTGTCGGCAAGCCCGGCGTCACTGGCGAAGGTCGGGTTCGCGGTCGTGACGGCAATCCAAGCCCGTGCGCGGAGCGTGACAGTCTCCGCGTTGGTGTAGAGCCGTCGGCGTTGGCTGCAGCCATCCGTTGCGGCATTGGCGAGCGCGTCCGCCAGCCATCGGCAGCGCGTGTCGGCGTTGTCCAAAGTGAAAAGCCCGCCTTGGTCAATCGCCGGCCAGAAGTGGGATTCCGATTCTTCCTCAACTTTCTGCGCGATGAACGGCAATCCGAAAAGTTCCGCGAAGCCCTTCACCAATCGGGTTTTGCCCGAACCGATTTCACCTGCGAGACAAAGCGGCGGCTTGCAACGCGGATTCGTGGGCAGGCTGTAGAGCCAGAGACGGAGCAAGTCGGGGCCGTGGCCCGCGTCGGCGTGCGCGTCACGAAAGAGCGCACACGACTCGAACGGGTCGCATGGCGCGGTGAGCTTCCACGGCACGAGCGTCCGGCCGACGGGAAAAAGCACGCCATCCGCGCCGTTGTCCGCGAGGCTGGCACCATCGGCGGAAATCTTCACAAGCCGGCCGTCGCCGTTGCTGAGATACACCGCGCCCATCCGTGAAGCCCAAAAGGCTTCCGGCACTATGCCCGTCGTGTGCGGCCCGGACATGGCGGCAGTCTCGACGGCGGCCCGGATGAACGCGTAGGATTGGTCTGCCCGGTTCACGCGCAGCCAGTCCGAAAGCCAGGCCGTGAAGCTGTCGCTGCGGATGCGTTCCAACCGCTTCCGCTCACCGTCAAAGAACATCGCGGATTCGTAATCGCGCAACTCGGCATGGAAAAAGAATCGGCCCCGCTGCGCGAGCGCGGCCACGACCGCCTCGCCGATGCGGTGGCGTTTCTCCGCCGTGCTCAAGTCGCCGTTGGTGAGCAGCGCGACAATGGTTCCGCGAATGTCTTCCGCGCCGGTCGGGGCTGACGTGACACTGACTTCCGGCTCCGGTTCGCTGACTTCGCGCTCTAACAAAGATAAGTCAAATGCGGGGTTCACAGGATGGCCTTTTGTTTGGGCGACGGATTCAGGTAGAGCAAACGCTGGCGGCCGTCGCCGGCCGCACCGATGGTTCGCGTGACGCCGGGCAGGCGAGAAAGGCGCGAAGGATTTTTGTTCGCACCGTCCACGCCAAACTTGCTTAAGAGCGCCAGCATCCGCGCGACGGTCTGCCGGTAAGCCTCCGCGCTCGCCGCGTCCACGCGCACCCAAGCGTGAAGCGAGCGCCCGCCACTGGTGAGAATCGCCGCTGTCGGTAGCGGCAACTTGGCGAGCAATGACAGTTGCAAATCCACCGGAACCGCGTCGCATTCAATGAGCGCGAAGCGAAACGCCGTCACGTTCGCGTCAGCCGTTCCGCCTCTATCCACTGGATTCATGCGCAGCCAACCGCCGGCCTCACTCTGCTGCGTGCCGCGCTCGCGAAAGAGCGCAATCAGCTTGTCGCGCTCAAGCGTGTCGCCAAAGCCGGCGGGGTTGGCCTTGAGCGAGCCGTCCGGCTTTGTGTCGGCCTTGAACGCGGTCACGACATTGACCAGCTCGCCGGGGAGATAGAGGCTCGCCAGCAAGGCGAGGGCGTCCGTTGTCCAGTCGTCGGGCGGGCGAATTGCTGACGCTTCCCAAAGGTCGGCTTCATCGCACCGGAATCCGCGCAAGTAGTTTTCAACCGCGCTGGCCGGGTCAACCCGCGGCTTGGGCGCTGCCGATGAAGGTTTTCCGTCCAGCAAGTTCCCGCGTGGTTTCGCGTGCGTTTGCTTCTCCGCCGATTGCAGTTTGCGAATCAAGTCGGCGTCCGCCCAAGACGGGGAGCAACGCGAGTTATACTCGCGGAGGATGATTAAAGCTTCCGTTGGACTGAGCGCGAAGTCCCAAACGAGCACGTTCGCCACGGCCAGCGTTTGACAGTCGCCATGATTCCCTTGAACCGCTCCCGGAATTTTCGCGACGTAGGCGCGAGCGCGGTCGAAGCTGGTGAGCGTCGCGGTCATTTCCGCCTCCCGTGGTTCGCGGCCTTGTTTAAGTTGCGCACGCGGCGGGCGAAGGCGAGCAACGCGGGGTTGACTCGCGGTGTGTCTGTGGTTAATCTGGGCATTGTAGTTGCTCCTGTGGTCCCAATTCACTCGCGAGGTAGTTGGGGCCTTTTTTGTTTTCAGGCAATCACGGCTTCACCTCCAGACGGCCCGGAAGTGTTCGACTCCGCAGGAGCTTCTCGACTTGGGAAACCGAGTAGTAACACGGCCCGCCGCCTCGCCGGGCATTTTGATTTGCCTTGAATCGAAAAATGCCCGCCTGATCAAACCAAGCCCTGCATGTCTCACGGCACGGGGGCGGCGAAATGTGGAGAGGGATCGTGGTTCTGAGTAGCTCGGACATCGTTGCGAGCCGAGCCGTCGATGAAGGTTTCGTAGTTTGCATACCCTATTCATCCGATACGAATGCCAGGCAATGCAAAGAAACTAAGGGGACAAGTTGAGCCTGATTTGTCCCTTGCGGAGGAATGGCAGTTGCTACATTCCGTCGCCCACGTCAAAGCCGCGTTCGCGCAGCACTCGCAGAGCCGCCCACAATGCACGGGTGATGCTCAACTGCCTGTCCGCGCCTTTAAGACGTTGGCGCGCTTTCTTAACGGCCTCGGTCGCTTTCGGTTTCAGGCGAGAGTCAATTGCATATCGGATAGCGTCATCCTTTGCGTCAGTCGTGATTACGCCAGCAATCTTGTCTTGCGGGCGAGTGAGCCAGATCTTCGTGAGACATTGCTTTCGAACCTTGGCTGCAATGCTGGCGTTGTTCCACGTCTTACGAATCTCGGCCAGCAACTTGAGTGTCAAATCGGGATGCTCCGAGTAGAATTCAGAAAAGACTCTAGCCAGTTCTCCGGCCTCTGGAATCTTGAGAGACGCGCCCAACGTGTCCGGGCGCAGCGCAACGACGATGACCGCTTGCAGGTGTGTACTGCCAATCGTGATCGGTCCAGTCGATTTAGCCTCTCGGTTGAGCAGCCTCATCACTGCGGGGGCGAGATATTCCCAGGCAGAGAAATGGCGGATGTTAGGTCGAGGCATTTTGTCCTTTCGTCGGCATGATGCCGTAGAATGCTGCTGTGTCCGCACTCGAAACGCGGCCTTGATAATGCGCCTTGATTATCGCCTCGGAGTTTCCGAATTGCTCGGCGGCTTGTCCGTAGCTCCCGGTTTTTCTGAAGAAATGACTAACGGCCGTGTGCCTTAGAACGTCCTCTGTCCACGATCTCAGGCCAGGCCCAAATCCAGCGGCTTGCTTGACGCAATCGAAGTCCTTACGCCAGTTCGAAGGGTAGAACTCCCGGCCCTCGAAGGCCGTCAACCAAGCCCGAAGAGCAGGACAGATCGTCACCACACGCGCCCGGCCCGTCTTCGTCTGATTTGCCTCAAGGCGGATTTCACCGTCCTCAAGATTGACCGCCGCCCAGGTCAACCGACTCGCTTCGAACGGGCGCAAGCCGCTGAACATGGTCACGGCCAAATACGGAACGAGCCGCCCGGCTTTGAAGTTCTCCGCAGACGCCATCAGAGCCTTGCACTCTTCCACCGTGAGAATCGCTGGCGGTGCCTTTTCTCCTCTCTCGATCTTCACCGCGGAGCAAGGATTGGTTGCGAGCCAGCGCCGGGGTCGCTCGATGCACCATGAGAAGAACCTGGACAGTGCGCGCTTGTCGCCGTCGCGCGTCACCGCATCGGCTTTCCGCTTGGCCAAGAAATTCTCGACGGTCTCCGGGGTGATGTCCGCAACATGCAAGTTGTGAACCGAGTTTCCGAACACGTTCACCCGCACTCTAAGATTTTGCTTCGACCTTGGGCGCAAGGTTTCGGTCGCATCCAGCCACGCCTTGAAGGCTTGGACCGCATCATCCAGACGCGGTGACTCGACAACGGATTGAGCGCGGCCATGTCTGAGCCAGTAGTCCACGGCCCTAAGCAATTCGTGATCGGCCTCGTCACCTAACCGGAGAAACGCCGTCTCTGCGATTCGAAGTTGCGTTTCGTTCAGCTTGGTCGCCCGGATGGCCGTGTCCGTTCGCTGGGCGAGCCATTCGGTTTGAAGTTCGACCAGCTTGCACTCGGCGGCCTGCACGTCGCAGAAGTTTTCCCGGACGCGGGTGCCGTCGCGCTTGACGCCGGCCACGCGCCAGGATTTTGTTCCTCCTCGATTGAGGAAAGGGATGATTTTGAATCGCTGCTTGGGGCCATTTTTGCCGGTTGCCATCGGTTGCCAGGTTCGATTGAGTCTCATTGCTTTCTAATAGACCATTATACGTGAAAATATGTCAAGTCTCATGGCAACCGTTTTTTAATGTCAATGGAATGCCTGTAAACAAAGGCTGGAATGAATGTTAAGCGAAGTCCTTTTAAGCCGTTGGTCCAGGGTTCGAATCCCTGCCGACCCACCATTTTTCGAGTCTTTTCACCTGCACTTTCCTGTGCAACGTTACTGATCGGATGAGCCATAAAACGCGTCTGCTTTTTGGGAACGAGTTTTCGCAGGAAGAATTGATCCTTGCGGCGCTCGAGTCTTTTGGCATTACGGCGCTTTTCGGCCCGGACACGATTCCCAGTTACTTTCAGTGAGTGCGAAGGGGAAAATAGTGGTTGCCTCCGGATTGGCGGTGATTGCAGTGGCGGCAATCGCTTTTCTCGCCCGCCCGTCTGGTCCAAAGGGCGCCGCTTTGGCTGCCAGGGAAGATGCCATGGAACTGCTGGGTGCCCGCATCGCCAAGCTTTGTCCAGACTGCCAAGTTCTGGTCCTTTCAAATCCGTTCGCCAAGAAATCAGGAGTTCTCGATGCGAAAAACCAATTCGAGCGAGCTGGCATTCGCGGGTTGCGCAAAGGGTTGGGCAAACAGACCGCGGTGACGGTTGTGTTCCCGGAAATTCGGGCGGAATACGTGGCCAATCCCAGATCTGCGGTCATTCCTTCCGACTCCCGGACACCGCTGAGCTTCTTAATGCAGCCGGCTTCCGTGGATCAACTCGCCGAGGCGCATCCCGAATGCAGGGTCATCGTGAGCTTGATCGGATTGCCTGTCGGAACGGACCGGTTAAAGGTTTGGGGTGAGAAAGACCCGCGGTGTTTTGCGCTGCTCCTGCCGGATTTGCGAGTGCTCGGTCCGCGAGCCAACACGATGGAAGCGTTTCAACGGGGGAAACTCCTGGCGGTCGCGGTGGAAGATTCGCACTCCAGTGCTCCGCTGATTGTGACGAAAGACAACGTGGCGGAGGTGCTGATACGCCAGCCCAGGGCTCTGGGCTTCTAAATCGAGACTTGCGACATTGGTGCATTTCCGCCTTTAGATTGAACAAAGCAGGTTCGCCCAACCAGCCGCGGACTGTGCCGATGTGGTGTGGGTTGATTTAGCGCGATGTCGCGGCAATGTCGGCAACTGCGGAATGCAGCTCGTTCAAAGTTTGCGTTCGTGATCTGCGATTGCTGCGTTGTTCGCAAATGCGTAGCTTGGGTCATTCAACTGAAAAGGAATCCTGTGCAAATGGATCAAAGCCGTCGCTGCTTCGGGCTGCCTCTCACTCGGCGCGAGATGCTCATACGCTGCGCGAACGGTTTCGGCGCAGTCGCCCTGCTCAGTCAGTTGGCTCAGAGAAATCATGCCGGGAATTCACCTCTTGTCGGAGCGCACTCACTCGCGCCACGGGCTGGCCACCACTTTCCCCGAGCCAAGAGCGTCATCTTTCTGTTTATGGATGGCGGGCCGTCGCAGGTGGATACATTCGATCCAAAGCCTCGGTTGGATCGTGAGCACGGCCAACCGATCAAGATCAAGGCGCCGCCCACACAATTCATTCCGCATGACAGCGTGCCGAAGGTCATGCGTTCACCGTGGACTTTTCAGCGGTATGGGCAAAGTGGCGCTTCGATCAGCGAATTGTTTCCGCACCTGGCCAAGCGCGTCGATGACATCGCCATCGTCCGCTCGATTGTGGGAGATTTCGCCGAGCACGCGAATGCCAACCTCTTTCTGCATACTGGCTTCAATCAGCAAGGCCGGCCAAGCATGGGAGCTTGCGTCAGTTATGGATTGGGAGCTGAATGCCAGAATCTGCCAGGGTTTATCGTCTTGAGCGGCGGACGCATTCCGGCGGGTGGTCCGCACAATTTCCAGAGCGGCTTCCTGCCGGCTGTCTATCAAAGTTAAATTTTCCGCGATACCAAAGCGCCGTTGGCCAACCTCCAGCGCAACGAAGCAAGTGCTGAGTTGCAGCAGGGCAAACTCGATCTCATGCGAAAATCGGACCAGTCGGTATTAGGTCGTTTAGGTCCAAATAATCTCGTTGAATCGGCCATCGCCAATTATGAATTGGCTTTTCGGATGCAGGCGGCGGTCCCGGATTTGTTGGACATCCGGGGCGAATCCGAAGCGACGCGCCAGCTCTACGGTCTCGATCAAGAGGTGACACGCCAGTACGGCGCCCAATGTTTGCTCGCGCGGCGATTGGTCGAGCGCGGCGTGCGATTTGTTGAAGTCACGCCGCCGATTCTCGATGGGGCTAACCGTTGGGATCAGCACGAGAGATTAAAGGAGGGACACGAGAAGAATGCGCGCGCGACAGATCAACCGGTGGCAGCTTTGCTGCAAGATCTCAAAGCGCGCGGATTACTGGAGGAAACGCTGGTGATTTGGGGCGGCGAGTTTGGCCGCACTCCAGTGGCCCAGGGCGCCTCTGGCGGCCGCGACCATAGCCCGTACGGGTTTACCATCTGGCTGGCTGGCGGAGGCATCAAAGGCGGCACGGTGTATGGCGCGACGGATGAATAGGGCTTTTACGCCATCGAGAATAAGGTTCACATTCATGATTTGCACGCGACCATGCTGCATCTGTTGGGGATCGACCACACGCGGTTGACCTATCGGTTCGGAGGACGGGATATGCGGTTGACCGATGTGTACGGTGAGGTGGTTCACGGTATTATTGCGTGACCTCGGCCGGGCGAAAATCTGACAACCAAGCCGCAACGCCGGGCGCAGTGGCGGCTAAAACGGAGCGCGGACATTCTTGTCCGCAGCAAGATTCGAATGCCTGGCCAATCTCGACCATTTGAACGCGCGTCCTTCATTTCCAATTGCTGCGGACAAGAATGTCCGCGCTCCGACGAATCGTCGCGACTTGCGTTAGATAGACGTGGGCGGCGAAGAAACGTCCGTATCTTTCCTCCGGGTCAGGTGCAGCCGCGAGACGCGCAATCCATCCATAGCCTCGACCCGCAGCTCAAACGCCCCGATCTTGAGGACATCGCCTGCTTTGGCAAATCCGCCTTGGCGATGGGTCACGAAACCGCTCGTGGTGGTAATGCCTTCCTCTTCCAGGTTTTCTCCGGCCAACTCGGAGAGCTCATGCAAAGGCAAGGCGCCATCAAGTTCCCAAGAGTTGTCGCTGGTCTTTTGGAGAAGCGGTTTTTCTTGATCGAACTCGTCTTGAATTTGGCCGACCAACTCTTCAAGAATGTTTTCCAATGTCACCATTCCAACGGTGCCTCCATATTCATCCACGACAATCGCCATATGAAGTCTGCGTTCGAGAAAGAGCTGGAGCAATTTTTCCAGCTTGGCCGTTTCGGGAATATAGATCAATTTGCGCGCCACTGAGGACAGATCAGCGCCGCGTTTGGCCTTCAACCGCATTGCAAACAAGTCTTTGAAGTGAACAACGCCCAAGGTTTTGTCTGGGTTACCCTCCTCGCATAATGGGAAGCGGGAATAACGCGTTTTCTCAGCTGCATCGAGGCATTCAACAATGCTGGCCTCCGTATCGAGGCCAACTATTTCGAGCCGCGGGCGCATCACGTCGCGAGCAATGCGCCGGCGCAATGAAAGAGCGTTCAGGACAATATCGCGGCCCAAATCCGAGCCACCGGCTTGTTCCTGGCTGGCCGCAAACAGCAACCGCAATTCTTCCTCCGAATGAACCAGTTCAGCTTCGCTGACGGGTTCAATGCCGACTCGGCGCAGCAGCCACAGGGATGTGTTATTCAGCGCCCAAATGAATGGATAGGAGACTTTGTAAAACCAAAGCAGTGGCGAGGCGATCCAAAGCGTGGTCGGCAACGGTTTTTGGATGGCCAAGGATTTCGGCGCCAGTTCGCCCATGACAATATGCAAAAACGTGATGACCGAGAACCCAACAGCGAAAGCGATCGAATGTTGCAATTGTGCGGAGAGCCCGCGCATCAAAGGTTCCATCAGCTTGGCGAACAACGGTTCGGCAAACCAGCCCAACCCGAGACTGGCGAGGGTAATCCCAAGTTGCGTCGCACTGAGTGAAGCGTCGAGATTGCGGACGATTCGTTGCGCGATCTTCGCCCTGCGATGTCCTCGATTGATCAACGGCGCCAGTTGCGTCTCGCGAATCTTGACGATGGCGAATTCTGCCGCCACGAAGAATCCATTCAAAAAGACGAGGAACAGGACAAGCAGCAGCGTCAGGCTTAGATCGAGGAAAAAATCCATGAGGATGACTATAGGCTGACTTTCCCAAAAACGGCGTTGAGGATGTCCTGCAGGCTGACAATCCCAATTTCGCGATGATCTGAAGCCAGCACAATGGCGAGGCGCTGGCCGCTGCGCTGCAATCGCCGCAAAGCATCCTCCAGGCGCAAATCTTCGCCGACATAAAGGGCCGGCTTGACGTAACTGCCGGCCGGTTTGGCGGGATCGAAATCTGGACTATAAAGAAACGTTCTCAGACTGAGGATTCCGACGACCCGCTTCAGCTTGTTCTGGGTTTGCCAGACGGGCACGCGCGTGAGCTGGTTTTCCCGGCAAAGGTTCAAGACGTCGGTCATGGGCGTTTCGGTCGAAACCGCGACGACTTTGGACCAAGGCACGGTGATGGCTCGCACTGTGATGTTCTGCAAATCCAGAACCCGATTGATCATGGCGCGTTCTTCCGACGTCAGGCTGGCTTCCGATTCCTGCATGGCCATCCGCAGCTCATTCCGGCTGCCAAAGAGGTGGCCTTTAAAGCTTTTGCGACCGGTGAGGCGCAACAAAGCGTTCGAGAAGCGCGTCAATAACCAGACCAGTGGTGACAACGCGACGTGAATGAAGCGAAAAGGCACGACCAACAAAAGACAAAGTCGATTCGGAAAGAGCCGAAAAAGCATCTTGGGAAGAAGGTCGCAGAGGGCATAGAACAGGAATGTGACCGCGACGTACACGACAAGGAAGAGGATGGGATATTCACGGAACGCGCCGCGCAGGACGACAACGATCCAGCTCAAGGCAGCAAATGTTGCCAGCGTATTTCCAATAAAAATGGTCCAGAGAAAGTTTTCTGGATTTTCCAGATACCCGTGAAGGAGCTCGGCGCGCCGTTTGCCAGCGCGCATTTGCTGGCGAATGCGCAATCGGCTCAACGCCAGCACGCCGGCTTCCATTCCTGACAGCAGAAAGGACAAGGCAGCGCCGAGACCGACGATGATGAAAAATCCGGCGTTCGTTTCCATTAAATGATGCGTGATGCGTGATGCGTCATACGTGAGACATGATGCGCGATACGGCGAAACTTAGATGTTTTCATTTTCTGATTGCTTCGACCAGCAGTTCACGCACGCGGCGTTCATCCGCTGCCGAAGCGGTCAACTTCAGGCCGCGAAACGTCGCGGACTGGCCTTGCGTTGGCACGACGCCAAGTTCGTTCACCAACAGCCCGCCCATCGTGTCCACGTTCTGGACATCGCCGAGTTCGGGATGCTCGCGTCGAAAATCATCGACCCGAGTCATGCCGCTGACCCGCCAACAGCCATCGCGCAATTTCTCCATGACGAAACCTTGCGCCTCGCCTTCGCCGTGCAGTTCGCCGACCACTTCTTCCAAAATATCCTCCATCGTCACCAATCCGGCGGTCCCGCCAAATTCATCGAGCACGATGGCCAGGCCGCGCTGCTGACGTTGGAAGCTCTTGAAAAGCTGCAACAGATTCATTGTTTCCGGCACGAAGGAAGGAAACTCGATGGCCTCGGCCAGGTCGCTGTCCGGGTTGAGCAACAGGGTTCGCGTATTGAGAATGCCGATGATCGTGTCGGGCGTTTCATCGTAGAGTGGCAGGCGTCGATGCTTGAATTTCCGCGCGGCGGCCACCATATCTTCGATAGGCAGGTCATCCGGAAGACAAGCCATTTGCGAACGCGGTCTCATGGCGTCTTTGGCCGTCTTGCAATCGAGGTTGATGATTTGCAAAATGATTTCTTTCTCGGACCGGCCCAAGGCGCCCTGTTGCGTCGCCATTTCGAGCAGTTCCTGATATTCGGCTTCCGTCAGAGTTGTTTGCGGTTTCAGCGACTTTGGGAGCAAGGCTCGCAGCAAGAAAGAATTGAGTTCCTGAGCCACACGGCGAAACGGACGAGTAACATCTCTCAGGAACAGCATCGGTCGCGAGAGTCGCAGCGACCATTGTTCGGGCGAACGAACAGCCAATGTTTTCGGAATCACTTCGCAGCCCACTAGGATCAGCAGGAGGACAACCGCCATAGTGAGGCCAACCGGCCACTTGCCTTCGAGGGCAACCGAAAGTGCCGTGCCCATCAAACCGGCATTGGCGAAGGTGTTTCCGAGGACGATCGTCGCAAGCAAGTCCTGCGGTTCGCGGAGCAGTTGGACCACTTTCTCGCCCAATTCCGGAGAACGTTCCGCCAGTTGCTGCGCCCGCCATTTGCCCAGCGAAAAAAGCGCCGATTCAGCCAGGGCGAAGAAGAAACTCGCCCCGGCAAAGATCAAAATTCCCATGATCGCCACGTAGGCCAGCACCATGGTCCAAGTATCGAGAAACCAGTCGAAAGGCAAAGGGGAAAATTGCCGTTTGCCGTTTGGTCGGACAGCGCGTCCCGCCTGTCCTGCTTTTGGATTTGATGCACACAGATGCAGGACAAGCGAGACGCACTGTCCTGCTAAACGATTGTTAGAAGCCGGAAGTTGAACGTTGAGCATTTTCGTCGTTATGGCAACGTGCAAACATGGAAGTTTCAGAAACGATCCAATGTCCCTTCTGCGGGCAGTCGTTTGATTTGACGGTCGACACGACCGTGTCCAGTCAACGATTCACGACCGATTGTGAAGTGTGCTGCCGGCCATTCGAAGTGGCGGCCGAATGCGAGCCTGGAGCGATTTTGTCCTTGGATGTGTTGGGCAGTTGAAGGAGAGTGCGCCCCTATTATGAACAGTGTTGGAGTGCTTTTGTCGATTTACATCGTGCTGCTTTTGGCCGGTGGTCTGATCGGTTTCCTAAAGGCGGGCAGCAAAGCGTCTCTAATCGCTTCCTTGATTTCCGCGATTTTGCTGGGCCTTTTTCAGTTCGTCATTCCTGGGGCGGGTTACGCCGCGGACATCGTGCTTGGGGCGCTGTTGATTTTCTTTGGCATGCGGTTTGTCAAAGGCAAGAAGTTCATGCCTGCTGGCCTAATGACGGTCGTGACGTTAGTCACGTTGATCTTGCGGTTTGTGATCTAAATCGAGACACACGACAGTCGTGCATTTCGCTTTTAGATTGAACAAAGCAGTTTTAAGGCAGGGCGAACCTGCCGCCTTGGAGCGTGCCAATGTTCTGTGCTTTGATTTAGCGAAGGCTATCGGAAATGGCTAACCGCCGGCGTCTACGTACTGCGTAACGAACTTCTTAAACTTCTGAAAGTTGATCGGGGCAAAGTCACGTTCCGCAATGCCGTTGCGGCCAGTCACTTTAACTTTCACGGCTTGCGCGTTGGCGATAGCGCGCAGTTCATTCGGACTCACTTCGTAAAGGGCATCCTCGCTGATGATGTCGCCGCGGTGTTTGCGCGTGTTCAAGCTCCCACTTCCGCGAAACTTCATTTCTTTGCCATCCGCTATCACCACCAATGACGGCCCAGGGGTAATATCGAGCAGGCCTGCCTCGGCTCGAGCTTTGTAGTGAACCTCCAGGTAATAATCAAAGTTCTTGAAGTCTTTGAAAATCCTCGAGGCGTTCAGCCAGACCATGTCACGATTGTTGTTGGGATCGTCCAATAGGTTTTCCGGAATCATGTCCGTTCTGAACCCGGTAAATTGATCGTAATGTGTGACAATATCTGGCGTGTTTGAAGTGGCGCATCCGGCCAGCAAACCAGCCATCGCCAGGGCGATGAAATGATACTTTTTCATTATTCTCTTTCTCGTTGTAAGGGCGCGGTCCGGCCCGCGCCCGATTGAAATGTCATTGCCATCAGTGCTCACAAAGATAAGCCTGTTTGATTGACGAACCTGGTGCGAAAAAAATCAAACTTAATTTCTCGGAACGGCGCGATGTGGACGCCGTTACATCAATCATTTTTCCACCCGTCCGCCCAAACGGTTGCTCCGCTCTTGCTCGGCCACTACCTTCTTCGAAACACGACAGACGGAATCGCAGGTGGGCCCATTGTAGAAACTGAGGCCTATCTGTCTAATGATCCGGCTTGTCACTCTTACGGCGGAGAAACCGTTCGAAACCGTGTCATGTGGGGCGCGCCCGGTCGAGCGTACGTTTATCTGATTTACGGCTATCATTTCTGCGTGAATGCGGTCTGTCGGCCTCCCGGTATCGCCGAAGCCGTGCTCATTCGCGCGATTGAACCGACCTTCGGTGGGGAATGGATGGTCAAAAATCGGCCGGTAAAAGATATTCATCAGCTTTGCAGTGGCCCGGCGAAATTGTGCGAAGCGCTGGTAATTGATCGGAAACTGGATGGAGCAGATTTGTGCCTCGCAGATTCGTCGATTGTGGTCGCGCGGAATCCTGAGCGGGACCAATTCTGCGAAAGGCGCGGTTCCGTCGTAACCACGACGCGCATTGGGTTAACGAAGGCTGCTGAGTTGCACCTGCGATTTTACCTGGCCGGTAGTCCGCACGTCTCGCGTCGGGCCAAGCGCTCCGCCGCATCGAGCCTATCGTAAACTCTACCACGCGACCACAGCGCGTTAGGCTTTGGTCTGTCTCACTTGCAGCGTCGAGACAACTTCCCGCACGCCCTCTGTTTCCAACGCGAGAGTCATCGCCTTGCCGATATTCTCGTACGAGGAGACCGTTCCGGACAGTGTGACGATTCCATTCGTCGTATCGACAGAAACGCTTAACGCGGAGAGATCCGGGTCGGCAACAAGTTTGGCTTTGATCGCGGCGGTAATTCGGCCATCCGCCGTGGCGCCCGCGACAGCCGCGCCTAACTCCTTGGCTTTTTGGCGAACGACTTTACCCGAACGAGTCAGTTCCTCCTTGATGTCATCCGTTCGCAATGAAAAATCTTTCAGTTTGTCCTTGTAACCCGGTGCAAAAAGATAGTCGCACTCAGTGACACTCAGGAAAACAGCGAAAGTGAAGAAAACCCAACCCAATGTTTGCAGGGATTCCATGACTCAAGACAACGCCATCACACTGGAAGGAAAATGCGGAAAAATGACCGGTTCGAATTTTCATTCCTTTGCCCAAGCACCTGAAGGGAGGGCGGCGTTGCTGCGCCGCCACGTTGCCGCCGCGATGCAAGCGGCGGAGCAACGCCACCTTACCCACCCCGCACAATCACACACGATGGACAACACGCGGCTTAGGCTATGGAATGGCAATCGAATTATATGTGTCGCGCACTGCCGGCACGCCATGCTTGGCCTCAAGTCGCTTCACGATAAAATGTCCGCGGGCCATATCTTGAAAATGATCCAGGAACAGAAGATTGATCATCGACCCACCGGCCGCGCCAATTACAGGAATCGCTTTGGCCGCGAGTTGTTCGGAGACAACCACGCCGAATCGTGAAGCAATACTCGAAATCAAACGCACGATGGCCGGGGCGCTTCTTTCCATCAGACCCTTCTCCGCAAAGTAAGCCGCGGCGTCCGAGACCGCTTTGGAGAGAGCCGCGCGGACGGCCCAGTAACTGCTTTCGGCGGCGTCATCGTTTTTGTTTCGTCCGCCCAGGGCAAAAACCTCCAAACAGCTTAACTTAGTTTGAATGCTTTCCAGTTGATGGCCTTCATCGCGGGCGATTTCGGCGATGGATCGCAGCATGATCGTCGTCGAAACGGGCAATTCAATCGGCAAGGCCAAGAGACCAAACGCGCCTCCAATCCCTCCAGACGCCCCCACCATGACTTTATGAATGATCTCCGAGGATCGCCTCCGCTTTGTGCCCTTGATCGTGACAACGGCGATCTCAAGCGCTTGCAGCAAAGCGATTCTTACCGCGTGCTGGACCTTGTCCGACCATTCCTTGGGGAGCATCGCAAAGCCTTTTTCGAGCGGCTGGCCCAAGAGATTCGCGAGACGAGCGGTTAATCCAGGATTCTCCAGGAGTATCTTTGCTCGAGTCAAATCACGCAGGTCTCGCTCGCCAAAGGCGGCGTTTGGCTGTGCTTCGGGCATTGAGAGTCCAACCATACTCGATACGTTACTCCAGAAGGACGAAAATTTCAGCTTAACGCCGCGGAACGGCTCGGAAGAACTTTTCGCCAATTGCCGGACATGATGTGAAACAAATAAAGATCAATCTCCCGGCTCTGCGCAGGGCTCAGCTTAAGCCGCGATAGCTGTTCCCAGTCAGAGGCTAGGAGTTTCCGCAGAATTTCGCGAGAACCAGCGGTCAACCTGCTTTCGGCCAGGACTGGGCTCAGTCCGAGCTCCGCTAGAAGCTTGATCTCGAATGCGTAAACGGTGCTGTTCTGTGCGATCTGACGCGGCAGATAATCGAGTGCCCCGGCGACGAGTTGAAAAAAAGTCGGGAGCGGTGTTTCGGTTTCGGTGGTTTGCTCGATCAAACGCACAAAGTAGGAGGCCTGTTGGAGATGGGTCAGTTCCTCGCGAAGCGCTGAATGAAATTGGTGAACACTGACCTCGTTCAGCGTATGAAGATCACTCCGCGGACTACGCCGGAAACTGAAGTCAGCGAGGTAAAAGAGGTCCAGCTTGCCCCGGAACGACGATTTCGGACGGCGCGCGCCCTTGGCAACCGTGGAAATTCTACCGAGATCGGCCGTCAGCCAATTCACGATGAGGCTCGTTTCAGTGAGGAGCCTAGTGCGAAGAATCAAGCCGGTTGCGCGTTCGACCATACAAAGGAAGCGAAATCTGGAAGAAGGCCGAGGCAATGTCAAACCGGGCACATCTGGATCATCTGGATTAGTTGCCTTGATAGCGGGCGGGGGTGCGGATAAGTTTCCGCCTGTGACGACATTAGAGACAAACCCATTGCCGCTTGAGATCGGTCATCTTGCATTTCCGGATCGATCCTTGGCAGCTCGCGTCAACGCGCGGCTGCGCCATTTGGAGGACAAGCTTGCACTCTGGCATCACGATATGACGGGCGGAAGACGGGGAGCGCATCGTGCGGGCAGCTTTTCCGTGAACCACAGTTGACCACTCCGAAGGTACCGCACAAACTTCTGTCGATATGTTTTGGTGTGACCAACTCGTGGAGAAACTCGAAGGGCCGCAGACGATCAATGATTCGAAAACGCCTTCGGGCCGCGCGCATGTCGGTGCGTTGCGCGGTCCTCTGATTCACGACGCCATTTTTCGCACGCTCAAGGCCAAAGGTGCGCCAGTGCGCTACCTCTTCGGCGTGGACGATTACGATCCGGTGGACGAAATCCCGTATGGCGAGGCCGAGCACTTCGAAAAGTATCTGGGCGCGCCACTTTGCAATACGCCGCCGCCGCCCGGTTCCAAAGCAACGGACATGGCGGATCATTATATCTCAGAGTTCTTCAGCGTCTTTGGCGAATTGGGCATTCGTCCCGAGTTTTATCGGATGCGCGATATCTACCGTTCCGGCCAGTTCAACGAGCCGATCGACGCCATTCTGCGCAAGGCAGAGATCGTCCGCCGCATCTATAAAGAAGTCAGCGGTGCGGAGCGACCCGAGCATTGGCATCCATTTCAAGTTGTGTGCGAAAAATGCGGAAGAATCGGCACAACAGAAATCAGCGGTTATGATGGCAAAGAGGTCGAATATGTTTGCCGTCCGGACTTGGTCAAATGGGCGAAGGGTTGCGGTTATCGCGGCAAAGTCTCGCCTTTCGATGGCAAAGGAAAACTTCCTTGGAAGCTGGAATGGTGCGCCAAATGGCGGACATTCCCGGTCAGCATCGAAGGCGCGGGACAGGATCACACGACGAAGGGCGGTTCGCGTGATGTGGCGATGGCTTGCCTCCGCGCGATCTTTGGCCAGGCGCCTCCGCTGAATTGTCCGTACGATTTTTTCCTCGTGGGCGGCGCCAAGATGAGTTCCTCGAAAGGCATTGGGGTAACATCGCGTGACATGGCCGATTTTCTGCCGCCGGAAATTCTCCGTTTCCTGCTCATTCGTCCGCCGCCTCGCCAGCCGGTGAACTTCGAACCGTCGGAGGTTTACATCATAAAACTCTTCAACGAGTTCGATCGATACCATCAAAAGTACCATCACGACGCCAAGGTAACGCCGGGCGACAAGCGCATCTATGAGCTCTCGAAAGTCGATCCCGAACCGGATCACTGGCTAGCCGATTTCCAACTTGTGGCTGCGCTAACGCAAATGCCGCACTTGGACACAGTCAAAGAGTTGGAGAAACGCAAAGGAGCCGCTTTCACTGAACTGGAACGTAAGCATCTCGAATGGCGCATCCGTGCGGCGCGCTATTGGGTAGAGCGTTACGCGACTGAGGAAGAGAAGACGCGCCTGCAAGAAACGCTGCCCGCGCGCGCCCAGGAACTCAGCGCTGCGCAGCGGGCCTTCCTTCACACTTTGGCCAGGCAGCTTCCGCAGACAGCATGGGAGGGCGATGCTCTTCAAATTGCGATCTTTAACGCGGCGCGACTGACGCCTATCGATCAACCGAGCGCTTTCAAGGCCATTTACCGGGTTTTGCTCGATCGCGACAATGGTCCGAAAGCCGGCAATTTCCTGTCGTTTCTCGAACGCGATTTTGTTGTGCTGCGTTTTATGGAACTTCCCGTGGACAAAGCAAGATTTTGGGGAGAAACCGCGACGGACGAGGCAGCGTTCGAACAGTGGCTCACCAAAGAGAAGGCGAATATCACTTCATTGTCAGCCAAGACTGATTTTGTCCTGATGAGCCGAAACCTGCCTCCGAATCCTCGGACTCAGCATCCCGATCACGGAACTGGCGTCGTTGAGTTTCTCGCGACAATGGCCGATGGAAAGATTCACTGCCGCCGCGTTTTGCTCAGCCGTTTCAAGGCGCCTGGCCGGTCGGCCGAAGAAGAGTTAAGCCAATTCCAGTCCGCCGCACGCGATTACATTACCGAGGTCGAAAAGAAGATCGGTTTGTCTATCGGACAGTAGCTTTCCACAAAAAGCAGCCTCGCGCGATGCTACAATAGTGACCGTGACGACGGATTATTTCAACGCATGTAAATAAATATTATCCGCGCGAATTTCGTTGGCCTAACTGGTGAATTGGAAAGAGACGTCGTATTTGGCCAACTAAACGATTTTCCTGACGTTTCATGACCTTGCGCGCGCGTGGGGTTGTGTCGTCAAATCCGTTTAAGTGCAACCAGCCGTGCACGACGTAACGAACGACTTCGGCCTGCCAAGACGTCCGGAATTGCCTTGCCTGCCGCAAAGCGTCTTCGACGCTGATGAAGATCTCCCCATGAACCTCCCGGCATGTAGTCCCGCCTTGAGGCGGCAGCATTTGCTGGCAGCGAAGCAGCTTTTGCGGATGGCAATCGCTCCGGCTAAAGCCGGGACTACATGCCGCAACGTCAGGTTCATGGGCGCAATGCGCGAAATTTTGTTTCGGAGAAATCTTTCCCCCATTGGCCCGGTCGGGCGCCGGAGCTTGGCCATAGGCAAATGTGATGACGTCGGTCGAGCCGGCATGCCCCAAGTATGTTTCATTCAGGCGTGCTATTGCTGGCGCTGAAACAAGGTAAACGCCGACTTCGAATTGGTTCGCCGGAAGCAAATCCGTCAAAAGCTTGGCGGCAATTTGCCGCAGCAAACGCAAATTCACGCAACGAACGCGCTGGCGATTGCGCACGACGAGTTCATTCATTGCGTTTTCCGCGGTGCTCTTCGTAAGCGGCGATGATCCGCTGCACGAGCGGATGTCGCACGACGTCGCGCCGCTGGAACTCGATAATCGCAATTCCCTCGACGCGCCCTAAGGCACGATACGCTTCTAAAAGGCCCGAGTGTTTGTGCGCTGGCAAATCGATTTGCGTCGGATCGCCTGTGATCACGGCCTTAGAGCCATGGCCGAGCCGCGTTAGAAACATAAACATTTGTTCCATCGTGGAGTTTTGGGCTTCGTCCAAGATGACGAACGCGTGGTTCAAAGTGCGCCCGCGCATGTACGCTAGAGGAGCGATTTCGATGGTGCCACGCTCTGTATGCTTCTGGATTTCCTCGGCCGGCAGCATGTCGTAGAGAGCGTCTTGCAGCGGCCGCAAGTAAGGGGAAATCTTTTCGTAAAGGTCGCCTGGCAGAAAGCCGAGGGCTTCACCCGCTTCGACGGCTGGCCGAGTTAGAATGATCCGCGAAACTTTCTCTTCTTTGAGCGCGGCGACCGCCATCGCGACGGCCAAATACGTTTTTCCAGTTCCAGCGGGACCGAGGCCGAAGGTGATGTCATGATTTCGAATCGCCTCGATGTATTTCCGTTGACCGATGGTTTTGGGAGTGACCGTCGCTTTCTTGGCCGAGGTATGGATGCGTTCGCTGGACAAGCTGTGCAGCGCGTTTGCGCCGTCGCTCTTCATGACGTTGAGCGCGTAATTAAACTCGCGATTCCGCACAGGTGACCCGGATTTGAGCGACGTTTCGAGAAACTGAAAGAGTTGTTTCGCGCGTTCGACGGCATCAGCTGAGCCTTCAAGTTTAATCCACCCTTCACGAGCAGTGGCTTTAACCTCGAGTTGTTCTTCGAGAGCGTGGAGATTGCGGGGGTCGTTGTTGAAGAGTTGCTGAGCAATTCGGGCGTTTTCGAAGTGAAGAGTTTCCGATGGCATAGAAAGAAATCAACCCAGGTATTCGAACTTCAAAGGCCCACAGAATGCGTTGACATGCATGCGCAAGGCGCCCGCTTCAGCATTCCGAGAAGGCAGCACGAAGCCGGCTGGCTACATCGCTTAGAGCTTCAGGCAATACCTGAGTATGCGCGAGGATCGGCATGAAGTTAGTGTCGCCCAGCCAGCGTGGCACGACATGAATATGCAAGTGATCGAGAATGCCCGCGCCAGCCACGCGTCCAAGATTGAGGCCGATGTTGAAACCGTCCGGTTTCATGACTTTCTTGAGCACCTGCTGGCAACGCCTAGTCAGCTTCATCAGATCGGTCATTTCCTCGTCGGTCAGTTCACCAAAGTCGGCCACTTGCTTGTACGGCACCACCATTAAGTGTCCGCCATTGTACGGGTAAGTATTTAGCACGGCAAAGCAAGTGCGATCGCGAGCCACCACATGATGTTTCTCGTCATCATTGGACTGGGCGATGCGAGTAAACAGGGAGACGTCCGAGGACTGGACCTTGGGCGCCAGAATATATTGCATACGCCAAGGAGCGTGCAAAGATTCCATGTGGAGACGCTAGTCGGACTGAGGGGGATTGTCAAAATGGTATCCCGTTATCCCGTTCCGTTTAAGTTTAAGCACCGTTCAAGCTAACTAACCAAATGCGGCCGGCTTTGGCCGCGGCAACTGACTAACTACTAGCCCTGCAACAAGCGTGATTATTTGGCTTGAAAAAACGAAAAAGCTCGAAATGCCCGTAAATATTGGTTGAAATGCAATTGTTCAAAGAAAGCAACCAACCAACAAAAGGTCATTTCGA
>Ga0194128_10004471_pt1 | contig 20424 bp, 22 predicted proteins | sample TA2KigCa65mmetaG_FD_148650 | JGI IMG/M metagenome (GOLD analysis project Ga0194128, IMG submission 148650) | Freshwater microbial communities from Lake Tanganyika, Tanzania - TA2015037 Kigoma Deep Cast 65m | ecosystem: Environmental > Aquatic > Freshwater > Lake | place: Tanzania: Lake... | reverse complement strand
TTGGACTTCACAGTTACCGATGTGAACTTATGATGAACAGATGTTTCCGTCCGCATTGCCGACCTTTCTGCGTTCCACAGCGCCAGTCCCACGTGTGGTATAATGGCGGCGATGTCGATTCACGTTCAGCCCAGGGAGCAGCGCCTTCTGACGCACACCGACTGGAATGGGTACCTCCAGTGCCGCGAGGCCTTAGACGAAACCGGCGTGCGGATCACCTACGACAAGGGGGCCATGGAGCTGATGTCGCCGTCACCGGAGCACGAGCAGGGAAAGTCCGACCTCGGATGCTGCCTGGAAGCCTACCTTCAGGAGCGCGGCATCGACTTCTCAACCGGCGGCAGTCCCACGATGCGCAGGGAGGCCGCGGAAAAGGGGCTCGAACCCGACGAGTCCTACTACCTGCGGGAGCATGCCGGCCGACGATTCGCGTCGCCTCCCGAGGGACTCAACATCAACCCCCCCGATCTGGTCCTGGAGATCGAGGTCACGCGCAGCGCGATCGATCGCCTGACCATCTTCGCCAACTTGCGCATCCCAGAGGTGTGGCGCTACGACTATGACACTCACCGCATCAGCATCCACGTGCTCGGGTCGGGTGGCCACTATGCCCGGCAGGAGTCCAGCGGCCTGCTTCCCGATCTGCCGGTCCAGAGCCTGGCCTCGTTCGTGCGCCGCGGACCGGATAGCATCACCAGCCGTCTGCTCAGCGAGGTTCGAGACTGGGTGCGGCGGGGATGTCCCCCGATTGAGCCGTCATAACGCCGGGGGGTCCGGTGAACGCCACCAGCGCGGTGCGATTTACTTCAACAAATAAGCGTTTGACGAAGTAAACGGGCGGCGGTATACGGCGCTCTTCAAGGTGAACCCGAGCCCACGACGCCCGTAGGCGTGAAGACGTGCACTCGCTCATCCGAAAGGTCGGTGGCCCAGCGGCGGTTTGAGTCGGGAACGGTTACGTGTCACGGCCCGACCAGTTCAAAGCAAGCGAAGACGCCGTAGTCCCGCGCATTCGTGGTAACGATGGTGCGCACGCCCGCACAAAAGTACGTCGCCGCGAGCTGCGTGTCAAGAAGTCGCTTGCGCCCGAGGCGATGCTCGCGCATCCAGTGAAGAAAGACACGCGTGCTCTCGTCCGATGGGAAGACCTGCGTAATCTCGCGACCCTGCCACCACTGCTCGGCGCGGGCGGTGGCGTCGTGCACGTCGAGCGGACGCGCGAAGCGCCGGGGGTCGGTGACGATATGGACGAATTCGGCGAGGACCTGAGGTGCCAACGCAAGAGGCTCTCCGACATCGAGAAGCTCGTCCAGCAACCGTCGACTTGCCGCATGATCCGGGTGCTCGACAACCTCCGCCTGCACCAGGAATGAGGTGTCGAGTCCCTTACTCACCAAGCATCTCGCCGAGGAGATCGTCGTGCGGGCCGAAAGGCTTCTTCACCTTCCCGAGGGATAGGGGACGTAGCACGCGCAGACTCTGCCGAGAACGAATCCGCTCGTTCCAGTACAACTCCATGGCTTCGCGAATCAACTCGGAAGTCGTCCGGTCCAACGCCCGGGCATACTCCTGGAAGCCCTCGTACACGGACTCGGATACATTGATGGTAATGGTCTTCATATGTATATACTACTTTATTCCAGGATGAAAGCAAGCACAGCATCAAGGAGAGTGCGTAGGCGGGCCTCGCCGGTGCCCTGGTGGATGGTGCGGGGTCGGGCGCCGGTGCCCACGGTCGTGGAAGCGCGCTGCAACGGCCGTCACCAGCACGGCGCCCGGGGCAGCCACAGGGAGGCCAACTTCATGGGTGCCGGATGTTCACGGCCGCTTGTTGACGAATTGGTCGCCTGTTGGGTAGACTGGTTGGTAGACAGGAGGTCATCATGACGCCGAACCCAACGGTTCGAATCAGCGAACGTGCCCATCGCCAACTCAAGGAGCTGGCCGCCAAGACAGGCCAGCCCATGCAAACGGTCATCGACCAGGCAGTCGAGACGTATCGCCAGCAGCGCTTCGTCTTTGAAGCGAACGCATCATACGCCCGGCTCCGCGAGAATGAGGGCGCGTGGGCCAACTACCAGGAGGAACTGGGCGCTTGGGAAGCAACCCTGGCCGACGACCTTCCACCCAAACCCGCAGGAGAGAAGAAGCGGAGTACTCGAAGGACAACATGAACCCTCCGGCGCGCGGGGAGGTTTGGTTTGCCGATCTCAACCCGACACGTGGGCATGAGCAGGCTGGGCAGCGGCCCGTCCTGGTTATCTCCATCGACGGGTACAACCGGGGACCCGCAGACCTCGTGCTCGTGCTCCCGATCACCAGCACGCAGCGGGGTGTCCTCTACCACGTCCCCGTCGCCCCGCCCGAAGGCGGCTTGACCAAGGCGAGCGACATCCTCTGCGACGCCGTCCGCTCGATCGCGAAACAACGTCTGGGACGGCGCCTGGGCGCGGTCTCCGGGGCAACCATGGCCGCGGTCGAAGATCGACTCCGCATCCTGCAGGGGCTTTAGATTTGAACTTCTACTTCGATACGAACGTCTTTGAATCCAGGCCTGACAATGCCATGACTCCCCGCCCCGGAAGGGTCCAGGCCCACCTCCCGCGCCGCCTCGCAGGGCGAGAACCGTCCGTGCGGCGGGGACGAAGACACCTCACGCGCCGGCGTCTGGTAGGGCGATGCCCGACGGCCGCTGGCAGGTGTTTTTTGGAAGTTGTTCGTCTGGCGCTGGGGTGCTGCCCGGGGGCCGTATCAGGCCAGATCCAGCCGCCACGGATGATCAACGACGGAAGCCAGCATGGGCGGCGTCCTTTCCGCGCCCCTTGGGGAACCCCCCGTTGCGATCCTACCCCAGGCGCTCCCTGGCGTCGCGCAGCACCTGGCCCATTTCCAGCAGCGCCTCCTTGCCGAGCAGGCGGCGTACTTCAGGAAAGAGTTCCTCCTCCTCTTCCTGCATGTGCTCCAGCGCGTACTCCACCAGCACGATGATGCGAGGAATGAAGCGGGGATCCGACACGTCGGTGGCTTCCAGGTCATTCATGATGAGATCCCAGACGTGATGCTGCTCCATGTTCACCAGGACCACCGGCTCCTCAACGACCTCTGTCTCGATGAGCACCGGATAAAAGACGTCTTCCTCGAGCCGGGTGTGCGTCCGCAGCCCCTTCAGAATGTCCGCGACCAGTCCCAGGATGACTTTCTCGGATGCTTCACTGCTCAGTGCCGCGTCGAACGCTCGAGACAGCGTCTCCAGCGCTTTGTGCTCCTGCTTCAGAAATGCCAGCGCGTCTTCCGGCCGGGCTTTGGCTTTTGTCTTCTCGGCCACGGACCATCCTCCAAACACACGTTCTCTACCCACCAGACAACTGTTCGATCTTACACCTTGAATGCTTTCCCCAGGCGCTTTTGCGAAATCGGCTTGAGCTCGACCTCTTCCACCGTCCAACGGTCGCCGTGACGCGTCACGGTGGCGGTGCCCGCGTACAGCGCGAGGAACAACTGACCCTTGTAGACCAGCTTCACCTTCCCCTTCACCTTGTACCGCACGAGTGCCTTTGCACGCTCATACACGTCCAGGCGGAGCACGTCGAACCGCTTGATGTCGTCGGCGCGCACCGCAAAGTCCCGGTAGGGGATCTCGCGTCGCACGGCCGGGCTCAAGAACCCGTACGCCTTCGGATAATCCCGCCCCCGCACGGCCGCGAAGAAGCGTTGAGCCGCGGCGTCCGCCGATTCCTGCGCAAAGCAAGACGGCCCGCCCCCAGTGTGCGCTCCCACCAGCAGAGACAGGCCGACGAGCGCGCCCCGCAGGGCAATCAGGAAGCGCCGCCCGGCTGTGGATCCGCATTGCGAATCGGCAGCGGGTATTCCAGTGCGAGCTGGTTGTCGAGGTAGATCTGAATCCAGTAAACGCCCGGACCGTCAAATTTCATGCCGGAAATAAAGTTGACCGCCATGAACGGCTCTTCGGCCTTTTTCAGGTTGAACGGCTGATCGCCGGTGTCCACCAGATCCTTCTTGGAAGAATCCAGGATTTTCATCCGCTGGACGTGAGCCCCCAGGCCGTTGCACCAGCCGTTGGCCACAAAAAATCCCTGCCCTTCCGGAAACGCGAAGGGAAATTCCGGGAACGGCATTTCATAAAACACGTACTTGAAGCTGGGCGGCCCTTTTTCGTCTTCCACCTGCAGGCACGGCACGGAGAATTGCAGGCGCGGACGCGTCCCGGCGCCTCCCCCACCAGACACGTCGAGGCCCATTCCGGGCATTCCACTGTCCAACATCTGCTTTTTTCCTCCTTCTTATTCAAGGGCTCAGGTGGGCTCGATTGGCGTCAAGCCGCTCGCATACCTTCGCGGCGCCCAGACCGCTGATTTCCACGGTCTTGTGGCGGGATTTTTCACCGGCCAGGATGCGCACCGCCGAGCGCCGCACGCCGAGCTGCTCGGCCAGGAGGTCGCGCAGCGCCTCATTCGCCTTCCCGTCCACCGGCGGCGCCGCCAGCCTCACCACGAGCACCCCGTCTTCGACGGCCTGCACGCTGCTCTCCTTTGCCCTGGGGATGGCGCGCACGCGAAAGCTGGCGAGGCCGCCCCCTTCCGTGACCGCAAGGGGGGTCACGCGCTCACCGCGCCATCCGAGCGCTGCGTCCGCGCGGTGAAGTTGGCGAGCGCCTCCTGGGCCGCGACCTGCTGCGCTTCCTTCTTGCTGGGCCCGCTGCCGGTGCCGAGCACCTCGTCGCCGAAGTGCACCTCCACCGTGAAGACCCGCGCATGGGACGGGCCCTCCTCGCGCACGACCTTATAGGTGGGGAGCGCCTTGAAGTGCTTCTGGGTTTCCTGCTGCAGCAGGCTCTTGAAGTCGCGGTTGAGCTGGGGCAATCCCTCTAGCAGTCCGGTGAAGAGGACGTTCACGAAGCCGCGCGCGGCCGGGTACCCGCTGTCGAGATAGATTGCCCCGACCAGCGCCTCCAGCGCGTCCGCGAGCAGCGAGGACCGCTCGCGGCCGCCGCTCACTTCCTCGCCGCGGCCAAGCACCAGCGCCTGTCCCAGCCCCAGGTTGCGGGCGTGGCCGGCCAGAGAAAGCATGTTCACCAGGGCGGACTTCATGCGGGTCAACTCGCCCTCGCGGAGGAACGGGAAGCGCTCGTAAAGCATCTCGCCGGCCACCAACCCCAGCACGGCGTCCCCCAGGAACTCCAGCCGCTCGTTGCTGCTCTCGTGCGGATACTCGTTGACGAAGGACTCGTGCACGAGCGCCTTGCGCAACAGGCCGGGATCGTTGAACCGCACCCCCAGTCTCGTCTGCAAGGTGTCCAGATCGATCTGCTGGGCCACTATGCTCCGTTCGGCGCCTTGCGGATGAGCAGCACCGCGTTCTGCCCTCCAAACCCGTAGGAGTTGTTCAGCGCGATATCCACCCTGGTCTCGCGAGCCTTCTTGGGGACGTAGTCGAGGTCACACCCCTCGTCGGGATTGTCCAGGTTGATGGTGGGCGGCACCACGCTGTCGCGCGTGGCCAGCAGACAGGCAATCGTCTCGATGGCGCCGGCCGCTCCCAGCATGTGGCCGGTCATCGACTTGGTGCTGCTCACCACCACTTTGGCCGCGTGGTCCCCCAGCGCGTTCTTGATGGCCTGGGTTTCCGTCCGATCCCCGACGGGCGTCGAGGTCGCGTGCGCGTTGATGTAGTCGATCTGCTCGGGCGACACGCCGGCGTCCTTCATCGCGTTTCGCATGGCTTTCACCGCGCCCGCGCCGCCCGGCTCCGGGCTGGTGATGTGATACGCGTCAGCGCTCATCCCGTAGCCGGCGATCTCGCCGTAGATGGTGGCCCCGCGCGCCCGCGCGTGCTCCAATTCCTCGAGGAGCAGGATGGCCGCGCCCTCGCTCATCACGAAGCCGTCGCGATCCCTGTCGAAGGGGCGGGAGGCCTGCTCCGGCGCGTCGTTGCGCGTGGACAGCGCGTGCATGGCCCCGAAGCCGGCGAACGCCATCGGAGTGATGACGCCCTCCGTGCCGCCCGCGACCATCATCTTGGCCTTCCCGTCACGGATGATGTTGACCGACTCGCCGATGCAATGCGCGCCGGTGGCGCACGCGGTGACGATGGTCATGTTCGGACCCTTCATCCCGTGCAGGATGCTCACCGTGCCGCTCGCCATGTTCGCGATGAGCATGGGGATGAAAAACGGGCTGACTTTTTCCGGCCCGCGCTCCAGCAACACTTTGTGCTGCGCTTCCAGGGTCTGCATGCCGCCGATGCCGGAGCCGATGATCACTCCGATGTCGTTGGCATTTTCCGGAGTGACCTCAAGCTTGCCGTCTTCGAGCGCCATCTTTGCGGCGGCCGCGCCGAGCTGCAGAAAACGGTCCATCTTGCGGACTTCCTTCTTGGGAAGAAACTCCTCCGGAACAAAGCCGCGGACTTCGCCGCCAATCTTGCAGCCATAGCGTGAGATGTCAAATTGCGTGACCGGGCCGATGCCGGAAACACCCTTCACGCAATTCTTCCAGAACGTCTGCCAGCCGTTTCCCAGGGGCGAAAGGACGCCGAGCCCGGTTACAACGACTCTCTTCATTTCCAAATTCTCCGTGTCTGGTATCGGGGATCCAACCCCCAGAGGAATGGGATCTGCGGGATTCGGAACGCGCACGGCGGATCCTGTCAGTGCAGGAGATGCACGGCCGGGCGCGGGAGTTCCGACTTGATGAGAAGACTGCTCGCCGTCCTGATGATCACGCTGTGCGTGGCCGCGGCCCGCGCCGAGGACACCTTCGTGGCCGTCACCCCCGGCATCGAGTCCATCCCCGGGCCCGGCCAGACGCTGCGCTCCGACCAGACCGCCATCCACATCCGCCTTTCGGGCAGCGCAATGACCGCCAGCACCCCGCGCGTCTGGCTCGACGGCAAGGACGTCACGGCGCTCGTGATCCGAGAGGAGAACCGGCTGAGCCTGCCGCTGCCTGACGTGATGGCGCCTGGCGAGCACATGGTTCGGGTCATGGTGCCCACCCTCACCGGGGCGCGCGACGCGAGCTGGACCGTCAACGTGGCCGGCACCCCGCCGCCTCCCCCGGCCGGCGCGCGCTTGCAGCTCGTCACCAACGCGGGCGCGCAAACGCTGTACGAAGGGGACGAGCTGAAAGTCACCGTGCTTGGCCCGCCGGGCGGCCGTGGCGTGGCGGACGTGGCCGGGCACTTCAAGATGCCCCTGGTGGAAGGCCCGCCCGGCACCTACAGCGCCCGTCACGAGATCACGCACTCGGATTACGTGCTGGGGGGCAAGCTCGTGGCCAGTGTGGGCTTCTCCAACGGGACCGTGCTTACCGCTTCAGTTCCGACTCCGATCAAGATTTTCGGGCAGATGTTCACCGTGCGCATCCAGGAGCCGGTCAATGGAACCACCGTGCCCTGGAACTTCAAGATTCGCGGCCGCACCCGGCCGGGCGCCCTGGTCACCCTGTCTCCGAGCCTGGGGGGACCTCCCCGCCAACCCACCCTGATGGGCGGCGCGCCTCCGCAAGTGGGCGCCACCCAGGACAATCTGGGCAGCATCCAGGTCACGGCCGACTCACGAGGCTACTTTGAAACGAGCTTCGGATTTCCGCTGCACATTGTTGCCGTGCGCTATTTCTTCATGGTGACCGCGCTTACCGCGGACGGCGCCCAGGCAATCCCCGCGACCTTCAGCGTGCGCCTGGCCGATAAACAGCGCGTTGAGGAAGAGAAAAAGAAGACTCAGGGCCCGTCAAGAAATAACTGATACGCTGCGGGCCCTCACCACAGTTTTCCCTGGCCGTCGTCGCCGGGAAACACCACGCCCAGCAGCTTGAACGAAAGCGGGGTGGCGGTGCGCCCCCGCGGCGTGCGGTTGAGAAACCCCATCTGCAGCAGGTAGGGCTCGTACACCTCTTCCAGGTTGCCGGCCTCTTCGTTGACCATGGCGGCGAGCGTGTCCAGGCCCACTGGATTCCCCTTGAACTTGTGCACCAGCGTGTCGAGGATGCGCCGGTCGACCTCGTCGAGGCCGCGCTCGTCGATGCCCAGCCTCCCCAGCGCGTAATCGGCGATCTCGCGGGTGACAATCCCCTCCCCGTCCACCTGCGCGAAATCGCGCACCCGGCGCAGCAGGCGGTTGGCCACCCGCGGCGTGCCCCGCGCGCGGCGGGCGATCTCGTGGGCGCCGTCTTCGCGGATTTCGATTTTCGTCAGCCCGGCCGAGCGGGTCACAATGGCGGCCAGCTCGTCCGGCTTGTAATGGTCCAGGTGCAGGGGAATTCCGAAGCGCGCCCGCAGCGGCGCCGACAGATTTCCCCCGCGGGTGGTGGCGCCGATCAGCGTGAACGGCGGGATGCGAATTTTGCGGGTGCGCTCCGCGGTGCCTTTTCCAACGATCCGATCAAAGGTAAAATCCTCCATCGCGGGATACAGGATTTCCTCGATGACCCGCGACAGCCGGTGAATTTCATCGATGAAAAGCACGTCGCCGGGCTCCAGGCTGCTCAAGATGACCAGCAGGTCGATGGGCCGCTCCAGGGCGGGGCCGGAAGTGGCTTTCAGCTTCACGCCCATCTCGTTGGCCAGGATGTTGGCCAGCGTGGTCTTTCCCAGGCCGGGCGCGCCGTAGAGAAGGGTGTGATCGAGCGGCTCGCCGCGATCCCGGGCGGCCAGGATGAAGACCCGCAAATTGCCCTTGATGGCGTGCTGGCCGACGTACTCGTCCAGCGTCCGGGGGCGCAGGCTCCGATCAAGCTGCGCCTCTTCGTCGTGCAGGTGCCCGTCGAGCAGGGGCGAGCCAGCGGTCGGCTCGGCCTCCCTGCCTCTTCCCTCCGGGGGATTTCCCAGCTGGCCGTCCCTGGCGGTACTCATCGGCCCAGGAGCTGCAGGCTCTCGGCCAGCAGCGCGTCAAATCCCAGGTTGTCGCCGGCCGAGACGCGCACCTGCTCCACGGCTTCGCGGGCACGCTGCGCGTCGCAGCCCAGGTTTTCCAGCACTTCGAGCACGTCGGCGAGTTCATCGGGGGTGCCGTCTCCGGCTGCCGCATCCGCGGCGAATTGCTTCACCTTTTCCTTCAATTCGAGAATGAGGCGGGCCGCGGTTTTCTTGCCGATGCCCGGCACCGCCACCAGCCGGTTCGCGTCGCCGTTGGCGATGGCCCGGGTCAGCGAGGCGGCGTCGAGAAACGACAAAATATTCAAGGCGGCCTTGGGCCCGATGCCGCTGATGCTGATCAATAATTTAAAGAATTCGCGGTCTTGCGGGGTGGAGAACCCGAATAATTCGATGGCGTCCTCGCGGACCGCCATATACGTGTAGAAGGTCACCTGTCGGTCGCCGTCAAGGGCCATCAGCACCCGCTCCGGCACCCAAACGCCGTAGCCGACGCCGTTGCAGTCGACGACCGCATGGTTCTTGGCGCGGCCGGCCAGCGTGCCCCGCAGCTGCGCGATCATCGCAGGCGGGCCCGGTACAGATGGCAAAGCGCGATTCCCAGGGCGTCGGCCACGTCGTCCGGCCTGGGAATTTCCGCGAGATCGAGGGCCCAGGCGACCATCTGGCCGACTTCGTGCTTGTCCGCGCGGCCCGAGCCGGAGAGCGACATTTTCACGTCCGTGGGCGTGTACTCGTAAAACCCCACGCCGTGCTGCGCGGCCGCCAGCAGCACCACGCCGCGCGCCTCGCCCACCGCCATGGCGGTGCGCACGTTCTTCTGGAAGAAGAGCCGTTCCACCGCCATCACGTCCGGCGCGTGCTCGGCCAGCACCCGCGACAGACCTTCGTGGATGGCGCACAGGCGCTCACCCTTGCTCATGCTCGGAGTGGTGCGGATGGCGCCGAACGCGACCGGCACGCAACGGGACGCATCGGCGCGGATGATGCCGTAGCCAAGGATTGCGGTGCCCGGATCGATCCCGATGATGGTAACCTCGCCGGTCAGCGGCAGCGGCTGCTCGTCGTTGACCGCGCGCGCCTCGCCAAGGGCAGCCACCAGCTTGTCGTAGGAGGTGCGCTGCGGCCGCCTCGCGCGAGGCATCGCTAGGCCGTGACCTCTTCGAGAACCTCGCTGGGAATGTCGAAATTGGCGTAGACGTTCTGCACGTCGTCGTTGTCCTCGAGCATGTCCATGAGCTTGAGCACGGCGGGCGCTTCTGAACGGCCCAGCTTCACGGTGGTGCTTGGGATCATGGTCAGCAGGGACGATTCCGCCTTCAGGCCGGCCTTCTCCAGCGCCTCCAGCACGGTGAAATAATCGTCCGGCGAGGTTTCCACTTCCCAGGTGCCCTCGGCGTCGCGCACGTCGTCGGCGCCCGCGGAAATCGCCAGGTCGAGCAGCGTTTCTTCCCCTACAGAGTCCCCGGCGAACGTGATGATGCCGCGTTTCTGGAACAGCCAGGAGACGCAGCCGTTCTCGCCGAGGTTGCCGCCGTATTTCGAGAACACGTGGCGCATGTCGGCCGCGGTGCGGTTGCGGTTGTCGGTGGCTGCTTCGACCATCACCGCCACGCCGTGCGGGCCGTAGCCCTCGTAGGTGATTTCCTCGTACTGCACGCCGCCGTCGGCGCCGGTGCCCTTCTCGATGACCCGCTTGATGTTGTCCGCGGGCATGTTGACTTCACGCGCCTTGGCGATGGCGTTCTTGAGCGCGAAGTTGGTGGCCGGATCGCCGCCGCCCTTGCGCGCCGCCATGAGAAGCTCCTTGCTCACCTTGGTAAACAGCTTGCCACGCACGGCGTCCATCTTGGATTTCTTGACCCGGATATTGTGCCATTTCGAGTGACCCGACACTGAGATTCGCCTCCGAAGAAAGTTCGTGATCAGCCGGCGAGGGGCGCTTCGGCCGGGGCCGGCGAGGTTTCGACGGCGGCCGCGCGACGCACCGGAAACACCAGGTGGAAGGTGCTCCCCTCCCCGACTTTGCTGTCCACCAGAATCTCGCCGCCGTGGTCCCGGATGATCCCGTAAGTGATTGCCAGGCCCATGCCGCTGCCTTCTCCCACCTCGCGGGTGGTAAAGAAGGGGTTGAAAATCTGCTCGAGGTTCTCCTCGGCGATCCCCACGCCGCTGTCGGTCACGCTCAGGTAGAGCAGCTCGCCGCGCAGGCTGCTTTTCACCACCAGCGTGCCGCCCTTCGCCATGGCTTGAATTCCATTCAGGCAGACGGCGAGGAAAGCCTGCCGCAGGTCGTGCACGGAAGCGAGCGTCTTGGGGAGCCCCGGCTGCAGGTCGGTGGTGATTTTCACCTTGTGGCGGTTGGCGTAGTACTGCACGAAGGAAACGCTGTCTTCCAGCACTTCGTTGACGTCCACCATGCTGGTGGCAATCTTCTCCTGGCGGCAGAAGCGGGCCAGCTTGGCGATGATCTCGCGGCAGCGCTGGGCGCAGACTTCAATCTCCTTAAGGTCTTCCAGCCCCTCGCCCGCCTTGCACACCTCTTGCATGAGCTGCGCGTAGCCCAGGATGCCGGTCAGCGGATTGTTCAGCTCGTGACAGATGCCGCGGACCAGGGTCACCAGCGCCGACATCTTCTCGGCGTGGATGATCTCGCGCTGGTACTGCATCAGCTTCTTGTTGGTCGACTCGACCTCTTCTTTCTTGCGGTGGATCTGGCGCTGCAGCTCCTCGTTTTCCTTCTCCGCGCGGTGGCGCGCGTGCACCGCCATCAGCGCCTGGGGAAGCAGGTCCACGTAGCCTTCGTCCTTGGCCACGTAGTCGTTGGCGCCCGACCTGAGGCACTCCACCGCCACCTTGATCTGCCCCTGGCTGGTGATCATCACCACCGGCACGTCCATGCCGCGCTCGCGGATGGTTATCAGAAAATGCAGGCCGGACATCCCGGGCAGATAATAATCCGCCAGCACGACGTCGTACTCGTCGCGCGCCACGGCTTCCAGCGCGTCCTCGGCGTTGTCCACGTGGTGCACGGTGATGCTCGGATCGAAAAGCATCAGGGCATGCCGCGCAAGCTGCGCGTGGGTTTCGGTATCCTCGATGAGAAGGATCTTCATGGGTTCGCAGGCTTCGACGAAGCGGCTTCATATCCTGTCCCTCGGGGCGCCTCCCGGGTGGAGGGAAACGCTGACCGGACGCGAACCCCCGCCCCAAACCCGGGCGCCGCGCCGCGCCCAGCAATGGAGTCTCCCAATGAAGCTTTCCACCAAACCCGCCCGCCGTTGGCTGGCCGCCATCCTGATCACGCTGGCGGCGATATCCCCGTCGATGGCATACGAGGACCTGAAGTTCAACTACTCCGTGGCTTCGCCGCAGGACTGGCTGGTGGTGAAGCTCGTTCCCCAGGTGCCCGGCATCTACAGGTTTGGCTGGATGAGCCCCAGCTCGCTGAAGGACCGGTCTGGCGCCAACGTGCTCAACTTCGTGCAGTTGCTCGACAACACGGTTCCAGTCCCCGAGCTGCTCAGCAAGAACGCCGCGGCCGCCCGTAAGGCCGGGCTCAAGGTGGTCAAGGAGCAGGTGGTTTCCCAGGGCGGCGTCCAGGGCTTCGTGATGGAGACCAGCGGCATGGGCAACGGCTATACCCTGCAATGGAAGAACGCGCTGGGCGAGCCGCGCCAGAACGTCAAGACCGACAACATCCCTACCCGCCAGCGCTTCTTCGCGCTGGTGAAGGGCAAGCAGATCGTCGCCCTCATGAGCACCTGCAGCGAGACGACCTATAACACCTACGCGCCGGTTTTCAACAAGATCGAAAAGACACTCGTACTGAAGTGAGCCTGGTCCGGGCCACGCTCCTCGCGCTGGCCCTGGTTGCCCTGGCTCCTACCAGGGGACGCGCAAGGCATCGTGGCACCACGTGTAGCAGCGCCAGGGAAACCAGCCTTAAGGCGCCATCCGGTAGAGCAGCCGCGCGAAGGGGATGGTCTCGCGGACGTGCTCCAGGCCGCAGATCCAGGCCACCACACGCTCAATGCCCATGCCGAAGCCGGCGTGCGGCACCGAGCCGTAGCGCCGCAGGTCGAGGTACCACTGGTATGCCTCGGCGGGCAGTTTGTGCTCCTCGATGCGCTGCTCCAGCACGGCGAGGTTGTCCTCGCGCTGGCCGCCTCCAATGATCTCCCCGTAGCCCTCCGGCGCCAGCATGTCGGCGCAGCGCGCCACCTCCGGCCGCTCCGGGTTGGACTTCATATAGAAGGCCTTGCACTCCACCGGGTAGCTGTGGATCAATACCGGACGATCAAACTTGTCCGAGATGATGGTCTCGTCTTCCGCGCCGAAATCATCGCCCCAGCGGAAATCCTTGCCGGCCTCCTGGAGCACCTTGACCGCGTCGTCGTACGACAGGCGCGGGAACGGCGGCTTCACCGGCTCCAGCTTTGTCAGGTCGCGCTCCAGAATCTCCAGCTCGCGGCGACGTTTTTCGAGTACCGTCTGCACGATGTAGGAGACGAACTGCTCCTGGACTTCCTGGTTTTCTTCCTGCTCGGTGAAAGCCATTTCCGGCTCCACCATCCAGAATTCCATCAAGTGGCGCCGGGTTTTTGATTTCTCCGCGCGGAAGGTCGGGCCGAAGCAGTACACCCGGCCGAACGCCATGGCGTGCGCCTCGTTGTACAATTGCCCGCTCTGGGTGAGGAAGGCGGGCGAGCCGAAATAATCCGTCTGGAACAGCGTGGTGGTTCCCTCGCACGCGGCCGGCGTGAGGATCGGTGAGTCCACGCGCAGGAAGCCGTGGTCGTCAAGCCAGTCGTGGCAGGCCTTCATGATCTCGTGGCGGATGCGGATGATGGCCTGCTGGCGCTGTGAGCGCAGCCACAGGTGGCGGTGATCCATCAAGAAATCGACGCCGTGCTCCTTGGGGGTGATGGGAAAATCCGCCGACTCGCCCACCACGACGAGGTCGTTCACGGTCATTTCGTATCCGCCGGGCGCCCGCTTGTCGGCGCGCACCGGGCCGGTCACCACGATGGCGGTTTCCTGGGTCAGGCCGGCCATCTGCTCGAACATTTCCGGGGTTACGTCATTCTTGGAGGCTACCCCCTGGATGGTGCCGGTGCCGTCGCGAATGATGAGAAAATGGATCTTGCCGCTGGAGCGCTTGGTGCGCAGCCAGCCGCGCACGCGCACGGTTTGCTCGTTATAGTTGCCGATGTCCTCGATGGTGGTGATGGGAATTTCTACCGCGGTCTCTGACATGGGAGCGCTCCTTAAGGAAAAATGCCGCGAATCTTGGTCGCTTCGGCAACCCGCTGGATGGCCAGGATGTATGCGGCGGTCCGCATATCGGTCTGCCACTCCTGGTGGATGCCGTGTACCGAATTAAATGCGCGGGTCATGATGGCCCGCAATTTTTCGTTGATCTGCCCTTCGTTCCAGAAAAAGGACTGCAGATCCTGAACCCACTCGAAATAGGACACGGTGACGCCGCCGGCGTTGGCCAGAATATCCGGCAGCACCAGGATCCCCTTGTCGTACAGAATCTTGTCGGCCTCGCGAGTAGTGGGGCCGTTGGCGGCTTCCGCCACGATGCGCGCCCTGACGCCGTGCGCAATTTCCTCGGTAATCTGGTTTTCCAGGGCGGCGGGGATGAGCACGTCGCAGGGCAAACAGAGCAACTCCTCGTTTCTGATGGCGCGGGTGCCCACGAAACCGAGGACCGACTCGTGCTCCTTCTTGTAGGAAAGCAGTTTGCGCGGGTCGAGCCCGGCCTCGTCCTCGGCCACGATGGCGCCGCGGCTGTCGCTGACCGCGCGGATCCGCGCGCCCAGGTCGTGCAGCAGGTAGGCGGCCACCGATCCCGCGTTGCCGAAGCCCTGCACCACGACCTCGGCGCCTTTCAATTCCATCCCCACCACCGCGGCGGCCTCCTGGATGACGAACACGCAGCCGCGCCCGGTGGCCTCGCTGCGGCCCTCGGAGCCGCCGATGGACATGGGCTTGCCAGTCACCACGCCGGGGACCGAGTAGCCCTTGCTCATCGAGTACGTGTCCATGATCCAGCCCATCACCTGGGGATTGGTGTACACGTCGGGCGCCGGAATGTCGCGCTCCGGACCGATAAGGATGCTGATTTCGAAGGCGAAGCGGCGGGTCAGCCGCTCCAGCTCGTTGCGGGAGAGCTGCTTGGGGTTGCAGATGACGCCGCCCTTGGCGCCCCCGTAGGGAATCCCCACCACGGCGCACTTCATGGTCATCCAGAACGCAAGCGCCTTCACTTCGTCGAGGTTGACGTCCGGGTGGAAGCGCAGGCCGCCCTTGGCCGGGCCGCGCGCCATGTTGTGCTGCACGCGGTATCCGGTGAAGACCTTGATCTGGCCGTCGTCCATTTTGACCGGGAAGCAGACGATGAGCTGCCGCTTGCAGTGGCTCAGGATCTGGTGGATTCCGGGGTCGAGCCCCATCCGCGCGGCCACCGCGTCAAGCTGGGCCAGCGCGGTCTCCCAGGCATTGTAGGCGCTGTGATGCTTCTCTTGAGCCAGCATTGGACGACTCCTCCGATGCGTGCTTGTGCGCGAAGTCGGGACGGGTTTCCTCCCAGAATAGAAACGGCCCGGGAGTCGCCTCCCGGGCCGCGCGCCTTCGGGCGCGGCCTGAAGCTGTCGGGGGATTTACACCCAGCCGCGCAGCTTGCAGGCTTCCGCGACGCGCGACACGGCAACCAGGTAGGCCGCCTGTCGCATGTGCACTTTGCCGCCGAAGCGGTTGAGCATGTCGTACACCCCGTGGAAGGCCTTCGTCATCTTGCGATCCAGCATGCTGTGGACCTCTTCGAGGCTCCAGTAGAAGTTCTGGGTGTTCTGCACCTGCTCGAAGTAGGACACCGTCACGCCGCCCGCGTTGGCCAGGAAGTCCGGCAGCACGAACACGCCGTTCTTGTGCAGGATCTTGTCGGCTTCCGGGGTGGTGGGGCCGTTGGCCAGCTCCAGGGATATCTTCGCCTTGACGCGCTCCGCGTTGGCGGCCGTGATCTGGTTCTCCAGGGCGGAGGGGACCAGCACGTCGACGTCGAGCTCGAGCAGGGCTTCGTTGGAGATGGGCTCGCCGCCGGGGAAGCCGGTCAGCGACCCGTGTTTCTCCTTGTGGGCCACCAGCGCTCTGGGGTCGAGGCCGTCGCGGTTGATGACCCCGCCTTTGGAGTCGCTCACCGCGATGACTTTCAGGCCGAGGATCTCCGAGCCGAGAATCGCGGCAAACTGGCCGGCGTTGCCGAAGCCCTGGATGGCGCAGGTGGCGCCGTTCAGCTCGATGCCTTTGACCTTCGCGGCCTCGCGGAGCACGTACACGCCGCCGCGCGCGGTGGCGTCGCCGCGTCCCTGGCTGCCGCCAAGGGGGATGGGCTTGCCGGTGATCACGCCGGGATGTGACTCGCCGACGATCTTCTCGTACTCGTCCATCATCCACGCCATGATCTGGGGCGTGGTGTAGACGTCGGGGGCGGGAACGTCCTTGGTGACGCCCAGGACGCGGCCAACGGCGCCGATGTAGGCGCGCGCCAGGCGCTCCTTCTCGGTTTCGGAAAGCTCCTTGGGGTTCACCGTGACGCCGCCCTTGCCGCCACCCAGCGGGATGTCGACGACCGCGGTCTTCCAGGTCATCCACGCCGCGAGGGCGCGCACGGTGTCAATGGTCTCGTCGGGGTGCCAGCGCAGGCCGCCCTTGGTGGGGCCGCGGGACGAGTTGTACTGCACACGGTATCCGCGGAAGATGCGGGTGGTGCCGTCGTCCATCTTCACGGGCAGGGTGACCACCAACTCGCGCATGGGCCAGCGCAGCAATTCTCGGGTGGCGGGATCCAGGCCCAGCAGCTCAGCGGCTTCATCGAGCTGGGTCTGGGCGATTTCAAATGGATTCAGGGTCTTGTCCTGGACTGCAAGCGACATGTCGCTACCTCCTACGTCCCTCCGCGGGGCCATCCGGCGGCGGGGGCCCAAATCGGCCGCGCCGTCGCGTTTCCGTCCTCTTTGTAAGGGCCCGCGACGCGCGCGGGGGAATTAGCCCGCGACGCGCGCGAGGGAATTGGCCCGCGAAGCGCGCGGGGGAATTCTTCGAACGCCACGGCACTCCTCTTCAGATTCGATGAGGATTTCGAAGATACAGCGGTGGGAGTATGCCCACGCTCTCATCCCGCCGCGCGAAGTCCCCCAAGAGGAGTCCCTCCGCCCGCGGCGAGAAGCCAACCGCGTGAACGGGCCCTCCTACGAGATTCGGCGATCCTTTGAAGTCTTCAACTACCTGAGCCGCTTTCCGGCTGAGGTCCAGGTCTACATTCGGCGCCGCATGCGCGAGGTGTTGCGGCGCGACCGCATCGTGGCCGACCTGCACTTCAAGGACCTGGTGCGCCAGAAGGCCGTCCAGTTTGGGGGCGAGGAAACCGCCGAGTCCTGGCACGGGCGCACCGAGGAGGCCAAAAAACAGCTCACCGACCTGTACTTTGCCGCCAATTACAGCCTGGACTACCTGAAGTACCTGGTCGCCGAGCACTCCCCCGAGATGGAGACCGCCTTCGGCATTCCCACTCCCAGCCTGCTTGACTTCAGCGTGAACCTGGAGAAGGCTGACGTCGACATTATCATCAAGAAGATGTACGCCTTCGAGCAGTTGTCCGGCGAAGAGCGGCTCAACGCCATGCCGGAAATGCAGGAACTGAAAATCGTCCTCATCCGGCGCCTGATTTCCGAGCAATTTGAATTCGTCCGGGTGGCCCACAAGTTCCTCAGCATCGGGGACATCCACCGACTGTACGACCGCATCGTGGGCAGCGGCCGGGTCGGCGGGAAGAGCGCGGGCATGCTGCTGGCCTATCGCATCCTGGTCACGCCCGAACCGGGCGACCCGTTCGACTTCGCGAAATACTTCAAGATCCCGAATTCCTACTACGTCGGCGACGACGTCTTCCACAGCTTCCTTGATTACAACGGCATGCTCAACATGCGCAACCAGAAGTTCAAGGACCTGGAAACCATCGAGGACGAGTACCCCCAGATCCGCGAAAAAATCCTGCACGGCCATTTTCCGGTCAGCCTGTGGAAGCGCCTCGAGGAAACCATCGAGGCGCTCGGCGACCGCCCCATCATCGTGCGCTCATCGAGCCTGCTGGAGGACAACTTCGGGCTCTCGTTCGCCGGCAAGTACGACTCCTTCTTCCTGGCCAACCAGGGCACGGCCCGGGAAAACCTCGACGCGCTCGTAGAGGCCATCAAGAAGATCTACGCCGGCGTATTTTCACCAAACGCCATGGCTTACCGCCTGCGCAACGAGATTATCTTCCGCTACGAATCCATGGCCATCCTGATCCAGGAAGTCGAGGGGAAGCGCCAGGGGCCCTATTTTCTCCCCGATCTGGCCGGCGTGCTGTTCTCGGAAAATCCCTACTGCTGGAGCAAGCGCATCCAGAAGGCGGACGGCATGCTGCGCCTCGTACACGGCCTGGGCACCCGCGCCGTGGATCGCGTCGGCGAGGACTATCCGCGCATCGTGGCGCTGGGCCAGCCCACCCTGCGGCCGGAAGCGTACGCGGATCTGGAGCGCAACTCCCAGAAGTACGTCGACGTCATCGACCTCGAGGCGCAGCAATTGAGCACCATCCACATCTCCGACGTTGCCGACCAGGGGCTGGAGGGCCGCCACGCGTTCATCATGTCGGTCAAAAAAGACGATCGCATCCAGGAGTCGTTCACCACCGTCGACCTGCACCACGGCAAGCCCATCATCACTTTCGACCGCCTCCTCGGGCGCACCCGATTTTCGGCGGTGCTGCGCGCCGCCATGCAGAAAATCCGCCGCCACTACGGCATCGAGCTGGACGTGGAGATGGCCGCCCAACTCACCCCCAATGGGGAATTCACCATCACCATGCTGCAGTGCCGTCCCCAGAGCCTGCGCGTCGAGCAGATGCCGGCGGAGCTTCCGCAAGTTCCACCAGAGGACGTCGTTTTCAGCTGCGACAGGGAAGTGCCCAGCGGACGGGTGGACGACATACGCTACCTGGTGTACGTCGACCCGGACACCTACGCGCGCATCGAGTCGCTGCACGACCGCTACGAAATCGCCCGCATCGTGGGCCGCATCAACCAGGCGGTGGAGCAGCACGCCGCCATTCTGCTGGGCCCGGGCCGCTGGGGCAGCAGCAACATCCTGCTCGGGGTGCCGGTGAAATACTACGAGATCAACAACTTCAAGCTGCTCGGCGAAATTGCCCGGGCCTCCAACGGCGCCGCCCCCGAGGTGAGCTACGGCACTCATTTCTTCCAGGATCTCGTGGAAGCCGGCATTCACTGCCTGCCAATTTATCCCGGACAGCCGGGCGTCATTTTCAACGAAGACTTCCTGAACAAATCGCACAACGTGCTGGAGCGCTTCGTCCCGGCCGAGGTGGTTGCGAAATTTCAGCCGGTGGTGCGCGTGATTGACATGCACGACGGCCCGCTGCTGCAAGTCCGCATGAACGGAAAAACCGATCAGGCGCTCTGTTTCCGGGGAAGCAAGGAGGCTTGATTTTCAGCTAACAGCGCGAAGCATTCGGCTGACGGCTATTCTACTTCCGACGCTGCTGGGTGCGCGTCTTGTCGTGCCGCGCGTCAGACATGCGATCCAGCACGTCGGGGTGCTCAGGCTGCAAATCGTACGCCTTGCGCCAGGCGCCCTTCGCCTGCGAGGTGAGGCCGCGCGCCTGATAGATATCTCCCATGAGGACGTAGGCGTCGACCAGGCACGGATCGGTCTGCAGCGCCTTTTTCACTTCCTTGAGCGCGTTCGCGTACTGTCCCAGATGGTGGTATGCCTCGGCCAGACCCTTGCGGAGAATGGGCGAGCGGCCGTCGCCCTTGAGCGCCTCGCGGTAGGAGGCCACCGCGGCATCCCAGCGGCCGCCGCGGCCGTGCATCATGCCCATGGAGGCGTGCGCCTCGGCATTTTCCGGCTCGCGCTGCAAGACCCGGGTGAAAATCTCCTGCGCGTCGTCGTCCCGCCCGCTCTGCAAGTACAAACTTCCAAGGAGCACCTGGGTCTCAGTGTAATCCGTCTCCAGCGCGAGCGCATCTTCAAGATAGTGGATGGCCTCTGCAACCTCGCCGCGGTGCGCCAGCGCGTGCCCCAGGTTGTACAGCGCGTCGGGATTGGTGGGCGACAGGCGCGCCGCGCGGCGGAACTCCACGATGGCGGGGTCGAGCCAGCCCAGGTGCATGTACACCACGCCCAGGTTGATGTGCGAGCGCGCGAAGGAGGGATCGAGCTTGATGCAGCCCTTCAGTTCGTCCACCGCGCCGTGCAGGTCGCCCAGCGACAGGTGGATCACGCCGCGCAGGTTGCGCGCGTCCAGGTGATACGGGTTCTGCTTAAGGATGCGGTCGATCTGGGAAAGCGCCTTCTTGTACTTGCCCAGCTCCACGTAAGCCTCGGCCATCGAGAGGCGCAGCTCCCAGTCCTCGGGGTTGAGCTGGAGAGCCTCCTGCCAGTACTTGATGGCCGTGG
>Ga0194128_10004468_pt1 | contig 20433 bp, 9 predicted proteins | sample TA2KigCa65mmetaG_FD_148650 | JGI IMG/M metagenome (GOLD analysis project Ga0194128, IMG submission 148650) | Freshwater microbial communities from Lake Tanganyika, Tanzania - TA2015037 Kigoma Deep Cast 65m | ecosystem: Environmental > Aquatic > Freshwater > Lake | place: Tanzania: Lake... | reverse complement strand
CTCCTCTTCCCCGAGAAAACCACCGTCATTGTCGGTCTTGAAATCGGCACCGCGAAGGTCGCCGCAGCCGTGGGCGAAGTCACCGAGTCCGGCGGCGTGAACGTCATCGGCATCGGCCAGTCAGCGTCGCGCGGTGTGCGCAAAGGCGAGGTAGTTAACGCGGACCTCACCGCCGAGGACGTACGTAACGCCATCGTTGAGGCTGAGAGGTCTGCCGACGTTGAGATTGCCAGCGTTTATCTAAGTGTGACCGGTGGGCATCTCACGAGCCTCAACACGCACGGCGTCTTCACCGCTGCGTCGGACGACCACGAGATTTCCCAGCCGGATGTGAACGAAGTGCTTGCGAACGCAAAGGTCTTCAACCGCCCGTCCGAGAATACCGTCCTACATGCTATTCGGCAGCACTTCACGCTCAATGGCCAAGCCGGCATCGCCGATCCTGTAGGGATGCTGGGTGGCAAGCTGGAGTTAGACATGCACGTCGTTCACGGCGTTACGACGCGGCTGCAAAATCCGGTGCGTGTGGTGAAGGGCCTGAACTTGGAGGTCGAGGAATTAGTCTTCAGCGGCCTCGCCTCGTCGCTTGCGCTGCTCGACAACGAGCAGAAGCAGATGGGCGTGCTGGTCGTGGACTTGGGCGCGGGCACGACGGAATACGTGGTTTACGCCGACGGCGTCATCAAGCACACGGGCATCCTCGCCGTGGGCGGCGACCACGTGACGAACGACCTCAGCTACGGCCTGCGTATGGCTCCAGCGCGTGCGGCCATGCTCAAGCAGGAGCACGGCGCGGCGACCATCGGAGGTGCGGCGGGCCAGACGCTCACGCTCACGAGCGAAAACGGTTTCCCCGACCGCCGCGTGAACTTGGAGCATCTCAGGCGCATCATGGTCGCGCGGCTGGAGGAGACAATGCAGCTGATTGACGAGGACATCGGCGAGCAGGGTTTCCACGACCAGCTCCGAGCGGGCGTTTGCCTCTGCGGCGGAGGTGCGCGCATCCCGGGGATTGACAAACTAGCGGAAGAAGTGTTTGGCCTGTCCGCGACCTTGGGACGCGCGAATGCAGTCGGCGGCCTGCGTTCTGCGACGGATGACCCCGAGCTCGCCACCGCCGTCGGCCTCGTTAAATACGGAGCAATGCGCCAGAAGGGCCTCCGACGCGTCGGCCTCGTCGGCAAGCTCAAGCACCTCGCCGGCTCGCTCGGAATCTTTTGATGCTAACTTTGAAAAATCATCCTGCTCATCGCCATGACCACGACTGAAACCACTCCCGCTTCGGCCCCGGTGAGGAAGCAGCTCACCATCAAGGTGTTTGGCGTCGGCGGCTGCGGCGGCAACGTCGTGTCGCAGATTCACGGCACGGGCTTTGCCGACGTGCAGATGATTGTATTGAACACGGATTCACAAGCTTTGGCGCAGATTCCGCTGCCTGATAAAATCCATCTCGGCTTAAAGCTTAATGGCGGCCTCGGTGCCGGCGGAGACCCAGAGCGCGGTCGTGCAGCGGCGGAGGAAGACGAGGCGCGGCTGCGCGGGCTGTGCACGGGCGTGGACATGGTCTTCATCTGCGCCGGCCTCGGGGGAGGCACCGGCACCGGTGCGGGGCCGGTGCTGGCGCGCGTGGCGAAGGAGTGCGGCGCGTTGTCGCTGGCGTTCGTCACGCTGCCGTTCGATTGCGAGGGGCCGAAGCGAATGCGGCAGGCGCGGCAGGGTTTGGAGGAGTTCAAGGCCGCTGCCGACGGCGTCGTCTGTTTGCCGAACCAGAAGGTCTTCAAGCTGATTGACGAGAACACCAGCGTCGTTGAGACCTTTTCCACGACCAATGAGCTGCTCGCGCAGGGCGTGCGCGGCATCTGGCAGCTCGTCACGCGGCCCGGCTTCATCAACCTCGACTTTGCCGACCTATGTGCCGTAGTGCGTGACCGGCACTCAGAGAGTTCCTTTGCCACCGCCGAGGCGACCGGTCCTCACCGGGCAAAGGAAGTGGTGGAAAAACTTCTGGCGAACCCGTTGCTTGAAGGCGGCGCGGCGCTCGGCGAGGCGGATGCATTGCTCGTGAGCCTCATGGGTGGCCCGAGCCTCTCGATGGCCGAGGTCAACCGCGTGATGGAGCAAATCAACGCGCACTTAATCATGGGCGCGGCCATCGAGGAGCAGTTGGGCGACCGGCTCACCGTGACACTCGTGGCCTCACGTCAGCGCTCGCACACCGCCGATGTGCTCAGTGACCCCGAGCCGGAGCAGTTGGAGTCGGTGGCACCCCCGGGCATGGTCTCGGTATCGCGGGGCGTAGCTGAAATTAACCAACTCGGCGCGGCAATCGCCAGGAAGCCCGTCACCCGCTCTACCACTGCGAAACGGGAGGCGGATTCCGTCTCCATGGCAGGGTCGGAGACGGACGTGGCTCCCTCCGCGCCGATGCTTAGTACGCGCTCGTGGCGCTCCCGTAAGAAGGCGAAAGCCATGCATCCCGAGTTACAATTGGAGACCGTCACCAAAGGCCCCTTCGAACACAGCGAGCCAACGCTACGCAACGGCGTGGATCTCGACGTGCCGACCTTCGTGCGGCGTGGGATGTCGATGAACTAGGGTTCGGGCATGGGGCGTGTGGGGTGTGCGCTCGCGATTCGCAATGTGGACGTTAAATCCACGCGCTACTTTCCCAGCAGCCTTGTGGTGAGCCTTCCCTTATATGGGGCTTTGCGGCACTGTCCGCGCGCATGAAAGCCCATCCAATTTTATTTGCTGGTATCGTCGGCACGGCGGCGATGCTGCTCAGTTGTGTCGGCCCCGCGTCCACTCTCAAACGCCCCATGACTTACCGCCTTGCCTACCCCGAAACCGTGAAGCAGGAAATCATGGACGACTATCATGGCACGAAGGTCGCCGATCCTTATCGCTGGCTGGAGGATGATAATGCGCCAGACACGAAGGCGTGGGTCACAGCGCAGAATAGGGTGACGTTCAGCTATCTCGACCAAATCCCTGAGCGCGCCAAACTCCGCGAGCGGCTCATGAAACTCTGGAACTTCGAGCGCTATGGCATCCCATTCAAACAGGGCGAGCGCTACTTCTACTCGAAGAACGATGGCCTCCAAAACCAGTCGGTGCTCTATGTGGCCGACTCGCTTGACGCTGCGCCGCGTGTGCTGCTGGACCCGAACAAGCTTTCCTCCGATGGCACGGTGGCGCTCTCCGGCTACCGCCTCAGCGAGGACGGCAACCTGATGGCCTACGGCCTCTCGACCAGCGGTTCGGACTGGAATGAGTGGAAGGTGCGCGACGTGCGGACGGGTGCGGACACGGGCGACCACATCAAGTGGGTGAAGTTCTCCAGCGCGAGCTGGACCAAGGACGGTAAGGGCTTCTTCTACTCGCGCTATGACGAGCCCAAGGTAGGCGACGCGCTCAAGGGCGTGAACAAGTTTCAGAAGCTCTATTTCCACAAGCTCGGCACGCCGCAAAGCGACGACGTGCTCATCTACGAACGCCGCGACCAGCCGGACTGGGGCTTCGGTGGCAGCGTCACGGACGACGGGCGCTTCCTCATCATCTCCATCTGGCAGGGCACCGACCCGCGGAACCGCGTTTACTACCGGGACCTCACCAAGGTCGAAGCGCCCATTGTGAAGCTACTCGACGAGTACGACGCGGACTACAGCTTCGTGGACAACGATGGCGGCGTGTTCTGGTTTTACACGGACTTGAAGGCCCCGCGCGGCCGCCTCATCGCAATCGACACGGCGAACCCCGACCGCGCGCAGTGGAAGGAAGTCATCCCGCAGGCCGCCGAGACGCTCAAGGGCGTGAACCTCGTCGGCAACCAGTTCATCTGCACTTACCTGAAGGACGCGCGCGGACAGGTGAAACGCTTCAGCCGCGAGGGGCAGGCCTTGGGCGAAGTCGCCTTGCCCGGACTCGGCAGCGTGGGCGGCTTCGGCGGCAAGCGCACGGACACGGAGACTTTCTACTCGTTCACCAGCTTCATGACGCCCGGCACCATCTATCGCTACGACGTCACGAGCGGCACGAGCAGCATCTTCCGCACGCCGCAGGTGGACTTCGACTCCGCGCGCTACGAGACCAAGCAGGTCTTCTTCAACAGCAAGGACGGCACGCGTGTGCCGATGTTCCTAACGCACCGGAAAGGCCTGAAGCTCGACGGCTCCAACCCGACATATCTCTACGGCTACGGCGGCTTCAACATCTCGCAGACCCCGGGCTTCAGCGTGAGCATGGCGACGTGGCTCGAACTCGGCGGCGTCTATGCCGTGGCGAACTTGCGCGGCGGCGGCGAATACGGCGAGGACTGGCACAAGGCCGGCACGAAGCTCAAGAAGCAGAATGTTTTTGACGACTTCATCGGCGCGGCGGAGTGGCTCATCGCAAGGAAATACACGTCACCCGACCGGTTGGCCATCGCCGGCGGCAGCAACGGTGGCCTGCTCGTGGGCGCGTGCATGGCGCAGCGGCCCGACCTCTTCGGCTGCTGCCTGCCCGCCGTGGGCGTGATGGACATGCTGCGCTTCCACAAGTTCACCATCGGTTGGGCGTGGACGAGCGACTACGGCAGCAGCGAGAAGGCCGACGAGTTCAAGGCACTCTTCGCCTACTCACCGCTGCACAACCTCCGCCCCGGTGTGCGCTACCCCGCGACACTCGTCACCACTGCTGACCACGACGATCGCGTGGTGCCGGCGCACAGCTTCAAATTCGCGGCGCGCCTGCAGGAGTGCCAGAGCAAGCCCGGCGCGCCCGTGCTCATCCGCATCGAGACGAAGGCCGGCCACGGCGCAGGCAAGCCCACGGCCAAGCTCATCGAGGAAGCGGCGGACAAACTGGGCTTTGTGGTGCGCGAGCTGGGCGTGACGATGAATGAGCGGTGACTCCGCCTGATGGCCGGGGCGGAACGTTGGCTCCGCACGATCAGTTCATTGGCCGCAGTCCTACGAGGCACCGTGCGGCGAAGAGGCGCGGGCACGCGGAAAGCACCGCATCCAACTTGCGCAGCGCGCCCAGCATCCCGGCTGGATACATCGCCGGCTTGCTGAACCCGCCGCACAGCACGTAGTGGAACGCGCTGAACGCTTCGCGGTGGAAAATCTCCCAGCCCTCCGGCCAGCCCGGCTTTTCATCCCGGAAGAACAGCCGCGTGGCATTGCCCTGCGCCGCGTAGTAATCACGCGGGCGCGGCAGATCGGTGGCGAAGTTGATCGGGGCGTTGATCGCCACCGGCTCATGATGCAGCAGGCCATAGACGGGCCAACTCGCCAGGCTGATGTAGGGATCGAACACGATGACCCGCCCACGCGGATGCAACGCCCGCCGCGCCTCCCGGAAAAAGGCCCCCGGTGCGCGCAGGTGGTGAAAGACATCGAACAGGATCAGGTGCGACAGGCTCCCGTCCGCAAACGGCAGCTCGTAGCCGTCACACACCACGTCCAGCCACGGGTTCGGGAAGAGGTCGGTGGAAATACTCCGCGGCAGGTGCGCCTTGAGGTTCCCCACGCCCGACCCGATCTCGACGATGTGCCCCGGAACCGGCACGTCAATCTGTGCGAGAATGCGTTGGTAGAACCCGGCATAGATTTCGCGCAACAGCGGCTTGCCCTGCCACGCCTGTAGGTTGGCTTCAATTTCGACCTGGTGCTGTTCGAGGGCGATGCTCACCGGATAAACTTCATCCGCCGGGCGGCGAAGGCGGTCATGCGTAGGAGCAGCAAGCCGTGTTTCCAGCGCTCTATATTGGTGTCGCCGTAGGTCCGGGATTTATAGCGGATGGGGAGATCGAGGATACGGTGGTTAAGCTTCGCCGCGCCGAAGAGCAGGTCGAAGTCGCCGAAGGGGTCGAAGTCGCCGAAGTAGCTGCGGTTCGCGGCGATGAGTTCGTAGTCGGCGCGGAAGAGGACCTTGGTGCCGCAGAGGGTGTCCTTGATGCGCTGGCCGAGGATCCACGAGAAGGCGAGGCTGAAGAAGTGGTTGCCGATCATGTTCAGGAAGCGCATGGCTTCCTGTTCCATCGGGTAAACGAGGCGCACGCCGTTGACGAAGTCCGCCGCGCCACTGCGGGCGACTTCGTAGAACTTGGGCAATTCCTCCGGCGGCATGGTGAGGTCGGCATCCAGGATGAAGAGGATGTCGCCGGTGGCGGCGGCGAAGGCTTCGCGGCACGCACCGCCTTTGCCTTTGCTCTGCTGCTTGAGGATTTTGATGTTGCGCTGGGGATACTTGGCGGCGACGCGTTGGATTTCATCCCACGTGTTATCTCGGGAGTGGCCTTCGATGAAGATGAGTTCGGTGCCTTTACCGAGTTCGGGGGTGCGGCGGACGGCCTCTTCGATATTACCAGCCTCGTTCCGGGCGGGGATGACGATGGAGCAGGTGTAGTGACGGTCGGGCGGCACGGTGGGGCGCGGCCGCGCAACCATGAAGACGGCCAGCGAGAGGTGGCGGAGCAGGGGAGCGACCCAGCGGTTTAGGAGCGCTGCGAGCAGAGGTGTATTGAGCGGCAAAAGGATACGGGTGTCCTGCTTGACTAGTTCCCAGCCGGCGAGGTGGAGGAGGTTCCGCATGTCGCCGGCCGAGAGCCAGTTCTGCTCCAAGGTGCGGGCTTTCAAGCCGGCGGTTTCGGCGAGGCCGAGGACGGGTTTCCAAAGGTTGTTGAACGTATTGAGCACGAGCCGGGTCTTTGGGTGGGCGTGGGTGCGGACTTTTTCCAAGACGGCCTGCACGTCCGGCAGGTCGTTCACGAGGTCCGACAGGATGATGTAGTCGAAGGGTTCGGCGCTGGTGAAGTCCAGCGCGTCGACGACGCGGAATTCGAGTTGCGGATGGCGCTGCTTGGCGAGCTCGACCATCGCGGGACTGAAGTCCACGCCGACACCGCGGGCGGGCTTCACGGCGGCGAGGGTGTCGCCCAGGCCGCAGCCGATTTCGAGGACGCGCTGGCCGGGGGGAACAAGGAAGGCAAAGTGGCGGTTGAGAAGCGTGTGGTAATGGCGCTGCACCTCGCGGGCGCGCAGCGGAGCGCGCTGTTCGTAGAAGTCGCGTCGGCTGGTCATGGGCGATCTTTTGGCTACCGGAATGGGAGGAGACTGGCGAGCGGCAAATGCCGGTCAGGCGTGGAGCCGCGGGTGGTCAGCGCTCGGGGAACTCGAACTCCACCTTGCCCTTATCCGCGAGCTTAAGGTGGGCGGGGAAGGGTTTGCCGGCTTTGCTGATGAACTGTGTGAGGAGGTCGGTCTTCCCCTTGGCGAGGAGCTTCTTCACCTGCTCACGGTCCACGGGCTGTTGCAGCACCACCCTGCCAGTCTTGAAGGTGCACTTCTTCGTTTCGAGCTGGCTGCGCTCGCAGAGGTAGGTCTCCGGCCCCTCGAAAACGTTGCCTTTGCACTTGGGGCACTTGCCCAGCGGCTCCTGTCCGGTGAAGTCGAGCTTCACGGCGGGCGTGGCGTCGCCCTTCTTCGCGCCCTTGGCGGGGAACTTCTTCTCGCGCGGCGCGAACTCGAAACTGACCTTCGCACCGTCGAACTTGAGGAACGCCTCGAACTTGCGGCCGGTCCTTTTGGAGACGAAGCCTTTCAGCAAGTCCGTCTTGCCCTCCGCAAGCAGCTTCACGATCTGCGGTTTCTCAATGGGTTGCTGGAGGATGATGGCCCCGGTGCGGAAGTCACACTTGCGGTCCGCCCCGGTGGCGCGCTCGCAAACGTAGTTCATGCCGTTTTCGAAGACGCGGCCAGTCTTGCACTTAGGGCATTGGCCGAGCGGTTCCTTGCCGGTGAAGTCCACGGGTGCGGCATTCTCGTCATCCTTTTGATCGTTGCCGAAATCGAACTTCGCCTCGCCCTCAGGCGAGAGCTTCATCACGGCGGCGAAGGGAAAGCCCTGCTTACTGCGGAAGCCTTGCAGCGGCCCGACTTGCTTCTCGCGCAACAGCGTCTCGACCTCCTCGATCTCAAACGCCCGGCCTAGGATAGTTTTCCACATGTTCCAATCGCATTTCTGACACTGGAACTTTTTGTAATTCTCGTGGACTTCGCCACCGCACTTCGGGCAAGGGACGTTGAGTTTGCCGAAGTCGCCGGGAATCGTGTCGTGCTCGTAGGCTTTTGTCTGGCCAACGATGTGTTCCGTGAGCGCACGAATTTCAGCCATGAAGACGTCACGCTCGAGTTGGCCGCGCTGCATTTGACGAAGCTTGAACTCCCAGTCGCCGGTCATTTCAGGCTTGGTCAGTTCGAAAATGCCTAAACCATTGAGGAGTGCCATCAGCGTGAAGGCCTTGGCGCTGGGCACCAGCTCGCGCTGGTTACGATGGATATATTGTTCGTAAATCAACCCCTCAATGACCGCCGCGCGTGTGGCGGGCGTGCCGAGGCCGCGCTCGCTCATGGCCTCCCGTAATTCCTCGTCCTCAACGAGTTTGCCCGCGCCTTCCATCGCCGAGAGTAGCGTGGCTTCCGTATAGCGCGGCGGGGGCTTGGTCTGGCTGCCCTTGACTTCAATATTTGATGTTTTTACCTGCTCACCTTGTTGGACGGGAACAAGGCTGGGCGAGTCGTCATCCCCAGCGGCTTCCTTGCCATAGATTTCGAGCCAACCCGCCTTCACGAGCACCTTGCCGACGCTCTTGAACGGCTCGCCCTCGACGCGCGTGATGCGGACGGTCTCCAGATATTCCGCTGCGGGATAGAACACAGCGAGGAAGCGACGCGTGACGAGGTCGTAAAGCTTTTGCTCTGGCTCGGATAGGCCCTTGGGTAGCACGCCAGTCGGGATGATGGCAAAGTGGTCCGAGATTTTGGCGTTGTTAAAGATGCGTTTGTTAGGGCGCACCCAGTCGTTGGTTAGAATTTTCTCAGCCGGAACGCTGTAGCCGGCAAGATCGCGCAATGAGTCGAGCGTCTTCTTTACTGTAGGGATATAATCCTCCGGCAGCGCGCGGGCGTCAGTGCGTGGGTAGGTGAGCACCTTGTGCTTCTCATAGAGGGCTTGCGCAAGTCCGAGTGTGTTCTTGGCGCTAAACCCAAAACGGCCGTTAGCCTCGCGCTGCAAGCTGGTGAGGTCGTAGAGCAGGGGCGAGAGCTGCGTGCTGGGTTTACTTTCCTCAGTAACAATGCCCGGTTTGCCTAGACACTTTGCGGCCAGCGCGTCGGCGTCAGCCTTGGTCCAGAGGCGCTCAGCCTTCAGCTCGGCGTCAATGTCCTTGCCCTCGGCTTTCTTAAACTTTTCGTCGAACCAGCGGCCTGAATATTGGCCAGCCTTCGCGTCGAAAGTACCGAGCACTTCCCAGTAATCGCGCGCGACGAACTTGCGAATTTTGTCCTCGCGCTCAACGACAATCGCCAGCGTAGGGGTTTGCACTCGGCCCACGGTGGTCAGATTGAACCCGCCGGTTTTGTTATTGAATGCGGTCATCGCCCGTGTGCCGTTGATACCGATAAGCCAATCGGCCTCGGCGCGGCTCTCAGCGGCGGCGGCCAACGGGCGCATCGAGGCGTCCGTGCGGAGCTGCGCGAATCCGTCCCGGATGGACGCGGGCGTCATGGACTGGAGCCACAGGCGCTGGATGGGTTGCTTGGCCTTCGTGAATTCGGTGATGCGGCGAAAGATGAGTTCGCCCTCGCGCCCGGCGTCGCAAGCGTTGACGAGCGTATCTATGTCTTTTCGCTTGATGAGGCGCTGGAGCACCTTGAGGCGGGCTGCGGACTTCTCGATGGGGTTGAGTGCGAAGCGCGGCGGGATGTGCGGCAGGTGGGTGAACGTCCACTTACCCTTTTTCACGTCGTGCTCGTCGGGCACGCCCAGTTCAAGCAGGTGGCCGACCGCCGATGAGATGACGTGCGTACCGCTCTCGTAGAACTCGCCCGACTTGTCCTTAGTAAAGCCGCCGAGCGCCTTAGCGATGTCGCCAGCGACCGAAGGTTTTTCTGCTATGATGAGGGCTTTGCCCATGAATGCGCGGGCTTCTACACGACTGCCGGGCGAAATGGCAACAGGAGTTTTTTCTTCGTTAGCCCTCACCAAGCGCGCCTGACCCGATAAATACAGGTGAAAAGCTCAGCGTATTTCGGAGTTTGCGTCCATTTAAACGGGCGTGCGGCAGCGCGTGGCGCGGGACTTGAAATTCCCATAACTTTCGCGAATTTGGATCAAGCTCCCCAAGGGAAAACTTTGTCCTGCACTTGTTTTGGTTGCCTGTTTCGTCACGCGGCTCTGGGCGCGCTTTATTTCTTAAACGCCGCATGTTTTGCGTCGCCGCCGGCCTGCAGGAAGGCGAGGAGGTCGAGAATCTGCTCGCGGTTAAGCAAATTTAAGAGGCCAGGAGGCATAATTGAATTGGTTTGGGGCTTCACTTTTAGATCTTTCTTCGCGAACTTTTTTATCATTGCTTCGCCAGGGCCGGTCTGGAGCGTGAGGAAGTCGGCATCTTCCGTAACCGCAAAGGCGGTGAAGGGTTCGTCGTTGCCGAGTGTGACTTCCAGCGGGCGGTAGCGGGGTTCGAGGTTTTTCGAGGGCTCAAGTATTTCCGCTAGCACCGCTTGTGTGTCGCCCTTGTATTTTGCGGCAACGCCCGTCAGTTCTGGACCCCATAGCACGCCGTCGGCGCCGAGCTTGTGGCAGGCGGCGCAGCCAACCGTGGTGAAGAGTGCCTTGCCCTTGGTGAAGTCGCGGCCTTTGGCAAGCTTGGGCAAATCGGCCATGAGATCAGCGAGTTTCCACTCGGTGATGACTGGCGCGGCGGGTTCGGCCGGTGCTTGGGCAAGGTATTCGTCAAGGTCGTTGACAACCTTGAGCACGCCGCGCATGCGTTGCCAGTGGCCGGGGTAGGTACAAAGATAAGAATATTCGCCGGGCTCGCTCGGCGCGTTGAAGCGCAGCCGGATGGTGTCGTTCGGGTTCAACATTTTCGTGGCTTGAAGCACCTTTGGCGAACCGGGCACGTAAAGCCGACCTTGGTTGTCGGTTTGCGGCGGCAGTTTTTCGGCGGCGGCACCAATCTCATCGGCTGCTCCGGCGGCGACGAGCACCCAGTTGTGCTGCATGGCATCAGAATTGTGAAAGACGAGCTCTACTGGTTTGCCCGCCTCAGCGACGAGCTGGATTTTGTCAAAAAACATCTGTTCGTGAAGCGTGCCAAGCCGCAGGACGTTGACGCCCAGCGCGGAAAAAGATTTGCGGATCGGCAGCGCTGCGTCCTTGGGAAGCTTGGCGGCGAGTTGAAAGCCGAGTTGTTGCATGTCGAGGAAGTCGTTCTCAGTGCGTTTGGACACGGGGACTTTCTTCGCCTGCTCGAGCAATGCTACGGTGAGCGGTTTCACAGCCGCATCGGGCCAGGTGTCGCGCGGCAAAGTCAGCAGGGCGCGAGCAGCGGTCGGGACTTCTGCGCCGGTGGTGATGACTTTTGCCAGTGCAGCGAAGGCAGTGGCTTCGTGGCTGGGCAACTTCGCAGCGGCGATGATCGCGGCTAAGCGCGTGGCGGCATCGGGGCTGGCGAGCAGGGGTAGCACTCGGTTGGCGAAGGCGGCGCGCTTAGCGCCATCGGGCGCGAGGGGGAGGCCGGCGACTAAGTGAGCGAGTGCGCCGGGTTTGTTTTGCGCGAACGCCCACAGCGCATCCGCCGTTTGAATGCCCGTTAGTGCGGCGAAGGCAGCTTGGCGCGCGGCGTCGGGGTTTGCGTCATCGCCGGCAAGCGCCTCTAGCGCGGGCTGACATTTCTTTAAGTCCTCTGGTTTTTGTGAAACGAGCAGCTTTGACAGGTCAGCCACGACGGGCGCACTAGCGGCGGCGCGCTTGATGCCCGCCAGCAACTCGGTGGGCACGTCGGTCTTATTGAGCTTGGTGAGCGCCTCGGCCGCCTCGATGCGGAACTTTGCGGCCATGCCGGGCCGACCGAGGATGGATTCCCAGAGCGGGATGAATTTGGGATGAGTCGCCTCGCGTTCGGTGAGCAAGAGTTGGTCATTGGAGAGTCGACCGAGCTGATATTTGACGATGACGGGGCTTTTATCGAGGAACAGAATGGGTTTCTCGACCACGGTGGCGGACGGCTCAGTCTCGGCACAGTAAACTTCGGCGGCACTCATTGGGCGCGCCGTAAAGCTGGCAACGGCCAAGCACAGCAGGGTGGCGACTGCGTTTGTTTTCATCAGGGGCGCGACGATAAAGCGATGTTTTCGACGACGCCAATCGAGAATATTCGTTAGATTGTTTCTTGTGCTCCTGCTCTGAACAAAACTCGGTCTCTGCTTCATACCGCAATTAGATTACAAGATTTTGAGTACCATGGTGTGATGCTCTTGGTGGATCTGTGTTTTCGTGCAGGCAGCTTCTACCTATCAGTCCAGCCCAGAAGCTCATGCCAGCAGTTCGCGAATCACTTTTCCGCCTACGTCAGTAAGCCGGTAATCTCGGCCGTTGTGGCGGTAGGTGAGCTTCTCGTGGTCGAGGCCGAGCAGGTGCAGGATGGTCGCGTGCAGGTCGTTCCCGTGGACTTTGTTTTCAATCGCCTTGTAGCCGAACTCGTCGGTCGCGCCGTAATGGACGCCGCCCTTCACGCCGCCGCCGGCCAGCCAGATGGTGAAGCCCTTCGGGTTATGGTCGCGGCCCAGGCTGCCTTGTGAATCACTCGTGCGCCCAAACTCGCCGCCCCAGACGACGAGCGTATCCTCCAGCATCCCGCGCAACTTGAGGTCGGTGAGCAACGCGGCAGCCGGCTGATCCGTGGCCGCGCCGCAGGAGCGGTGATTGGTCTCGATGTTGCCGTGCCCATCCCACGGAACGTCGTTCACGCTACCGTCGCCGCCCGTACCTTTGCCGGCGAAGATTTGCACGAAGCGCACGCCGCGCTCCAGCAGACGGCGCGCGATGAGGCATTGGCGACCGAAAGTTTCTGTCTCCTTTTTGTCCACGCCGTAGAGCTGGCGCGTGGCGGCGGATTCGTTGGCAATGTCCATCGCCTCGGGCGCGGCCATCTGCATGCGATAGGCCAGCTCGAAGGAGTTGATGCGCGAGAGCAAGTCGGCCTGCGTCGGGCGTGCCTGCGCGTGGTCGCGGTTGATGGCACTCAGCAAGTCGAGCGTCGCGCGCTGCTGCGGCTCAGACTCGTCCTTCGCGCGGGCCAGGTTATCAATCACTTCTTTGCGCCGCGCATCAAGCGTGAGCGCCTGAAAAGTCTTGGGCAGAAAGCCCGCGCTCCAAATCTGATCGTCGCCGCGCGGCCGCGTCTCGTGCAGCACCACGAACGCGGGTAGATTCTCGTTGTCCGCGCCGAGCCCGTAAGTCACCCACGCACCCGCGCTGGGCAGGCCGGGTCGGTCCACACCGCACATGAGTTCCATTGAAGCGGGCGCATGATTGTTGGCGCGCAAGTGCATCGAGTGGATGAACGCCATGTCGTCCACATGCTGTGAGAGATGCGGTAAGATATCCGATACCCAAGTCCCCGAGCGGCCGTGCTGCGCCCAGCCAAAGGGCGACTTGAGAATCTTGCCGCTGGTGGTGAAGAAACCGGTCTTCGGGTCGCTGCCGGGGAGCGGTTCACCGCCGCGCTTCTGTAGCTCGGGCTTGTAATCCCAAGTGTCCACTTGCGACGGCGCACCGGTCATGAACAGCCAGACGATACGCTTGGCCTTCGGCGTGAAGAGCGGCGGGCGAGCGGCCAGCGGGTTGACCGGCGTAGCGCTGGCTTCATGCAGCATCGAGCCGAGCGCGACGGAGCCGAGGCCGAAGCCGGCGCGCTGGAGAAAGCTGCGGCGGGAGGGGAGAACGAGTTCGTTGGGGGCGTATTGGCCGAACATAAATTAGAAGGAGGAGCGGCTTGTCAGCCACGGATTGAACACGGAGGAAACACGGATGGGGGATGGTGGCTTATGGCCTTTTCCGTGTTAAATCCGTGTTTCATCAGTGGCTAAATTTTAGCGGTCAATCGACGTAGATGAACTCATTCATGCAGAGCAGGACGAGGGAGGTTTCGGTGAGGGCGCGGGCGGATTGCGCGGCGGCGGCTTTCGCGTCCGCGGGGACGGGGCCGAGCAGGCTGAGTTGTTGCTCGTAGAACTTTTGCAACCGCGCCTGCTCCGTGGCGGTCAGCGCGCGGCCGAGGGCGATGCGCCCCGCCTGCGCGATGACGGCGGCTGGCTCCGTTCCGGGCTGCGACGCGCGCTTGGTCAGGCGGTCGGCGATGTCGCGGACGAAGGTCGAGTTCATCATCGCCAGCGCTTGCGTCGGCAGCGTGGTCGCACCGCGTTCGCCGACGCTGGCTGCGGGTTCGGGAGCATCGAACAGTGTGAGGAACGGGATGAGTTCGCTGCGTTTGACGCGCAGATAAACGCTGCGGCGCGGTGACTCATAGTTCGTCTCGCTCGGGCCAAAGAGCTTTGCGTCGAGCCGCCCGCCCACGCTCAAGAGCGCGTCGCGAATGGCTTCGGCTTCGAGACGGCGAGCAGGGCGATGCCACCACAATTTATTCTCCGGGTCCGCCTTCAAGCTCGCGGGCTTGAGTTCCGCGCCCTGCTGATAGACCGCGCTGGACATGATGAGTTGGTGCAACGGCTTGAGCTGCCAGCCGCCGCGCACGAACTCGCCCGCGAGCCAGTCGAGCAACTCCGGGTGCGTGGGCGGCTTGCCCTGCACGCCGAAGTCATTCGGCGTCGCGACGAGGCCGCGCCCGAAGTGATGTTGCCAGACGCGATTCACGAGCACGCGGGCGAGCAGGCTGCCCGCGCCGTGCGGCACGTCCGTAAGCCAATCGCCGAGCGCGACGCGCGGGTCGGCGTCGGGCTTCGGGAGCCAGTGTTTCGCACCGTCGGCGGCCGTGTTGAGCACTTGCAGGTAATTGGGGTCGGCCTTCGCGACCTTGGCGTCCACCTCGCCACGCCGCAGCAGGTGGACGTCCTGCCCGCCGGCCTTCGTGGAGTAGATGGCGACCAAGTCGGGCTTCGGCGTCTTCGCGTCGTGGTCGCGGGTGGCGGCCTGCAGCCGCGTAGCGTCGGCATCGAGACGCGTGAACCAGCGGAACAACGCCGAGCGATTCGTGGCGTTCAGCGAGCCGCCGGTCGCGGCCAGCGTGGTGCTCAACTCGCGGAACGCCTGCTCGCCCTTCGCCTCCGCCAACGCCGGTGTCTTCTCGCCGTTGCTGAAGCCGAGCCGCAACTTGCCGAGGCCAAAGAAGCCCCGGAACACGAGCTGAAACTCCAGTTCCGTGCCGCCCTCGAAACCAATTGGCTCGCCTTCGATTTCGAAAATCGCCGCGTGGTCCTTGCCGAACTCCGGCGCGACGGCCCAGCCCGAGCCGCGCTTGTTGTCGGTCACGGCGGCAAGCGGATAGTTCTTCTGCTCGAACGTGGCGGCGGTCGCTTTGACCTTGGCCGTGACGGGCTTGGCCTTCGACTTCGGGTCGAGCGGGCGGGCCGTGACCTTGAATTCGCTGAGGACGAAGTTGCCGTTGTCCGAGAGGCCAGGTCCCTTCGCGGGCGACTCCGCGTCCGCCAACGCGTCGAGCCGGAACGCACGCAGGCCGCGTTGATACGTGACGGCCTTCACGGTGTAGGTGTCGTCCTTGGTTTTGTTGCCCTCGTAGCGCACCGCACCGTCGCGCGCGAGGGCGAGTTTGGCAGACGTGGCAGAGGCGGAGGCCACGTCGCACATCTGCCACGGCGTGGCGTTCGTTGTGGATGCGGCTTCGGTGGCCTGGAACTTGGCGAAGCGCGCGGGGAATTCATCTGTCTCGAACTGCTTGAGCGCAGCAAGCAACGGCTCACCGGCGAGCTTATGCGCGGCGAGTTTGCGCTGCGTCTCGGCGTGGTGGCGGTCAACTTTCATCTCGCTGTGGACGGTGCGCGCGAGTGCGGCGGCGATGCCGTAGTAATCCGTCTGCGGAATCGGGTCGTATTTGTGTTCGTGGCAGCGCACGCAGCCGAGCGTCAGGCCGAGAAAGCCGCTGCCGATGGTTGAGACCATGTCGTCGAGTTGGTCATAGCGGATCCGCTCGACGGTCTTGGCGGTGATTTGACCGGGATATGGCCCGGCAACGAGGAAGCCCGTGGCGCTGGCACCCTCAACGGAGTCGGGTTGCAACTTGTCGCCCGCGAGTTGCCAGCGAATGAAGCGGTCGTAAGGCATCCCGTCGTTGAACGCGCGGATGACCCAGTCGCGGTAGTGGAACGCGCCGGGCCGGAAGGCATCGAACTCGTAGCCGTTGCTCTCGGCGTAACGCACGATATCAAGCCAATGGCGGCCCCAGCGCTCGCCGTAGGCGGAACGCGACAGCAGTTGGTCCACCACGGTCGCGAGTGCGTTGGGCGAAGGGTCGGCGAGGAACGCAGCGGTCTCCTCTGGCGTCGGCGGCAGGCCGGTGAGGTCGAACGTCGCGCGCCGCAGCAATTGCTCGCGGGTTGCCGGCTTGCTGGGCGTGAGCTTGGCGGTTTCGAGCCTCGCGAGGATGAACCGGTCAATTGGCGTCTTCGCCCACGCGGCGTTCTTCACTGTCGGCACGGTCACGGGCTTCAGCGGACGGAACGCCCAGTAGTCGCGGCCTTGCGGGATGCTGATTTCGCGGCGGGCCTTCGCGACTTCGCCGGTGCGCGGGTCGGGTGCACCCATGGCCACCCATTTTTCAAAGTCCGCGATGACCTCGGGCGGGAGCTTGGACTTGGGCGGCATGTGCAGGTCCTCGCGTGACCAACGCATGGCTTTGATGAGCAAGCTCTCGTCGGCTTTGCCGGGCACGAGGGCCGGTCCCTCATCGCCGCCGGTGAGCAGTGCGGCGCGGGTGTCGAGGAAGAGGCCGCCCTTCAATTTGCCTTTCGCCTTCGCCTCGGCCGAGTGGCACTCGAAACAGGAGGCAATAAGCACCGGCCGGATTTTCTGTTCGAAGAACGCAACACCCTCGGGTGATGGTTCAGCCAGGGCGGCACTGGCCTGACAAGTGGAGAACACTGCACTGATTCCGGCGGAAAAAATGAATTTTAGGAACGCGCGAGAAAACATCTTTTTCAAAAAATAGACGCTGCTACACACTGCGACAACATAAAGAAATTCTTAGCGGTGCGCATGGCACCCAAATTTAATGAATGCGTTGGACGAGATAGTGTCAAGCAAGTCACACTTACATGGCTGTGCGCACGAACCAAACCCATCCCGGCATATGACCCCACAACAGACCGCTGAGAATTTGGGCCTCAAGTTTGAGAAAATCGCCCCTGGCTACCTGAACCTATGCATCCGCAGCGGCAACCAACTCCTCTCCTCCGGCCATGTGAGCGACCTCAAGGGCAAGCTCGGCGCGGGCCTCAACGTCGAGCAGGGCTACGCCGCCGCCAAGAACTGCGCGGAGAAAATCCTGCGCTCCGCCTGGCAGACGCACGGCACGCTCGATGGGCTGCGCGTCATCAAGGTGCTCGGCTGTGTGAACTCGACGCTCGACTTTACCGACCACCATCTCGTCATCAACGGTGCGTCCGACCTGCTGCACCAAATTTTCGGGAAGGATGGTGACGGCTACCACGCCCGCAGCGCGCTGGGTTTCGCGCAGTTGCCCACCGGCGCGGCAGTGGAGGTGGAGGCGATTTTTGAGATCAAGGGCTAACTGGTGAGCAGACAGTTACAGTTCGCGCTCGGCTTGGTTCTGTTGCTCGCTGCGGCTTCACTGTCAGCCAACGACTGGCCTATGTGGCGGGCGAATGCTGGGCGCACCGCCGCTGTTGCGCCTGCCGTGCCGCAAAAGCTCGCCGTGCTGTGGAGCCGCGAGTTGCCGCCGCTGAAGCCCGCGTTCCGCGACGTGCGCCTGCAATTCGATAAAGGCTACGAACCCGTCGTGCTAGGCCAGCGGATGTTCGTGGCGTCGTCGCGCGATGACAGCGTAACGGCGCTCGCCACCGACACGGGCGCAGAATTGTGGAAGGTGTTCGCTGATGGCCCGGTGCGCTTCGCTCCGGTCGCGGGCGATGGGCGTATCATCTTCGGCTCGGACGACGGACTCGTGCGCTGCGTCTCCGCCGCGACGGGCGAACTCCTCTGGCAAAAGCGCGCCGTGCCGAACAACCGCCAACTCCTCGGCAATGGCCGGCTCATTTCCGTCTGGCCCATCCGCGGAGGTCCGGTGCTGCACGACGGGCGGGTGTATTTCGCCGCGGGAGTTTGGCCGCTGGAAGGCGTGTTCATCTATTGCCTCGACGCCGTGACGGGGCGCGAGGTCTGGCTCAATGACCGGCTGAGTTACATCTACGGCGTCCACCCGCATCAGGCGGAGGCGTTCGGCGGCGTCGCGCCGCAGGGCTACCTGCTCGTGGACGGCGCGGACCTCGTGGTGCCGTGCAGTTCCGCTTATCCCGCGCGCCTCGAACTCGCGACGGGAAAGCTCAAGGACTTCGCGCTGCCCGCAGCGGGACGGCTGCCGGGTGGCTGGTTCGCTGCGTTGCCGGAGGACAAGGAAAAGGCCCGCCTCAAGCGCCTCGGCCTGCTCTACGACAACCAAGTCAACGCCGTGCGCCACGAGGATAAACCGCGCGCTGAGGGTGACGCCGGCGTGCGTCGAGCGTTCCGTGCAGGTGGCAATGAATTGAGCTTCGACGGCCCGTGGCCCGGTGTGACTGGCAAAATTCACAGCGTCCTCGCGGCAGATGGAAAAGTCTTCGTCGTCACTGAGGAAGGCCGAATCACGGCGCTTGCAGCACTCGTGACGGGGACACCCCTGTCCCCAGTTGCTCCTAAATCGGCCGTTTCACCGCAGGACAAGAATGTCCAACTCACGGCCACCAAGCTCCTCGCCGCCGCTGGCATTCAACGCGGCTACGCGCTCGTGCTCGGTCTCGGCGAACCCGGTCTGCTCGAAGCTCTTGCCGACCAGAGCCAGCTCAAGTTCCTCGCGCTCACGGATGACGCTGCGAAACTCTCCATCACGCGCGCTCGGCTCGCTGCTGCCAATCTCCACGGCGACCGCATCGCCTTGCGCCAGGTCGCACCGAAGGACTCCGGCCTGCCGCCCTACTTCGCGAACTTCATTGCGCTCGCCTCCGACGCGTCGCTGCCGGACCCGACGGCCTTGAAACAGATTTTCGGCTGGCTGCGGCCTTATGGCGGACGGCTCATCGGGCCGGAGTCATTGGCGCGCATTGCCGAAGTCGCGAAGCTTCCGCAGGCCAGCGTGAAAGTCGTGGATAGCTTCACCGTCATCACGCGGGAGGGCGCGCTCGAGGGCAGCACGAACTACAAGGGCGAATTTCAGCCCAGCCCGGATGAGTTGGTAAAAGCTCCGTTCGGCGTGCTGTGGTTCGATGACACGCTTGGCCATTTCAAGCGCTCGCCGCAGCCGAAGTTCGTGGATGGCGTGATGGTCAGCACGGACAAGGACTGGCTCGACATCACCAACCGAAAGGGCAAGCAGGATTACAAACTTCAGCCGTCGGTGTTTAGCGATGTTTACACCGGGCGCATGTTGGACGCCGCCGAAGTTCCCGCGTCCAGCCGAAGCTTGGCGCACACGTCGGCGGAGTTGGAGAAGGTGCAGCAAAGCCAGTATCGCCCGCCAACGCAGAAGGACGATTGGAAGCCCGGCGCACCCCTGGCCGGCACGCGCGTGAACCCGCTTACCGGTGACTACGAGCCGCGCGGGTTCCCAAAGAGCTACGGCTGCGACGGCGGCTTCGACTACGGCTATCTCTACACGATGCGCTCAGGCACGGCGGCGTTTTACGACAAGCGGCTCGACAGCGGCACTATTCATATCAGCGGCCCACGCTCGGGTTGCACGAGCAGCGTCATCCCGGCAAACGGCGTGCTGAACGTGCCTTATTTCTACGAGGGATGCAGTTGCAGTTATCCGCTGCCAATGGCGCTTTCGCTCGTGAGCCTGCCGCCAACGTTCGAGCAGTGGGCCGCGTGGGGCAGCATCGCGGCGAGCAATCTCGCCGGAAAGATTGAGCGCATCGGCCTCAATTTCGGCGCGCCCGGCGACCGCCGCACTGATGACGGCACGCTCTGGCTCGCGTATCCCGCCGTGGGCGGGCCGTCGCCGAAGGTGGACGTGCGCACCGAGCCAGTGGCCCCGGAGTATTTCTACCGGCACTCGGTCTGGATTGAAGGCGGCACCGGTTGGCCATGGGTCGGCGCGTCGGGCGTGAAGAGCTTGCAACGCGTGACGGTGAACGGGTTGAAGCCAGGCAGTTACACCGTGCGCCTCGTCTTCACTGAGCCGGATGCGACGGCGAAATTGGGCGGCCGGAAATTCGCGGTGCGCTTGCAAAACCAAACCGTCGCGGAAAGCCTCGATGTCCTGGCTGAAACCGGCGGTCCAATGCGTGTCGTGACGAAGCAAGTTTCCAAAGTCTCCGTGACCGACGGCACGCTCACCGTGCAGCTCGACGCGCAAGCCGGCGCGACCTTGCTCAACGGCCTTGAAATCATCCGCGCCGGCCTAACCATGGATCC
>Ga0194128_10004467_pt1 | contig 20435 bp, 21 predicted proteins | sample TA2KigCa65mmetaG_FD_148650 | JGI IMG/M metagenome (GOLD analysis project Ga0194128, IMG submission 148650) | Freshwater microbial communities from Lake Tanganyika, Tanzania - TA2015037 Kigoma Deep Cast 65m | ecosystem: Environmental > Aquatic > Freshwater > Lake | place: Tanzania: Lake... | reverse complement strand
TCTGAAACAGCGGCTCCCGCATTTGCCATAATTTTAAGGATAATAAATGATCGAATTTCTAATTTATCTAAGTTAATTGAAGGTAATAAATTAGAATTAATGTCATTTTTCTTAGGTGGCATTGAGCATTTAAGAACTTGGGGCAGATTAGTTAAAAATGTAATTGTTCTTTTTGCAACACTATTCGGCGCCTCAAATGAATCTGCCATCGAAGGCTTAAATAATTTAAATGATAGGGTTGTAACTGCTACCGAATATATTAAAGATCACTTTGAAGAAGTTCAAGAATTCTTTAATGAAACAGAAGAAGCGTTTGGTTATATAACTGATGTAATTGTTAGATTAGGCAAGGCGTTAGCAAAAACATTTGACCCTCGCGCAGTAAAGGCTTTAAGAGACATATTAGTTAATCTTGTTATTCCTGCTCTTGAAACAGCAATTATTTTAACGGGCCAATTTGTTATTGGTTTAGACGCAATCTTAGAAATACCTGTAGTTAGAGAAATAACTCAATTAGCCTTAGCAGTAATTCTGTTTACTGGCAGCATGAAAGTATTAATGATATTGCTTAGCCCAATAAAGACACTTCTAGTCACAATTGTTCAATTATTCTTACATTTAGGGAAAGTATTTATATTCTCAACTAGAGGCCAAGCTATGCTTGAATGGTTTAGTGGCTTATCAACTAGTTTAAAGGATTTAGCTGGCAAATTAGGCGGTAAGGTAAAGAGAGCGTTTGCTGCGGCTGGCAAACAAGCAGGTAGAGCATTTGGTTGGGCGTTTAATATAGCTTCTTCTGCACTTATAGCTATTGGTGAAGGTGCTGGAACATTAATGGGTAGATTAAACGCTAAGTTCCCTAAATTAAAGGCGTTCTTTTTTAAATATGGAGCAAGATTAGGTGTTGCATTTGCAGTAGGATTTATTGCTTTTGGTTTGGCTGATGAAAAAATCAGGGATCAAGTTATGCTTGGTTGGGAAAGAATTATAAATACTATTCTTGCATCATTAGAGGCTGTTCTTAACGCGATAAAAGATGAAATTAATAAAATTTCTCCCCTTGGTGATATAGGCGATGTTAATCTGATTGATGAAGATGCTTGGGCCGCTCAAGAAGATATAAGAAATAGACGTAATAATAATCCAGAATTATTTAGATCACAACAAAGTATGGGTGCTTTACAAGATAAATTAAATAAAGGCCTTGAACAAGGCAATAAACAAGCAGAAAAGGGTCGTAAAAATTATAATCAGCTTGGTGATCAAATTGATCGCGCCACTAAAAAGAGTAAAGATTTCAAAAAGGAAACTGAAGGTATTACTAGGAAACAAGAGGATCAAAGAAAGGGCGCAAAGAAATTAGGTAGAGGAATGGCTGCTCTATCTGATGTACTTTGGGGAACAGGTGGTCAGTCTAGGGAATTAGGCAAAGTAGTAGGTGGCGTAACAAATAACGTTCTTAAGGCGTTTGGTGCTGAAAAATTATCGTTTGAGCTTCCAACTGTAAGAAAGATAGTAAACGCATTACCAGGGTTCCAAGCTGGCGGATTTATGGGTAGGAGAGGGGAAAGAGGCCCAGATGATCGCCTTATAGGTGTTGCTGGTGGCGAAGCTGTATTAACTGGTAATCATCAGATGCCAGTTGAAATGGCTATGGCTTTTGCTAATGCTGCTGGTGTTATCCCATTTAGAAGCTTAGATGATTTATTTGCTAAAGATAAAAGAGCGCATATGTCTGCGCCTCGTTATAAGGCTGGCGGTCGAGTTAGTGGTGGGTTCCCTAGAAGATTCCCTGACGCAAATGGGGCATTACCAGGGTTAGATGTTTTAGCTTGGTTCTTAAAAAAGAATTTCGGGCTAAGTGTTACTCCCAACGGCGGATTAAGACCAGGGGCAATAACTACGTCAGGCAATCCTTCAGATCACGGTTGGGGCGGAGCTATTGATGTTAGTAACGGTGTTACTACCCCCCAAATGGATGCTGCTTATAAATGGATGACTCAAAATATGGGCGGGGCTATTAAACAGATTTTATATAGAACTATGATTGGTGGGAATCACTATAATCATATTCACGTTGCTCTGTTAGAACAATTTGCTAGAAACGCATCTGCTGTTGTTGCCTTATTAGGTGGTAGTGGAACATTCTTTGGAACTGGTGCTGGCGGAATTGGTTTTGATAAGATTCCAAGCATAAAAGTTAAAGGTAAGGATGGGCCTCTAAGAGACATTCTACAAAAACAATCTGATAAGTTAGTTAAGGCTGCCAATAAATATATAGATAAAAAAGTTCAACAATCACAACCCGGCTCAGGTACTGCATGGGAAGATTATTCTGGTGTGGGCGCTGTTGGTAATGGCTCACAATTAATGAGGCAAATCTCTAGACAGAGAGGATGGGATTTCTCTGCTTGGTGGGAATTAGATAGAAGAGAAACTTCTCACGGACAAAATCTAGTTAATCCAACTTCTACGGCAAGATTAAGAGGCCAATTCTTGGATATGAATTGGGGTAGATATGGGCCAGGTTCTGATCCTAGACAAAATCCCACAATGGCTCAGCAAATTGTTTCTATGGCTAGATACATTGCTGATCGTTATGGAAACCCAACTAGGGCATTAGCACACCACGATGCAAATAATTGGTACGCAAGAGGGGGATTAATACCTCAATTTAATAATGGCGGGATAGTACCCGGCCCTAGAGGTAAGCCAACATTAGTTATAGCTCACGGCCAAGAAACATTTATACCCACACATCAAACTGGCGGATTTGCTGATGTTAATAAATATCAGAGTCAAGCTTATAGTCAAATAGGTAAGGCTTCTAGAGTACATCCTAGGCGAAAATTTAAAAAGCTTGCTGACTTACTTAATAAATTAACTAGAGAGGGTGGGTCAATTGATGATATTGCCTTAGCTATTGAGGAATTAACTACTGTTCTTGGTAAAAAATTAACTCTTTGGGCATATAAAGTTAGAAATAACATCGTCGCCAAAATAGTTACCAATATTGATATAGCTGATAAAGAATTAGATAACTTATCTGTTGTTGGCGATGAACTTGAAGAAGAATTAAAGATTATTAATAAGGCTATTGCCGTTACTAAAAAGAAAAGAAAGAAAGTTAGAGATAAAAAGAAAAAACAAAGGCTAACTGGCGCTATTAATAAGTTACAAGATCAAGCTGGTGCAACTCTAGATTTAATTACAACTAATCTTATTGATCAAATTCAAGCGCAAGAGAATTTATTTAATTCAATTATGGATAGATTCTCTCAAAGAATTCAAGATACAACGCTTATGCAACAAATAATTCAACTACAGGGCGAAATTTCCGGAAATGTAGATACAAACGCACTTCTTGGTCAAATTGGTCAGAGAGGTTCAATCCTACAAGAACAAAGACAATTCTTGTTATCTGAATTAGCAAAAGCACAAGCTGTTGGCGATATTGAGTTAATTAGAAGTCTAGAAACGGCGTTGTTAGAGAATCAAATTGCTATTTTAGAGAATACAAAAGAACTTCAAGAGACAAATGGTACTCTAGCTAAGGTATTTAGTTATAGTTCTACAGCTTGGCAAGTTTGGAGACAAGCTATTTTTGATGGAATGAGTGGAATTTTACCACAATATATGCCAGTTCCATCATTGGCAGAAGGCGGATTAGTCACTAAAACAGGAATAGTGAATGTTCACGCAGGAGAAGTTGTTAAGAAGGCGGGCAATAAAGATATAGGCGAATTGAATATTAATATAACTGAACCAACACCAGTTAATGATCCTGAAGCATTGTCGTCAGCTATTGTTTGGAAGTTGCAAACTTCAAAGGTCTATGTATAATAGTTTAATGGAGGAAAATAATGAGTTTTAGAAGTCAATATGATTCACCAGCTATTGATTTAGCGGGCGATGCTTTAGAAAATATTGAAGTAACCGTTTATGAATCAGACGGAACAACTTTGGCTACAATTTATTCAAATAGGACTGGCGGCGGTACTCTTGCCAATCCAATTACTACAGGTTCAACAGGCTTAGTGCAATTTTGGGCAAATCCCGGCACGTATGTAGTTAAATTCCACGATACAGAGTTACCAATAAGAATTTCTGATAGACAATTATATTGGGAAGCAGTTAGTGGTGACGACGATAGTGGCGGAATAAGCTTATCACAATTAACTAGAGGTTCTGGCGGTGCAGTTATTTATTCTCCATCGGGTGCATCTGGACAAACACCTGTTTGGGCAGACCTTGGAAGTATTGTAGATACTGGTGATGGCAAATTAAAACAAACAACTGGATTAGCTGCCGCAACCGCCAATTTAACATTAACTACTTCATATCAAAATATAACAGGATGTTCGGTAACATTTACTCCTGATGTGGCTTGCTATGCTTTGGTTCAGGCTTGTTTTAATTTCTTTTTAGAAGATGCTGGAAATTTGTTAAATGCAGATTGTAAGGGCCTTTTGGAAGTTGACGGTGTTGACGAATCAGCATTTGCTACCTTTAATTATTTATCTGGCGCTTCAGATTCCATAGCTGAAATAGAGGCAACAGTTTTCCAAGTTTATAGGGTTGCTTTAAATGTCTCATCCCACACATTAAAATTACAGGCTAAAAAAGAAACAACTGGTTTAGGGTCTATGACTTGTATGCAAACAAACACTAGAATGGCCTATCAATTAGTGGCCCAATAATATGTCAACCCCAACAGTATTATATCCACAAGGGGATTCTTTATGGCAAGGAGATCCCCTTTTATCTGTAACTGGAACTGGTGACTCTATTCCTTGGGGAGTTGACGCTGTTTTTCAATATAATGAGTTGCAATTCAATTATAAAGACTATATAGATAAAATTGTAATTCATTCAATTGATGGGAATGATGATAATGATATTAGAGATAATCGAGAAGATAACCCCGCTGAAGAAGGTGAAACTGCCTTTGACGCTTTTGATGGTGGAAGAACCTTAGTTTTCGCTGGGAGAATTGAAGCATATCAAAGAGATAAACTGCGAGATATGGAAATGGCATTTAGAACTGCTTTTAATGATCTAAATGAAAAACCGTTATACTATTTAACAGGAGATATTACAAAAGATCATTATATAAATTGTAGAAAATCTTCAAAGTTCCAAATGACAGAAGAGCAAAAATATCAGAATCATTTTTTTAGAGAATTTCAGCTTACGCTCAGAGCATCTAATCCAAGGTTTCTTAAATATCAAAGTAAAACGATATCTATAGATCCAGATGAAGATAATCAAATAGATATAAATAATTTTGGAAATTATACTTCTGAGCCAATAATTACATTCTTTGGTGGATTATCTAATGTTGGGTTTGATCTTTCCCATAGTGGAGAAACATATGAATTTAGATTAAAATCTGGGGTAACAATAGCCGATCAAGATTTTTATCGCCTTGATGTAGCTAAAAAAACATTAAAAAATCAAGCGGGTGAAAATAAATTTAGTGATCTTGATCCAGACTCAGATATAGTTAAGTTTCCAGCGGGCGCCAGCAAGCTAATAATTCCAGATGGAATTAGTATGGGAACTTCTTCTAATGCTGAAATTCAAGTTATCTATAGAGATAGTTATAAATAATGGGTTATAGAGATTCAGTTGTTGGCACATCGCCTTCTCTTTATTGGCCGCTAAACGATACCTATGGCGCAACAGATCAATCTGGTAATGGGAGAAATGGTACAGCGGGTAGTGGAATTCAAATTGGAGCAACTGATAGTTCATATAAAAGTCTTATTGTTTCTCATACTCCCGTTTTATATTGGCCGTTAGATGCAACTTATGGCGCTAATGATCAATCTGGTAATAGTCGCAACGGTACGGCAAATGGCGGTGTTTCTCCTGGGGGAGCATCAGGTTCGCCTATTCCGGGTGAATCTACTTCAACAGAATATGATTCAAGCGATGATCGCATAACATCTAGTTTTAATCAAGGCACATCTTTTTCTGTTTCGGGTTGGGCTTGGCGCGATGTAGCTGATGATCTTCATTCATTATTTTCTGATGCTGGTGGACAAAACGCCCCCTGGTGTTTTGTCTGGTCTGACGCTGTTTCAGCAGATTCAGTTGTGTTTCGCCCAGATGGAAATTTAAGCGGTGTTACATGGTTTACTGTTTGGCCCGGTGAAAATCAATGGGTTCATTGGGCAGTTGTTTTTGATGATGCTACAAATTTTGCAGAATTATTTTTAAATGGTGTTTCGCAAGGAACTAAAACCCCAACTGACGCAACAGGGGTATCTGCTTCAGGATTCCAAGCAAGTGCGCCATCAGCACAATCCCCTTGGGATGGCAAGCAAGCACATGTAGCTGTTTGGCAAAGAGCTTTAACGACTACTGAAATTCTTCAACAATATCAAGCAAATCCACTTGACGCTTCTCCAATCTCTGATGAATCTACTTCAACAGATTTTGACAGCAACAATGATAATGTTCAAGTTTCATATGACCCTTATACTGATGAAACAGTTCGTAGTTATGCTGTTTGGGCATATCGAGATAATAGCACTTCAGCAAATATTATTTTTGGTTCCAGTTCATCAAGTGGTACTCGTTTAGACCTTCCAAGTGCTACAAATAATGTCCGTTGGAGAGCTAATGGTACAAGTGGTTCAACAATTACTTGGACAAATGCTTGGCCTGGTAATAGACAATGGGTTTATTGTGTGCTTGTTTTTGATGAACCAAATAATACAGCTTCTTTATATATAAATGGCACATTAGTAAGCACACAAACTGACACAAATATTTACTTTTCTACTGGTAATTTCCGACTTGGGACAAGAGGGACTAGTGACTCTTTCGATGGTAAAATGGCTCATGCTGCTGTTTGGGAAAGGGGTTTATCAGCAGCAGAAATTCAAAATTTATATGATCACGCTTTTTCTATCCCTAGTGATCCAACTGAACAAGGGCCAGGATTAACGGGTGTATATGGTGATATTAAAAAAACCCCTCACCAATGGAGTTTTTTCCTAGCTGATTCAGAAAGCCTTGATTATTTAGCTGACATTTCCAATGAAATAAGAGCAAAACAATTTTCTCTCGCATTAAATCAACCGGGTTCTTTTTCCTTTACTATCCCGTTTGAAACAGAGTGGAAAGAATATATTGTTCCACGCGAATTTTCTGTTATTGCTAAAAAAGATAAAACCGTTGTTTGGTCGGGGCCAATTTGGGGAATAACAGAAAGATGGGCTGATGCAAAACTTGATGTATCTTGTGCCGGATGGTTCCAATTTATTTTAGATAGATTCTTTACAGAATCAGATATTACTAAAACAAATACTAATGAAGGTGTTATAGTTTATGATCTCTTAGAGATTGCAAATACACAAACGATTAATGGTATTCCTAGACCCACTTGGGTTGTAGAAGGAACTAATACCTCTGATCATTCTAGAACTATAACATTCTCACGTTGGCAAAATATTGGAGAAGAAATAATAAATATGACAAATCTTGAAGCCGGATTAGATTTTGATATTGATCCTGTTACAAGAGAATTGAATATATCTGAATGGGATGATTATGAAGATAATGAAGAAGCTATATTTGGATTTAATTGGGGACCAAGAAATGTCAGGGATGTTCAAAGAACAATAGATTCTGAAGCTATGGGGAACGAATGGTTTATAATTGGAACCCAATCAATCGCTGAATCATATGATGAAGATAGCGTTGATCAATATAATCTACGACAAAAAGTTCTTAATTTAAATGAGGTTGGGGATGCATCTATTTTGGCCGCTATTGCAAATGCTGAAGTAACCGTCAATAAAGAACCAAGGGTTACTGTAGATTTTGAACCATTAACTGAAGCTACAGCTAATCCCGCTGTTCCGTCTTTATGGACAGATTATAATTTGGGCGATCAAGTATATTTGACAGCCAGGCGACACGGTAAAGAAATAAATGGTCAACCAATTAGAATTTTTGGTGTAAACTTTACTATTGATGAAAATGGCAATGAGCAAGTTTCTTCTATACAAACTAGTTTCCAGTCTGCTTAAATGACAAATTTTGCTAAAGATCCCAACCTGTTCCGCGTTTTATCTGATTATGAAAAAAGAATCAATGCTCTTGAACGTTTAAGTGGACGAGCCAATGCTTATGGAACACATTTTGGGACACAGCTTCTTCTAACTTCGCCTGCCGCTCAACACCTTTATTTTCCAGACCTAATATGGTTTGCAAAAATTTGGATTCCAAATTATTGTGTAATTACAGGAGTTTCGTACCGAGTTGGTGGAACTTCTAGCGGCAATGTTGGTTCAGCTATATACAATTCTTCTGGCGAACGCCTTGCTTATAGAAATACGCTTGTTGCCCAGGCCGCTATTAACACTAACCAACAAGTTGCTTTTGATACCGGAACTCCATTAACTGTTACCCCTGGTGTCCACCATATTGGACTTACATTTTCTTCTGGGAGTGCAACAGCAGTAATGGCACATTTAGCGTCACCCTCATATACAGCATCAGCCACTAGTTCGATACCACCATCTTCAATTACTCCCCCTTCAACTATTGGCAATATGATTCTTCAAGCGACTTATTAAAACTTATCAGCCAAACGTATTGTAATAATCAGTAATGCCCATTAGAAGAATTGGTTGAAGTTCTTCATCTAGAGAGGGAAAGGTAAGTTTTATATTATTTCTTTTCGCCTCTAAATAGAGAGGGCCAAAACATTCATAAGCGAATCCCTCGCTTATATTTTTAACACCAGTCATATCAATTTCAAATGGCTCATTTGGAACCATTCGTCTTTTACATATTTCACGAAATCTTATAGCGGCATCCTTGCCTTTGAGCCTAGAATGCCAACGTTTAGCTGCAATAATATTCTTCATTTAACTTGAATTTTTCTTTTTTGATATACCTTTCTCAATCTGTTTCTAAATTGAGAGTAGAGTACGCCAACATTTGAATCTACATAATCAATTATAACAGGATTATTTTTATCTGGGTGTGTCCTACAGATTCTACCAATTTGCTGATAAACAGTTTCTTCATTTTTGCCGGGAAAAATAAGATGAATCGTGTCTAATTTTGGAATATCTAGAGCTTCATCTGCTACTGTTGAAAACACACAGCTATTAGGTGAATTTTCAACTAGTTTGTAAACCTCCATTCTTTCTTCTGTTGTTTGTTTTCCAGTAAGAAAGAAACAACGTGGCTGAAAATTTTTAACCATTCCCATTATCGTTTCAAGGTGTTCAAGCCTTCTAGAAACAATAAGTTGTGAGCGATTTGCTCTTTCTATTATATTTTCCGCTATAATATGATTTCTAGATGAATCTCTAATTATCGCTTGAATCATTTTTTGATAATTATTGCGCTTTATACGTTTTTTTCCATTAACTTCAATTGTGTGAGTAGGATGAAAATCAAAGACAAAATCAGTTGTTTGAACTTCTACTGTTGGATTCAAAGCCATATTGCTGTCATTGTACAAAATAGGGCCAAAGACTAGCTCTGAAACCTTTTTGTCGGCATGTGATTTGCCTATAGTTGCGCCCATTCCAACCCTATATCTCGCAGGGAATCTTTGAACAATCTTTATAAATGATTCCGCTGGCACATGATGTTGTTCGTCTAGGAGAACAAATTCCCAATTCGCCCACCAACCATTTTTATCTAGCTCTTCTTTTCTAGACCATAGTGTTTGTATAGTCGCTATAGATATTTCCTTTTCTTCCCAATCCTTATCGCCTATCATTCCAATATCTAAATTGAAATGTTCTCTACCTCTATCTTTCCATTGGGCGGCAATATGTGTTTTTTCGACAAGAATTAGGCTCTTTGTACCAAGATAAACCATTGCTGCTAATCCAATAACGGTTTTCCCTCTCCCTGGCGCAGCAATTATTCTTCCTGAATGCTTATCAATTATTTTTAGATAGGCTATTTCTTGATTATCTATAAAACTAAACTTGTTATTTTCACCTGAACCGGGAGGCATCGAGCCGACCATTTGATCATTTACGTTAAACTCCCACCCTTCTTTTTCTAGGTTGTGTTTTAGTTGCGGCCAAAACCCCCTAGGTAATATTAAATCATTACCATCTTCTTTAGCTAAGGTAAACTTGTCTGGTAGCTTTGAAGAACCCCAAATTAGTTCTTTCTGCGCTCTTTTCTTTGATAGGTTTTCTACAGAAACTAAATCAGATAAGTTAGATTTCCATTCGTCATTTAGATTCTTTATTTTTAAGTAATTATTAAGCTCTATTTCAAGCATACTTCTGAATCCGTTTCAATCCATAGCCTTGCACCACAAGATAGTGGTTTATCTGGGCTATATACTAATTTTGATGGGCCAAGAATTTCTACTTCAGAACAGCGTAAGTTGTCCTTGTAAGTTTTGACTGTAATTGGCGGATCTGTCTTTCCATGTTTTTTGTTGCTTTTTATTATGTGCTGATTCACATGAATTCTTTTCAGCATTCATAATCCTTTCTTCTATTTTTGTTAAAATTTCCTTTATATCAAATTTTTCCATTTATGCTCCACAAACTCCGTTTGAACAACTAGCTTCTGGATCTTCTTCAAACACAACACCAACATGTTTTATGGCTTCATCATATGTGCTTGGCACTAATGGCTGACCACCCCTTGCTCCGTTAGGATAGGCGGTTATTCCTCTTAGCTTTGTCAGATAAGGATACAGCATATCACCAAATTCTTTCGCTTCCTTTTCATTGTGAATTGGTTCTGGTAGATTAATAGTTGAAGAAACGCCCATATCTACATATTGCTGAATCCAAGCCTGAAAATCAACTCTTCTTTCTACATCGTAAGAAAGAGAATAAGCATCTTCAATTGCATGAGGATCAACGCCTTCATTAATTAGACGATTAGCTGTGGGGTCAACAACATATTGATATTTCCATTGTTGCCCATCAGATAAATATCTGCGTTTATACGCTACACAAAAGATTGGCTCAATGCCAGTAGTTGTTTCTGCAAGAATTCCGATACTTCCAGTAGGGGCAATACTCCTTGTCGCAATAGGAATGCTTAGCTTGTGTTTTTGTGAATAATCTAGTGCTGGCCTCCAAGATTCAGCGTACAATTCCAGCCACTCTTGCAACTCACTATCTTTACCGTATTTTTTACCACGTTTTAATAGCCATTCGTGAACCCCCATTAGCCCTAGACCGATTCGCCTATTCTTATTTCTTACATTCTTAACCTTATCATATGGAACGTCTGAATATACAGTTCCAGCTAATAGAAATAGAATTGCTAAATCAATAACCTCTTCAAATTCAATTACGTCTTTTATTTTTGCAATATTAATAGATCCGAGATTGCAGCAATCACTGTCATCAGCAGATACAACTTCGCCACAAGGGTTTCTTGCTTTCTCGGAGGCAAATTCTTCTAGATTTATTGAAAATCCTGGTTCGCCTGTAGAAACCATTTTGTCTATAACCTTGTGATAAACATCGCTGGCAGATTTATCTCCCGAATCCATTTTTTGGAAGAATTCATCATCAAGATTTACCGAGATATTAGTCATATCCATATGCGCCATAGAATTAAAGTCTTTTTCTTTGGCGCTTCTAATATCTTCATGCCAATCCTTAGCTCTAATAAACTTCTGAATATCGCCATGATTCCAATCAAGTAGAGCTATTAACGCAGAACGACGAAAACCACCCTGAATAACCCCTCTGCCTATTTCATTGACCATCTGCATAAGAGAAATTGGCCCAGAAGCTATTCCGCCAGTCTTTCTAATTGGTGAGCCATACGGTCTGATACCGCTGTATTCAACACCCAAACCGCCGCCAGTTTGTAAAACCATTGCCGCTTTCTTTAATAAATCTGCCCATCCCTCTCTACTATCTTCTGCATAAACCAGAAAACAGTTATTTACCTGATGTAATTCTCGTCCGGCTGAATATAGGTATCTTCCGCCAGGAATAAATTTTCTTTCTGCAATAAGTTGTACTAAGCGTTTATATTCAGAATCCTCTTCTGTGTATCCTAATACGCCCAATACGTTTTTAACTACCCTCTCGGCTGTTTCCGGCCACTCTTCTGTCCTGCCATTTCTTTCCATTGCATATTTGCTTTTATAAATAGAGTTTGCAAAAGGGGAAAGAGTATCGTCTTTTGTTTCAACTAAAACTTCCAAAATAATCTCCTGAATCTATAAATTTATTTAATGTGGTTACTAAGAGTATCATGAAGAGCCATAAAGAAAAATGACCAAAGAAGCCTATTTATTTAGCTTGACTTTTTAGATTTTATTGATCACATCAAGCCATTGCGTACTTGCAATGGAAATATCTCTATTTTTTTGTACATACTCTTGTTGATGTTTCCCTAGCGAAATTCTTTCTTCTTTATCTTCGATAAGTTCCATAATTATATCAGCGGCTTCTTTCGGAGAATTTGCCGCCAAAGACGGATTGACTTCATCGTAAATTCTTGGATCGCAAACTGTTGGGATTCCTACAGCAGAAGCTTCTAACCATCGCAAATCACTTTTAGCCAAATGATATTTAGATTCATGCGCGGGAGCAATTGCTATATCAAAACTTGTGAGAGCAAAAGGAATATTTTCAATCGTAGTCCAGGGGGCAGTTAATGTTTGATCTGGATATTTGTTTTTTATTGCATCAGCATACGCCGTACCTATGCTTGCAAAGATAACATTTTTATATGTATCTAGAATTTTTGTAATTTCTTGAAGCCAAGGGCCAACAGCTAAGTGATGCCCTGTTCCACCAGACCAACCAATTGTCACAAAATCTCTTTCTGGAGGCTCTACTATATACCTTTCAGTATCAATACCTACCTTACAAACAAATATATTTTCATTATATTTTTTATATTCATTTGCTAAGAATTCCGTAGAACAAATAACAGCATCACATTCTGACATACATTCGTTATGTAGCTTTACATATTTTTTAGTAAATTGCTTAGCTTTTCTATGCGTATGCTCTTTTATTCTGGCTACACCATGAACAAAGTCGTCTATTTCATAAATAACTTTTTGACCATTAGATCTTCTTTCTTTAATAAATTCTAGCCATTCTTCAGTATTAGCCTGTTGGACTATTAAATGAGAAAAATCATCAAAATTTGGATCTTCTACGTTACCAGCTAATTCTGCTGCTTCACCGGGAATCCCGCCAACTATTCCGAGCCATTTTTGGCCCATAGTTATAGCTGGTAATGCGCATCTATACCAAGCTGGTGGTGATCCAGCTATGCTAATAAAGCACGTATTGTTCTTCTCCATTTGATTCTCCTATAGCATTCCCGATAACAGCCCCATAGTGTATTTTCTTTGGCCTTCTAACTCTTTGAAAAGCTGGGTCATACTGTAATTTGCCACCACACATTGTAACTGCATGTAAAAAGCTCTTATTTTTAAATTCTTGTGGAATTGTAAGCGGTTCTACTATTGCTATCCAAGGTCTATTATTATTTATAAGATCATTAATTTTTTCGGAAAATTTTTCAGTAAAGAAAATACCCATATCATGTTTTTCCTCTAGCCAATTCTTATAATTACCCCATTGATCTTTACTTCCTGGCTCAAAAAACGGGACTCTTCTTGGATGAACGTCTAATACACACGCTATGCACATACGTACACAATCGTTATTTTTTTTAGTTATGTAGTTAGGATCAAAAGGCATGTTCAAACATTGTTGGAGCTACACCTTTTAAATCAACATCTTTGTGTTTCTTTATAAGCGTAAAGAAAGAGTCGTTTTCCCATCCTGCAATTTTTAAACTTTTTGCTTTTCCTTTCCTAAATAAAGATTCATGATGAATAGCTTTAATTTTTGGATTATATACAGATTTATATCCCGATTTAATAGATCTTATCATAAAATCTACATCTTCAAATCCCATTCTAAAAGCTTCATCGTAAATTCCAACATCAACAAGAACTTTATGTCTTATAAATTGTAAAGCGCCAGTTACCGGACACTCTATTTCTTTTTGTGCTGCTGGAAGATTTGGCGCACAACCCTTAAACCTGTGGTCAAAACTTCGTGTAATTAAAGAAAAATATATGCCCGCATGTTGAATTAATAAGTTTGGATATAATAATAAAGCTCCAACAACATCGGCCTCTGTTTTCTGAGCCTGTTCTAACCAACCTTTTTCTGCAAATTCAATATCTGAATTAACTAAACAAGCGTCCCGTCCCTCAGCTAGAGCTTTTGCTAATCCAACATTTACTGTTTTTGAAAATCCCTCATTTATTTCTCTATGTGTTAAGCTGACTTCATTGGTATAACTTTTTGCCCAACCTAAAATTGAATCCATAGTGCCCCTGCCTATTGGTGAAGCATCATCAACCATTAAAATTTCAGCATCACAAGATTCCCAACAGGTTGAAAGGCATTTTTGCAATACTTTTAATTCACTATTTTTCCTAATATATGTTGGGATTATTATTAGCGGTTTCATTTGCCATATAATTCTTGTGGATTACACGTTTCCGCGTGTTGCCAATATAAGTTGGTGTTTGTCTGTTCACCACAGATTTCACAGACCTGATCAAAACGCTTTCCATCTAAATCTACAACAACTAAGCCCTTATCTTCAACGTAAGGGTGCCGCTTATTAATCATAGGAACATCACGATCATTTTTGATATGTATCTTTTGTAGATCAACATCGTGATACATATGGAATGCCCTAGCATTTGGAACGACCGCCATAGGTACGCCCATTGCTGCCGCCCTAATACCTAGCTCTCCATCCTCACATCTTCCCATGTGTAATTCATTCCAAAAACCACCAACTCTTTTAAATTCTTCTACGGGCCAAACTAAGTTGCCAGAAAAACACCCTAAAGCAACACCTAAATGCTGTTTAAATGTGTCTTTAGGAGAAAATCTGCTAAACATATCCCACCTAGGATCATTTTGCAAATCAATGTTTGGCTCGTTACTTTCCGGGCCTAACCATTCATATGGCCCATACATAATACGATCTTCATCAGAATCATTGTATGCCTTTTCAAATTCCAAAAGTGTCTCTGGTAAGACTCTACAATCGCAATCTAAAAACCACACATAGTTAGTTTCTGGTGAAAGAAATTTCACGCCAACATTTCTTGGTTGTTCTTTACCAGGCTCATGTTTAGGTATTTGAACAAATATTATGCGTTTAAATTTTTCAATATATTTATAATAAAAATTATTGATTTCTTTACTATCGTCAATATCCCATCCATCACAAATCACGACCACATCATTTGGCCTTACTATAGAATGACTTAAACTTTCCAACACTATATCTAGATTATCTAATCTATCTTTTGTCGCTGGAATTACTACACCTGGGTTGAACATTCTTGGCTCCTGATTAATCGTTTTTATTAATTATATAAGGTTCTTTGTGAATTTTTCTAACATGATCTGGATTTCCGTCAACAAATAAGCTTGAAGTCTGTGCGCCCATACCAACATTATTGACTAGCTCATATGTTGGTAAAGCACATTTGAAATATTCGTGATTGCTAACAGCTTGTTGCATTACCCAATCTTCAGCAAAAGCATCTGAATGTTCTTCAAATGGGCCAAGTTTTTCCCAGGCTTCTCTTCTTAAGGCAAAAGCCGAACCCAATATATGTGTGTGAATTTCACAACTCCCTCTTTTAGATAAAACTGTGTTTCTCATATCAACAGGTTCGTGGAAATAGTGGCATAATCCCAATAGCCCAATATCAGGATTTTCATTTAATATATTGATAGTGCTTTCCAGCCATTTAGCGGAAAACTTTAAATCAGCATCTAATTTTATTATCGGATCGCCCTTAGCCATTTTAAACATTCTGTTTAAGGCAATTCCTTGTCCCTGATTATGACCATGCGCATTTGTGATAACTGTAGCCCCATCACGACTTTGTGAATCCCATAAATATTCATAGATTAAACCAGGCTGCGAACCATCATCATGAATTATTAGTTCATATGGCGCAGTAGTGTTAGCTTCTAAAGAAGCTAAGGTGTTAGCAAAAAATTCCGGTCTTTCATAGCTTAACACACATAATGAAGCAAAACCCTTAGATAAATTCATTTAATATCACCAAATTTATTTTTAAATATATAGTTATCACAGTCATTTATCGCTTGTTTTAATGTAATAGCAAAACCACAGCCTTCTTTATATCCAACGCGAGGGTCTGTACAAGTTAATTCCCAATAATATCTTCTCCAAAAATCTTTTTTAAATATATTAGTGGGCCTATTTTTATTTTTATATATAACAAGCCAATTATTTCTTTTCTTTTCTATATAAACTTGTAATAACACAATTGTTTTCCTTACTTTTGAAGCGTTAAACGTATTTCTGGTGCTACTGGAATAAGATCTTCAAATGTTAGCCAACCAAGCGTATTTAAACTAGATGATTCATTTTCATAACATTTTTCTTCCAAAACTTCAGCTATAGTTGGCAATCTAGTGGTTTCAAATGCTGGACACTTAAATCTGCATTTTGTATATGGGTCTGAAAATGATTCAGTCCAAAAAGGTGTTTCGGGGCCAGCTTCATGTATAAAAGATCTAAAGCTTTCTCTAGTGAAAAATCTTTTGTGATCTGGGTCAGTAACGGCAGCCATACTAGGGTAAAGCGGAACCGCTATTCTGAATTTTGCCCCTGGTTTTAAAACCCTATAACATTCATCCATTAAGCGAACAAAACCATAACCTATATGTTCTAAGCAATGATGTGAAATCATAGACTCAATAGAATTATCTGGGAAAGGCAATTCTCTCCCATAGGTAGTTAGTGGGCCTTTAGAACCCATTAATATCATTGTATCTAGATTCATTTTAACATCAGATGAATCTCCCATATCTATATTCAATCTGCCTTTTGGTAATCTTCCGCCACCCAAATCAACATGAAAATCTATTTGATCGTCTGGATGATCACCTTTTTCTGCTGGACTCCAATCATAAGGCCAACCACTTTCTAGGTTTTCATATTTCCACCAATTATTGTTCATAATGTTACCCGAAATTTTTTTCCTTTTTTAAATGTTTCATTAAGTACAGCCCAATATATTCAGTATAGGCGGGAGGAATAGCTTCGTTAATCTCAGCGCCTGTCATCCAATCTATTCCCATAGCATCTAACTTATTTGCCACTGTTGCATTGCCGCCTCCCGTAACTTGTACGTAAGAAGTATTTTGGTCAAGTTTTCCATAATGAGCCTTTCGTTTATCATGTGTAAAAACTAAAGGGTGTTGTTGCTCGTGTTCTGGTTGTTCAATAAAAAAATTTGATTCAAATAATCGGTGCCGCAATACGCGCAATTCATTGAACATTGTTCCACACAACATTACTGTATTTTTTAACGGCGCACCTTGAACATTCTCAATTATGTATGGCAAACCTGAGCCAATAAGCAGGTTTCGTAGTTCTGGAATTAAATTAGGATACTTTCGCTTGCTTTGTTTTTGTAAATCTGAATATGCTTGGCAAGGTGGAGAGGTATGAATAGCATCAAAAGCCCAAGTAAAAACACCATGATATTTTAATAGTTCCATTGCATCTGACTGTATAAAATAAAATGGATAATTTGGTTGGGGCTTAATATCAACACCGACTACATCAAACCCGGCGCGTTGATAACCAACAGCAGCGCCACCCGCACCACAAAACAAATCTAACAAACGTGGCTTCAATTATCTTCTCTTTTTCTTTATGGCCCCTGAAAGCCTTTTATTTCTATTCATTGATCCCGGTCTTTTTCTGCCTAATTTATCAGATTCTGATAGAGAATCATGTGCTGCTTGCCTAGCTCTTAATTTATTCTGCTGTTTTCTTAACGGTTTTCCCACTTTGTTCCTTAGTTTGAATAGCAATTATATACCACATTGTAGAAGTTATTAGAGAGATTATGGCAGCTGAGTAAAACCCAATACTAAAATAGGATAGTGCAAATAAAAATAATATAAACGCTGTTATCCCACTTGTCCAAATTGATGGTTTGTGATCTGTAAATAGCGTGGGCAAAAGCGCAAATGCAAAAAATATCCCACCGAATGTAAAAATTAAATTTTCCATTATCTATGGATTACCCATCCTCCTTTTACACTATATTTCCTTAATCCAACTTTTCTATTTTCCTTTTTAGCTATAGAAAATGCATCTTGCATATAATCTCGTTTAGCAACTTTATCTTCTGTTTCTATGTCGTAAACATAATAAACACGTTCTCTACTTGACATTTTTATTTCCTTCCATTGTATTACTTCCCCTTGGCGGTAATAGTGGCTTTCCGTCTGAAAATATTTTTTTCATATCCCTAATCATTTTTAGCTTCCCTTGTTAAGCTTTTATGTTGCTTAAGCCCCAGAGTATAAGTCGCTTTCTAACCATCGCGTCTAATCTTTCGATTCCCACTTGTTCGTTAGTAGCTGTTCACTTTCTCCCCAATTAAAATAGTAAAACGTTACCGCACGAATTGGCCTCTCTTAAGCACCGTCCGAATGTAGGGCGAATGAATTTTTCAAGTTTTATTTCAAATCATGGCTCCAAGCATAGCAAAAAATCTAAAAATTTTGCTATGCTGTTTCCAGCGGTTAGATGCAAACAATAAAGAAGGAAAACTGACTATGGAAAATGATGGGTTTGTTGATGAAGAAGGAAAACCATTGGCAAAGGTTTCTATAGGTGTTGAAGAAACAATACCTACGGCCAAATACGCTAATGTCAAAATTTCGCATTTCGTTTCTAGATATGTAAAAGATGATGAAGTAAAAGAAGGTCTAGAAAGATCATATAAGGAAGCGGACGAAGTTTTGCAGAAAGAACGTGATAATATCATTGCAGAATTAGAATCAGGAAATGATTAGGAGGGTTTATGGCTGGTATTAAAGAAAGCAGATCAACTGTTGTTGGTGGGGCGCTAGGCCCACTAACTGTTGCCGATTTAAATGGAGTTAGAAAAATTATTGATAGGCTTTTAGAAGAAAAAGCTATCAAGGAAGAATCTGAAGCAGAATTAATAGAACGTTTAGACACTTATTTGAAATCTGTAATTGATGAAAAAACATCTGTAGGAAAGATATTTTAAATTGAATGTAGAAGCGAAATTAATCTCAAAAGCTATACAAACTGGATATTTAAAAGATTTAATTGCAAAAGGAATAACAAAGAGAAGTTTTAATAACTCAGAAGTTATAGAGATTTGGGAATTTGTAACGAAGTTTTTCGCCACATACAAAAAATCTCCAACACCGGAGATAGTGATAGAGCAGTTCCCCAATTTTGATTGGACAGTTCCATCTGAGCCAATAGAATTTTTGTTAGATGGTTTATTAGTAAAAGTTAAGGGCAGAGAAGCTAGGGGAGCATTTGAGTATCTAGCTGATGTTCTCAATGATAATGAACCAGAACAGATTTTAAAAATAGATGAAACATTTTTAGATAAGGCCAAAGATTTAGCTCAAATAGTTCCTTCTTCTAATATCACAAAATTCTCTTCTATGAAGTCAAGAATTGAGACTTATAGAAAAAGAAAAGAAGAAGGGTTTCAAGTTGGAATTTCTTTTGGAATTCCCTTGCTAGATGAAGTGACTTTTGGTTTGCATCCTTATCAATATGTAACGATAGCAGGTTGGACGGGAATTGGTAAGTCTTGGTTAGGATTACTATTTGCCGTCAATCATTATCTAAGCGGCCATACTCCAATGATAATTTCATTAGAAATGGACGAACAGGAAATTTATGATCGCTTAGACTCAATAGTAGTTGGGTTATCTTGGTATAAAAGACATGGACTCACTCTTTCTCCAAATGAAATGGAACAATGGGAAGAATGGGCTGAGAAAGCTGAAAATCTAAATAATGACATTATTGTTGTTGATGTAGATTATGCTACGCCAGAGAAAGTATATGCAGAAACAGCTAGATGGAACCCTGATGTAGTTATTGTAGATTATATACAATTAATGTTGGCACCTAGCCATTTTAGAAATAGTTGGGAAAGAATTGGCTATATATCTCAGATGTTAAAAGCGCAAGCTAGACAAATGAGGATTCCAATTTACGGATTAGCACAAGCGAATGTTGATTCGGTAGGTGAGGGCGCAAATCTCACTAACTTAGCTGGCTCTAAAGATATTGGTAAGCATTCTGATTTGGTTTTAGGGCTTTATCAAAATGAAGAAATGAAAGAAAAGAATAAAATGGATATAAGTGTTGAAAAGAATAGGATTGGGCCAGCGGGTTCAGTTATACCGATGAAATGGAATCCTTCAAATAGTGAGTTTAGACCATGGAAAGGATCTGATTCTTATCCGGTAGAAGAATTTGAAGTATAATTTCTCTATGGGTGCTTATAATTCTAAAAATGAAAAGCCAAAAAAGAAAAGCAAGAAGAAGAATAAGGCTGAATA
>Ga0194128_10004466_pt1 | contig 20440 bp, 32 predicted proteins | sample TA2KigCa65mmetaG_FD_148650 | JGI IMG/M metagenome (GOLD analysis project Ga0194128, IMG submission 148650) | Freshwater microbial communities from Lake Tanganyika, Tanzania - TA2015037 Kigoma Deep Cast 65m | ecosystem: Environmental > Aquatic > Freshwater > Lake | place: Tanzania: Lake... | reverse complement strand
CCGCGAGGGCGGCAAGACGGTGGGCGCCGGCGTGGTGGCCAAGATCATCAAGTAGGAGCGGCGCAAGCCGCGATGGCAACGACAGGAGCGGCAGGCAGGAGCGGCGCAAGCCGCGACCCCCCCTGCCCAACCAGTTCAACGACCGGGCCCGGCCCGGCCAAGAGGTAACGAGACATGGCAAAAAACCAGAACATCCGGATCCGGCTCAAGGCCTTCGACCACCGGCTTATTGACAATTCCGCCCGGGAGATCGTCGAAACGGCCAAACGGACGGGTGCCCAGGTGCGGGGCCCGGTCCCCCTGCCGACCAAAATGGAGCGTTTTACCGTGCTGATCTCCCCGCATGTCGACAAGGACGCCCGGGACCAGTACGAGCTGCGCACCCATAAGCGCCTGATGGACATCCTGGAGCCGACGGACAAGACCGTCGACGCCCTGATGAAGCTGGAGCTGCCGGCCGGTGTGGACGTGCAGATCAAATTGAACTGACAGAAAAAAATAATCTATAATTGTCGGCTCGCCGTTGCCCGGGGCAGGAAACCTGCGTCGGGCTTCGTGCTGCAAGGGGACCCCGTCACCGCGGGGTGCCCGGGCTGCCGAGGGGATACTGCGGGGTCGCACAGCCGGCGGCGACTCCGGGGAAGGGTCTCCCTCGGCACGGACGAGAGCCTTAATTGAAAATTCAGCATTCGATGGCCCACCCTCGCAGGGGCTGGGTTGAGAGAAGTTCGACATGACCATTGGCCTGGTAGGTCGCAAGTGTGGGATGACCCGCGTCTTCACGGACGAGGGTGCCGCCGTTCCTGTAACGGTCATCGAAGTGTTGCCGAACCGCGTCACGCGGGTCCTCTCGGCCGAGGCCGATGGCCATGCAGGAATCCAGGTCACGACGGGCCAGCGCAATCCCTCCCGCCTGACGAAGGCTGTTGCGGGTGCCTACGCCAAGGCCGGTGTCGAGCCTGGCGAAGGCCTGTGGGAATTCCGCGCCAGCGACAAGGAACTTGCCGACCTCAGGCCCGGCAGCGAACTGAAGGCGGACCGCTTCGCGGCGGGCCAGTACGTCGACGTGCAGGGCACCAGCATTGGCAAGGGCTACGCCGGCACGGTCAAGCGTCACAACTTCGCCACCCAGGACGCGACCCACGGCAACTCGGTATCGCACCGTGCACCGGGGTCCATCGGCCAGCGTCAGTTCCCGGGTCGAGTCTTCCCCGGCAAGCGCATGTCCGGGCACCTGGGGCACGACACCCGCACGGTGCAAAGCCTCGAGGTCGTCAAGGTCGATACCGAGCGGAACCTCCTGCTCGTGAAGGGCGCCGTTCCCGGTCATCGTGAAGGACGGCTGGTCGTGACGCCTGCGGTCAAGGTCGGCAAGACAGCCGCCGCCAAGGGTTAGGTGCCGCGATGAAGCTGACAATGCAGGGCGGTGCCGGCGCAATTGAGGTCTCCGACCGGAACTTCGCCGCACCCTTCAATGAATCCCTGGTTCACCAGGTGCTGACCGCCTACCGTGCGGGTTCGCGTGCAGGGACAAAGGCCCAGAAGACGCGGGCCGAGGTTCGTGGCGGTGGCGCGAAGCCCTGGAAACAGAAAGGCACGGGTCAGGCGCGCGCAGGTACGACGCGCGGCCCGATCTGGGTCGGCGGCGGCCGCGCGTTTGCAGCCAGGCCGCGCAGCTTCGACCAGAAGGTCAACCGCAAGATGTACCGCGCGGCCCTGCGGGGCATCCTCTCCGAGCTGGTCCGCGCCGAGCGGCTCGTCGTCGTCGACGAATTGAACGTGCCGCAGGCAAAGACGCGGGAGCTGGCCAGCAAGCTGAAATCGCTGGGCCTGGACGCTGCCTTGATCCTGGTCGAGCAGTACGACGAGAAGCTCTGTCTCGCCGCGCGCAACCTGCCCAATGTCGAAGTAACGGCTGCCCGCGAAATCGATCCGGTGAGCCTCGTGCGCTTCGAAAAGATCGTTGCCACGGCAGCGGCCGTGCGCGGCCTCGAGGAGCGACTCGCATGAGCGCCATTCCAGCCCGCGAACGCCTGATGTCGGTCGTGATCGGCCCGCACCTCTCCGAAAAAGGCGCAACGAACGGCCGCCAGGTCGTCTTCAAGGTCCGCCGCGACTCCACCAAGGCCGAAATCTGCCGCGCCGTCGAAATGTTGTTCGAGGTGAAGGTCGACGCCGTCCAGGTCGTGAACGTAGAGGGCAAGGCCAAGCGCTTCGGTCGCACGCCGGGTCGCCGTCAGGACTGGAAGAAAGCCTATGTGTGCCTCGCCGAGGGCAGTGAGATCAACCTGCTCGGCGCCGAGTAGGTAACCGGACGGAAGCGAGAGTACCCATGCCACTGCAACAGTTCAGGCCGACTTCCCCGGGGCGCCGTTTCGTCGTCCGTGTCACGACTCCGGAGCTGCACAAGGGCAAGCCGCACGGTCCGCTGGTGACCAAACTCGACACCGGCACGGGCCGCAACAATCTCGGTCGCATCACCAACCGCCATCGCGGCGGCGGCCACAAGCGCCTGTACCGCGTCATCGACTTCCTGCGCGACAAGGACAACATCCTCGGCAAGGTTGAGCGTCTCGAGTACGACCCCAACCGCACGGCGCACCTGGCACTCGTCCTGTACGCCGATGGCGAGCGTCGCTACATCATCGCGCCGAAGGGGCTCGCCGTGGGCGACAGCGTCATGTCCGGCCGCGACGCCTCGATCAAGACGGGCAACACCCTGCCGCTGCGGGGCATCCCGGTCGGTACGCTGATCCATTGCGTAGAGCTGAAGCCCGGCAAGGGCGCGCAGCTTGCGCGCTCCGCTGGTGCTGGCGTGCAGATCGTCGCCCGCGAGGGCACCTACGCCACCCTGCGCATGCGCTCCGGCGAGATGCGTCTGGTGCACGTCGATTGCCGCGCGACCATCGGCGAGGTCGGGCACGGCGACCACAACCTGGAGAGCCTGGGCAAGGCCGGTGCGAAGCGCTGGCGCGGCGTGCGGCCGACCGTTCGTGGCGTTGCCATGAATCCGGTGGACCACCCGCTCGGCGGCGGCGAGGGCAAGACGTCCGGCGGCCGTCACCCGGTTTCCCCCTGGGGCCTGCCGACCAAGGGCTACAAGACCCGCAACAACAAGCGCACGAACCGGATGATCGTCCGGGATCGCCGCAAGAAGTAACGACAAGGACACGCGCGGTTCGAGCCGCCTGGAGAATCGAAGGTGCCACGTTCGGTTAAAAAAGGTCCGTTCGTCGACTCGCACCTGGCGGAGAAGGTCCGCCAGGCCGTGCAGACCAACAGCCGTCGGCCGATCAAGACCTGGTCGCGCCGCTCGATGATTCTGCCTGAGATGATTGGACTGACCATCGCTGTACACAACGGCCGGGATCACGTGCCGTTGCTGGTGACGGAGAACATGGTCGGCCACAAGCTGGGTGAGTTCGCGGCAACGCGCACCTTCAAAGGTCACTCGGGTGACCGCAAGACCAAGCCGGAAGCTGCGGCCGAAGGTTGATGCCCATGAACGTCACAGCAACCTTGCGCCATGCCCGAATCTCGCCGCAGAAGTGCCGGCTCGTCGCCGATGCCGTGCGCGGCGCGCCCGTCGGCAAGGCTTTGCAGATCCTGAGCTTCATGCCCAAGAAGGGCGCCCGGATCATGAAGAAGGTTCTTGAGGCGGCTGTCGCAAACGCGGAAAACAATCACGGCGCCGACATCGACGAACTGAAGGTTTCCAGCATCCTCGTCAACGAGGCGCCGACGCTCAAGCGCTACCACGCTCGAGCGAAAGGCCGCGGTAATCGCATCACCAAGCGCAACAGCCACATCACCGTGCAGGTCGCGGACGAGTAAGGAACGGAACTCATGGGTCACAAGGTCAACCCGGTTGGAATCCGGCTCGGCATCACCCGCGACTGGGCGTCGAAGTGGTATGCGGATACGCGCACCTTTCCGACGTATCTCGATGCGGACTTCCGTATCCGCAAGTATCTGCGTTCGCGACTCGCGGAGGCTTCCGTCAGCCTCATCCAGATCGAGCGCCCTGCGCGCAAGGCCCACATCACGATCCATACTGCCCGGCCCGGCATGGTGATCGGCAAGAAGGGCGAGGACATCGAGAGCCTGCGTGCCGGCCTCGCCAGGATGATGCGGATGAACGTCAACGAAGTCCGGCTGAACATCGCCGAGATCCGCAAGCCCGAGCTCGATGCCTACCTCGTGGCGGAGGGCATCGCGCAGCAGCTGGAGCGACGGGTAATGTTCCGCCGCGCCATGAAGCGCGCAGTGACGAACACCATGCGACTCGGTGCGCTCGGCGTGAAGATCCGCGTTTCCGGTCGTCTCAACGGTTCGGAGATCGCGCGTTCAGAGTGGTACCGCGAGGGCCGCGTGCCCCTGCATACCTTCCGTGCCGACATCGACTATGGCCTGGCGGAAGCCAAGACGACCTACGGAGTCATCGGCGTGAAGGTCTGGATCTTCCGTGGCGAGGTCTTCGACCGCGCCGAGCAGCCCGCAGAGGCGGCTGCGCCTGAGCAGGCCGCACCATGAGGAATGACCTGCCATGATGCAGCCCAAGCGCACCAAATTCCGTAAGCAGTTCAAGGGACGCAACCGCGGCCTCGCTCACCGGGGCAGCTCGGTCGCGTTCGGTGACTACGGCCTCAAGGCCATCGAGCGTGGCCGCCTGACGGCCCGCCAGATCGAAGCCGCCCGCCGTGCCATGACCCGTTTCATCAAGCGTGGTGGCAAGGTCTGGATCCGGATTTTCCCGGACAAGCCGATTACCCAGAAACCGCTCGAAGTCCGCCAGGGCAAGGGCAAGGGCAACGTCGAGTACTGGGTCGCGCTGATCCAGCCGGGAAAGATCCTCTACGAAATGGACGGTGTCACTGAAGAAGTTGCCCGTGAGGCGTTCAAGCTCGCGGCCGCAAAGCTCCCGTTGTCCACTGTTGTCGTCAGCCGGGGAGCCATCTGATGAGCGCCAGGGCGATGAGGGAAAAAAGCGACAAGGAGCTGCAGGATGAACTCCTGAAGCTGCGGCGCGAGCAGTTCAACCTGCGCGTGCAGGCGGTGACCGGCCAGGGCGGGAAGTCCGACCAGGCTGCGAAGGTTCGCCGCGACATCGCGCGCCTGAAGACAGTAATGCGCGAGCGTGAGCTCGCGGCAGGGAGCAAGGCATGAGCCAGGGCACGGACAACGGCGCAGTTGCAGCCGCGGGTGGCCGCACGATGACCGGCAAGGTCGTCAGCGCGAAGATGCAGAAGACCGTGGCGGTTGCCATCGAGCGGATGGTTCGTCATCCGGTTTTCGGCAAGTACATGCGCCGCACCACGAAGCTGCTTGCACACGACGAAGCGGGTTGCCGTGAGGGCGATATCGTCTCCATCGTCGAGTGCCGCCCGATTTCGAGGCGCAAATCCTGGCGTGTTGCTGAGATCCTCCAGCGCGCCGAGGCACAGTAGTAGTTACACGCAGAAGTATTGACAGGACGCGCCCATGATTCAGACGCGGACGATGCTCAATGCCGCTGACAACAGCGGTGCCCGGCGCCTGATGTGCATCAAGGTGCTGGGGGGGTCAAAGCGCCGCTACGCAGGTGTCGGCGATGTGATCAAGGTAAGTATCAAGGACGCAATCCCGAAGGGTCGCGTCAAGAAGGGCGAGGTTTACAGCGCCGTGGTCGTGCGTACGACCAAAGGTGTGCGCCGGGCGGACGGTTCGCTGATCCGCTTCGATGACAACGCCGCGGTTCTGCTCTCGAACAAGCTTGAGCCGATCGGAACGCGCATCTTCGGGCCGGTTACCCGCGAGCTGCGCAACGAGAGCTTCATGAAGATCATTTCCCTGGCGCCCGAAGTGCTCTAGGAAAGATCCAAACGGAACGGCAATGAAGAACATTCGAAAAGGCGACGAAGTCATCGTCATCTCGGGCAAGGACAAGGGCCGTCGCGGCACTGTCCTGAGCGTGGATGGCGAACAGGTTGTTGTCGAGAACGTCAACGTCGTCAAGAAGCACCAGAAGCCGAATCCTCAGCGAAACGTCGCGGGTGGCATCATCGAGCGTGAGATGCCGCTGCATCTGTCGAAAGTGATGCTCTTCAATACCGTTACCAAGAAGGGTGACCGGGTTGGCGTCAAGGCGCTCGAGGACGGCAGGCGGGTGCGGGTGTTCAAGTCGAGCAACGAAGTCGTGGATATCTGACGCTCGCAACAGCGGGCGGCAAACGGATTCAAGGCAGAAGTCTCATGGCGCGGTTAAAAACGGTCTACGAGAAGGAGCTGGTGGCCAAACTCAAGGCCCAGCTCGGTCTCACCAACAGTCGGGAAGTTCCCCGCATCACCAAGATCACGCTGAACATGGGTGTCGGTGAGGCCGTGAACGACAAGAAGATCATCGACAAGGCGATGGCTGACCTGCAGGCGATCGCTGGCCAGAAGCCGGCTCCGACCCGTTCCCGCAAGTCGGTTGCTACGTTCAAGATCCGCGAGGACCAGGTCATCGGCTGCAAGGTGACTTTGCGCAAGGCCCGCATGTACGAGTTCCTCGACAGGCTGATCAACATCGCGATCCCGCGTATCCGGGACTTTCGCGGCCTGAATCCGCGCTCCTTCGACGGCCAGGGCAACTACAGCCTCGGCATCCAGGAGCAGATCATTTTTCCGGAGATCGATTACAGCCAGATCGACGCAGTGCGCGGCATGGATGTCACGATCACCACCACGGCCAGGAGCGACGCGCATGCCCGCGCGCTGCTCGAGGCCTTCAACTTTCCTTTCCGCAAATAACGCCCCTGCACCGGGTAACGCGAGCGGCTCAAGATGGCAAAGAAATCCATGGTCCTGCGAGATCAGAAGCGGCTGAAGACGGTCCAGCGCTATGCGAAAAAGCGCGCGGCCCTGAAGGCGGCGATCCAGAGCCCCTCGTCGTCCGACGAGCAGCGACAGGAGGCGATCGAGAAGCTGCAGGCATTGCCACGCGATGCGAGTCCGATCCGCATGCGCAACCGTTGTGCGATCACTGGCCGGTCGCGCGGCTACTTCGCGAAGTTCGGCCTTGGCCGCAACAAGCTGCGTGAGCTCGCGATGATGGGCAACATCCCGGGCCTCACCAAGGCCAGCTGGTAAGGATCAGGAGTCGCACCATGAGCATGACTGATCCGATTGCCGACATGCTGACCCGCATCCGCAATGGCCAGAAGGTGGGCCTTGCCAGCGTTGTCATGCCGTCCTCGCACCGCAAGGAGGCCATTGCCCGCGTGCTGCATGACGAGGGTTACATTGGCGCATTCTCGGTGGCTGACAACGACCAGAAGCACCGCGAACTGACGATCGAGCTGCGCTATTTCGACGGCAAGCCGGTCATCGAGAGCCTGCGTCGCGTCAGCCGCCCGGGACTCCGCAGCTATGCGCGCCGCGACAAGCTGCCGAAGGTCATGGGAGGACTCGGCGTGGCCATCGTTTCCACTCCGAGTGGCGTCATGAGCGATCGCGCGGCCCGTGCCAAGGGGCTCGGCGGCGAGGTCATCTGCATAGTTTCGTAACGGCGTCGCGCATGGCGCGCGGTGCCCGATTGGACCAGAGCAATGTCTAGAGTCGGCAAAAAACCTGTTGAGCTGCCAAAGGGCGTGGAAGTCACCATTGCTTCCGGCGGCGTCAAGGTCAAGGGCCCGAAGGGCGAGCTTTCCATGAACCTGAGCAGTCAGGTCGATGTGAAGGTTGCCGACGGCAAGGCGCAGGTCATTCCGCGCTCGGAAGAGCGTTCAGCCCGCGTGGTGTACGGTACGACCCGCGCACTGATCGCCAACATGGTTTCCGGCGTGACCAAGGGATTCGAGAAGAAGATGGAGCTGGTCGGCGTCGGTTACCGCGCCCAGGCGCAGGGCCGCAAGCTCAACCTGAATCTCGGCTATTCCCACCCGATCGTCTACGACGTGCCTGCGGGCATCACCATCGAAACGCCGAGCCAGACGGAGATCATCGTCAAAGGCGCCGACCGCCAGAAGATCGGGCAGGTTTGCGCCGAGATCCGCCGTTACCGCTCGCCCGAGCCCTACAAGGGCAAGGGCGTGCGTTTTGCCGGCGAACACATCGAGCTGAAGGAAGCCAAGAAGAAGTAGTCGTCGTTCGCGACGCCACTTCCGGACGGAAACTGTCATGAACAAGAAACAGGCGAGAATGCGCCGCGCCCGCAAAGGCCGGTTCCATATCCGCGAGCTCGCGGTGCCGCGTCTGTCGGTGCACCGCACGCCGCGGCACATCTACGCGCAGATCATCGCTGCCGATGGCGGCACGGTGGTGGTTGCGGCGTCGACCGTGCAGGAAGCGGTGCGTGGCGGACTCAAGTCGACGGGCAATTCCGCTGCGGCGGCTGCCGTCGGCAAGGCGATTGCCGAGCGCGCGAAGTCGGCGGGCATCACCAAGGTCGCATTCGATCGTTCCGGATTTCGTTTCCATGGCCGCGTGAAAGCGCTGGCGGACGCAGCCCGCGAGGGCGGGCTCCAGTTCTAAGGGACAACACAGCATGGCAAGAGTAGAACACTCCGCTTCGGCGTCTCCTGACGACTTCATGGAGAAGCTCGTCACGGTCAATCGCGTCGCCAAAGTGGTCAAGGGTGGCAAGCAGTTCGGTTTCACCGCGTTGACCGTTGTCGGCGACGGCAAGGGCCAGGTTGCCTTCGGTTACGGCAAGGCACGCGAAGTCCCGAACGCGATCCAGAAGGCGATGCAGTCAGCCCGCAAGAGCATGCGCCGCATCGACCTGCACAAGGACACGCTGCACTCCGCGATCACCGGCACGCACGGAGCGACGCGGGTATTCATGCAGCCAGCCTCCGAAGGTACGGGCATCATCGCGGGCGGCGCCATGCGCGCGGTCCTCGAGTGTGCCGGCGTGCGCAACGTGCTCGCGAAGATCTACGGCTCGCGCAACCCGATCAACGTCGTGAGGGCCACTATCAAGGCTCTCTACGATTCGCGCTCGCCCGCCATGATCGCCGCCAAGCGCGGCAAGTCGCTGGACGAGATCCGGGGCTGATCATGTCCAGTGCAAAGAAACTCAAGGTGACGCTCCTGAAGAGCACGTTCGGACGCGGTGCCACCAACCGCGCCTGCGTGCAGGGACTGGGTCTGCGCCGGATCCGCCAGTCCGCAGTGGTTGCGGATACGCCGGAGAACCGCGGCATGATCCGCCGCGTTGCCTTCATGCTGAAGGTCGAGGAAGTCTAGATGCGCCTCAATGACATGAAGCCTGGCAGCCGCAAGGCACCGAAGCGCCTCGGCCGCGGCAGTTCAGCTGGCCAGGGCAAGACCTGCGGTCGCGGGCACAAGGGCCAGCGCGCGCGGGCAGGCGGCTACCACAAGGTCGGTTTCGAGGGCGGCCAGATGCCGCTGCAGCGCCGGTTGCCGAAGATAGGCTTCGTCTCGGCCCTGCAGGCCGATATTGCCGAAGTGCGGTTGCACGAGCTCGCCATCCCGGCTGACGCGGTGATCGACCTCGACGCCCTGAAGCGCGCCGGCATCGTGCACCAGCAGGCCCTGCGGGCCAAGGTGATCCTGTCCGGCAAGATCGCAAAGGCCGTGAAGCTCCAGGGAATCGCCGTGACGGCGGGCGCGCGCAAGGCCATCGAAGCGGCCGGCGGCAGCATCCAGGACTGACGCAGCGGCTATCGCAAGGAACGAAGGCAAGGACGTGGCAAAGGACACTGTGATCAATCCGGCAGCAGCCCTGGCGGACACCACGCGCTTCGCCGATCTCAAGAGGCGATTCTGGTTCCTCATCGGGGCGCTGATCGTCTACCGGATCGGCACGTTCATCCCCGTGCCGGGCATCGATCCACAGGCGCTCGAGCGTTTCTTCCAGCAGCAGTCCGGCACGATCCTGTCGATGTTCAACATGTTCTCCGGCGGGGCGCTGGAGCGCATGAGCATGTTCGCGCTCGGCATCATGCCGTACATTTCGGCGTCGATCATCCTGCAGATGGCGGCGGTGGTGATCCCGTCGTTGTCCGCTATCCGCAAGGAAGGCGAGTCCGGCCGGCGCAAGATCATGGAGTGGACGCGCTACGGCACCGTGCTGCTGGCGGCATTCCAGTCAGTGGGCGCGGCGGTCGCGATGCAGAACCAGGGCCTCGTGATCGCTCCGGGCTTCAATTTCGTATTTACGGCAGCAGTGACGCTGGTCACCGGGACGATGTTCCTGATGTGGCTTGGCGAGCAGATCACCGAGCGCGGCATCGGCAACGGCATCTCGATGATCATCCTCGCGAGCATTGTCGCCGGGTTGCCGTCTGCCATCGGCGGGACGCTGGAGCTGGTCAACACCGGTGAAATTTCCGCGATTCTCGCCCTTTTCCTGATCGTCCTCGTGCTAGGCGTGACTGCGGTAGTGGTCTACATGGAGCGCGGCCAGCGTCGGATCACTGTGCACTACGCCAAGCGCATGCAGGGGCGGCGCATGCTCGGCGGTCAGTCGACGCACCTCCCGTTCAAGCTGAACATGTCCGGCGTCATACCGCCGATCTTCGCCTCGAGCATCCTGCTTTTCCCCGCGACGATCGCGAGCTGGTTCGGCACGAGCCAGAACCTGGGCTGGTTGCAGACCGCCGCGGCAGAGCTTTCGCCCGGACAGCCGATGTACGACCTGCTCTACGGCGGGCTGATCCTGTTCTTCTGCTTCTTCTACACCGCGCTGGTTTTCGATGCGCGTGAGACCGCGGACAACCTGAAGCGCAGCGGCGCATTCCTGCCCGGAATCAGGCCGGGCCAGCAGACGGCCGACTACATCGACAAGGTCCTCACCCGGCTCACCTTCTGGGGCGGCCTCTACGTCATGATCGTCTGCCTGATCCCGCAGTTCATGATCACCGCGTGGAACGTGCCGTTCTATTTCGGCGGCACGTCCTTGCTGATCATCGTCGTCAGCTCGATGGACTTCTGGTCCCAGTTGCAGGCGCACATGATGTCCCACCAGTACAAGGGCCTTCTGGAGAAGGCCAACCTGCGCGGCTACGGCCGGGCGGGCCAGACCCGCTGAGCGGCGGGCGACAAGAGAAAGGGCAGGAGTCGGCCATGAAAGTACGTCCTTCGGTCAAACGAATCTGCAGGAACTGCAAGATCATCCGCCGCAACGGCAAGGTGCGGGTGATCTGTTCCGATCCGCGGCACAAGCAGCGCCAGGGTTGATCCTGGCCAATCATCTGGAGCGAGAACGATGGCGCGCATAGCGGGCATCAATATTCCGGCGAACAAGCATGTGGTGATCGCCCTGACCAGCATCTACGGCGTCGGCCGCAGCCGTGCCGCGGCGGTCTGTGAGAAGGCGGGCGTCCCTCCGGACGCGAAGGTCAAGGACCTCACGGAGCCGGAGATCGAGAAACTGCGCATCGAGATCGGTCGTGTGCCGGTCGAGGGCGATCTTCGCCGCCAGGTGTCGATGAACATCAAGCGGTTGATGGATCTGGGCACCTATCGCGGCCAACGGCATCGCAAGGGCCTGCCGCTGCGTGGTCAGCGCACTCGCACCAATGCCCGGACCCGCAAGGGACCGCGCCGGGCAATCAAGAAGTAATCGCCTCGACGGCGGAGCAGCTAAAGCATGAACACCCAGAGTCCGGAAACACCAGCAGCGCCGAAAGCGCGCAAGAAGGTCAAGAAGCACGTCGTCGACGGTGTCGCGCATGTGCACGCGTCCTTCAACAACACGATCATCACGATCACCGATCGCCAGGGCAATGTCCTGTCCTGGGCGTCGGCAGGTGGCTGCGGCTTCCGCGGATCCCGCAAGAGCACCCCGTTCGCCGCGCAGGTCGCCGCCGAGAAGGCGGGCGTCGCGGCGCTCGAGCACGGCGTGAAGTCGCTCGACGTGCGCGTGCAGGGACCCGGCCCGGGCCGTGAGTCTGCCGTGCGCTCGCTGAATTCCGTGGGTTTCAAGATCACCAACATCGAGGACGTGACGCCGATTCCCCACAACGGCTGCCGCCCTCCGAAAAAGCGCCGAGTCTGAAGGTACCTATCCATGGCCCGATATCTTGGACCCACCTGCAAGCTTTCCCGCCGCGAAGGCACCGACCTCTTCCTCAAGAGCGGCATCAAGCCGCTGGAGAAGAAGTGCAAGCTCGAGACGCCCCCGGGCGCCGCTGCTGGCGCGCGCAAGGCCCGCGTCTCCGACTACGGTCTGCAGCTGCGGGAGAAGCAGAAACTGCGCCGCATGTACGGCATCCTGGAGCGCCAGTTCCGCACCTACTACAAGAAGGCTGCGCAGATGAAGGGTTCCACCGGCGAGAATCTGCTGAAGATCCTCGAAGGGCGCCTCGACAACACGGTCTATCGCATGGGGTTCGCGGCGACGCGCGCAGAAGCGCGCCAGCTGGTGAGCCATCGCGCCGTGCTCGTGAACAGCAAGCTGGTGAACATTCCGTCGTACCAGTGCACGGCTGGGGACATGATCGAGATTCGCGAGAAGGCCAAGAGCCAGACTCGCATCCAGAGCGCACTCTCGATCGCGAGCCAGGTCGGTTTCCCCGACTGGGTCTCGGTGGACGACAAGAAAATGGTTGGCACGCTCAAGCAGGTGCCATCGCGCGAAGAAATTCTGCCCGACATCAACGAGAACCTCGTCGTCGAGCTTTATTCCAAGTAATCGGAGGCGGGAAGACCATGCCGGAAATGATCAACGAATTCCTGAAGCCGCGAAGCGTCCGCGTTCAGCCCGAGTCGAGCACCCGGGCGCGCATCATCATCGAGCCGTTCGAACGCGGCTTCGGCCACACGCTGGGCAATGCCCTGCGGCGTATCCTGCTGTCGAGCATGCCGGGCGCTGCCGTGACCGAAGTGGAGATCGCGGCCGTGCTGCACGAGTACACGGCGATCGAAGGCGTCCAGGAGGACGTCGTCGAGATCCTGCTGAACCTCAAGCAGCTCTCGATCCGCATGCATGCCCGGGATCGTGCTGAACTCACGCTGTCCAAGAAGGGCCCTGGCCCGGTGCGTGCTGGCGATATTTCCACGGACCACGATGTCGAGATCGTGAATCCCGAGCTCGTCATCGCCAATCTCACCAGCGCCGGTGATCTCAAGATGGTGCTTACCATCGAGCGCGGGCGCGGTTACCGTCCGGCGACGCAGCGGATCAACTTCGATGGCCAGTCGACCAACCCGATCGGCCGGCTGCAGCTCGATGCCTCGTTCAGCCCGATCCGTCGCGTCAGCTACACGGTCGAGGCAGCCCGAGTCGAGCAGCGCACCGACCTGGACAAGCTCATCCTGGACGTCGAAACCAACGGCACGATCGATGCAGAGGAGGCCGTGCGCCGCGCCGGCAACATCCTCACCGACCAGCTCGAGGTGTTCGTCGACCTGCGTGGCAAGGACGAGACTGGCGCCGCGACGCCGGAAACCTCGATAGACCCGATACTGATGCGACCGGTCGATGAGCTCGAGCTCACCGTGCGTTCCGCCAACTGCCTCAAGGCGGAGAGCATCAACTACATCGGCGACCTCGTGCAGCGGACGGAAGTCGAGCTGCTTCGCACGCCGAACCTCGGCAAGAAGTCGCTCACCGAGATCAAGGAAGTTCTCGAGAGCCACGGATTGTCGCTTGGCATGCGTATCGAAGGCTGGCCGCCGCCGGGCATGGTTCGCGACGACAAGGCCGCCTGAAACGGGAGGCAGCACCGCAAGGTACTGCCGTAATGGAAGACAGTCATGCGACACAAGAAATCTGGCCGAATTCTCGGCCGCAAGAGCGCCCACCGCACGGCGATGTACCGCAACATGGCGGCCTCGCTGATCCGCCATGAGACGCTGAAGACCACCGTGCCGAAGGCGAAGGAACTGCGCCGCGTGGTGGAGCCGCTGATCACGCTCGCGAAGCAGGACGCTGCCCACCGCCGACGCCTCGCGTTCGACCGCCTGCGCGACCGCGACAGCGTCGGCAAGCTGTTCAACGAGCTGGGGCCGCGGTTCAAGAACCGCCCGGGCGGCTACCTGCGCATCCTCAAGATGGGCTATCGGGCCGGCGACTCGGCGCCGATGGCGCTGGTCATGCTGATGGACCAGCCGGAGAAGGTGGCGGAAGCTCAGGCGCAGTAAGCCCCGGCCGCGACAACATCGGAATCAGGGCCGGGCGATCCCCGGCTCTTTTTCATGGCAGCAACGGACGGGTCAGGTTTTCGTGACCGGTCGCCGTGACGACGACGTCGTCCTCGATGCGTATCCCGCCGTAAGGTCGCAGGGCGTCAACCTGCGGCCAGTTCACGTGGCAGCCTGCCGGGCTCGATTTCAGCCTGTCCAGAAGGCTCGGAATGAAATAGATCCCGGGCTCGATCGTAACGACCACCCCCGGTTCCAGGGTCCGCAGAAAGCGGATCTTCGGGAAGTCCGCCGGCGGATCGAGCGGCTTGCCCGTGTCGTCCGCCATGTGGCCCCCGACATCGTGCACGAGGATGCCGAGCAGGTGTCCGAGGCCGTGAGGCAGGAATGCCGCGGTCACACCGGAGGACACCTGATCGGCGGGGTCCATGTCTACGAGGCCGGCATCACGGAGCAGGGCCCCGACGCCCCGGTGTGTCTGGCGATGCAGTTCCGGGAACGCGACGCCCGGGCGCACCGCATCGCAGAGCGAAGCCTGCAACCGGTCCATCCCCGCGATCAGGGCGGCGAAGTCATCGTGTCCGCGTGCCGCGTAGGTCCGGGTGATATCGCAGGCGTAGCCATCGGCTGCGCAGCCGGCATCGATGAGCAGGCTGCGGTTCCCGCCAGCTGGCGGCGAACGTTCGCGCAGCTGATAGTGCAGGGTCGCGCCGTGTTCGTTGAGGCCGACGATTGCGCCATAGGGCAGTTCGTCCTCCGTCACCCGGCTGGCGCCAAGGAACGCGGCGAGAATGTGGTATTCGCTGGCGCCGGCTGCGAAGGCCGCCGCGGCCGCGCGGTGGCCCGGTGCGGCAATGACAGCGGCGCGCCGTACGCAATCGATTTCCCAGGCCGTCTTCCTCGCGCGCTGGTAGTGCAGGTGGTTCACGACTGCGGCGGGGTTGCGTTCCGCCTCCGGCAGCAGGCCGTCGAACTGGGTGGGCGGGCCCAGTAGCGCCGTGCGACGGCCACCTGGCAGCTGCGCTCCGAGCTCCGCCGGTTCGCGGATCACGCGCAGGTCGAAGGCCGCGGCGATCTGCGCCGGTGGCAGGGCGGGGGGCTGGTGCCAGAAATCGTCGGGCCGGCAGACCACTAGGACCGGCTTTTCGCCCGGGTTGAAGATCACGGCCGAGCCCGGGTGCTGTTCGAGCGGCACCCAGTGCAGGAAATGCGGGCTGGCCACGAAGCGGTGGGCCTGGTCGTCGAGGAAGCGGTATTCCATGAGCCCGGCGCCGAGCACGATGGTGTCGACCTGGCCGCGCAGGGCGGCGGCCTCATGGCGGCGGGTGAGTTCGGCGATGTGTTCGCGGTAGGCGCGGGCGTTGTCCATGGGCGCCATCATGGCACCGGCGCGAGCGGCTTTGGAACTTGGGCGCGCTCCGCGATAATGCACGCCATGAGTGCACGGGAAATCGTCCTGACCGGGATTACCACCACCGGTACACCCCACCTCGGCAACTATGTCGGCGCGATCCGGCCTGCCGTGGCCGCCAGCCGGCGACCGGACGTCCAGTCGTACTACTTTCTTGCTGACCTGCACGCACTGGTCAAGAACAGCGACCCGGCGGCGATCCACCGCTCCACGCTGGAGATTGCCGCCACCTGGCTGGCGCTGGGCCTGGATGTAAAGCGCGCTGTCTTCTACCGGCAGTCGGACATTCCGGAGATCCCAGAACTGACCTGGATACTCACCGCTGCGACGGCCAAGGGCCTGATGAACCGCGCCCACGCCTACAAGGCCGCGGTGCAGGCGAACGAGGAGTCCGGCTCGCCCGACCCGGATCGCGGCGTGACCATGGCGCTTTACTGCTATCCGATCCTGATGGCCGCGGACATCCTGCTGTTCAGTGCCAATCGGGTGCCCGTCGGTCAGGACCAGAAGCAGCATGTCGAGATGGCGCGCGACATCGCCCAGCGCTGGAACCATCACTACGGCGAGCGGTTCGTGCTGCCCGAAGCCGAGATCGGCACCGACACGGCCGTGCTCCAGGGCCTGGATGGCCGCAAGATGAGCAAGAGCTACGACAACACGATCCCGCTCTTCGCACCACCGGATCGGCTGCGCAAACTGGTCATGAAGATCAAGACGAATTCCCTCGAACCCGGCATCCCGAAAGAGACGGAGGGCTCGACGCTGTTCGAGATCTACCGGGCGTTCGCCCGGCCGGAGGAAGTCGATGCGATGCGGGGCCGATTCGCCGCGGGCGCCGGCTGGGGCGAGATCAAGCAGGCCCTGTTCGACTACCTGGATGCGCACCTGCGGGACAGCCGGGCGGAGTACGAGCGCCTGATCGCGGCCCCTGACTACGTGGAATCCGTGTTGCGGCAAGGGGCTGAGCGGGCCCGCGCAGTGGCCACGCCGTTTCTGGCGGAGATCCGCCGGGCCGTGGGTATCAGCCGACTGGGTTGATGGGACCCGGTGACGGGGAGTCCGCCCTCCGGCCCGCGATTACGGATATCATTGCACTGCGCAAAAAGCTATATTACGCACGTTTTATAACCCAAACAGGGGGCTGTGTATGCGGATAATGAAGTTGTTGGCGGTGCTGGGTGCGGCAATGTTCGTGATGGTTGGCTGCGGTGGCGGACAGCCGGACGGCGGATCGTCCGCTGCAGACCCGGCCGCTGATTCCATGGACCAGGCTGCTGATGCTGCGGGCGATGCCGCCAGTGACGCTGCTGCCCTTGAGGCGGTCGATGCCGCCAGTGACGCTGCTGCCCTTGAGGCGGTCGATGCCGCCAGTGACGCTGCTGCTGGCGGTGAGGCGGGCGATGCCGCTGGTGACGCTGCTGCCGAGGCTGCTCCCGAGGCTGCTCCCGGGCAGTAAGTCGACTGGCCTCGCGAGAGGCTGAGTCGCTTCAGACAGGCGAAGGGGCCGGATCGCGGGATCCGGCCCCTGTGGTCGTCATCATCGCTGCGAGGTAGCGCCCGGTCTGCGAGGTCTTCACGCTGGCGATGTCTTCCGGTGTGCCGGTTGCGACAATCTCCCCGCCGCCGTCGCCGCCTTCCGGTCCGAGATCGATCACCCAGTCGGCTGTCTTGATAACGTCCAGGTTGTGCTCGATTACGACCAGCGTGTTGCCCTGGTCGCGCAGCCGCAGCAGCACGCCGAGCAGTTGCTCCACGTCGTGGAAATGCAGCCCGGTGGTCGGCTCGTCGAGTATGTACAGCGTACGACCGGTGGCTCTTTTCGACAGCTCGCGGGCGAGCTTGACACGCTGTGCTTCTCCGCCGGACAGCGTCGTTGCATTCTGGCCGAGCCGGACATAGCCGAGCCCGACATCCATCAGCGTCTGCAGCTTGGCAGCCACGACCGGGATGTTCGCGAAGAAGGCGAGCGCTTCCTCGACCGTCATGTCGAGCACCTCGTTGATGCTGCGTCCCTTGTAGCGCACCTCGAGCGTCTCGCGGTTATAGCGGCGCCCCTGGCAGACGTCGCAGGCAACGTAGGCGTCCGGCAGGAAATGCATCTCGACGCGGATCACGCCGTCGCCCTCGCAGGCCTCGCAGCGCCCGCCCTTGACGTTGAAGCTGAAGCGCCCGGCATCGTAGCCGCGCGAACGGGCTTCCTGGGTCGCTGCGTACACCTCGCGCACCGGCGTGAAAAGGCCCGTGTACGTGGCTGGATTCGATCGCGGTGTCCGCCCGATCGGACTCTGGTCGATGTCGATCACGCGGTCGATGTGCTCCAGTCCCTCGATCGACTCGCAGGGCTCAGCGTCCTCCGACGCCTCATGCAGGCGCGCCGATGCGTGGCGGTAGAGCGTGTCGTTGACCAGCGTGGACTTGCCCGAGCCGGATACGCCGGTGACACAGGTCATGAGCCCCACCGGAAACCCGGCATCGATGCCGCGCAGGTTGTTGCCGCGCGCACCGCGCAGTCGGATCCACAGCTGGTCGTCGCTGGCACGCCGCCGCTCCGGGACCGGCACGCCGCGCCGGCCGGCCAGGTAGTCACCGGTCAGCGATCCGGTGGCGGCGCAGATCGCGGCCGGCGGCCCTTGCGCGACGACGTATCCGCCGTGCGCGCCGGCGCCCGGCCCGAGGTCGACAACATGGTCGGCCGCACGGATCGCTTCCTCGTCGTGCTCGACGACGATGACTGTGTTGCCCGCATCCCGCAGCCGCGTGAGCGTGGCGAGCAGGCGCGCATTGTCCCGCTGGTGCAGGCCGATCGACGGCTCGTCCAGGATGTAGAGCACGCCGACCAGCCCCGAGCCGATCTGGCTCGCCAGCCGGATGCGCTGCGCCTCGCCGCCCGACAGCGTGTCGGCGCTGCGGTCGAGCGACAGGTAGCCGAGTCCGACATCGGCGAGGAAGCGCAGCCGGGCCGCGACCTCGCGCACGATCCGGGCGGCGATTTCGCCCTGCGAGCCGCCGAGCGACAGTGAGTCGAAGAACTCCAGTGCATGGCTCACCGACAGCGCCGCAACGGCTGGCAGGTTGCGTCCGGCCACGAACACGTTGCGGGCGGCGCCGTTCAGGCGGGTACCGCCGCAGTCGGTACAGGGACGGTTGCCGAGGTACTTCGCGAGCTCGTCGCGCACCAGCATCGACTCGGTCTCGCGGTAGCGGCGTTCCAGGTTTGGCAGGATGCCCTCGAAGGCATGCCGGCGTTTGTACGTCGTTCCACCGGATGTCGTGTAGCGGAACTGGATCTCCTCGCCGTCACTGCCGTGCAGGAGGATGCGCTGGACGCGGGCCGGCAATTCCGCGAACGGCACCTCCAGGTCGAAGCCGAAGTGGCTGGCGAGCGCCTGCATCGCCTGGAAGTACCAGGTGTTGCGGCGGTCCCAGCCCCTGATCGCCCCTCCTGCGACCGACAGCTCCGGATGGCGGACGACCCGATCCGTGTCGAAGAACTGCCGGACACCGAGGCCGTCGCAGCCCGGGCAGGCACCGGCCGGGTTGTTGAAGGAGAAGAGCCGCGGCTCCAGTTCGGCGATGCTCCAGGAGCAGGTCGGGCAGGCATGGCGGTCGGAATACAGCTGCCCGGGGTCGTTCGCATCGTCCATCGACGCGACCCGGACCACGCCATCGGCGAGCTTCAGCGCTGTCTCGAAGGATTCGGCCAGCCGGCCCGCGAGGTCGTCGCGGATCCTGAACCGGTCGACCACGACTTCGATCCTGTGTTTGCGCCGCAGGTCGAGCCTGGGCGCCGCGTCGAGCTCGTGGACCACGCCGTCGATGCGCGCACGCACGAAGCCGCGTGCACGCAGGTCCGCGATGAGCTGGAGGTGCTCGCCCTTGCGGTCCTGCACCACTGGCGCGAGGAGCATCCAGCGGTTGCTGCGGGGCAGGGCCATCACCTGGTCGACCATCTGGCTTACGGTCTGTGCGGTGAGGTCGATGCCGTGGTCGGGGCAGCGGGCGATGCCGGCCCGCGCATACAGCAGGCGCAGGTAATCGTGGATTTCCGTCACCGTGCCGACAGTGGAGCGGGGATTGTGCGACGTGGACTTCTGCTGGATGGAGATCGCCGGCGACAGCCCCTCGATATGGTCCACGTCGGGCTTGTCCATCATGGACAGGAACTGCCGGGCGTAAGCCGACAGCGACTCGACGTAGCGGCGCTGGCCCTCCGCGTACAGCGTGTCGAAGGCAAGCGATGACTTGCCCGAACCCGAAATCCCGGTGATGACGATCAGCCGGTCGCGCGGCAGGTCGAGATCGAGGTTGCGCAGGTTGTGCGTGCGGGCGCCGCGGATGCTGATCAGCTGGCTCATCGTCGGGTTGCAAGGGTTAAACCCCGAACTATAGGCCGCGCGGCCTTTTCGGCCCAAACCGGGGTCAGGGCCGTGGAGTATGCAAATCCGGGCGGACGCGGTCCTTTTTCCGGTGGCTTTTCCGCGGGCTGGGCCTAAAATAAGGACCACTGTCGCTGGCCCGGCCACGCGACTGCAGATTTCCAATAAAATTCATATACATAAAGAGGGCTCTCCCATGGCGAGAGGCATCAACAAAGTGATTCTGATCGGCAACCTGGGCCAGGACCCGGAAACCCGGTACATGCCGAGCGGCTCAGCGGTCACCAACCTGCGCATCGCCACGAGCGAGGTCTTCAAGAACAAGGAGACCGGCCAGCAGGAGGAGCGCACGGAATGGCACAGCGTGGCCATGTTCGGCCGCCTCGCCGAAATCTCCGGCGAATACCTGCGCAAGGGTTCGCAGGTGTACATCGAGGGCCGGCTGCGCACGCGCAAGTGGCAGGACAAGCAGGGCCAGGACCGCTATTCGACCGAAGTCATCGCAGATGAGATGCAGATGCTGGGTGGCCGGGGAGGCGGCGCGGGCGCCGGCGGTGGCGAGGGTGGCGGCGAGCGGGCT
>Ga0194128_10004465_pt1 | contig 20440 bp, 19 predicted proteins | sample TA2KigCa65mmetaG_FD_148650 | JGI IMG/M metagenome (GOLD analysis project Ga0194128, IMG submission 148650) | Freshwater microbial communities from Lake Tanganyika, Tanzania - TA2015037 Kigoma Deep Cast 65m | ecosystem: Environmental > Aquatic > Freshwater > Lake | place: Tanzania: Lake... | reverse complement strand
GATCCCCGGCGGGGCATCGAGCTCCTCGGGCTTGAACCACAGGTTGCCCGCCTCGACCTTCAGGGTCTTCACCACCGGGCCCTTGGGCTCCACATACGTCGATCCATTGCTGTCGGAACCGCCGCAGGCCGCGAGGCCGAGCGCGAGCGCGCCGAGCAGCACCGCGCCCGAGAGGACCGCCGTCGGTCGCATCGTCAGTTCCCGAGCTGATCGCCGGACTGCTGCGCCGGGTCGACCTCGGAGCTGCCGGCGGTCGTGGTCGGCGAGGTCTCGCTCGCCGGAGTGGTCGAGCTCGGGGTCTCGGTCCCGGCCTCGGTCGCGGTACCCGCCTCGCCCACCGTGATCGTCGCCTCCATCCCGGCCTGACGGTGGCCGGGGATGTCGCAGTAGATCGTGTAGGTCTTGCCCGGCTCGAGGTCGGCCTTGAGCTCCTTCAGGCCGGTCGGCACCGCGAGCTTGAAGCCGGGGAACGCGCCGTCGAAGAGCAGAGTGTGCGTCCCCCCCTTGTCCACGTACTCGATCAGGTTGATCCCCCCGGGCACGTCGAAGTTGTCGGCCTGGAACTTCAGCGTGGGGAGTGCGTCGACGGTCAGCGTGTTGACCGCGGCGCCCGCCGGCTCGACGTAGCCACCACCACCGGCCTCCTCCTCGGGCTCGGCCGCGCCGAGCACCAGGGAGCCGGCGAGCAGCACCACGAGCAGCGCGCCACCGAGCACCAGGAAGAGCGACGAGGTGCGGATCTTCGGGAAGGCGGCGAGGATCGTGGCGCCGGCCAGGATCGCCACCGTGATCCCGGCGCCGATGATCACCGCCGGCGTCGAGTCGTGCTTCGAGGCGGCCAGGAAGACCCGGGAGATGTTGATGGCCACGAACGCGACGGCGAGGATGGCGCCAAGCGGGAGCAGAAGCGGCAGCCAGAGGCGCGACTTGCGCTCCTCGGCCGCCGGGTCCGGTGCCCGGGTGGCGAGCTCCGGCGACGTCTCGGGGACCCGCTCGATCTCTGTGGTTGCCTTCGTCATCTACGCCCTCAGTCCCAGCTCGTTCAGCTCCCGGTCCAGGTCCCGCAGTGCGGGTCCCGGGCGGTTGCGGTGCTCCTCGGCCGCGGCCCAGCGGAAGAATATGACGGCGATCAGCGCCCAGAGCAGCAGCCCGGCGCCGATCTTCATGATCAGGCCGGCAATCCTCTGGTCGGTGAGCGCCGAGATGCCCCACAGCTTGGGCAGCGACTCGTACCGACGATACAAGGGGTGGCTCCCGTACACGAGAAACGTGGCGGGGATGGTGGGGACCACCGACTGCAGGAACAGGTACCCCATCCGCACGATCGGCGTGAGGCGCGGGATCTCCGGGAGCGGCGACAGCACCGGCATCCACACGATCAGGGCGCTCAGGACGATCACGGTGTGAGCGAGGAAGTGGGCCAGCGCGCTGCGCAGCGTCAGGTCGACGAACGCCGGCCAGTGCGTGACCACGATCACGAGGTTGAACACGATCAGCGCCGGCAGGAACCGGGAGAGGAACCGCACGGTCGCGAACAGGGCCCGAGGCCGCAGGATCCAGCGCGCCAGCCAGGCCGGCGTTCCCAACAGGAAGAGGGGCGCGACGACCATCGCGTACGTGAGGTGCTGCACCATGTGGACGCTGTAGAGGTAGCCCTCGGCGACGTCGTGGACCGGCCAGTGCGACACGACGAGCAGCGCCGACGTGCCAAACCCGAAGCAGGTCACCTGGAATCGGCTAGCCGGCGGTACACCGGGCGGAGCGAGCCGGGGCCCGAGACGAGCGAGGGCGATCGCGTAGCCGGCGACGATCAGTGCGACGAGCAGCAGCACATCCGGATGCGACTGCCAGGGCGGGAGCTGCGCCGCGAGCATTCGAGACTCAGGCGAAGGCGTGCAGCGTGGTCAGGATGATCATGTAGAGGATGATCGCGGCGACGCCGCCCATGATGAAGAAGCGGCGGAAGATGGGTCGGTCGGTGCGCAGGTGCATGTACCAGCCCGCCACGAGCACAAACTTCACGAGCGCCGACACCAGCAGCAAGGCGACGAGCAGGCCGTCGGAGATCTCGCCTTCGAGGTAGTACATGCCGACCTCGAGCGCGGTAATCACGCAGAGGACGACTGCGATCATCACGTACTGGAACGGCGACGGGTGCGCCGACAGCTCCCCGGGGAGCAGTGGCACCTCCTCCGGCGGGATCGCGGACAGGCCGTGGGCCACCTCGTCGGCGCGCTCCTCGGGCGTGCCGGGCAACAGCGCGGCGTCGTCGGCCTCGATGACGGTGGTCTCGTCGCTCACGATTCCCGCGCTCCTAGGTGGGGATGAGGTAGACGACGGTGAAGATCACGATCCACACGACGTCGACGAAGTGCCAGTAGAGCCCGCCGATCTCCACGCGCTCCGAGTCCTGCACGTGCAGCCGGTTCTGCATCGACATGCCCCACAGGGTCAACAGCCACACAATCCCGGCGGTGACGTGCGCGCCGTGCAGGCCGGTCAAGACGAAGAAGCTCGACCCGAACACGTTGGTGCTGAGCGCGAGGCCCTCGCGGTAGAACTCGGTGAACTCGTAGATCTGGCCGCCGATGAACACCGATCCGAAGAGCGCCGTCGCGAGGATCCAGATGCGGAACCGGCGGTGATCGCCGCGCTGGATCGCGGCGAGCGCGAGCACCATCGTCAGCGAGCTCATCAGCAGGATGAACGACGTCACCGAGGTGAACGGGATGTCGTAGACCTCGCGCGGCTTCGGACCGCTCACATTGCGGTCGCGGTACAGCAGGTAGGCGGAGATGAAACCGCCGAAGAACAGGCACTCCGACGACAGGAACACCCACATCCCGAGCTTGGTGTTGGTGGTGCCCGTGTTGGTCGCCGCGTGCTGGTGCAGCCCGATCTCGTGCTCGACGGCCTCGGCCAGCTCGGGGAGGGTCGCTTCGCTCATCGCTCAGTCCTCCGCAGTACCGGGTTCGATCGCCCAGCTGTACAGGCCGAACAGCAGCACGATCACACCCGGGACCGCGAGCCACGGCTCCTTGAACACCGCGGCGTAGCCCAGGATCGGCATGCCGAGCGCCATCACGAGGGGGTAGTAGGAGGGCGACGGCATGTGGATGTCGTGTCCGTCGCCTTGCGTGCCGATGACGGAGGACCCGGTCGCCGCTCCCGCGTCAGAGCCGCCGGCGGGGAGTCGCACCAGGCGGCCCTGCTCGTCCTCGGTGTACTTGCGGTGCCAGAAGTCGTCACGGGCCTCCACCTGGGGGACCTCCGCGAAGTTGTACTCGGGCGGGGGCGACGGGATCGACCACTCCAGGGTGCGCGCGTCCCACGGGTCGGCCGGTGCCTTCTCGCCCTTGATCGAGCTCACGATCACGTTCACGAGGAACAGCGCGACTGCGGCAGCGATCACGAACCCACCGATCGTGACGACCAGGTTGAGGTTGTCCCAACCCATGTTCGCTGCGTAGGTGTAGGTGCGGCGCGGCAGCCCTTGGAGCCCGAGGAAGTGCATCGGAAAGAACGAGAGGTTGAAGCCGATGAGCATCAGCCAGAACGTGACCTTGCCCAGCCGGTCGTCGAGCATCCTACCGAACACCTTCGGCCACCAGAACGTGAGTCCGCCGAAGATCGCGAACACCAGGCCGCCGAAGAGCACGTAGTGGAAGTGCGCGACCACGTAGTAGGTGTCGGTCTGCTGGGTGTCGGCCGGCACGATCGCGTGGGTGACGCCCGAGACGCCGCCGATGGTGAACATCGCGATGAACCCGAGCGCGTAGAGCATCGGGGTCTGAAGCCGCACCGAGCCGCCCCAGACCGTGCCGAGCCAGTTGAAGATCTTCACGCCGGTGGGGATGGCGATGAGCATCGTGGCGAGCCCGAACGCGGAGACGGCAACGGGCCCGAGCCCGGTGGCGAACATGTGGTGCGCCCACACGCCCCATCCGAGGAAGCCGATCGCGATGCCCGAGAAGACGACGACCGCGTAGCCGAAGAGGGGCTTGCGGGCGAAGGTGGGCAGGATCTCCGACACAATGCCCATGCCGGGCAGGATCAGGATGTACACCTCGGGATGCCCGAAGAGCCAGAACAGATGCTGGTAGAGCAGTGGATCACCGCCGGCCGCGGCGACGAAGAAGTTGGTCGAGAAGTTGCGGTCGAAGAACACCATGATGAGCGCCGCGGTGACGACCGGGATCGCGAAGACGGTGAGGAACGCGACCACGAGCATCATCCACACGAACACCGGCATGCGCATGAGGGTCATGCCCGGCGCGCGCATGTTGAGGATCGTGACGACGAAGTTCAGCGCCGAGGTGATCGAGCCGACACCGAGCAGCACGAGCCCGACGGTCCAGAAATCGGGACCACGGCCCGGAAGGAACCCGGCGTCCATCGGCGCGCTCGTGAGCGGCGTGTAGCCGAACCAGCCGCCGTTGGGCGCGCCGCCGAGCACGAAGCTCGAGTACATGAACAGCCCACCGAAGAGGAAGACCCAGTACCCGAACATGTTGAGGCGCGGGAACGCGACGTCGCGGGCCCCGATCTGGAGCGGGATCAGGTAGTTGCCGAACGCCGTCGCCAGCGGCATGCCCACGAGGAACACCATCGTGGTGCCGTGCATGGTGAACAGCGTGTTGTACTGCGAGGCGGTAAGGACCGTGCCGTTGGGCCCCGCGAGCTGGAGCCGGATGAGCAGCGCCTCGATGCCGGCGACGAGGAAGAACACCAGCGCGGTGCCGCCGTAGAGGATCGCGATCTTCTTGTGATCGACGGTGGTGCACCACGACCAGAACCCGGTGGTGGCCTTCGGGCGGCGCAGGATGCCCGGCCGCGCGGCCGGCGGCGCGGTGACCAGCGCCTCGGGGACCGTGGTCGTCATCGACGAGCTCCCTGGGTCACTACTTCTCTCCCAACAGGTACGAGACGATCGCGTCCGCATCGGCCTGGGTCATGACGGGCTGACCCTTCGGCGTGTTCTTCGTGAACGACGGCATGCCGACACACGTCGCCGGCGGCGGCTGGCGGCAGTCCTTCGCGTTCATCGAGATCATCGACGGCGCGTCCATCACCCACTTGGTGAGGTTCGCGCGGTCCACCTCGTAGACGCCGCCGGCGAACGTGGTGCGGCTCGCCAGGTGCGTGAGATTCGGGCCGTACGTCGCCTTCGACGAGTCGTCGAAGAGGTGGCAGTTCGTGCACTGGTACTTGGTGGCGGTGAGGTCCTGGATCTCGCCCTCCCAGGGCTTGGCCGGCCCTTCGAGCTGACCGTCGCGCCAGGCCTCCCAGTCCGCCATCGGCTGGGCGACGACCCGGAAGCGCATGTCGGCATGCGAGAGCCCGCAGTACTCGGCGCACGCACCCAGGTACGTGCCCGGCTCGTCGGCCTCGATCGTGAGCTCGTTGGTGCGGCCCGGCACCACGTCCTTCTTGCCCGCGAGCTCGGGCACCCAGAAGGAGTGGATCACGTTGTCGGAGTGCAGCCGCAACAGCACCTTGGTGCCGGCCGGGATGTGCAGCTCGGTGCTGGTGACGATCTGCTTGTCGGCCATCGCCTGCTTCGGCAGCGAGAACTCCCACCACCACTGCTTGCCGGTGACGTCGACCTTGAGGACCTCGGGACCCTTCGGGCGCTCCGCGAGCTCGAAGATGGTGCTGATCGTAGGAACCGCGATCACCGCGAGGATCAACGCGGGGACGATGGTCCAGCCGATCTCGAGTGGCGCGCTGCCGTGGGTCTGCTTCGGGTTGTCGGGCCGGCCCGGGCGCTGCCGGAACCGGATGGCCACGTACACGGTCGCGATGGTCACCGCGACGCCGATCAGGATCGCCACGAACAGCACCGGCAGGAAGAGGTTGTCGATCTTCTCGGCCACCGGCCCCTTGGGGTCGAGCGAGTTCTGACCGTTCTCGTTGCCGCACGCCGCCAGGACCGTGGCAAGAACGCCGAGGAAGGCGGCGGAACGCCAGGGGCGCCGACGTCTCACGAGCTTCCGACCCCTCGTGGCATCCGCGCTCATGCCTCTTCCCTACGCACGCGAGAGCCGGGATCGCCTCGACCCCTCGTCCAACCCCCGATGGTCGGGCGACTCTATCCCCGGCGCTTTCGCGAACCGCAACTTGTGCGTCGGCGACAGGGAACCCTCGGTCCCGGTCGCTCAGGCTGTGTCAGAGGCCGAGGCGATCGAGGGCGTGGGGGCGCCGCTGCCAGTCCTTGTCGACCTTGACCCGGGTCTCCAGGTACACCCGGGCGCCGAGCAGGGCCTCGAGCTCGCGGCGCGCCGCGGTGCCGGCGTCGCGGATCACCGCTCCGCCACGGCCGATCACGATTCCCTTCTGCGAGTCCCGCTCCACCGTGACGACCACCCGGTAGCGCAGGACCGCCTCCTCTTCTGGTCGATTCCGCCGCCCACCACCGTCGAGTCCCCCCTCGATCGGCGGCTCCAGCTCCTCCGCGGTGACCATGATCGAGTGGGGGAGCTCGTCGCGGGCCCCGGCGAGGAGCTTCTCGCGCAGGAGCTCGGCCACGAGCACAACCTCGGGCTGGTCCGAGACCGCGCCGTCGGGGTAGTAGACGGGGCCCTCGGGCATCCGCGCCTCGAGCTCGGCCGCGAGTGCGTCGACGCCCTCGCCCGTGCGGGCCGACAGCGGCAGGTACGCGTCGAACTCGCCCAGCTCCCCGGCCACGGCGGTGAGGTGCTGCACGATCTGGGCCCGACTCGCCACGTCGACCTTGTTGACCACGAGGACCCGGGGAGTACGGGCCTGGTGGACGAGCCGGGCGACGAAGCGGTCCCCGGCTCCGATCGGCGCGCTGGCCTCTATCAGGAGGCAGACAACGTCGACCTCCGACAGCGTCTGCACCGATCGCTCGTTGCAGCGCTCGCCGAGCAGCGTGCGCGGCTTGTGGATGCCCGGCGTGTCGAGCAGGACGATCTGCGACGAGGGCGTGGTGCGCACGCCGCGAATCTGGGTGCGCGTCGTCTGCGGCCGCGGCGACGTGATCGAGACCTTCTGGCCCACGAGCGCGTTGACGAGCGTCGACTTGCCGACGTTGGGGCGTCCGACGAGGCTCACGAAACCCGACCGGAATTCGCTCACGACTGGTCGGCGACCCCCCGCGCCACCTCCGCGCCCGCCTCGTCGACGGCCGCCGCGGACGCGACCGGCACGATCGCCACCGAAGCGATGCGCTTGCCCTCGACCCGCTCGGTCCGGAACTCGAGCCCCTGGAACCGCACGGCCTCACCCGGCTCGGGAACGTGGCCGAGGAGGTTGAACACCAAACCACCGACCGTGTCCCACTCGGTGTCGGGCAGCTCGATGCCCAGTGCCTCGCTCACGTCGTCGATCGGCGTCTTGCCCGGTATGCGGATCCCGCCGCTCACCAGCGCCTCGACCCCCGGCTCCTCGATGTCGTACTCGTCGGAGATCTCGCCGACGATCTCCTCGAGGAGGTCTTCGAGCGTGACGAGGCCGGCCGTATCGCCGTACTCGTCGACCACGATCGCCATGTGGAACTTCTCCCCCTGCATCTCCCGAAGGAGCTCCGCGACGCGCTTCTGCTCGGGAACGAACACCGCTTCGCGCGCCGCGACACGTACCGGCTCATCGCCGGCACCCGCACGAGCGTGGTGCACGAGGTCCTTCAGGAACACGACGCCCACGATGTTGTCGGTGGAGTCTTCGTAACAGGGGACGCGCGAGAAGCCACCCTCGATAGCGGTCTCGATCGCGGTCTCGATCGACTCGTCGGCCTCGATCGCGACCATGTCGGGACGCGGCAGCATCACCTCGCGCACGACGGTGTCGCCGAACTCGAAGATCGAGTGGATCATCTGACGCTCTTCGCGCTCGATCGCCTCTTCCTCGGCAGCAACGTCGGCCATCGTGCGGAGGTCCTCTTCCGTCACGAACGGGCCGCGCTTGAGTCCCTTGCCCGGGAGGATGGCGTTGGCGAGCTTGATGAGACCATTCGAGAGAGCGCGCAACGGTGGGAACCGCGTGACGAAGCTGAGGAAGCCGGCGACTCTGAGGGCCGCGCGCTCCGTGTGCTGCACGGCGTAGGTCTTGGGCGCGACCTCACCGATCACGAAGAACACGATGAGCTGAAGCACGATGCCCACGGCCACCCCGACCGGCCCGGCGATGCCGTCGAGCAGCACTCCGAGCAGCGTCGCGCTCGTCAGCTGAGCCACGAGGACGACCAACAGGATGACGTTGAGCGTCTGCTCGGGGTGCTCGAGCAGACGGGCAAGCTTGCTCGCCCCTCGTCGACCTTCCTCCGCCAACGAGAGCGCGCGGATCCGGCTCATCCGCACGAATGCCGTCTCGGCGACGGCAAGGTAGATCGAGAAGAGGAAGAGCACGACGATCGAACCGAGGATCAGCCATTCGGTGCCGGTCATCGGTGTGCTCCCCTAGCGAGCAGTCTCAGAGGGCGCGCTGCTCCTGCTCGCGGAAGCTGGCGAGCAGCTCTCGCTCCCGGAGTTGCATCGCCGCCTCGTCCTCGGGCTCGACATGGTCATAGTTGAGCAGATGGAGCACACCATGAACGACGAGGAGCGCGATCTCCTCTTCGGTGGCCGCTCCGTGCGCTGCGGCCTGCGCAGCCGCGATCTCGGGACAGACGACGACGTCGCCGATCAGCGTGGGCGGCTCGCCGGCCGCTGTCGGCGCTCCGGGCCCTCGGCCCCCCTGGTCGGGTTGGCGACCTCCGAGCACGAGATCGTCGTCCATCGGGAACGCGAGGACGTCGGTCGGCCCGCTCCCTCCCAGGAACCGCTCGTTGAGATCGGCGATCGCGCCCCGGTCGACGAAGATCAACGAGAGCTCGGCGAGTCCGGGGACCCGCTCCTGCGCGACCACGAACTCCGCGAGGTGCACCCAGCGGATCACGTCGACCTCGACACTCGACTGCTCGGACGATCCGAACACCGAGATCGCGGGACCGTCGGGATCATCCATTGGTCGCGTACGCGTCGACGATGTCCTGCACGATCCGGTGGCGGACGACGTCGCTCGAGCCCAGCTCGACGAACGCGAGTCCCGGAATGCCTTCCAGCACGTCGCGCACGGCCAGCAGACCCGATCGCCCACGCCCGTCGGGCAGGTCGATCTGCGTGACGTCGCCGGTGACGACGATCCGTGAGCCGAACCCAAGACGCGTGAGGAACATCTTCATCTGCTCGGCCGTTGTGTTCTGCGCCTCGTCGAGGATGATGAAGGAGTCGTTGAGGGTGCGGCCGCGCATGTACGCGAGCGGCGCGACCTCGATGACACCGCGCTCCATGAGCCGGCCGACCACCTCGGGCTCCAGCATGTCGTAGAGCGCGTCGTAGAGCGGCCGCAGGTAGGGGTCGACCTTGGCGAGCATGTCTCCCGGCAGGAACCCGAGCCGCTCCCCCGCCTCCACCGCCGGCCGGGTGAGGATGATGCGGTGCACCTCCTTGCCCTGCAGCGCCTGCACCGCCAGGGCGACCGCGAGGTAGCTCTTGCCCGTCCCCGCGGGGCCGATCCCGAACGTGATGGTGTGGTCCCGCACGGCATCGACGTAGCGCTTCTGGCCCGCGGTCTTGGGCCGAACCGTCTTGCGACCGCGCACGACCTCGGTGGAGAGCACCACGGAGGGGAGCTGGTCGGCCTCGAGCATCGCGATCGCCCGCCCGACGCCTTCGCGATCGAGCGCGTGCCCCTGCTCCAGGAGCACGACGAGCTCCTCGAAGAGCCGGCCAACCCGCTCCGCGTCCTCGGCCTCGCCGGTGACCGTGATCTCGTTGCCGCGCACGAGGATCCGAACAGGGAAGGCGCCCTCGACGAGGCGGAGCAGCTCGTCGCGCTGACCGAGCAGGTCAACCATCAGGTGGTTGCCGGGGACAAGGATCCGAACCTGGGTCGGCGACGAGGGTGCCACGACCTCCTCAGGGTAGCGCCGTCTCGCGGTCGGCGCGCGTGAACGGTCGGCTCAGACCGCAGGGGCGCCGGCGCGCAGCCCGAGCTCGTCGAGCCTGACGCCGAGGTCCTCGGGACGCCGGCCCAGCACCGCCGCGAGCACCCGCAGGTCGTCACGGCGAATCGTAAGGAGCCGGCCGTTGAAGTCCTGACGCTGCAGCTGGATCGTTGACGCGTACCGCGAGATCACCGTGGCCTCCGGCTCCACGAGTCCGTGCAACCGCACGAGGTCGATGGTGAACCCCGAATCCAGGTCCGCGCCGTCGGTGAGGTTGATCTCGAGGTCGAGATCGCGCGGCAGAAGCTGGTCGGGCGGGACTCCGTAGATCTCTGCCAGGCGAATGAGCCGCGGCACGGAGATGGCACGTTCGCCACGCTCGTAGGCCCCGAGCACCGACGCCTTGAACTCAAGGGTCGACTTGGCCTCGACATCGTGAAGTGACAAGCCCTTCTGCCGCCGGATCGCCCGCAGCCGCTCTCCCACGTGTACACCGTTCATCGGTCTTCCGCTGCCCCCAAAAGGAAGTACCCGCCCACGTGGCGAGACTATCCCACGGTTCCTCCGGCTTGTCGAACACCTGCTCACCAGCGCCGGCTCCCGGCGAGCGCAGCGGCGACCGCGGTCGGCGCCGTCACGGATCGTAACGTATAGGGACCGACGGCCAGCCGGCGCCACGGGTGAAGAGCCGCGATCTCGGTCTCGTCGAGGCCGCCCTCCGGACCGATGACGACGAGCCACTCGCCGCCAGGCGGGTCGCTGATCTCCGAGGCGCGTACGCCGTCCGGGTCGGCCAGGACGAGTCCGGGGTGGCCGGCGAGCGCCGTCAACTCGACGGCGGGCTCCACCGCCGGGAGCAACGCCCGGTGCGCTCGCGCCGCGGCCTCCGCTGCGATCCGCGTCAGGCGGTCGAGCACGCGGTCGGCCCGCGCTCCCTGCCAGCGCACCACCCCACGCCGCGTGAGGATCGGGATGACGCGGTTCACGCCCAGCTCCACGAGCTGGCGCACCACTGTGGCGGCGCCGTCGGCCTTCGCTGGCGCAAACGCAACGGCAAGGCGGGGTTCTGCCTGCGGCTCGTGGCGCGGCTCGTGCTCCGGTTCGAGGCGAAGGGCGCCGTCGTGCACCGCGACGACGACGCATCGGCGCCACAGCCCGCGGCCGTCTGCAACCACGACCCGCTCGCCCACCTCGATCCGCCGCACACGCGCGAGGTGATGACCGTCCATGCCCTCGATCTCGAGTGCGCCGTCGACGACGACGGACGGCACGAACACGAGCGCCGTCGCGTCGGCAGCCGCGGCGTAGCCCTCGCGACCCGTCACCGCTCGCCGAACGCGGACCGCAGGCGCGAGAGGAAGCCGGGCTCGGGCGGCGAGACCGCCTCGCCGCGAAGCTCGGCGAGGCGAGTGAGCAGGTCGACCTCCTCCGCCGAGAGACGTCGGGGCACCTCCACGTCGACCACGACCAGCAGGTCACCGCGTCCACGCCCTTGGAGCACGGGCACCCCTCGCCCTTTCACCCGGAACACCTCACGCGGCTGGGTTCCCGCGGGAACCTCCACGTCGACCGGACCCTCCAGCGTCTCGACCTCGAGCACGACGCCGAGCGCGGCCTGCGTGAGGGCGAGCGCACGCCGGTGGACGAGATCGAAACCGTGTCGCTCCAGCGTCGGGTGCGCGCGCACCCGGATAGTGACGTACAGGTCGCCGGGCAGGCCGCCCTGGGGTGCGGCGGGGCCGCGACCGGCGAGCCGGAGCCGCTGACCGTCGTCGATGCCGGCCGGGATCTCGACCTCGATCTCTCGCGCGCGCCGCACCCGACCGTCGCCCCGGCATTCCGGGCACGGGTCGGGGATGGTGCGGCCGAGACCGCGGCACGTCGGGCACGCCGCGGCCGTCACGAGCTGGCCGAAGATCGACCGGCGGACCTCGCGCACCTCGCCCGATCCGGCGCAGCTCGTGCACGTCGCGGGATGGGTGCCCGGCGCGCATCCAGATCCGTCACAGGCGTCACACGCGCTCGGGAGATCGACCGCGAGCAGCTGCGTGCACCCGAACGCGGCCTCGGCGAGCTCCAGGTCGATGACCGCCTCGGCATCGAGCGTCTGGGGCGGACCGGCCGGTCCGCGGGCGCCGAAGGAACCAGAGAAGAACGCGTCGAAGATGTCGCCGAAGCCGAAGGCCTCTCCCGAGCCGGGCCCCGCCCCTCCACGACCCGTGTCTCCGAACGTGTCGTAGCGGCGCCGGCGCTCCGGGTCGCGGAGGGTCTCGTACGCGACCGACACCTCCTTGAAGCGCTCCTCGGCGGCGACATCGCCATGGTTTTGATCGGGATGCAGCTCGCGAGCCAGCGCGCGGTACGCGCGCTTGATCTCGTCTTCGGTCGCGCTGCGCTCGACACCGAGCACCGCGTAGTAGTCGGTGGGCATCAGGTCAGCCGAGCAGCAGCCGGCCGAGCTGCTGCGAGACAGCCGCCACCGCCGCGAGCGCCTGCTGGTAGTCCATGCGCGTGGGACCGAGGACGCCGACCGTCCCGGCCACGCGGCCCTCCACCTCGTAGGGGGCGAGCACCAACGAGCAGTCGCTCAGCGCGTCGACCTCGCTCTCGCTTCCGATGCTCACGTTGACGCCCTGGTCGAGCAGATCGCGGACCAGCGAGACCACGACCACCTGCTCCTCGAGCATCTCGAGCAGACGGGCCGCGCTCTGCGCCGTGGCGAAGGCGCCCTGCTCCGCCGCCAGACGGCTCGCACCACCGACGTAGAGCTCGGAGTCGGCACTCGCGAGGCGGCCGAGCGCCTCGAGCGCAGCAGCGCCGATGGCGTCGGCACGCGCGTCTCCGGTCGCGCCGAGCGCATCGACCGTCGCGGCAGGGCGATCGCGCAGGGCCCCGTCGAGCGCGCCCGTCGCCTTCGCGACCTGCTCGTCGGTGGCGTCGTCGTCGAGCGTGAGCACCTCGCGCTCGATCACGCCGTTGGACAGCACCGCCACCGCGAGCACCACGCGGGGCTGCAGCGCGACGAGCTGAACGCTTCGAACCCGCGCGGCGTCGGCCTGCGGACCGACGACGACGGCAGCATGACTCGTCAGCTTGGCGAGCATCTGGCTCGTCTCGTTCAGGAGATCCTCCAGCGCGCTGTGCGCCGTCTGGAAGAAGTCGGCCACCACGCGGCGCTGCCCCGGCGCCAGCGCGCCCGTCTGGGTGTAGTGGTCGACGAAGAACCGGTAGCCCCGGTCGGTCGGGATGCGGCCAGCCGACGTGTGGGGCTGGACGATGTAGCCATCACGTTCGAGCTGGGTCATGTCGTTGCGGACCGTGGCGCTCGACACGCCGAGCGAGCGCGAGCGGGCGACGGTCTGCGATGCGACCGGCTGGGCAGTCCGCACGTACTCCTCGACGATGGCCCGGAGCACGGCGGCCCGGCGATCGGCGACGTCCATGGCGCTCATCCCGTAGCTACGACGGCAGGATCCGTTGGTTAGCAGTCCATTGTACCGAGTGCCAGCCGAGTCGAGACCTCGGAAGCCAGGAGCCGCCCTCTCCGGGTCAGCACCCAATGCCCGTCGCGCTCGGTGAGCAGGCCTTCCGCCGTCAACGCGGCTCCCGTCGTCGCGAGCGCCGGCTCCCTCGGGATGCCCATGGACGTACGGAGCGCAAGCGCGCGCGACTCCTCGTGGCGGGCCGGGGAATCGAGGAGCTCCTCACCCGACTCCGGTGACCGACCCGACGAGATCGCGTCGACGTAGCGCTCGGGGGTGCGCACGTTCCACCACCGGCGACCCGCCGTGTGGCCGTGCGCTGCACAGCCGATCCCCAGGTAGTCCGAGCCGTCCCAATACCCGAGGTTGTGACGGCACGGGGCGCCCGGCCGAGCCCAGCTCGAGATCTCGTACCACGCGAACCCCGCGGCCGAGAGCATCTCGTCGGCCGTCGCGTACGCCTCGGCCTGCAAGTCGTCGTCGGGTGCCGCGCGCTCGCCCAGGGCGACGGCGCGCCCGAGCGGCGTACCGGGTTCGACCGTCAGCGCGTACGCGCTCACGTGATCCGGTTCGAGCGCGAGCGTCGCGTCGAGCGTGGATCTCCAGTCGTCGAGCGACTCGCCCGGAGTCCCGTAGATGAGATCGAGGTTCACCTGCGCGATCCCTGCGCGCCGGGCCCACTCGACCCCGCGCACGACGTTGTCCGGAGCGTGGGTACGGCCAAGCGCCGCCAAGACGTGCGGCGCCATCGACTGGACACCGAAGGAACACCGGTTGACACCACCAACCGCGTACGCGGCGAGCTTCGCGGCGTCGACCGTGTCCGGGTTGCATTCGACGGTGATCTCCGCGCCCGGCTCCTTCGGGACGGAGCGCAGGATCCTGAGCAGGGCCTCGGCGGGGAGCAGCGACGGGGTTCCACCGCCGAAGAACACGGATGTCGCCGGCGGCAAGGCGGCGGCAAGGTATCGCCGTTCGAGATCCACCACGCACGCGTCGACGTACGCGTCCACGAGGTGGGCGCGATCGGTCCAGGTCGCGAAGTCGCAGTAGTCACAGCGACGTTCGCAGAACGGGATGTGGACATAGACGCCAAACGGCACGGCCCCATCGTCCCACGCCGCACGCGAGTACCTTCCGCGCATGGACTTCGAGCTGCCTCCCGAGGCCGAAAAGCATCGTGGCGCGGTCCGGGCCTTCCTCGCCGAGCACGCCCCCGACGGCAAGTACCCGGTCGACTTCGCCCGCCAGCTCGCCGAGGCGGGCTATGTGGCCCCCCACTGGCCGGCGCCCTGGGGCCGGGGCGCGTCGCCGATCGAGCAGCTCGTGATCGACGAGGAGCTCCGCGCCGCTCAGGCCCCGCGCCCGCAGAACCCGATCGGCATCGGCTGGGCCGGCCCGACGCTGCTCGTCGCCGGAACCGAGGAGCAGCACCGGCGCTACCTGCCCGGGATGCTCGACGGCTCCGAGATCTGGTGCCAGCTGTTCAGCGAGCCCGGCGCCGGGAGCGACCTCGCGGCGCTGGCCACTCGCGCCGTGCGCGACGGCGACGAGTTCGTGGTGAACGGGCAGAAGGTCTGGACCACGCTCGGCCACGTGGCCAAGTACGGAATCCTCCTCGCCCGCACCGACCCTGCCGCCGAGCAGCACCGCGGTGTCAGCTACTTCGTCGTCGACATGGCGAGTCCGGGGATCGAGGTGCGTCCGCTGGTGCAGATGACCGGGACGCACGAGTTCAACGAAGTCTTCTTCGAGGACGTGCGCATTCCGGCCGAGAACCTCGTGGGCGAGGAGAACGACGGCTGGCGCCTCGCCAAGGTCACGCTCGGAAACGAGCGGGTGTCCCTCTCGGGGGAAGGTGCGCTGTGGGGACGCGGCCCGACCGCGAACGACGTTCTCGACCTCGTGCGCGCGCACGGCGGCACCGACGACCTCCTGCTCCGCCAGCGGCTCGCGCGCCTGTACACGGAGAGCGAGGTGCTCCGGCTGATCCGTCTGCGCACCGTCTCGGCGATGGTGCGCGGGCTCGAGCCGGGACCGGAGGCGAGCGTGCGCAAGGCCATCTCCGACGAGCACGGCCAGCACGTGATGGCGTTGGCCATGGAGCTCGCGGGCACGCACGGGCTGCTCGCCGACCGTGGCCCCTACGGCGAGCCCGACGTGATGTGGCCGTACGGCTACCTCTACTCCCCGGCGCTCACCATCGGCGGCGGCACGAGCGAGGTGCAGCGCAACATCCTCGGCGAGCGAGTCCTGGGACTCCCCCGCGACTGAACGAACGGCCGACGCAAGCGCACCAGGTCCGGCGGTCGCGTCGAGCCGCCGAGCGAGTTCGCGAGCGAAGCGAGCGCATGTCCGAGCGAACGGCCGACGCCACCGACCGACCGGGACGAACGGACCGCGTCAGTCCTCGAGCTTGAGGGCGGCGACGAAGGCCTCCTGGGGCACCTCGACGCGCCCGATCTGCTTCATGCGCCGCTTCCCCTCCTTCTGGCGCTCAAGCAGCTTGCGCTTCCGGGTGATGTCACCCCCGTAGCACTTGGCGAGCACGTCCTTGCGCTTCGCCTTCACCGTCTCCCGGGCGATGATCCGTCCGCCGATCGCGGCTTGAATCGGGACGTCGAAGAGCTGGCGCGGGATGAGCTCGCGCAGCTTCTCGGTCATCCGTCGCCCGTACTCGTACGCCTTGTCGCGATGCACGATCGAGCTGAACGCGTCGACCGGCACCGCGTTGAGCATGATGTCGACCTTGACCAGCTTGGACTCGCGGTAACCGGCCGGCTCGTAGTCGAGCGACGCGTAGCCGCGGGTGCGCGACTTCATCTGGTCGAAGAAGTCCATCACGATCTCGGCGAGCGGCACCGCGTACACGAGCTCGACGCGCTCCTCGGAGAGGTACTCCATCTTCTGCATCTCGGCGCGGCGCGACTGCGACAGCTCCATCAACGCACCCACGTACTCGGTGGGCGTGAGGATCGTGATCGTGACGAACGGCTCCTCGATCGACTCGATCTCCGCCGGGCTCGGCATCGCGGACGGGTTGTCGACGACCTCCACCTCGCCGCCGGTGGTGTGCGCGAGGTACTCGACGTTGGGTGCGGTGGCGACGAGGGCGAGGTCGTACTCGCGCTCGAGCCGCTCGCGCACGATCTCCATGTGCAGGAGCCCGAGGAAGCCGCACCGGAACCCGAAGCCGAGCGCGCCCGAGGTCTCCGGCTCGTAGGTGAAGCTCGAGTCGTTCAGCCGCAGCTTCTCGAGTGCTTCGCGCAGGTCCGCGTATTCGTCGCCGACCACCGGGTAGAGACCGCAGAACACCATGGGTTTCGGGTCGCGGTACCCCTCGAGCGGCTCGGCCGGGCGCGCCAGGGTCGTGACCGTCTCGCCGACGCGGGCCTGGCCGACGTCCTTGATGCCCGCGATCAGGTAGCCCACCTCGCCCGGACCGAGCGTCGCGACCGGAGTCGGCACAGGAAGGCGCGCGCCGATCTCCTCCGCGTCATGGGTCGCGCCCGCCTGCAGGAACCGCAGCCGCGCGCCGGACGACAAGGTCCCGTTGAAAACACGCACCGCGCTCACCACGCCGCGGTAGGGGTCGTAGTAGGAGTCGAAGATCAGCGCCTGTAGCGGCGCGTCGGCATCACCGGTCGGCTGCGGGATGTGCTCCACGACGGCATCGAGGAGCTCGGCGACGCCCTCGCCGGTCTTCGCCGAGATGCGCAGGACGTCCTCGGCAGGGATGCCGAGGACGCGCTCGATCTCCTCGGAGACGCGATCCGGGTCGGCCGCGGGCAGGTCGATCTTGTTGACGGCCGCCACGATCGCGAGGTCGTGCTCGACGGCCAGGTAGCAGTTGGCCAGCGTCTGGGCCTCGATGCCCTGGCTGGCGTCGACCAGCAGGATCACACCCTCGCAGGCCGCGAGGCTGCGACTCACCTCGTAGCCGAAGTCGACGTGGCCAGGCGTGTCGATGAGGTTGACCACGTGGTCGCGCCAGTGCAGCCGAACGTTCTGGGCCTTGATCGTGATGCCCCGCTCGCGCTCCAGGTCCATCGAGTCGAGGTACTGCGCTCGCATGTCCCGGGCGTCGACGGCTCCGGTGAGCTCGAGGAAGCGATCCGCGAGCGTGCTCTTGCCGTGGTCGATGTGGGCGATGATCGCCAGGTTGCGGAGCCGTTCGAGGGGGATCACCCCGCCATTGTCGCCGTTGCGGGCCCGGGCGAGGCGAACGAGACCCGAGCGGGCGACCGACGGGCCCTGCTGCTAGCATCTTCGGGTTCCTCGAACGTCTCCGGGAGTCCTGACGCGCCGTGGCCAACATCGCCAGCCAGAAGAAGCGGAACCGCCAGAACGAGAAGCGCCGCCAGCGCAACGTCGCGGTGCGCTCCGAGCTCAAGACGCGGCTCAAGGGCGCCCGGGCTGCCATCGCCGAGGGTTCCGACGACGCGGCCGCGAAGGTCACCCAGGCCCAGAAGCGCCTCGCGAAGGCCGGCTCCAAGGGCACGATCCACAAGAACCAGGCCGCCCGCCGCACGTCGCGGCTGATGAAGGCCGCCAACAAGGCCTCGTCCTAGCCCTCCCGCCCCTCGCCGGCCGCTCAGCGGCCTGGTCAACGCCTTGGTCAACGCCGCGCCGCGGATCCGCTCGTGCGTCGGCCCCGTGTCCGGCTCCGGCCGTGCAGCGCGGCGAGGCGAGCGACGAGCACCTCGGTCACCGCCTCCTCGCCGAGCGCGGTCGCGCCCTTCAGGTCCAGATCCGCACGGTGCAGATGGTCGACCGCTCTCCGGAGCCCGTCGGTGCCGAGCGCCCGCGCGGCGTCGAGGGCCTTCTTCGACGGGAAGGTGCTCTTGCCCTTCGCGCCGAGCGCCCGGTGTGCGTCCTCGGCGGTGCGGATCGTCGGGTCGTCGAGCCTGAGGAACCGCCGGTATCTCCCCGCGAGCATCGCCAGCACCTGCAGCGGGTGCATCGGCTTGGCCTGACGGGGACTCGTCACCGTGAGGAGTCGGTGCAGCGTCTCGAGCGCGCCGGCGACGTCGCCGTCCTCGATGGTGTTGGAGAGCACGTACACGGGCACCGACCCGGCCGCGCCAAGGTACGGCTCGACGTCGGGTGCGGTGAGGGTGGTGCCCGGACCGAACGCCGCGGCGAGCAGGTCGGCCAGCGCCGGTAGCCGTCCGGCATCCTCGCCGAGGTGCTCGATCACGAGCTTGCTCGCGTCGCTGCGGAACGTGAGACCCACCCGGTCGAGCTCCGCGATCAGCACGTCGGTCGTCTTCTCCGAGTCGGCACCCACCGACTCGGCACCCTTGAGGGCCGTGGCCAGGTCCTTCGACACCTTCCCGGTCCCGACGACAAACACCGCGTCGGTCGTGTGGAGGAGATCGGTGAGCGCGCCGACCAGGGGCGCCGCGTCGGCGGCGGAGAGCTGACCGTGGTCGTGCACGACGACGACCCGCTTGGCCGTCATGAACGGCGGGCTCGCGAGCGCGTTGACGATCCCCGTGACGACCGCGGGATCGCCCGCTCCGTCGCCGTCATCGCCGTCACCGTCGTCACCCGACGGGCCGTCGTCATCACTCTTGCGCTTCGGGACGGTGAACGTCTCCACCACGAGGCTCCGGTCCTCGTCGCCGACCAGGCGATCGAGCAAGTCATGCAGCACCTGGGAGCGCAGCGCCGGGTCCTTCACGTCCACCACGTACGCCGCCACGGCTTCGGAGCCTACCGACCGCGGCGGCGGCCACGGCGAGGGCGGCGATGCCCCAGGCCGCCCGGGTGTCGATTGCGATGGGCAGCCGGGCCGCGAGCGATGCAACGGTACGAACCCAGCCGAGCAGCGCGAGCGTGGGCAGCTGGAGGACGCGCGCGACGTCGGGGCCGAGCACACCCCCGACGACTCCCGCGAGCAGGCCCCAGACCGTGAGCGGGCCGACGACGGGCGCAGCGAGCAGGTTCGCCAACAGCGCGACGAGCGGGACGGTACCGAAAACCGGCAGCAGCACCGGGGTGACGCCCAGCTGCGCGCCGAGGGTCACGCCGACGGCCTCGCGCAACGGCTGCGGGCCGGGGAGGCGAGCCGCGATGCGTGACGACAGCGTCACGATGCCGGCACACGCGGCACCCGAGAGGAGGAAGCCGACCGAGTGCACCAGGAACGGATCGGCGAGGAGCAGGAGCGTGGCCGCGACCACGAGCACCCGTGCGGCGGACGCCGGTCGTCCGAGGTAGGTGGCAAGCATCACGAGGCCGGCCATCGCGACCGCGCGGAGCACCGACGGCTCCCAGCGGGTCATCGCACCGAACACCACCAGCACCGTGATGCCGCCGGCCAGGCGGGCGGTGAGTCCCAACCGCCGCAGCACCGGCGCGGCGAGCGCGAGCACGAACGCGACGTTGGCGCCGCTCACCGCGAGCAGGTGCCCGAGACCCGAGGCCCGGAAGTCGTCGACCACCGACTCAGGGATCGAGCGCGTGTCCCCGAGCAAAAAGCCCTCCAGGAGCGCGCGCTCCGTGGACGGGAGCCCGACGGCGCCTCGGAGCACGGCGCGACGCAGGGCGTTCGCGGCCCGCAGCACCGGGTCGGTCGGACCGGTGAAGTCGACCAGGTCGTCGACCCGGAGCCGCGCCACCGCATGATGCCAGCGAGCCCGCGCGTCGTACCCGTCGAGTGGTCCGAGCGTCCCGATCACGGTGATGCGGTCCCCGGCCTCGAGGACGCGCAGGCGCGACGCGGCGTCGCCGCTCGCGACGGCGAGCAGGGTCCGCCCGCCGGCGTCGCGACCGTCGAAGGTCGCGGTGCGAAGCAGGGCACGTACGGCGAAGCGGGGACCACTCGGGTCGTCGACGAGCGTCCCCACCGCGGTACCCGGCGTGTACCGGCGGGCCGCGACCGAAAGTGGGGAGTGCACGGCGCCGTCGAGCGCACGCTGCATCCCCGCGCCCCCCAGGAGCGTGGCCGCGACCACGAGGAGCGCGGCGCCGGCGCGGCCGCGCGTGGCTCCCGCGACGACGG
>Ga0194128_10004455_pt1 | contig 20476 bp, 17 predicted proteins | sample TA2KigCa65mmetaG_FD_148650 | JGI IMG/M metagenome (GOLD analysis project Ga0194128, IMG submission 148650) | Freshwater microbial communities from Lake Tanganyika, Tanzania - TA2015037 Kigoma Deep Cast 65m | ecosystem: Environmental > Aquatic > Freshwater > Lake | place: Tanzania: Lake... | reverse complement strand
GACGTTTGCGGAGATCGACTCGCCCGTGGCGCTGGCATGTTGGGATGGCGGGCTTTTCGTCGGCTCGGTTCCGAACATCTACTATCTCAAAGACACCAAGGGCACCGGCAAGGCGGATTTGAAGAAGATCGTCTACACCGGCTTCGGCCGCGACAAGGCGGGCGAGGCGATGCTCAACTCGTTCCGCTGGGGCCTCGACAATCGCTTTCACGTCTCGACCAGTGCAGCCGGCGGCAACGTCAAGCTCGCCGAAGCGAAGGACGCCAAGGTGTTCAACGTCAAAGGCCACGGGTTCCTGTTCGATCCGCGCACGCTGCAATTCGAGCTCGTCGCGGGCAGCGCTCAACACGGCATGTCGATGGACGACTGGGGTCGCAAGTACACATGCGACAACTCGAACCCGGTGCATCTCATTATGTACGATGGCCGTTACTTGCTCAAAAACCCGTACGTGCAGGCACCGTCCCCGCTCGTGAACATCCACACGGACGCTCGCAAAAACTATCTAAAGCGCATCAGTCCGAATGAGCCGTGGCGCATCGTTCGCACTCGGCTTCGGCTCAAGGGCGAAGTGCCGGGCCCGACGGAGACCGGTGAAGTCTCCGGCCACTTTACCGGCACGACCGGCGTCACCGTTTATCGCGGCGACGCCTTTCCGAAGGCGCAGCGGGGCACACTCTTCGTCGGCGAAGTATCGAATAATCTCGTCTGGCATGGCCGCGTCATCGAATCGGGGATCACGGCGAACGCCAAGCGAGTCGAGGATGGCTTCGAGTTTCTTGCGTCGACGGACAACTGGTTCCGCCCCGCGCAGTTCGCCAACGCTCCGGACGGTACTCTATATGTCATCGATCACTACCGGGAGATCATCGAGACGATCGAGTCGATTCCGCCGGTGATTCTGAAGCACCTGCACATCGAATCGGGCGTCAACCATGGCCGCATTTGGCGCGTCGCGCCGACCGGCTTCAACAAGCCCGCGATTCCACGGCTGAGCAAGGCGACGACGGCCGACCTCGTCAAGCTATTGGAGCATCCAAACGGCTGGCACCGCGACACGGCGTCGCGGCTGATTTATCAGAGGCAGGACGGACGTGCGGCGCCGCTATTGCAAAAGCTGGCGCGGGACACAAAATCGCCGCTCGCTGTCGTTCATGCACTTTACGCGTTGGACGGTTTGAACGCCTTGGAGGTCGGCGATGTGCTCGGCGCGATCAGCGACAGTGAGCCGCGCGTGCGCGAGCATGCCGTCAGGCTTCTGGAGCGATACTCGTCCGAGGTGAATGTGCGCCGCCATCTGTTGCTTCTGAGCGAACAAGAACCGGATTTGCGCGTGCGTTATCAACTCGCCTTTTCTCTTGGCGCGGTCGAAGGAGAGCTGGCAGCGCGCGCACTGCATAACCTCGCGATCAAGGACGGCAAAGATCCATGGATGCGTCTGGCGATACTGACTTCCGCACACTCGCGGCGAGGCGAACTGTTCCGCGCCTTCGCGAACGATGAGCGCCTCCGCCAAAGCACGGAAGGCAAGGCTCTCTTGACCGCGCTGGCCGTTCAGATCGGCGCCGCCAATCAGGCGAACGAGCTGGCTGATTTCCTGGCGACCATCGATCGGCTCTCGGCGGATGACGGGCGCGCCTACATGGCCAGCCTGATGACGAAGTTGCCTGCGAAATCCCGGGATCGCATCACGAAATCGGGCAAGCCCGGACAGCTATTCAAAGAACTCGTCGCCGATGCCATCAAAACGTCGGGAAACGAGAAGCAAGCCGTGGGCGATCGCGTAGCGGCAGTGCGCACGCTCGGACTTGCTGAGTTCGACACGGTCACCCGGAACTTTGTGGAGTTTCTGAAGTTCAAACAACCCGAAGCCGTGCAGAAGGCGGCGCTCGAAACGCTCGGCCGATTCGAACAATTGGGCGTTCCCGCGATTATTGTCGACGCCTGGCCGGGACTCAGCCCACAGGTGCGAGCGACCGCGGCCGAAACGCTGTTTGCGAGGCCGGCGTGGATCAACGCGTTTCTCGACGCCGTCGAAAGGGGCAAGATCAAGACAGGCGAAGTCGATCCGGCCCGCATCAAGCTGCTGCAGGTCTTCGCCGATGGCACAATCCGCGTGCGTGCGGACAAGCTCTTCAAGGGAACGCAGCTTTCTAAACGCAAGGATGTGGTTGATGGCTACCAGAAATCGCTCACCCTCAAGGGCGATATCAAGACCGGGAAGGAAATCTTCAAGAAGAACTGTGCCGCGTGCCATCGCATCGACGGCGTCGGCGAGCAGATCGGCGCCGAACTGGGCGCCATTCGCGATCGCGGGCCCGATTTCATTCTGCTCAATGTCCTCGATCCGAACCGCGAAGTGTTGCCCAAGTTCATCACGTATTATGTGCAGACCGACAGCGGCCGCACGCTCACCGGTATGATTCTCGCCGAGACGGCAACGAGCATCACGCTGCGAAAACCGGACGGGACGAACGAGACGATCCTGCGCATCAATATCGAGGAGCTGCGTTCGACTGGCATGTCGTTCATGCCGGAGGGCCTGGAGAAGTCGATCAACCACCAGGAGATGGCGGATCTGATCGCGTTTCTGATGTCGGTGCGTTGATTTCGTTTTGATTTCGTTTAGCGTTCGCAGCGCGCCTGCATGAACCGTGTGGATCCTGCGAACGCGTGGCGCCGCGCGGGCGCTAAACGGGGAGGCGATTCATGGTTCGTCGTGTGTTAGTCGGATTACTGTTCTTGTTGATTCCCGCGTTGGTCCATGGTCAGGATAAGACCTGGCAGGCCGGCGTCGCCAAGACTGTCATTACGCCGCGCGAGTACATGTGGATGTCCGGCTACGGCGGCCGCAACAAGCCTGCCGAGGGCAGAGTCCACGACCTGTGGGCCAAGGCGCTCGTTCTGCAGGATACGGCCGGCAAACGCTGCGTCATCGTAACGATGGACCTCGTCGGCATTGATCGCACGCTTTCCGACGAAGTCTGCGCCGACATCAAGAAACATCATGGCTTCGATCGCAACGAGATCATGTTGTCGGTGTCGCACACCCACTGCGGGCCGGTCGTGGGGCGCAATCTATTCTCGATGTACAACCTCGACGATAAGCAGACCAAGCTCGTCCGGGATTACACGCAAGACCTGCACATGAAGCTGGTCGATGTCGTCGGCGCCGCAGCCAAGAACCTGCAACCGGCGAACGTTTCTTGGGCGACAGGATTCGCGACGTTCGCAACGAATCGCCGAGAGAACGTCGAGAAGAACGTGCCGGAACTGCGAGCGCTCGGCAAACTCAAGGGGCCGGTCGATCATGATGTGCCAGTCCTGTGCGTGCGAAGCCCCGTCGCTGACGCTTCCGGATCGTCCAACGTGCGTGCGATCGTCTTCGGCTACGCTTGTCACGCGACAGTGATGGATTTCTACCTTTGGTCCGGTGACTATCCGGGCTTTGCACAGCTTGAGCTTGAAAAACGTTATCCCAATGCGACGGCGTTGTTCTTCGCGGGATGCGGAGCCGACCAGAACCCATTGCCGCGCCGCAAGAACGAACTGGCGGAAGCCTACGGAAAGCAGTTGGCCGAGGCAGTCGATCAAGTCCTTCGCGCTCCGATGGCGCCGGCTCGCCCCTCACTCAAGGCGGCGTACGCGACGGTGGACATTCCGTTCGGCGAGTTGCCGACGCGCGAGAAGGTCGTTCAAGACACGATGAGCAAGGACCGCTTCATCGTCGCCCGCGCGAAGTCGCTCCTGGCCGAGCTGGAGAAAACCGGTTCGCTCAAGAGAATGTACCCGTATCCGGTACAGGCCTGGCGACTCGGCGACGACCTCACCTGGATCGCGCTGGGAGGCGAAGTCACCGTCGAGTACTCGCTGCGGCTCAAAAAGGAACTGGCCGCGTTCCCGTCTCCCTCAGGGAGAGGGGCCAGGGGTGAGGCGGTCTGGGTAGCCGGATATGCCAACGACGTGATGGCGTACATCCCGTCGCTTAAAGTGCTCAAGGAAGGCCGCTACGAAGGCGATACGTCGATGATTTATTACGGGATGCCGTGCGCGTGGGGCCCGCGCATCGAGGAGTTGATCGTGGCGGCGGTGCATCGCGAGGTAGCCCGCGTGCGGAAGTGATAATTCCTGTTTATCGTCTAGCGCTCGCCCAGGGCCGAGCGAGCGCTAAACGTAAACAGCTACTTGATCCCGTGCGCCACCTTGTACAGATTGAACGTCGAATGCGCCTGGCCCTGATGATGGGCCTCATGCCAGGCGAGGACCTTGAGCCATTCTTTGTACGTCCACGGGGCTTGCTCGTTGGGCTTGGTCGTCAGGGCGCTATCCGGCAGCTTCTTCAGGTGGGCCAACAACTCGTTGCGCTGCGATTCGAGATACTTCTTGATCGCCTCGAGCGTCGGCACCTCGTCATCCGGTGTGCTGCCGCCGGCGAAGCGCTCCACCAGCTTCGGCTCTTGTGGTTGGCCTCCGGTCATGCGCACGTGGACGTGGCGATCATCTGTCGCCGCGATGTGCATGAGCTGCCAGGCGATATGCGCTCGCCCCGGCCCTGGACGCCAGGCGAGCACTTTCTGCACATCCGACTGTTTGGCGAGCGTGTCGATGAACGCCAGGGTCTTGACACGGTTGAAATCGAGCGATTCGATCAAGTCGGCAAAGGTCATGGTTGCTCCTTCGTTAATGAGTAGGACAGGCGCTGCGCGACAGAGCCTGAAGCGTTAGCGAAGGCCGCCGCATTCCTTCGCTAACGCTTCAGGCTCTGAAGATGATTCTATTCCGGAAACCGTACGGTGAAGCCGCCGAGCATCTCGGAATAGTCAAGAAGTGCTCCCTGGAAGCGATGCTCTTGGTCGATGGGGATCAGCACGCGAATGCCGTTGCTCTCGTAACAATGCTCTTGGCTCGGATCTTAGTTGTCGGCGATGTCGACATAGAGATCGCCGGTCTTTGGGCCGGATTTGTGGTAGCCGACCGCCGCATAGGAAGTCTTGCTCGAATTGTTGCTGGCGATCGCCCGGCGGAATGCCAGGGCGGCCGTATCGGAGACCTTGATTGGAATTCCGTCGTCGAACTTGCGCTGCCCGGGAACGAAGCGTTGCTTGGGGGCATCGTGTGCGATTTTCTCAGCGTCATGTGTCAACGGCGACTGCTCCAGAAGATCTTCGAGCCGTCGCCAACTGGCAAACAGTTCGCCTGCCCAGTACGCCAGGGGTAGGACCATGTTCATGTCGGTATGCGCCGGCGCGATCACCATCGGAAAGATGCGTCCGCTCAAGACGCGGTTCGGCAATCGGCTGCGATGAAACAGCGTGGCGCCGGAGTAGACTTCGTGTCCACCCGCGAGCCGCCGCGAGATGACGCCGCGCGGCGTCGCGTCGTATTCATCGGTCATGCGCGCGGCGAGTGGCTTGAGATCGTCCTCGTCGGGAACGAAGCCTTTCAGTTCATACGCCGCGTAGCCAATGCTGCTAAGATCGCGCGGATGGGAATCGTAATGCGGCTCGGGGCTGTAAATCGTGACGGCGGGCAGATCTGTGTCTCCCGGCGAGAACAGGCCTGCGTTCGCTTGTGCCACCGCGCCCCACACAACCTGGCCGTGATCTAGAAGAATGTCGTAATGGTCGGCAAGAGTGGGATGAGGCGTGTCGCGTGGATCGTACGTCGGCCGGCCCTTTGCACCGAACAATCGCCAGAGCCAAAACGGCTCGCACGCATAGCGCTGGCGGCACTCGCTGATCAGGCGTGCAAAGTCCATGGGTTTCCTTGTCACAGTCAAGCGCCGTCAAAGAGCCGCGCACGAACTAAGCGGTCGGCGTGGCGGCGCTTACTGCGTGCGCGGCACTTTCAATCGACATACAGAAACTCATTGGCGTTCAGCAGCACCTGGCAGAAGTCGATCCAGGCGGCTCGGCGCGGGTCTATCGCTGCCGACGCCGACGAGCCCGCCGTACCGAATCGATCGAGTGTCAATCGGTTGGGCGACGAATCGCTCAGCATGCCCGGAGTCGTTTCGAATTGCCAGAAACCGACGGTGTCCTTGGTGACGGCGTTCTCGTGCAGTAGCAAGCGTTTCAGAGGCAACGCGATGTTGGAGAGGCGAACGTCGTCGATCATGCCGTCCCAGGAGCGTTCGAGTTTGCCTACCGTCCCGCCGATCGTGAACGCTCCGCGTGGTGCGGCGAACTTGACGACCTTGTGAGTCGTCGAGTAGACGCCGAGCGGTTCTTCGTCGTTGGACAGGTCCTTGAGATAGAACGTTACGCCTTTCTCGCCAGCGTCCTTGAGATTGACGCTTACAGCGACGTAGTAGGGCCGATTGAGTTGCAGTTGCAAGCCGGAGAAAATTGCGTCGTAGGCGGCCTTATCAGCGGCGTCCTTGCCCCACAGCTGCAGGACGAGGGTTTGCGGCTTGTAGGCCGACTTCTTGCCGGTGACCCCGAGGCTCCAGCCATTGCCCTTGGTGTCGCCGTTCCAGTGGGCAGCGATGGTGCGAACCTGGCCGTCGTCGAAAACGCTCTTGAGGAGCACGAACGCTTCAAGGGTAAACTGGTCCGTTGGAAGCTTGGCGCCGGCGGCAACCTGAAAACGAGCCTGTGCGCTGCCGGGCGTGATCACCGCTGCCTTTCCGTCATGGAACGGGATCTTCGCCGTCTCGTACGTCGCTGTCTTTTCTTTCGGCGCGACGACCCGCTTCGGTTGTTCCGTCAAAAACGCCTTCGCGATCTGCAACTCCTTGCTGGAGGGTGAGCGCCCGAACGTCAGGCGAAAGGCGCGATCCACTTTCTGGTCTTCGGTCGTCTCGTTGCCTTTCTGTAAGCGGTCGGCGAAACGTTCGCCGTGCTGGATCATCAGCGGCGAGTTTATCATGAACAGCGCTTGCGGCGATGTCGTCGTCACATTGCGACGCGCGGAACTGGTGAAGCCATCGGGGATGTCAAACACTTCGAGCAACGGTTCCTTCGTATTGCGCAACCATTTCAGATATACGCTTCGCCGCGGGTCCTTAAATTCGACACTCGGACCGCCGACCTTGCGATCGAGCTTGCCCGTCACCACGAGCATGGCGTCGCGAATCTGCTCGGCGTCGAGGCGGCGCGGCGCCATGCGCCAGAGCAAGCGGTTGTCAGGGTCTTTTTGCCGAGCGACCGCGTTGTCTCCGCGCGACGATTGCTGGTAAGTCTGCGACGTCAAGATGTGTCGGTGCAGTTTCTTGATGCTCCAGCCGTCCGCGACGAAGCGTGCCGATAGCCAATCGAGCAGTTCTGGATGACTCGGTTTCTCGCCGAGATTGCCAAAGTCGCTGGCAGTGGAGACAAGGCCTGCGCCGAAATGCTGCTGCCAGATGCGATTGACAAGCACGCGACTGGTGAGCGGATGATCGGGCCGCGTTATCCATCGGGCCAGCGCGGCTCGCCGACCGCTGGAAGCCTGATGACTTGGCGATGTGACGGACGGCGCCTCCGCTCCCAGCACCGTCAAAAACGCCGGCGCGATCGGTGATGTCTTCTTCGGCATCAGCGTCGGCGGCGCCTGGACGCCGACTTCGCGAACCGATTGGCACATCGGCAGCGGCGCAGGTTTGTCGGCATCGAATTTCACCAGCTCTTTACGCAATGCCAAAAGCCGATCCTTCTCCGCGCCTTTGATCTTGGTGTCAAGCTTCTCGTATTCGAAAATCACCTGGCGGAATGCCAAGGTTGCCAGTTGATGTTCCAGCGGGTTGCGGTCAGGTTGAGGCTTCTTGAGCATCGCCTGAATGTCGGGTGGGAACTTCGACGTAGCATAGGCTCGGTCCTTGTTTCGCACGGGGTCTTCGATGGCCGCGATCTGCTTGCGAATCGCCGCCGTCTTGATCTCCCATGCCGCGAGCTTTTTCGCGTTCTCCGCCTGCTGCGCCGCCGTGGCGTAAGGCAACTCCTCGCTGGGCATCACGCCGTCGAAAAACGCCTTCAGAGCAAAGTAGTCCTTTTGCAGAATCGGATCAAACTTGTGATCGTGGCATCGGGCGCACCCGACGCTGAGCCCCAGGAACGCTTCACCGGTGACGTCAACGACCTCGCTTATCATCTCGTTCCACTGATTGCGAACGTGGCGCTGATTGAACTCATAGATGCCATGCGTAAGGAAGCCGATCGCTACCAATGCATCCGGGTGATCGGGATACAACTCGTCGCCGGCGATCTGCTCACGCACGAATCGATCATAAGGCTTATCGTCGTTGAACGACTTGATGACGTAGTCGCGATAGCGGTAGGCGTAGGGGCGGAACGAATCGAGGCGATACCCGTCGGACTCAGCAAAGCGAACGAGGTCGAGCCACATGCGGCCCATGCGTTCGCCGTAGTGTGGGCTGGCGAGCAAGCGATCGACGACGCCGGCCCAGATCGCCTCGCGGTTCGCATTGGGCGCCGTCCATGCGGCCGTGAAGTCTTCGATTTCCTCGGCGCTCGGGGGTAGGCCGATCACGTCGAAGTAAATGCGGCGAATGAGAGTTCGAGGGTCGGCAAGGGTCGAAGACGCCAGGCCTTCCTTCTCAAGGCGGGCGCGAATGAATCGATCGAGCGGATACGTGCCGTTGCCAGCTGGAATCGCTACGGCTTTGATCGGCTGAAACGCCCAGTAACGGCGATCCTGGTCGGTGATATTGCCCGGCTTTCGCAGCCCCATTTTCGCGGGAGCATCTGTCCAGGGGGCGCCGACTTTCACCCATGCCGTTAACACGGCGATGTCTGCCGCGGACAACTTGGGAGCACTGCGAGGCATTTTCAGGTCAGGGTCTTCGTGCGTGATTGACTTGATGAGCAAGCTTTTCTCTGGATGCCCCGCGACCAATGCGGGCCCGCTGTCGCCCCCCTGGAGCATCAGAGCGCGTGTGTCCAGCATCAAGTCGCCCTTGGCCTTGCCCGCGTGATGGCTGTGGCACTTGAAGCAGTGCATCTCCAGAATGGCCCGAGCGTTTTTCTCAAGTTCGGGCGATTGGCCGGTAGCGCTCGCGGCTCCATGGCACACCATGAGGAGAACGAGAAACGATCGGAAGCTCGGAGTGTTCATCATCGGGTCTTCCCGTGAGCAAAGGGCCTTCTGGAACTATATGAAACACCCATCGGCTGTGGAATGCAAGAACAATCTCAGCAACGAAGCGCGTCGTCGCCTTTGTCTTGGCGTGCGGCCACACAAACTGAGTCTTCGGCATCGTTGCATAGACCGACGGAAGTCCAGGGCACACCGAGTCACGGATTGCGTAGCGCCGTCGAGCCGCGTTCACCTGTGATAAACTCATCGATAGCAGGCTGGCTACTTGTTACGTGGTTCCTTTCCTTCCCCGACCGCCTTCATCCTTTTGAGTCCTTCGTCGAAACGGCCACCGATCATGGCTTCCATGCTCATGACGGCGCCGAGCGCTTTGCCGACGAGGTCGCGTTCGCCGACGAAGGTCCAGGTGACGAGGGTTTTGTCGTCTTCCTTCTTGCACGTGAACACTGCTTCCGCCGTCCTGACCATGGGGCGCACGAAATCGAGCTTGAGTTTTATGCGTTCGTTGGCGTCGCTTTCGAGGATAGTGATCTTGCCCTCGCCGACGCTGCCGTTGCCGACCCATTGGTAGGTGGCGCCCTTTCCCGGCGCGCCGTCGATGGTCACCTTGGCATTGGGATCGTCATCGAGCCAGGGGGTCCAGGCTTTCCATTTGTGAAAATCGTTGACGTGCGGAAAAACGTCGGACGGCGCTGCCGTTATCGCGACGCTGCGCGACACCCGATACGCCGACGGCATGGCAACAGTGAGCGCCCCAATAAGTCCGAGGATGACGACGATGATTGCGCCGGTCTTCGCCAGCGCGGCGCCGGATGCTGAGGGGTCGGTCCGCCAGGGCAATAGCGACTACACCCGCTCCTCTCGAAGAAGCAAGCCAAGCCACGCCAGAACTCCCATGATAATCGGCGCCAGAAAAGCGTTGCCCAAGCGCGCATGCGTCGCGACCGCGCCGCCGAGGTAACCGGTGAGCAAGATTGCGCCCAAGATTGCAGTGCTCGGACACAAATAGAGCGCCATGCAGCCGAGTTCGACAATGGCCAAGCCGATCAGTGAACTGGAATGCCAGCCGAAATCAGGCGATCCGGCGGGAGGGCCGACGATCTTGAAAACGCCGCTCATGGCCAATGCGGCGGAGACCAAGAGCGTGACGAACCAGCCGAGCCAGTACGTCCAGCCGGTACTGCTTTCGGATTGAGTTTCAGATGCCACGGTGATGTCTCCTTGATAGGAACGGGCGCGACTCTACGGAAATAATACGAAAGTCGGTCCGTTTCGCGAAATCTCTCGGGCCAGGCGAGAATCGAGGTATTTGCAACAGCGTCATAGAGAGCACAGAGATAATTGACTGAAGTGAGGAGGCAGGCAGAAATTTTCAGTTCCTTCATGCATTTTCTCTGTGGTCTCTGTGCCTCTGTGGTAAGAGACATACGTTACTTGATGGCACACGATGGCGAGTGGCTCCCAGGGGTGAGTCTTGGCCGAGATTTCGACGACATTCGTTTCCGCCAATGGCTTGCGCTTCGAGGTCGACCAGTGTGGCAGCGGCGATCAGCTCGCCCTATGCTTGCACGGCTTTCCCGAGTGTTCTTTTTCGTGGCGCTATCAGCTCCCACTCCTGGCGCGACTCGGCTTCACGGCGTGGGCGCCGAACTTGCGCGGCTACGGGCGCAGCAGCCGGCCGGCGCGCATCAACGACTATGCCCTCCATCACCTCGTCGCCGATGTCGCGGGCTTGATCGACGCCGCCGGCAAATCGTCGACGGTGTTGATCGCTCACGACTGGGGCGCTGCCCTGGCCTGGAACCTGGCCTTGCGGCGCATTCGACCTCTCGCACGATTGATCATCCTCAATCTGCCGCACCCTGCCCTGTTCTTCAAGAATCTATTTCGCTACCCGCAGATCATGCGTTCATGGTACATTTTCTTCTTCCAGATCCCGTTTCTGCCAGAATGGCTCTTCGGTTTGAATCGCGCGCAAGCAATCGCGGACGCATTCCGGAGCATGGCTATCGACAAATCCCAATTTCCCGACGACGTGTTGGAGGTTTATCGCCAACAAGCACTGCAGCCCGGCGCGCTGACGGCCATGCTGAACTGGTATCGGGCGTTGATGCGTCATCTGCCGTCGGCCCGCGACGCATCACTATTCGAGCGAACAATGTTGGATGTCCCAACGCTCCTGATCTGGGGCGAACACGACGCAGCGCTCGGCAAGGAGTTGACGTTTGGAACCGAGAAGCTGGTACGCGATTTTACGCTTCGCTACCTGCCGAACGTCTCGCACTGGGTGCAACAAGAAGCCCCCGAGACTGTGAATGCGATGATTGAAGCCTGGCTCTGCGGGCAGCCGGTCCCGTATGCAGATGAATCGGGCGTCCTGAGACCGGAGCCGCGGCGCGATACGGAGAAGTCATGAGCGGAATTCAAGCAACACAACTTGACCACGTCTCGGTGCTCATCACCGATGTCGAACGAAGCCGTCAATTCTATCGCGACGTGCTCGGGCTTAAGGAGATCGCCAAGCCGCGCACGTTCACGTTTGTCGCGCTGTGGTTCGAACTCGGCAATCAGCAGCTTCACTTGCTCTTGAAGAGCCAGCCCGACTCACGTAGCCCTCGACATTTCGCGCTGCGTGTCGCGGACGTGCAAGCGGCACGAGCAACCTTGCGCGACCGCGGAATCCCCCTGGAAGAAACGACGCTCATCCCCGGCTGCGATCGCTTTTTCGTCTACGACCCGGACGGCAATCGTATCGAGGTCATTCAATGGCTGGAGCCCTACGACCCGCAAAAGAGCGGCGCGGTGAAGTTGGATTGATCGTGGACGCTAACACCAGAGGTCAGATGTCAGAGTTCAGCGTCGGAGGTCGCTTTTCGGTCACTAACAGGATTCACCTATCTGACTTCTGATCTCTGACTTCTGACCTCTGGTACTAGCCCTGCTGCTGTTGTTGCTTCTGCTGTTTTTCCATCTCTTCGAGTTGATTGGCGGCGTCCGCAAGAGGGCCGACGATGCTGACGAGATGACTGAGTTGGCCGACCTTCATGCCGAAGCGGTCGAGAAACTCCTGAATCGCGAAGTCCCCGTCGAGCGCCTCGTCTCCTTGCTGGGCGATTTCATCGACCATCTGAACGAGCAAATAGACGTACGCCCTTTCCATGAGCGGATAGGCTTTCTTGCACAAGGCAGCAAACTCGGGCTGATCCTTGGCCCAGCGCGACAGCAGCTGCCGCCAGCGGGCCAGGTTGTCCGGCGACATGGTTCGAGCGAGCGCGAGTTGTTCCTTCTGTATTTCCACCAACTGCGTTAGCTGATCTCGCTGCAATTCAAGTATTTGCCGAAGCAGATCGGGCACGGTTTCCGGCGTCACCGGCTGCGGCGGAGCGGGAGGCTTCGTTGTAGCTGAAGAAATATCGAATTGAAACTGCATGGCGGGCCTCGCGAACGACACGAGCGGCCACGCTCACCCGCGCGCCGCTTTACTCGTTATATCAGATGAAGCACCGATGCAAAAGAAAAAGCCGCATGCGGCTTAGCAACGCAGGCTACGCCGCAAGCGGCCATGAAAAGGCTAAACAATCATGTCCATATCGCTTTGCGTGAGCGGCTTGATGAACTCACAACCCAAACGCCATTGACCGTCATTGCGATTATGAACGTGGACGACCCGAACCATCAGGCTGCGAACAGAGCCGCCGGTGCATTGCAAGTCGATGGCTAGCTACGTTCCTGGCTTGAACGGATAACACAGCGTCACGGAAAGACCACTGGCTGAAATGTCGTGCACTATGGCTCCCCAAGTCAACGATTCGCCAACTTCGATCGGATGGGAAGTGGCCTCAAGCTCGCAAGCGTGGCGCTCGTCGCCGCACCGCTCCGAGTCGCGGAAATACGGGTTGCGGACCGGCTGCACCAGCGCAGCCGCGGACAGGATACTCATGGGATGACCTCTCTTCAGTTCCGGTTACTGCCTATTCCGTAATGAAGCGTAGGTCACGGCACGGTGCGAGTCAAATGCCGCCGGCTCTCGCCTGGCGTTCGTGTGGCGCCGCTCTGACGCCGGCCTCAACGGGACTATCTTTTCGCCAATCGTCGCAAGATCTCGATGCCTCGATCCAACGTCTGATCGGTGACGGCATAGCTGATGCGGAAGTGCGTGTCGCGCTTGCTGAACGCCCCGCCTGGAATAATTAGGAGGTTGTTGCGAATCGCCTCGGCCACGAAATCGCTCCCGCTTCCCCAAGGGGTCCTGGCAAAGAGATAAAAAGCCCCGCGCGGAACGACAAATTCGTAACTGTCCTTGAGCGCCGCCACGAGCCGATCGCGTTTTCGCTTATAGTCCGCGACGAAAGTGGAAACGTCGCAATCGAGAGCGGCGACGCCCGCATACTGCACGACACTCGGAGCGCAAACAAAGGTGAATTGTTGCAGCTTGATCATTTCCTCGATCAGCCGCCGCGGACCGTGGGCATACCCCAGGCGCCAACCCGTAATGCCGTACGTCTTGCTGAATCCATCGAGCACCAGCGCATCGGCATTGAACTCGAGCGGGCTTGCGAACGGCTCGTCATAGCAGAATGCCCGGTACACTTCATCGCTCATCAACAGGATCTTCCGCTCGCGAGCCAGATCGGAGAGCTCGCGCATCGTCTCGCGTGAATGAACCACACCCGTCGGATTGGCAGGGCTGTTGATGATGATCGCCTTGGTTCGTGGCGTAATGGCAGCCGCGACTTTGGCAACGTCGATGCGAAAGTCGGGATAAGTGTCGATGACGACGCTCTTGCCCCCCGCCATCGTGATGAAATGCGGATACATGACGAAGTACGGATCGAAGATGATCACTTCATCGCCCGGATTGAGAATGCAGCCAAGCGTCAATACCAGACCGCCGCTCGTGCCGCTGGTGACGATCAACTCACGGTCCGCCGACGATGGCGCCGGGCTCTTGCGAATCTGCGCCACCAGCTTGGCACGGAGTTCTGGAATCCCTTGCGTGACCGTGTACCCGTTTTTGTCGTGATCGATCGCCGCCTTGGCCGCTTCCTTGATCGGCGTCGGCACCGGAAAATGCGGCATGCCGATGCTGAGATTGACGGGGTCCTTCAAATGGGAGGCGAGATCGAAGACTTTGCGGATGCCGGAGACTTCGATGAGTTTCATCCGGTCCGCGATCCAATGTTCGTGCATAAGCCTGTTCCTCTGTTTGCGGCGACACTGTGATTTTATGACGTTTCGAGATGTCCGCTCTCGTACCTCCATGTCCTTCGAGCCCAAGAACCTGGGCTTACCAGCATCTTTTGCGAAAACAATTTCTTATCACGGACTACACGCATGGCACGGACGAATAGGGTTTCGAATTCGCGATGACGTCCGACTGATTCTGACGCGTCATTTCATCGAGCGACGGGAGCGAAATCGGTGTCGGCTCCGCATCCCTCCCGTCCATATGATCCGTGGTCAACGACTCCCGTTCCACGTGAGGGAATTTGCCCTTGCGGAATCTGCGGGCGATGGTATAGCTCTCGCGAAATTCGCCAAAACTGAGTCGTCGGAGGGACCGGCGATGACCGAAACGCGACTGATCATTGGCCACGGGCGCCATCAAGCTTCCGGACCGCATATCGCCATGCCGGCCGATTTTGTGCCGCTGCGCCTGTGCCTGGACGGCCAGAGCTGGCAGATCGAAGTCGTTAGTCCGATTGCGATCATCGGTCGACATACCGACGCCGATTTGCGATTCGCTTATCCGGATATCAGCCGTCGGCATTGTCGGCTGGTGTTCGAGAATGGTGTTTGGCGCGTCGAAGATCTGCAAAGTCTGAACGGAACATACGTCAACAACGTCTTGGCAGCGAAAACAAATCTCTTCGCCGGCGACATGGTGCGCATCGGCGGTGTAAACCTCTTAATTCTCGCGGCAACGCGGGTGCGATTGTCCAAAGAAGATGAGCAACGACACGAAAAGCTGCGCCAGATCGCCGACGTGCTGCCGTTTGAAGGATGAATCTACTACGCCGCCAGAGGCACGACACCTACCCCGCGTGGCGTTGCTGCTGTTGCTGCTCTTCTTCTTGCCATTGATTGAGCTTGTTGTACAGCGTCTTGAGCACGATGCCGAGTTCGGCCGCGGCAGCGACCTTGTTCCCCTGATGCTTCTCGAGCACGCGCAGGATGTGCTCCTTTTCGACTTCCTTCAATGTCTTGGGTTGCACCGGTTGAGGCGAGGCCGTTGGCGTGACGGGGAACGCAATCGTCACCGGCTCCTGATGCAACATGTGATAAGGCAGATGCTCCGGAGCGATCGGCGCTCCGCCGGCCAGAATATACGCCCGCTCCATGACATTGGCCAATTCGCGGACATTCCCGGGCCAGGCATACTCCAACAGCGCGTCGATCGCCTCAGGCGTCAACAAGGTCGCGACCTGTTCGATCGGCCGCCGTGCCGCTCGCGACAACAGATGCCGGGCCAAGTCGGGCAAATCTTGCCTCCGCTCGCGCAACGGAGGAAGGCGTATCTCAAACGTGTTAACGCGGAAGTAAAGATCTTCGCGAAACTCGTCGGCCTTGATCATCTCGCGCAGATCGCGGTTCGTGGCGCAGATGACGCGCACATTCACGCGAAACGGCTCCGTGTCCCCGACGCGCCGAATCTCGCCCGATTCGAGAAAACGCAGCAGCTTGACCTGAATGTTCTTGTTCAGCTCGCCGACTTCGTCGAGGAAGAGCGTGCCACCATTGGCCACTTCGAACAAGCCCTTGTGATCCCGGTCGGCGCTGGTGAACGCGCCTTTGCGATGCCCGAAGAGTTCGCTTTCAACCAAGTGTTCCGACAGGGCGCCGCAATTCACGGGCACGAAAGGGTGATCGGTGCGTTTGCTGCGTTCGAAGATGTTACGCGCCGCGAGTTCCTTGCCGGTGCCGGTTTCGCCGAGGATCATCACCGTGGAATCGGTCGGGGCAATGGTGCTGATGAGCCTTTGCACGCTGGACATGACCGTGGATTTGCCGACCATGGCCGTCGGCCCTTCGGCTGCCTGCACACGCGATTGTAGCGCGAGATTCTGATGCTTGAGTTCCCGTTTCTCAGCAACCTTGCGCAAGATCGCCTCGATCTGCGCCATCTTGGTCGGCTTGGTGATGTAATCAAAAGCTCCCAGGCGAACGGCGTCGATGGCCGTCTCGACGCTGGCGTGCCCGGTCATGATGATAACCTCGGTGTCCGGTGACACATGCTTGATTTTCTCGAGCACCTCGATGCCGTTGAAACCGGGCATGCGCAAATCGAGGATGGCGGCATCGAAGACGCTCGTTTCCAGCGTCTGGATGGCCGACTTGCCGTCGGGACACACCACGACCTGATGTCCAAGCCGAGGCAGTTCAGATCGCATGACTTCCTGGAGGGATCGTTCGTCGTCGGCAAACAAAACCCGCAGCGATTGGTGGGACGCCAAGTCCTTCCTCCTTTGCCTGGCTTGCCGGAAGCCTGTCCTTGGCCTCGGCCTTCCTGTTCCGTGTCATCGAGATGCCGTCGAGCTTGGAGTGTGAACTGGGAGATACGATACAGCGGAAAGTTTTACAAGAGCAAAAAAGCCCAGGCAGACCGATGGTCTGCCTGGGTATGCGAATTCGATAGCAGCGATTACGCCGCGCCGAACAGAGCGTTGATCGGACGACCGCCCAGACCGGCGATGGCGAACGGACGACCGATGGCGTCGCGAACCTGATTCGCCGGATCGATTCCGAGCCCACGATAGATGCTCGCAAACACGTCGCCCACGTTAACGCGATCACGTGCTACATCCATACCGTCTGCCGTCGTGGCGCCGTAGGCCTGGCCGCCGCGAATGGCGCCGCCGCCGACCACGATCGACCAGCTGCGAGCCCAGTGGTCGCGGCCGTTGTTCTGATTGATGCGTGGCGTTCGGCCGAACTCACCCATCCAAACGAGGACGGTGTTCTGCCACATGCCGCGGTCAACGAGGTCCGCGACCAGGCTGCCCATAGCATTGTCCAGCGTCGGTTGCAGGCGTGTGCTGTGGGCGTCGAACGTCTGGTTGTGAGTATCCCAGCCGCCGAGGTTGATCTCGACCGCGGAAACACCCGCTTCGACGAGCCGCCGTGCCATCACGGCCGAGCGGCCGAAATTGTTGTTTCCGTAGTTTTCAAGCGTCTTCGGCTTTTCGTCCTTCAGATCGAAGACTTTGCCTTCCTTGGAAGCAACGAGGCTAAAGCCTTTGTAATAGATGTCGCGATGCGCCTTCGACGCGTCGGCGAACCGGGCTCGCTGCGCCAATCGCTCGGCCAGCGGAGCATTCGGATTCGTCATGTGCGGAACGCGGCCGAACATGAAGCCGTCTTCGACCTCGTAGAATAGGCGTTGACGACGTCGAACGCGGTCTTCGAGGTCGGCCCCCTGTCCGAGTGATCCCGGAGCGCGAATGTTCTCGGGAGGCGTGCCTGGATTCTGTACGGTAAACGGAGCGTAGTTCATGCCAAGGAAGCCTGGGCCATCCGCCGCCCCGCCAACCGCGATGTAATTCGGAAGGGTGATGTCGGCGTAGCCCGACAGCTTCGGAATCTCATGGGCAGCGATGGAGCCGAGCGATGGAAACGCGATGGCGGGATTCGGCGTGTACGAGGTATGCATCAGCTGCCGGCCGCGATTATGATCGCCTTCGGACGTTTGCAGCGAACGAATGATGGCCAAGTGACGCATCTGCTGAGCCACTTTGGGCATATACTGGGAGATGCGAACACCAGGGGCCGTGGTCTCAATCTCTCGGAAAGGACCGCCTGTCGCAGCGCCGGGCTTCAAGTCCCAGATATCAATGGAGGCCGGGCCACCGCCCATCCACATGATGATGACGCTCTTGTTGTTGCGTCGCAGTCCTTGCGCGTTGGCATAGATGGTCCGGACGAACTCCAGACCTGGAATCGCCAAAGCCGAGTAGGCCGCCACGTGCTTCAGAAAATGCCGACGATTCATTTCAGCCATGGTCATGCACCCGCTTTCTGTGGAGGATTCACCCAGAGACGGATCTGGATGCCGGTTGTAGTTTTGTCGATTATGCCGACCTTGTCAAGGCCCTGCATACCTTTTTTTACCTTATTATCCACCTTTGGACGGGCGGAAAACCAAAAAGTTCCAAAAAAATGGCACACCGTCACGGCGGAATCACGGCCCGACTGCCGGAGGCGGGCGCAATTCCACCGTTTTTTCGTGCCAGCATCTGATGTTGGCGTCCAGCAAATCATCCGATATTATGACGAAGTTACGCCAGCAGACGTGCCAACCCTTGGGGTATAGTGTAACGGTAGCACAACTGACTCTGGATCAGTTTGTCTAGGTTCGAATCCTAGTACCCCAGATTCGTAACTTCATTTCTGAAAAGGCGTTGCAAGAATAGGCGTCTCGGCTTCTGCAGTTCTTGGCCCGCCATTAAATTGACATTGCGACATCAAAGCGAACGGAAGTTGCTCATCCTGGCTATAGGTCGCGGTCCGGTTAATACCGAATCTCGATGCCGAGGTTGAAGCCCTGGGCCCAAAAGTCGCTGGAACGGAAGTTGGCCAAGGGCGCAGCAGGGCCAGTCAGGGTGCCGGGCGGGACCAACACCGGGTTCTGCGTTGGATTGATGTCGCGGTCGATTTGATTGCCGGGCCGAACGGCGTTGCTCAGGTACATCCAGTTGTAGCCGAAGAACGGACGAATGCCCTGCGTCAGCTGATAGCCGATGTTCAGTTGGACTTCCGGCACAACGGCAAAGACGTTGCGCGTGTATCGGCCACGGTTGGTCGACTCGACGAAAACGCCCTGTGGTGTGGTCTGCGTCGGTTTGCCGGCGGCGATGACGTTGGATTCGCCGACGAGGCTCATGACTTGATGGGTTGGGCCGAAGGCGATCTTGGCCGTCGCGTCGAGGTTCCAGCGTCCTCGCATCCAGAGCGAATGGACGCCAATCTGGCCGCCGTAGAACTGGTTGCGAGTGCCGATGCTGTCCTTGATGTAGAAGAGGTCGCCCGCGCCGCCGGAGTTGATCGTGTCCGAGAGCGTCAGGTTTTCGAGAAGGTCGAGGTATCGGAAGCCGACGACGCCGACGAGCCGAAGGCGATCAGACTCCCACAGGCTTGCGACGGCGTTGGCTTCACCGCCCCAAAGTTTCGCATTGAGGTGAGCGGAGATACGGTTCGGTCGGCCGACGGAGTTCTGGGAGGTTTCTCCCGCGGGATTGAAACCGGCCCCGACGGTGAAGGGGACAATGGAGTTGACAGGAATAGCCACAACCGGATTGGCGGCACCGGCCGACCCAGTGCCGTAGATCAGGCTTCGGCGCTCCAAAAGGAATGCGCTCCCCTCCCAGCCGAACAGACGATCGTCGTCGACCCAACTGCCGAGCGTGAAACGCATGCCGGCGAACCAATTGAGGTTGGTGCTTTCGGGAGAACCATGCCCGAAGAGGATGCGCGTGCCGGCTTCGTTGAGCGCCGCGATGGTGGCGGGGTTGTCGTTGACCGTGATCAGCGGGACCGGCGCCGGCGCGCTCTTGAGCCGCCAGAGAAGGAACTCTCCGTTGAACCAGAATCGCGTGTCGGCGCGAGCCCACTCCTCAGCCCCTTGCGCGAACGACACGGTTGCGAAGGTGAGAAGAATGCCGAGGGATACGGTCAATCGCTTGGTCATGGTTATGCCTCCATTGCTGTAGATGCTGGATGTATCGACGATGACGCGCCAAAAACGAAGAACGCGGGGCCATGACGGGCTTATTCGTGGTTCAATGTCGGCAATCTGTTCGCAATGTCCTGACTGTGCGGCCTGACGGTGTGTCCAGCGTTGTGATCAGATGTGCAGACATCAGTCGCGACTGAAGTGACGCTCTTACAGCAGCGTTTCCAGCTGATCTGGCGTCAGGGGGACTGTCAGCTCGCAACCGATATGCCAACCGGAATGTGGTATTGGGTCGCAATGGATGACGCGGGCGGAAATCTCCAGAACGGCGCCGTCGCTCAAGCGAACACTGACGAGCATGAGCTTTCCAACATCGACGGGCCGCGCCAACTCCATGCCGATGCCTTTGAGCGAAAGATCGATGATCCAGGCACGCTGGAACTCATGATCGTCCGCGGAGAATACCTTGCCGATGGTCGCGGGCGCACAGCGATATCGAATGGTCGCGCGGCGATTGCGTCGGGCGACAGGTCTTACCCCCTCATGGCGTACGCTTTGTTTCGACACGTGAACCTCCAGACAGGAGCGCGATGCACTCAAGCGTAGGTCACGTTTCCGCAACGGTCAAATGCTTGGATTCGTAGGTCAGGCTTTCTAGATGACCATTTCACAAATCGCTTTGCAGCTGCAATTGGCCTGGACAAAACGGGACGTTTGCGTCAAGCTGGCAAGCCGCCCCAGTCTTCCGGCAAGGATGTCGATCATGCCAAA
>Ga0194128_10004450_pt1 | contig 20503 bp, 20 predicted proteins | sample TA2KigCa65mmetaG_FD_148650 | JGI IMG/M metagenome (GOLD analysis project Ga0194128, IMG submission 148650) | Freshwater microbial communities from Lake Tanganyika, Tanzania - TA2015037 Kigoma Deep Cast 65m | ecosystem: Environmental > Aquatic > Freshwater > Lake | place: Tanzania: Lake... | reverse complement strand
CTTCTCGAGCAACGGAACACCCGATACGAAGAGGATGAGTACGGTGATGGTGATCGGACCGACGATCGTTGCAAAGCCCCACGGCATGGACACTGCGAGTAGCCAAATCCCCCACCACTGCGTCACTTCACCGAAGTAATTTGGATGCCGAGAGTACGCCCAGAGCCCCCGGGTCATCATCGTACCCTTGTGTGCAGGATCCCGGAGAAAGCTCTTCAACTGATGATCGCCTACGGATTCAAACAAGAAACCAACGAGCCAAACGAGGACGCCTACTGCATCGAGGAACGTCAGTGAAGCGACTGCTGATGCGTGAATGAAAAGAACAGGCAAAAGAATGACGTAGAGAAAGAAGCCCTGCAGCAAGAAAATTTGCAGGTAGCTGCGCAGATACACATGCCTCCACTCCTGTCGCCACGCAGCGTACCGAGAGTCTTCGGGCTTCTGGAGATTTCGTCTCGCAATGTGCCATGCCAGTCTGCAGCCCCAGATGGTCACGAGGATACTAACGAGCATCGAGCGGTGCGAATGCTGGGAAAGGAGGAAGGAGATCCATGTCATCAAGACAAATCCCAGCCCCCAAGCGATATCGGCAACATCATTGCGCTTCATGAAGACAGCAATGACGAACCAGACGTTCATATAAACAAAAACCGCAAGCGCTAGGATGATAAACGTCGATGTCATGCAATCCTCTGGGCAATGATGGTCGTGAGCAGCGCTACCGTCGCTCCGAGAAACGTCCCCCATGCCATATCGACGATCGTCACGAGCAGAGGCCAGTCTTTTGCAACAGCGAGGTTCGTCAGATCATACGTCGCATAGGTAACAAGACCGAAAAATGCACCCATGATGAGCGCTTGCGACCACTGTCTCTTCTCCACTGCTGGTGCAACAACGAACACGATGAGACCTGCGATGAAGATCAGGTAGAAAGTGATCGCTGCAATCCAATCGACATCGGGCTTCAGCAGAGCGCCTATCTGCTGTCGATAGAAATTCTTTGCGATGAGCCCCAGCCACACCATATCGATGGCGAAGAAGATGGGTAGTGCAATAGCGTAGAGCTTGAGAAACATAGGGTTAACGGAAATTGAAATAGGTAATGGTGAGTTGAAGAGCAGTCGCGAACGTTACCCAAAGAAGATAGGGCACCTGCGCAAAGGCAATCCACCGCGCATGCGGGTAAATGGCGTACATCGCCCAGAGAAGAGTCGTGAGTACGAGCACGATGTCGATCGCTGCGAGCACATTGCTCCTGAGGACAAACTGGAGCGGAGTGAATGAGAAATTGAAGAGGAGATTAAGCACGAAGGGCACTGTCACAATCCACGGGATCTTCTTCTCGCCTGCCATGATAAATACTGCGCCGAACGATATGGCTATGACGATGTAGAGCACCTTCCATACTGACCCGAAGACCCATGACGGAGGAGCCCAGGAAGGCTTGATGAGCTGTTGATACCAGTCATAGGTCTGCATAACCACATTGTAGCGCAAATCTACCACGTAAGTTGATGCAGTTGTTCATACCAGCCAAAAATCATCTCCTCCAGCCGATATACACTTTTTCGCACGATGTCCACCATTCCTGCCTGCCGGCAGGCAGGCGACTCGTCGTCGTTACTGCGGTAACGACTCCTCACTCGTGGTAAACCACCTCATGCACTTGTCTTACGCTCTTCTGAGCCGAGGCGAGTGACTCTGTTTACCTTGAGGTTTTATCGCAGTGAGCGAGTCAAAGAGCCCCTTTCTCCCCGCTCATGGTAAGCCTTTCTTCTTGATAGGAGTCGAATCCTACATCCCATTCCACAGTGCAAACGCCAAGTGCAACCCTGAGATGTTCTGAAACGCCAAAGTGAGGAAATACGGTATGAAGGCAACCTCATCCCGTTCCCTCCCTCTTCAATGGGGTACCACCAGCTTGGCCTCTTGTGAGCGATCAAAGTTTGAACTTCTCTGTCCATTGAAGAGCGCCAAGAGATCGGCCACTGGGAAGGAGCCAGCATCGTGAGCCAATGCAGAAAGATGGGCAGCTCAGGGTCAAGCGCGGGGCGCCCCCACGTATCTTGACTGTCATCGTCTCACCATCGCTTCACGTTCGAAGCATTTCTTTCAGAAGCAGGGCTGCGCCTCTGAGGGCTGCGTCCTTGAGTGACATGATCGCGAGGATAGGTGCTTCGATTTCCGGCAGCATCCACTTCGAAAGTTCCGCTTTGATGCCACGAAGATGAGGAGCGAGAGCGCGCCCAGCGCTTCCGCCGAAGATGATGATATCGGGATCAACGGCGTGCGTGACATTGACGATGAGCCACGCGACCTCCTTGAGAACGTCCGGGCGCATGAATGCACACACTTCACCTTCGAGGTATTGCTCCGGAGATTTTGCCGCCTTGCATCTCTCGTGAAAGGCGGTACCGGAGAGAAATTGTTCGACATCTCCTCGCGTGTCATCCGTTTTGTAGGGAGGCTTCCCTGGCATCAGGAGCATGTGGCCGAATTCCCCAGCAGCGCCGTGTGCACCGCGATGAAGTTTTTTGTCGATCACGATTCCTCCGCCAACCCCTGTTCCAAACGTGATTCCAACGACGATCGCGTGATGCTGACCGGCCCCGAGCACCGCTTCGCCAAGCGCGAAGCAGCGAGCATCATTCTCGATGACAGTCGGAAGATCAAACTCTGTGTTGATCAGAGAGCGGAGATCAACTCCCTCAGCATCGGGAATATTTGGCATCGTGATGATCGTGTGGTGGACCGGATCAAGAATACCGGGAACACCGATGCCGATTGCCTTGGTTGTGGGGCGAATAATGTTTTGTATCTCCTCGAGGAGGCGATGTGTGACACGGGCAAATCCTTCGGTTGCGTTCGTCGGAAATATGCGCTCGTCGAGGGCTTCCATCGACGTGGCGTCGAAGAGTGAGATCGCCATTTTACTGCCTCCGAGATCAATGCCGAGGATGGTGCTTGGCTCAGGCATGAGATCGTGAAAGTTCTTGGAATTTTTCGTCAAAGAGGAGCGCAGTCTCGACGAAGACCGCGTGACTCCACGTGAGAGGCGCAACAGCAAGAGGGGCACCCGTGAAAGGGTTAAACTGCTCAGGAAGAAGCCCTGCAGAAGAGGCTCTTGCTACTACCCACTCGAGGTCTCGCTTCGCACGCTCGAGATCCGCGAGTGACATCGCCGTCACGATCCGCCACTGCGTGATCCAGAGCGTTGTGATGATCCACGGATTCCCTGGCACATCAGCGCTCGGTTCCATCGTGGCTTGATAGCGATCATGCATATAGCGCGCGATGCCGCCAATCGGCGTTTTCACCGTAAGCAATCTCTCGATGCGTTCGATCGTTGAGCGCACACGAGGATCATCTGGCGGAAGGAGTCCGAGACTCCACACGAGTGACGTGCTTGCGTCGGGCGTCATGTCACGCTCGACTGTGACTCCGTTTTTTCGAATGATTTTCTTACAGAAAGCACGTGTACTGTCGTCGTAGAGATGAAAGATGATCGCTTCTGCCATCGAATCCGCAGCATCGCCGAATTGCTCGGCATGACGATGGTGTCCAAGTGCGGCAGAAATTTCCGATGCAGCTCGAAGGCCTGCGAACGTCGCTGTAGCCGTGTATGTGAATACTCCGCGTTGCTCTTCCCACGGATCGTAGCTCGCAAGCGGGAGGCCCGTCTCTGGTTCCCTGAATCTCATGAGGAAGTTCGCTGCGGGCTTGACGAACGAGTGGTAGAGCGTGTGGAGAAACTCATAATCTTTCGTTTGCTGGAAGTGTCTCCAGAGTGTCACAAGCGGGAGCGCGGTTTCGTCGCACTGGATCGGGAGCACCGAAGAACTATCTTGCTGCCAGGGATGCCAGGACGATCCTGCGGAGCCATCGGGATTATACTTGTGCAGGAGATAGCCCTCGTCCGTGAGGACTTTTGAGCAGAACGACAGAAATCTCGCAACAACTTCGGATTGTCCTGCGCGCGTGAGAGCGAGACTCACGAAAGCGCCGTCCCGCGGCCACACGTACGTGTACGTATCGCGATTGAACTGCATGATGTCGTTGTCGCACGCGGCGAGGATCCCACCGTGATTATCGATCTGCGAACGCATGATCAGGAGGCTCCGATCGAAGAGTATGCGCACTGACTCTGGAAGTGACTCTTTCGACGGGTGGATATGTGAGCGTGTCCAGCCAAGCCAATAATTTCGTGCGGAGAGCTTCATTTGCTCAGGGGTCTCTTCGAGGAGTTGGTGTTGGAGAGCGTGGACCTCGCGGATTTTTCTGCCGGCGCAGACCCAAAGGTACACCCACGACGGGCGGTCACTTCTTACGTTACAATCGATTTCCACCGTTGAGTCGACGGATCCCTGCTCGATAGGATTCTGCGTCAACACTCCGTCTTCGGCATCTCGCCACGTTCCTTCGAGACCTCGGTAATTCGCCTTCCCGATGCTAAATGATGTGATGCCGCAGTAATCGATGTGCTTTTCGTTCCGCCCGAGCGGATGAAAGTCGCTCGGGAACTCGCTCAGCGTGCAGTTCACGGGATCGCTCGAAGTTCCTCCGATGAGGAAGTACCGTTTCTCGCGATAATGGATGACGCTCTGAGTATGCGGCTCGTAGAACGCCGTGTCTTTCTGCTTGTCGCCGTAGAGATAGAAATCGTGGTGGAAGAAACACTGAACTCTCCGTTCTGGTCCATCGTTGAGGGAAAGCCTGAAGGACCGTAACAAAATATTTCGCGTCGGATCGACGAAATCTTCGGACTGTATGGTGATGCCGAGACGCCGATTTTCCATCGAGGACGATGAGACGAGTGAACTGCCGTCGTATCCGGGGCGAATCTTCCAGGAGCCGTCATCGAGCCACGAGAATCCTTTTCCTTCAACCAAGAATCCGACTCGGTGAACCCTCCCGTACGTTGTGTGATCCTCCTCCCCGACGAACGGGTAGTAGAAATCCCGCATCAGGAGATGCTCGTCAAATGTGGCGAGGATTGAGCCGTTGCCGATGACGAGAGCGCGAGGCACAGGGGGGTGGAAAGAGATGATTGCTACGAGTGTGATGTTTTATGGACCAGCTCAAGTGCACGTTCGATGATGAGCTTTAAATCGGCGAGTGCATGGCTGAACCGACGGTAGGCTTCGAACGGCGATTCGTAGGGACTGAAGTACTTATGCACGTCACCGTCGTTCCAATATTTCGTGCAGAGATAGTAGAAATGGTCGGATGTCTGAAGTTTACGCCAGATGTCGAGGAGCACGGGATCACCGATTGTTTTTACTGCGGGTTCAAGTGCGTAGATGCCCGTGAGTGCTGCTTCTTGCAAATAGTTTGATCTCCATGCGGAGAGATCACGTTCTGTGTCTGCCCACGAGATGAGATGGTGTGCATCGAGCGTGTCCTGCAACTTTTTCACCGACGAACGAACGACCTCCGACGGATTCTTCGTCGCGATCCCGCTTGTCTTGAATGCAGCCGGCAAATGTCGAAGGAATTCGAAGATGCCAGTCTCCGCCCATTGATGCTCGCCGAAGGTTTCATAGTCCATGAAGAGATTGACAGTCGATCCTTCTGATGCGCTCACCCATTCCGCGAATACGTTCGACATGAGCGGGTGTCCTACCCACGATTTGTCCGAGAAGCGGAACGCAATGTCGTCGGAGAGACGGTAGTTCTTCAGAAGGACACTGATGGTTTTCAAAGGACGAGAGTGGATCCGGTAGCGCTTGATTGTCGCTTGCCAATCCAGAGGAAAATCAAACGTCGGTGCTCTGTAGACGACATTGGGGCTGCGTCCGGCCAGTAGCCGATCAACGCCCTCGGCGAGAATACCCTTGAATCCGAGAAGGCGAACGATGTTTGCAATTTCGTTGTTGTAGATAAGCTCGGTGTTTCGAAAGACTGTCGGCACCACGCCGAAGAGAGATCGAATTTTTTCGGAGTGTTTCGAGACTTGTTCGCAGAATTCAGAGAGTGAAAAGACCGCGGAGAGCGAGTGGTAGTACGTTTCACCGAGAAGCTCAACGCGCCCAGTTTGTACGAGTGCTCGGAATGATTCAAGCACGTCTTCTCCGTATTCTCGGCACTGGTCGAGGAAGACGCCAGAGAGCGAGTACGCGATGCGGAAATCTTTGTGACGCTCCAGAAGGTCGAGCATGAGCGCATTCGCTGGGAGGTAGCACTTCTCCGCGACCTTGCGGAAAACAGATCGATTTTTCTCGATGTCGAAGTATGCGGAGTTCATCGTGCCAACATCCGTGATCCTGAGGTCCTTCAGGCGGTACGGCTGATGGACTTGAAAGTAGAAACAGACGGCCGGAGGCATCTTTGTGTTCTTCATGATCGGTGTAGGAGGAGAGAGTGATAGATTGCAAGGAGGTGCTTTGCTTGTGTTTTCCATGTGAGTCGCTTGAGAATGCCGCTCGAGTGAGCGCGCATTTCCTGACCAAGCACCTGTTCACGGAGCACCGTGAGAATGCAGTCGGCCATTCTGTCCGTATCCCAGAAATCGACGAGGAGTGCATTGCTGACGACTTCCGACGCTCCCGACTGACGACTGAGGATAACTGGAGCACCGTGCGTGATCGCTTCCAGCGCAACGAGTCCGAAGGGCTCGGAGACAGAAGGCATCACGAAGCACGCTGCTTTCGAGAAGAGGGTGGCTGCCTCCTGCGAGGAGACGTGTCCTGAGAAAATGATCGATTGATTGAGGCCGAGTCGCAGTGATTCGGCGATGAGGTCCGGGAGTAAGTAGCCTTCGCCCGCGACGACGAAGCGGACTCCAGGAGAATGATCGAGGACGATCCTCGCAGCACGTAAAAAGTACTGAACGCCCTTCTGCACCGTGAGACGGCCGAGGAACAGGACGAGGGGGTGCGACTCTGCCTCCTTGCGTTCCATGAGAAATGGCTGCGCTTCGGAGCCGTTGTGCACAACTCCGATTTTGTCGGGATCGATGCCATACTCTTTCACGAGCAAGTTCTTCGTGTACTGACTCACCGCGATCACGTGATGTGCTTTCGTGAGGCCTTCAATCTCTCGCTTGAAGATCCATTCGTTTGGGTGAAACTCTGTTCGATCGAGCTCCGTTGCGTGGATATGAGCGACGAGTGGGCAATCGTGATGCTTTGAAGCACGTGCTCCTGCTTCCATCGTCATCCAGTCATGCGTATGCACGATATCCGGATTTACATTGTTCGTGAGTGCGACAGCGGTCGCTGTATAGTGCTCGACCGCTTCTCCCAAATTACGTCCATAGAGCTCCTTCTGCATTCCCTGTTGGTCCCCAGTGTGAGTGTGAAATGTTTCCGGAGAGTCGTACGGCCGAAGGACGCTCGGTACCGACAGAATCCTCAGAGGATCTGCACTGGCAAACGATCGAATATCGACTCCCGGCTCAGTGGATTCTCCATGCGGCAGAACGAGAGTCACCTGTACGCCGTGACGGAGAAGCCCTCGGACGAGTCCCTGGCAAGCGACGCCGAGTCCACCGAAATATCTCGGGGGATATTCCCAGCCAAACATGAGTGTGTGGAGTGGCACGTAGAATTGAGATGTGGATGTGTGTTGTGAGCACTGTTCGCCCACGCGGGCGAATCTCTTGATTATAAGGCAAAATTGTGGAAATTGCAATACCCTGATGAGAGAGAGTTTCTGAGATTATTGACATCGATCGTCGCCGCTTCCCTCTGCTGCCTCAGTCCGGTGATCCTTGTCCTTCTGGGCTTCAGTACTGTGAGCTTCGCCGGGTCGCTCGCCGATACGCTCTATGGAGACTACAAGTGGATCTTCCGTGGTATTGGTCTCTTGCTCCTGTGCATCAGCCTCATGGTGCATTTTCGTAGTCGCGGCGTGTGCACGCTCGATCAGGCGAAGCGACGACGCAATGAGAGCATCAACACCGTTCTCCTCACCCTCGTCACCGCAACTGCAGGATATGCGTTCTTCCTGTACGTCGTCGTGCACTACATCGGGGTCTGGATCAAGATCTGGCAATGAGGAGTGAAGCTCAAAGACGATGCACCCTTCGGTCACTGACCATGTGCCCTATCACCTCTTCCACTCCCACTGCGCATCGATGGCGATGCCACCGCGGACGTGAAACTTCACCGTAACGGAAACGGCGAGCGGCTTCACGAACTTCACAAAATCTTCTCCGATGTCGACCGCGAGGTGCTCATGAAACACGCCGACATTGCGGAATGTTTCGAGATAGAGCTTCATGGATTTCGATTCGACAACGAACTTGTCGGCTGTGTAGACGATCTCGATGTCTGCGAAGTCCGGCTGCCCCGTGAGCGGACAGAGACAGGTGAACTCCGTGCAGTGGAGTGTCACCGCGATCTTGCCCGGTGCGTGATTGGGAAAGACTTCGAGGCTGCGCGATGGCTCGGCTTTTGCACCGAGTTTTGTGAGCGCCTGGAGATCCTGCTTTGCAGTAGGCATAGAAGTACTGTGAATGCTTTAGACAGCGCGCTTGCGGAAGGCGATGTAGGCCCACGCCCAGATCGCGATGAAAACAAACATCGTCCAAGGGATCCCGGACATCGTCATGGAGACGGCCTGGAGCGCGAGAAGCATGATGTAGAGATAGCCTGCGTACTCCCACTCCTTGAGAACCCGCGGTACGGGAGCGACGATGGCAATGCCGCCAAGGATCTTGGCGATGGCATTGAAGTACATCGAGTACACGGGGTACCCCAGCTGCGTGAAGGCAGCGGCAGCCATCTCGCTATGGGTGAAGTACATCACAGCGGATCCCGCCATAAAGAGGAGGAGAATGGTCGTGGGGATCCAGTAGAAGAGGCGCTGCTTCAAGGTACATGGGGGTGAACGAGCGACGAGACGATAGCACACGCATGGAGCTGCCGCTTGTGTGCACAGAGAAAATTTTACGATCATTGGCTCACGTCGAAAGTGAGAGTACACTCCAGCCATGTTCTCGAAGGATTCACCATCAACGGCTTCGGCAATCATCGCCACAGGTCTGGTGCTCAGTAGCATCATCGGAGGCGCCTCTTTTGTGCGAAGCAAAACGCTCCAGGACAGGATCTCCGTCACGGGCTCCGCGTACCGCGATGTCGTGTCCGATACCGTGAAGTGGCGCCTACAGATTACGGCATCGACAGGAATGGGTGACCTAGCCGCAGGCAATGCAAAGGTTGCAGCCGACCTCAAGGCACTGAAGAAATTTTTGAAGGACAAGAGCATCGCCGATGATGCAGTCACCGTCGCACCGATGAATGTGGAAACGCGCCTCGATTACAACGCTGGTGGTGCTCCGGTTGGCTACAACCTGCGTCAGGAAGTCTCCGTGGAGGGGGCAGAGATCGACAAGATCACCGCCGCTTCAGAGGAAGCCGGAGCGCTGCTCGCGCAGGGTGCTGTGGTGTCGACCGTGCAACTCGAGTACTTCATCGGCAATTTACCGGCACTCAGAGTCGAGCTCATGGGTGAGGCTATGAAGGATGCGAAGAAGCGCGCAGATGCCATCGTGGAAAGTGTCGGCTCTTCCGTAGGAACGCTCCGAGAGGCAAGCATGGGTGTGCTGCAGGTCACGGCACAGAACTCCATGGATGTTTCGGACTACGGTGCCTACGACACGAGCGCCATGAAGAAGCGCGTGACGGCCGTGGTACGTGCATCTTTTGCGGTACAGTGATAGAGCACTCCTGCGTATCGGTGTACCATCGTGAGGTGCAGCATCCCATCCACATCACCGCCGGATATGCATTTCATCCGATTGCTGCGGATCGCTTGGTGACGCTGCGAAAGGAACTCCTGGCCTTCGGTGCAGATCGCGCCATGCGAGGGCTGACACTCCTAGCTACGGAAGGCATCAACGGTACGGTCTGCGGAAGCGCAGAAGCCATCGGCGCATGGAAAGAATTCCTCGTGGAGAAATTCGGACCGATCGTCTTCAAAGACAGTACTGCCGATGCACCGGTCTTCAAGCGCTGGTCGGTGAAGATCAAGCCCGAGATCGTCGCCATCAAGATCGATGCGGTGAAACCTGCGGGCCCCCACCAGCACCTTTCGCCCGAAGAATGGCAGAAGACCATCGAGAGTGAAGATGTCACGATCATCGACGCTCGCAATCACTTTGAGGTCACTGTAGGAAAATTTCGCGGAGCCATCGATCCGCATATCCAAAGCTTCTCGGAGTTTCCCGACTTTGTCCGTACGTCGGGAATCCCGAAGGATCAGAAAGTACTGATGTACTGCACGGGCGGCATCCGCTGTGAAAAAGCGCTCATCGCCATGGAACAGGAAGGGTACAAGAATGTCTTTCAGTTGGAGGGGGGCATCCTCGCGTATCTGAAAGAATTTCCTGAAGCGGCATTCGAGGGAGAATGTTTTGTCTTCGACAAGCGCGTCGCGGTCGACCAGCGCCTGCAACCCTCAAAGACCTTTGGCATGTGCCCACACTGCAGCGATCCCTGCACGCTGAGGATCACCTGTGCGCGATGCGATCATCCGGCAATGATTTGCGATCCATGCAATGCTTCTCTGTATCGTAGAACCTGCTCAAAGAACTGCGCGGAAATCTTCCGGAGAGATGCACGGAAAAATCACCTTGCGACCGCAAAATCAGGGGGGTACGGTGAGCGGTAACACTTCCCCTCCTCACTATGGCGAAAAAGAAGAAGCTCAAGAAGACCAAGAAGAAGGCTGTACGCAAAGGAAAGAAGACGAAAAAGATGAAGAAGACGAAAACGACCAAGAAGAAGACAGGAAAAAAAGGAAAGAAGGCAAAAGGGCAAAAAGGCAAGAAGAAGGCAAAGACGCGTGCCCAGCTGCGCCCCTCCGCGGGTGCAGCGAAAAAAGCGAAGCCTGCAAAGAAGAAGATCACTGCGCAGAAGAAGCAAGCGATCTCGCAGTCCTCCGCCGCGGTGATGCAGCGCCTCATCGGGAAAGTCGTGCACTACTACGACCGCATAGGAGTGGCTATCGTGGATCTGAAAGAGCCACTGAGCATCGGCGACATGATCATGCTCAAGAAAGGCGGAACCATCGTCCCGCAGCGCGTGGAATCCATGCAGATCGAGCATGCCTCGGTCTGTAGCGCCAAGCGCGGTGACGTCATCGGCCTCAAGGTCGATGCCGAAGCACACGAAGGGACCTTGGTGCTGCCTGGGTAGTACTCACGCCAACTTCTTGCTCATCAGACACTTGCGACCGCCCATCGCAAAATGCACTTCGTCCATGTAAGCGTTCATCAGCAGAAGACCTCTTCCATATGGCCGCTCGAGATTGTTGCCTTCCGTTGGATCATCTACCGTACCATGCCGGAAGCCTCTCCCTTCATCATGCGAGTGCACGTGCAATATGTTGCTCTCGCGCCTTGCATCAACCACCACAATTTTTCGCGGGTCACAGGCATTGCCGTGTCGCAGGTGATTGGGAAGAGACTCCTCCAGTGCCCCCTGTACTCTGAGTCGATGGTGCTCAGGAACGATCGTAAGGACAAGCGCCTGCGATTGCCTCATTGCAAGGAACAACTCAGGACAAAAATCCCAATCCCGGTCGAGCTTGCCGATGGTATTCCAGGGTGGTGCTTCCTTAGGATCTATAACAATGTGTAGCGCAGAGACAGCCTCCCGCACACTCAGCAAAATCTGTACATATTCATGTACAAAATCCTGCGCTTTACCTTGTTCATAAGCACCGTTAAAACGCCTGACCCATTCTAGTGCTGCTTGCAGGGAAACATCATGTGTTCCCACAGCACCTGCCACCAAGCCGGAGTGCTCCAGATCCCTTTCAATGCGAATCGCTTCGATGCGCCGGAGGGTGCCAGCATCCAGTCGCTGATAATTCTCCTCGGACATACCACCCATCTGCAGATGCACTCGATCCGCACTTTGATCATGAATACACAAAATCGGATTTGGTGGTTGCTCCACCGTTCGCTCTGCCGATCCCCCGCATGCACCATAAGCAGGCGCATCGTCGGAACCCGTCTGTCCCGGCTGGTGTTCTGTCATGAACGTACATAATACTTAACAATTCGCATTTCGCAAGTGCTGGCCTGTTGGAGGGAAAAGAGGCTAGAATCGGCTGGTGAAGCCGCTTTCGACTGACCAAATCCGGCAAGCGTACCTCGACTTCTTTCAACAAAAGCGGCACACGGTGATCCCCGGAGCATCTTTGATACCCGAGAACGATCCGACGGTACTTTTTACGACTGCGGGGATGCACCCACTCGTCCCCTATCTCCTTGGTGAGAAGCATCCGGGAGGGCGTCGCCTGTGTGATGTACAACGCTGCATCCGTACCCAAGATATCGACGAAGTCGGAGACAGCAGTCACCTCACGATGTTTGAGATGCTCGGCAACTGGAGCCTCGGGGGCTACTTCAAAGAGGAAGCGATCTCCATGAGCTTCGAGTTTCTCACCAAGATCTTAGGAATTCCGGTGAAGATGCTCGCCGTGACCTGCTTCGAGGGAGACAGCGATGCGCCACGCGACGAAGAGTCCGCAGAAATCTGGAAGAAGATGGGGATCTTGGAAAACAGGATCGGCTTTCTCCCCAAAGCCAAGAACTGGTGGGGGCCTGCAGGCAAAACCGGCCCCTGCGGGCCGGATACCGAGATGTTTTACTGGATCGGTGAAGGCGAACCACAAGGAACTCCTGCGACGCATGATCGGGAATGGCTCGAGATCTGGAACGATGTTTTTATGCAATATAATAAAAAGGAGGACGGTACGTTCGAGCCTCTCAAGCAGCAGAACGTGGACACAGGAATGGGACTGGAACGCGTGGCGGCAGTACTCCAGGGAGTGGCGAACGTCTATGAAACGGATCGCATGAAGCCGATTCTCGATCATGTCCTTAGGCTTTCTCCACGCGAGCACATGCTTGGCAATCACGAGATGGAGAGCGGCATCATCCGACATGCGCGCATCGTCGTCGATCACCTCAAGGCCGCCTCCTTCATCATCGGTGACGGCATTGTCCCCAGCAACGTCGACCAGGGCTACGTGCTTCGGCGCCTCATCCGCCGCGCCATCCGCTCGGCAAGGCAACTGCAGATCGAAGCATCCGGTACGTTCACGCCTGCAGTCGCGGACATCGTCATCGAGCAATACGCGGCTGCTTATCCCCTGCTCTTTGCGAGGAACAAAACAATCCGCGATGCACTCGCGCACGAAGAGCGGCAGTTCGGCCGGACGCTGAGCGAGGGGCTCAAGCAGTTCGAGCGCGTCGCAGCGGGCGCGAGCAGCATGATCGCCGGCGTGGATGCCTTTCACCTCTACGACACCTACGGCTTCCCGCTGGAGCTCACGGTGGAGCTCGCCGGCGAGCGGAGGCTGCGCGTGGATCAGGAGGGATTTGCCTCTGCCTTCGAAGCACACCAGAAGCTCTCGCGCGCCGGCTCCGAAAAACGCTTCGCCGGAGGTCTCGCCGACCACAGCGCGGAAACGACGAAGCTGCATACTGCTACGCATCTCCTGAATGCTGCACTCCGGAAAGTGCTCGGCAATCACGTCTGGCAGAAGGGCAGCAACATCACCGCGGAGCGCCTGCGTTTCGACTTCACCCACGAGAGCAAGATGACGCCGGAGCAGATCCAACAGGTCGAAGATCTGGTGAACTGGGCGATCCAGAAGGACTTTCCCGTTTCCTACCACCTCTCGACCGTGGATGGAGCAAAGGAAGAGGGAGCCATCGGCGTCTTCGATGACCGCTACGGCAGTGACGTGAAGGTCTACGTGATGGGGGATCGGGAGATCACCTTCAGCAAGGAGATCTGCGGCGGCCCACACGTCGCACGCACGGGCATGCTCGGTTCCTTCAAGCTGCAGAAAGAGGAGAGCAGTTCGGCAGGCATCCGCAGGATCAAGGCGGTGGTAATTGGGGGGGCGAAGGAAATAGAGGTGGCAGGGGAAGGTTGGTAAAAAGACGCAATATGATGAAGAGGACGGAAAGGAATTTCTGAGACGTTTTATTGTCTTCTGCGTCCTTATTGTCCTCTTCTTCCTTTTCGTCCTTTATCGATCTTTTCATTGACTCTACCTCTCAATAGAGTAAAATTATATCAATCGACCTTCAGACACGGAACACTCGGAAACAACGAGAAAACGCTGCGCGAAGGAAGAGACTTATTTCTTTCTTTCTTCCGCCAGTATGGCAGATCAAACGATAGCGTGCCGCGATTGCGGTGCGAACTTTACCTTCACCGAGGGTGAGCAGGAGTTTTACACCTCCCGCAACCTCTCGGCTCCCCAGCGCTGCAAGGCATGTCGCGACGCTCGCAAGAACCAGCGCGGTCCGCGCCAGATGTTCGATGCGGTGTGCGCACAGTGCAACCAGCCTTGCCAGGTGCCCTTCGAGCCCCGCGAGGGCGGCAAGCCGGTCCTGTGCTTGACGTGCTTCCGCGCGTCCAAGGGTGAGTAATGCCCATTGCACTTGAAGAACAAAAGACGGGCTTCGGCCCGTCTTTTTTTTCTCTTTGCACTTTGCACATTTCTCTCAATAATAACCACGTGAGTCCTCGGGTACTGTGCATCATCGCGCTCCTTGTCCTTCCCGCTACCGCCCGGGCGGAGCGCGCGACGACGTGGAGCTTCCTCGCAAATCAGGTGGGCCCCGAGTGGCGGATCAATGGCCAGGCACGCACGACTGCAGGCATCGGTGGATTGCACATCGCAACGCAATCGGAGGTGTCGATCTTCCGCGAGCTGAATGCAGAGCACCCGATCCATGGTGTGGAAATCACGTACTTGGCCCCCGAAGGGACAGAGGCCCTCCTCCTGTGGAAAGAACCGGGAACCCCGCAGAACGAAGTCATTCAGATGCCGCTCCCCTTACATCAAGCACTCGTTCCCACACAGCAGCGGATCAGCATCGAACGGTATCCAGATCTCAGCTCTAGACCAGAAATCCTCGGACTGCGACTCCCGGCCGGTGCAGATGTGCAGATCTTGCAGATACGCCTGGTCGGGTGGGGCATCGTCGATCGCCTGAAGACAGCCGTACAGTCCTTCTGGAAATTCGATCGGATGAGTCCGTACTCGGTGAACTTTCTCTGGGGACCAGTGTTCGCCGCAAACCCCTACGCACTCCTAAGGCTCTTCGAGGATCTCCCGCCCCAAGGAACGTACGCCAATGCGCTATGGTACAAGCTTCTCCTTGTCCTCGTTGTCCTGGCGTGGGCGAGCAGCAAGTGGCGTCGATCGTGGAAGATCCCTGCGTACGCCATTGCCTGCACAGTCGCTGTGCTCTGGATTCTCTCCGATGTGCGCATGGGAGCCGAAATCTTTTCGTACGCCATCAGTGACTCTGCGGGATTGCAGGCGGAAGATCCGCAGGACACACAGTTCCGTGAACGTGGCAACTTCCCAGCGTTCATCGCTGATGCAGCTCCACTCGTCGCCGACCGGGGCCGCTACGTTTTCCTCACGCAGTACCCCTACCCCTTTCTCGGTCTCATGCGTTACCACACGTATCCTGCACTCCCGGTTGCTCCAGAGGCTGCCGCAGAGGGCATCGATACGTGGGTGGTCTTTGCGCGCGGAGACCTCGGTATAGATCCAGAGGGTAGACTCACCTCCGAAGGAGCGCCGATCACCGCACCGGGCAAGATCCTCCTCGACTTCGGGCCCGACTCGTTCGTCTTCCGCACCGGAGCATGATCCTCTTCTCCTTCATGATCGGCTTTGCTCCGCTATGGATCATCGGCGTGCTCGCCGTACGCGCGATGCAGGGATCCTCGCCGGTTCTCACGCGCAGCGAGTGTGCCGTCTACGGCGCCATCGTCGGTCCCACACTCGTCATGACCATCCTCTTCTTGCTGGCATGGGCCGGCATGCCGATCAATGCCACCGGAGGGGCAACCGCTCTCTCCATCGCCGGTATTCCCCTCCTCTGGTTAGTCCGCAAGCACTTGGGATCCTTGCAAATCAAACAATCTCTGGAGCGTTTGAAGGGCATGATCGCTGCGTCGCGCCCGACTGTGCGCTGGAACTCCGAAACTCTGCTCCGTGCAATCCTGGGAATATGGATCCTCGCCAAGCTTTCCGCCGGCTCCTCTCTGCTCCTTCACGACCCCGCCTACAACGATGATGTGTTCAACAACTGGAACTACCGCGCGAAGATCCTGCAAAACGAGCAACGCCTCACACTCGAGTTTCCCTATAATCCCGGCGTTCCTGCGGGAGTCGCCGCGTACCCGCCAACCGTTCCCCTCATCCGAGCGTGGATCGCCATCGCCGCGGGAGGGTGGAACGACGACGTGATCGGCCTCATCGCCCCCTTGTCGTACCTGCTCGCACTCGCGATCATCTTCCTCGCCATCCGTCGGGAAGCCGAGGGAACCTGGGCACTCCTCGGCCTGTACATCGCCTCGAGTCTCCCCCTCTCCCTGCTCCATGGCATCACTCCGTACGCTGATCTCTTCGTAGCACTCCATATCGCCGCAGCTCTCCTCCCCATCTTCCACGCACTACGATCTACCGACGTAGCCTCAAGAACTGCGTGGTTGCGCGTAGGGGCATTGTCCGCCGCACTGCTGCCCATGACGAAGAACGAGGCCCTGCTCATGCACCTGCCGATTATATTCGTTCTCGCCGCCGGAGCTATAGCGCACTGCGCCCACAAGCGATCGCTTTCCGGGCATCAGGCGCTGCGCGCAGCGCTTTGGTATGCAACGCTGACACTGGCGGTGCTCCTCCCGTGGCTCCTCTACAAGTACAGCAACGGACTCGCCTTCGGTAATGCGAAGCCCATCGATACCGCACTCGCCTGGCAGGAGGGCGCTTTGCGCGCGCTCTTCATCACCTGGGTCCTCGAGACAAACTTCCTCCTCCTGCCCGGCTTGCTCGGCGCGCTGCTGCTTGTGCGCCAGCGTGCAGCCTTCGGCACACCGCTTCTGGTCCTGAGCCTGTTTGTCCTGGGCATCATCGCGGAGCTCATTGGCATTTTCTCCTTCACAGGCCTCTCTGCAGAAGCCCTGCGCCAGACCGGCTCCGCCCGTGGCATCATCCAGATCGTCCCCATCATGGTGATCTTGGCAACGCTTCTGCTGCGAGACTGGTGGAATGCTGTGCGTTCTTCGTGAGGAACGGTACGCCTGCTACATTTTCCATTCTCAATTCTCCATTTTCCATTATCCTGTCTCCCGTGCCTACCTACTGCGCATTTCTCGGACACCAGCCCAGCACAGGACTCGCGGAGCTCATCGCGGTCGTTCCCGGCTTTCGCATCGTTTCGCAGCCAGAGCCAACGATTGTCATTTTCTCTTCGGAGGAAAAGATCTCCGGAGACGTCCTCCGGTATCTCGGGGGTGTCTACGCACTGGCGGAGGGCTTTGAAGGCGATCTCTCCGTGAGCGACGGACCACAGTGCCTGCTGCAGTGCTCAGCGAAGATCCGTGGCAAAATCACCTTTGGCCTACGCACGTCGGGGATCCCTCCCACGGGCGTAAAGGAGATGTACCGCAGGTACAAGGACACACTGAAGCGTGCTGGGCGCCCGGCGCGCTACGTCGGCAACGAACGCAAGCCAGCGGCCACAGTACTCCTGCACGACGCCGGAATGCTCAGCGGCAAACACGGATTGGAGCTCACGATCGTTGCTCTTCCCGGTGAAGAGACCTGGATAGGACGCACCATTGCTGCTCAAGACGTCGACAGCTACACGAAGCGCGATATCGGCAAGCCCGTGCGCGACACGACCGTCGGACTCCTGCCTCCGAAGCTCGCGCAGGTGATGCTGAATCTCGGACTGTGGCTCTTGCAGAGCACAAAGCCTTCGCCACAGATATCGTCCAGCTCAAAGCTGAACGCTAAGAGCTCAAAGCTTACGGTCCTCGATCCCTTCTGTGGCACCGGCGTGATCCCACTGGAGTGCCTCGCGCGCACATGGAACGTGCTCGCCTCCGACGTCAGTCTGAAAGCCGTCAACGGCTGCACGAAGAACATCGAGTGGTTCCGCAAAGAGTGGAAGATCCCGAAGAAAGACGCCGATAGCACGGTATGGAAGCAGGATGCCACGCAGCCCTTTGCCCTGAAAAAGCTCCCCGATCTCATCGTCACGGAGACGACGCTCGGACCGAGCCTCACGCGAGCTCCTTCTCTGGGGCCCGCAGAGAGGCTGCGCAAGCAGATGGAAAAACTAGAGGAATCCTTCCTCACAAATGCCGCAGCAACGCTCCCAGGAGTTCCCATCGTCTGCTGCTGGCCCTTCTGGCGTCTTGCGGGAGGGAATCTCGTCCGTCTGACGGGGCTCTGGGAAAAGCTTCCGAAGCTTGGCTACCGCGCGGTGATGCCTGCCATCCCCAAGAGTAAAGAGGCAACGGACTTCTCGCTCCTCTACCGTAGAAACGATCAGTTTGTCGGCCGGGAGATCGTGATGTTGCGGCCAGTGAAGAGATAGAAGCGCAAAGGAGGTAAAGGAATGTCCTTTTAGTCTTTTTCGTCCTCTTCGTCCTTTCCTGTACGATAATCTCCGTGCCACGTTTTCTCGCGCGCACGGCGATCGTCCTCTTCTGCCTCTGGCACATGAGTGCCATCGCTGCGTTTGCCATCGACCGATCCTGGAACTTTGCCCCTTTTTCGGCATTCAAAGACCTCGTGGATCCCGTGACGCGCGGCTACGTCCTCATTACAAGCCAGTGGCAGCAGTGGAATCTCTTCTCCCCAGATCCCCTCCGTCGCATCTCGCAGTACCGCGTCGAGATCTCAGGAGGAAGCGGATGGCAGACGATCGCAAAGATCGGAGGTCCTGACGGAGACAAGCGACGTGCCGGCATGATGAAGGCGCTGCGCAGGATCGAGGATCGTAGAGCAGATGATCCACTGAATCAGCGCTTCCTCCATGTGCTGTGCCGCCGTGAGAGGATCGTTGGGGGAATCTCCATCCGCCTCGTGCGGCGCTTTGCCGTCCTGCCAAAACCCCAGCATCCGCTCAGCGTCGAGGAATGGCGCTCGTACGCTCCGTCCTGGTCGGAGGATACGCTGTTCACAGCATCCTGCCCCCCGCTTGCACTATGAATCTCCTGCCCGCCATCGACGGCTTCTTCTTCCGTCGCATCTCCGCATCGGGCTTCGGGCTCATGCGCATGGCATGGGCCGCCACCGCTCTTGCCTACCTCCTGCCGCAGTGGAGGGACATCACACTGCTCTATAGCGACGCAGGGATGATCCCACACACACTCTCGGCAGTTGCCTACCGCAACGAGTACCGCTTCTCACTGCTCGATACCTACACGCATCCCGCCGCAGTGTACGGGCTCTTCCTGCTGCTCCTCACCATGCTCTTCTGCGCGATGATCGGTTGGCGCACCCGCTTCTCCACCGTCGTCGCCGCGCTCCTGCTCTTCTCCTTCCATGAAGCAAACTTGTTGCCACTGGGGGGCGGGGACACGGTGCTTCGCAACCTCGGATTCCTGCTCATGATCGCTCCGCAGATCCGCGCGTTCTCCCTCGATCGCGCACGGGAGCAGTGGCGACAGTGGGAGACCGACCGTACATTCCTCCGTCCGCTCACCATGTCGATCTGGCCATGGAGGCTCCTGGTCTGGCAGTTCATCGTCATCTACATCGCTTCGGGCATCGACAAAGCAACGGGGACGATGTGGTGGAATGGAACAGCGGTTGCTTCCGCACTGCACCATGGGCATTTCGCGCGCTGGCCGATGCCGGTGATGGACATCGTCAGCAGGGCATCAGGCCTCGTCTGTGCTGCCGTACTCGTCTTTGAGTTTGGATGGCTCCTGATGCTCATGCCCAATCGCTTTGCCATGCGAGTGCAAGAGTACATACACCCCCATGCGATCCGGCGTGCGCTCCTCCTGAGCGGTGTCCTCTTCCATAGCAGCATCTTCGCGCTCATGGACGTAGGATCCTTTTCCGTCGCTATGCTCGCGGGCTACCTCGGTCTACTCCTCCAGGAAGATTTTCGAGATATGCAGAAGTGGGTGAAGGGAATAAGGGGAAAGCGAAGAGCAGGATGGCGCATCGTCGTGCTCTACGATGCAGCGTGCCACCTCTGTCGTCGCTCGATGTTCACGCTGCTGCTCTGTGATCATCTACAGCGGCTGCAGGCCGTGAACTTCCGTGATAGGGCACTGCGAAAGCAATACGCTCCGGATATTGCCCTCCAAGACCTCGACCGCTCCATGCATATCAAGATACAAGCTGAAAGCTGTCAGCTGTCAGCTGTCAGCTTCCATGGCTTCGATGCCTTCAGAAAGCTGGCTTGGCACATCCCCATCCTCTGGCCCCTCGCTCCCCTTCTCTATATTCCAGGCATACCCCCGCTCGGTCGCACGATGTACGCCCATATCGCAAAGAACCGTAACCGCTGCGCGGACGGATACTGCGTGCATGATAGTACGGCAAATCGCTGAGGAATGGGCTTTGCTCCGGTTCACGAAGCTCATATACTCGCCATGCGGCATGTATTCCCCTGTAGCTCAATGGTAGAGCACCTCGCTGTTAACGAGGGGGTTACTGGTTCGAGTCCAGTCGGGGGAGCCAATCACTCCTTCATCAC
>Ga0194128_10004448_pt1 | contig 20511 bp, 14 predicted proteins | sample TA2KigCa65mmetaG_FD_148650 | JGI IMG/M metagenome (GOLD analysis project Ga0194128, IMG submission 148650) | Freshwater microbial communities from Lake Tanganyika, Tanzania - TA2015037 Kigoma Deep Cast 65m | ecosystem: Environmental > Aquatic > Freshwater > Lake | place: Tanzania: Lake... | reverse complement strand
GTCACCGATCGGCGCTCGATCGAGGCGGCGGTCGACGAGGTGGCCGGCCGGCTCGGTGAGCCGACCGTGCTCGTCAACAACGCCGGCATCGATCAGCCGCCCGATGCCGGCGGGAACCGCGCGCGCGTCGAGGATCTCCCCATCGAGCAGTTCCGCCGGATGCTCGAGGTCAATCTGCTCGGCACGTTTCAGGTCACACAGGTGGTCGGGGGGAGAATGGCCGCGCGGGGCGGCGGCGCGATCATCAACATCGGCTCCCTGTACGCCTCGGTGTCGCCCGACCAGCGCTTCTACGACCACCTGACCGGCAATCTGCCGTTCCTGAAGTCGCCCGCGTACGGCGCGTCGAAGGCGGGTGTGGTCAACATGACGAAGTATTTCGCCACGCTGTGGGGCGCGCGCGGCGTCCGCGTCAACGCGCTCTCGCCGGGCGGCGTCCTGGGCGGCCAGGACGAGCAGTTTCGCGGCAAGTACGCCGCGCGAGTGCCCCTCGGCCGCATGGCGCAGCCGGACGATTTGAAGGGCCCCCTCGTCTTTCTCGCCTCGCCGGCCTCCGCCTACGTCACCGGGCACGAGCTCCGCGTCGACGGCGGGTTCACCGCCTGGTAGCCATGGTCGTCGCCAAGGCGCGCTGGCTCGTGCAGAGCCTGATCGAGGTCGTCAGGAGCACGCGCGCCATGCAGCGCGACCTCGCCCGCCTGGTCGAGCGGGTCGCGCGTCTGGAGGAGGCGCATCGGGCGTCGGCGGCCGTCGCACGCCGGGCCGACCGCACGTCGATGCAGATCAAGTTCGTCGACGTGCTCAACCGGACGCAGCAACCCGATCTCGCCAGCCTGCCCGCGGTTCTCGATGAGCGACGCATCGGCGATCACGTCAGGAACGCGGTAGGGTCGGCACCGCTTCTGACCGACCCGTACGAGCACGTCGTCGTCGAGCGGCTGCTGCCCGACGACGTCTACGCCCTGCTGCTGCGCGCGATTCCGCCCGCCGAGTTCTTCGACGACCACGATCGCATCAAGCAGAACCTCACCTTCCCGATGGAGTACGGCCCGACGCTCACGGCGACGGTGTGGAGCTACTTCGACGACGTGATCGCGCGGACGATGATCCGGCCGGCCGTGCTCGAGAGGTTCCACGATCCGCTGCAAGCGCATTTCGCCATGGTGTTCGGCGAGGAGTTCGTCGGCCGCGCGAACGAGCTGCCGCAGGCGGCCTCCGGCGGACGGCTCATGCTGCGCCGCCCCGGGTACCATCTGGGCCCGCATCGCGATCCGAAGCGCTCGATGCTGACCTGTCTGCTGTACCTCGCGCGCGAGGGCGACAGCGAGCAGTACGGCACGCAGATCTTCCGCGTCCTCGGCGACGCGGAGGCCGACTACAAGCAGACGTACTATCCGGAGCAGGCCGGAGGCCGGTGCGAGCTCGTCAAGGTCGTGCCGTACCGGCCGAACACGATGCTCGTGTTCCTCAATTCGCGCGGCGCGCACGGAGCCGACATCCCGTCCGACGCGCCCGCAGCGCTCGAGCGCTTCTCCTACCAGTTCTACGTCGCCCCGCGCAACGAGGCGCTGGCGGCCCTGATCAAATCGCTGCCGCCGGCGCAGCGGCAGAAGTGGCGCAGCAAGGGGGCGGCCCACCCGGAGTACGCCTGACCGAGAAGCCTCGCTCCTGGTCCGGCTGAAGCCGGACGCTACGGGCGTGGCGTCCGCCTTTAGGCGGACCGGATGAGGCCAGTATCATGTACAGGCTCAGACCATGACGGTATCGCTTGCCTCTCAGTCGACGATCCGGGACCTCGGCGCGCCGCCGGCGGTCGTGCCGAACCACGTCGGCGGGCGGGATGTCATGCCGGCCGAGGGCCGGACGTTCGCGAAGGTCGATCCGGCCACCGGCCGTCCGCTCTGCCAGGTCGCCCGGTCTGGCGCCGCCGACGTCCGCGCGGCGGTGGCCGTGGCGAAGGCGGCGCAGCCCGCGTGGGCGGCGACCACCGCCGTCAAACGCGGCGAGATTCTGCGTCAGATCGCGCTCCTCATGCGGGAGCACCGCACGGCGGTGGCCGAGCTGGTCGCACGGGAGACGGGGAAGTCGCGCAAGGACGCGCTCGGCGAGACCGATGCCGCGGTCGAGATGGGCTTCTTCGTGGCCGGCGAGGGCCGCCGCTTCTACGGCCAGACCACGACGAGCGCGGTGCCGCACAAGGCGGCGCTGGTCGTGCGGCAGCCGCTCGGGGTCGCAGGGCTCATCATCGCGGCCAACACGCCGATCGCCAACGTGGCCTGGAAGGCGTTTCCGGCGCTCCTCTGCGGCAACGCCGCCATCCTGAAGGCGGCGGAGGACACGCCGCTGTCGGCGTGGGCGTTCGGGGTGCTCGCGCGCGAGGCGGGCGTCCCCGACGGCGTCTACGCGACGCTGCACGGCCTCGGCGAGGAGGCCGGTGCGCCGCTCGTCGAGCATCCCGACGTGGCGGTGATCAGCTTCACGGGTTCATGCGAGGTCGGGCGGTGGATCGCCGAGACGGCGGGGCGGCGCCTGGCGAAGACGTGCCTGGAGCTGGGCGGCAAGAATCCGCTCATCGTGTGCGACGACGCCGATCTGCAGAACGCGGTCACGTGGGCGGTGGGCTCCGCGTTCAGCAACGCCGGCCAGCGCTGCGCCGCCGGGAGCCGCATCATCGTGTTCGACGCGGTGTACGACCGGTTCGCGCAGATGTTCATCGACGCGGCGACGCGGCTGCGGGTCGGCACGGGCGATGGCGACGACTACGGGCCGGTGATCAACGAAGAACAGATGACGGCGATGCTCGCGTCCCTCGCGCGGGCCCGGGAGGCGGGCGCGGTCGTGCTGACGGGCGGGCACCGCCTGACCGGACCCGGGTACGACGGCGGCTTCTTCGTGGCGCCGACCATCGTCGCGCACGTCGGACCGCACGACGGCATCTCGCGGACCGAGCTCTTCGGGCCGATCACGTGTCTGTACCGCGTCAAGGACTTCGAGGAGGCGATCGCACTCGCCAACGATTCGCCGTTCGGCCTGACGGCGTCGATTCACACCCAGAACATCCACCGCGCGATGGCGTTCGTCGGCCGGATCCAGTCGGGCGTCGCCGTCGTCAACGGCGGCACCTACGGCAGCGAGCCGCACCTGCCGTTCGGCGGGCTGCGGCAGTCGGGCAACGGCTGGCGGGAGGCGGGTACCCAGGCGCTCGACGTCTACTCGGATCTGAAGACGGTGTACATCAATCACAATCCGAATCAAGTCTGAGACATGCCGTTCACGCTTCGAGGTTCTCACTTCTCGGTTCGTGTTCACGTTCGTCTGGGTCCGGCTGAGGCCGGACACGACGCACGAAGCGCGCTATTCGCTTGGCGTGCGTGGTGTCCGCCTTCTCTGAGCGGCACGGCAACCGGACGATGAAGCGCGAACCGGACCTGAACACGCACTGAGCACCGAGAACCCAGAAGTGCGAACGACGCAAATGCCATCCGCGGTTGCCTTCATTCCTGCGCGTCACGGCTCCAAGCGGGTTCCCGGGAAGAACATACGGCGGCTCGGGGCTCACCCGGTCCTCGCCTATACGATCGCGCCGGCGCTCGCGAGCGGCGTGTTCGAGTCGGTCATCGTGTCGACCGACACCGACGAGACCGCGGCCATCGCGCGGCACTACGGGGCCGAGGTGCCGTTCCTCCGGCCGGCGGAGTTCGCCGGCGACACCTCGCCCGACATCGAGTGGGTGGAGTACACGCTCCACGAGCTGCGCGGGCGCGGCCGCACATGGGAGTGCTTCAGCCTCCTGCGGCCGACCAGCCCCTTTCGCACCGCGGCGACCATCCGGCGGGCGTGGGGCCGCTTCCTGTCGCAGGGCGGCATCGACTCGCTGCGGGCGGTGGAGAAGTGCGGCCAGCATCCCGGGAAGATGTGGGCGGTCGAGGGCGATCGCATGACGCCGCTGCTGCCGGGCGCACCGCCGGGGAGGCCGTGGCACAGCACGCCGTATCAGGCGCTCCCGCCCGTCTACGTGCAGAACGCCTCGCTCGAAATCGCGTGGACGCGCGTCGTCTTCGAGGGGCGCACCATTGCCGGCGACGTGCTCGCGCCGTTCTTCACCGAGGGGTACGAGGGCTTTGACATCAACGATCGGCACGACTGGCTCGTGGCCGAGCGCCTGATCGCCGACGGCGAGGCCGCGCTCCCGCCGGTGCCGCAGGCTCCCTACGAGGTTGCATGGGCGAACAGCAACTCGATCAGGTAACGAGCGACGAGCTCGTCTCCGTGCCGGTCTCGGAGTTCAGGCGGCTGCTTGGCGCGACGCTGCCGGCCGGGCCCCGGGCCGCTGCGTTTGCGGCGCTGGCGCGCGTCAACGTGCTCTACATGATCGCGCGGGCGTGGTCGGGGCACATCGGCACCAGCTTCAGCGCGCTCGAGATCATGAGCTGGCTGTTCCTCAACGAGATTCGCGACCTCGACCAGGGGCCGGACTCGTGCGACATCTTCTTCTCGTCCAAGGGGCATGACGCGCCGGCGCTCTACGCCGTCCTCATCGGTCTCGGCCTGCTGCCGGAGGACCGGATGGACGCGCTGCGGCGCCTCCACGGGCTGCCGGGCCACCCGCACGTCGACACGCCCTTCGTGCAGGCCAATACCGGCTCGCTCGGGATGGGCGTCTCGAAGGCGAAGGGCATGGCGCTCGCCAACCGGCTGGCCGGACGTCCGCGGCGGATCTTCGTGCTGACCGGCGACGGCGAGCTGCAGGAAGGGCAGTTCTGGGAGTCGCTGGCCTCCGCCGTCCGGGAGCGCCTCGGCGAGATCGTGGTCATCGTCGATCACAACAAGATCCAGTCCGATACCTGGGTGGCGCAGGTCAGCGACCTGGGCGACGTGGAAGCGAAGCTCCGCGCGTTCGGCTGGCACGCGGTCCGCTGCGACGGTCACGATCCCGCGGCGCTGGAGGCGACGTTCCGCACGCTCGACCGCATCACGGATCGGCCGAAGGCCATCGTCGCCGACACGATCAAGGGCAAGGGCGTCTCGTTCATGGAGGGGCCGGCGCTCGGCGCCGGCGCGCTGTACGCCTATCATTCCGGCGCGCCGACCGAGGACGAATACGCCCGCGCCTCGCGGGAGCTCGTCGCGCGCGCGGCCGGGCTGTTCGAGGAGGCCGGACTCGGCCCGCTGGCCACGCGCACGGGGCAGCGCCCCGCGCGCCGCGAGCCGCGGGCGACGGAGAATCTGGTCGCCGCGTACCGCGACGCGCTCGTGCACCAGGCGGATCGCCGGCCGCGGCTCATGGCGCTCGACGCCGACCTGGTGAAGGACTGCGGGCTCGTGCCGTTCGCCGAGCGGCACCCGGATCGCTTCGTCGAGTGCGGCATCGCGGAGCAGGACATGGTGTCGATGGCGTGCGGAATGGCGCGCCGCGGCGCGCTGCCCGTCGCGCATTCGTTCGCGTGCTTCCTGGCCGCGCGGCCCAACGAGCAGATCTACAACCAGTGCAGCGAAGGGTCGAAGGTGATCTACGTCGGGTCGCTCGCGGGGCTGCTGCCCGGCGGCCCCGGCCACTCGCACCAGTCGGTCCGCGACATCGCGGCGCTCGCGTCGGTGCCGCGCCTGCTGCTGGCCGAGCCGGCGCTCGAGGCCGAGGTGCACGCGCTCGTCGACTATCTCGTCAACGTCCACGGCGAGAGCGCCTACCTGCGGCTCGTCTCCGTCAAGTGGCCCGTCCCGTTCCGCTATCCCGATGCGCTGCCGCTCCGCCCCGGCGCGGGCTGGATCGTCCGCGAGGGCGCGGATCTCCTCGTCATCGGGTACGGGCCGTGGCTGCTGTCCAACGCGTGGCATGCGGCGGAGGAGCTGGAGCAGACGGCCGGCATGACGACGCGCCTCGTGAATCTGCCATGGCTGAACCGCGTCGATGCCGCGTGGCTGGCCGAGATCGTGGGTCGGCGCCGCACGCTGGTGACGCTGGACAACCACTACCTGCGAGGCGGGCAGGGCGACATGATTGCCGCCGCCCTGGCCGGCCTCGCGCTCGACCCCTCGCCAGTGGTGGCCCAGATTGGCGTGGCCAGCCTGCCGGAGTGTGGCACCAACGAGGAGGTGCTCGCGCAGCACGGTCTCGACGTCGCCTCGCTCGTCCGCGCGTTCCGGGCCGCCGCGGAGGCGGGTACGCGCCGCGAGCCTGTCCGCGCCGCCGGACCCGGGCTCCGTCTGTCATGACGGTGCTGTTCTGGGACATCGACGGCACCCTCATCACGACGCGCCGCGCAGGCATGTTTGCCTGGAACGACTCGGTCAGGGAGCTGACCGGCCGCGACTTCGACCTCAAGGTGGAAATCCGAACCGCCGGACTGACCGACTATCAGATCGCCGTGAAGACCTTCGAGCTCATGGGGCTCGAGCCGGCCGAGGAGCTGATCCGCCGGCTGGTGCAGCGCTACGAGGAGCTGCTGCCGTCGAGCCTGCCGCTCCGGGACGGCTGCGTCCTGCCCAACGTGCGCGAGATCCTGGAGCGTCTGCGCGGCCGGACCGACGTGCGGTCGTACCTGCTGACCGGCAACACGCGCGGCGGTGCCCGCGCCAAGCTCACGTACTTCAGGCTGATGGAGTTCTTTCCCGACGGCGCCTTCGCCGAGGACGCCAGCGCGCGCGCGGCGATTGCCGCGCGCGCGCTGGAGCTGGCGCGCCGGGAGGCGCCCGTCGCCGACGACCGCGTCTTCGTGATCGGCGACACGCCGCACGACATCGAGTGCGGCCGGGCCATCGGCGCCCGTACCGTGGCGGTGGCCACCGGCGGCTACGCCCTCGACGAGCTGCGGACGTATGATCCCTGGCGCGCGTTCGAGACGCTGCCGCCGGTCGACGACTTCGTCGACATGATCGACGCGTCTCCTGCTGACGTATGAAGCGCGCCATTCGAAACTTCCCCGGCGTGTGGCGGGCGACCCGGCTGGCGCGGCGGTGGTACCACGCGCGGTTCGACACCTACCCCGACTGGCGCCCGCTCGTGGAGGCCGACCCGGCGCTCTGGCCGTCGGCGCGGGAGGCGGCGCAGGGCGGCCCGCGCGTGCTGCTGGCCACGGCGATCGGATCCTACGCGCACGCGATCACGCTCGAGAGCGCGATTGCGGCGGCGCTCACGTTCCGCGGCGCCGAGGTCCACGCGCTCCTCTGCGACGGGGCGATGACCGCGTGCGCGGAATGCGACGTCTCCCTCTATCCGAAGGTGTCCCGGTTCGTCGATCACGGCCCGAGCGGCGATCTCTGCCGCGACTGCACCTGGCCGGCCGCACGCGTGTACGCCCAGCTGGGTCTGGCGGTGCATCGATACTCGCGGTGGCTGACCCCGGAGGACCGCGCCGAGGCCCGGCGCCTGGCGCAGTCGCAGCCGTTCGGCGAGATTCGTACCCTGACCGTCGACGGGTTGGCGATCGGCGAGCATGCGTGGGCGGGCGCGCTCCGGTTCTTCGCGTCGGCCACGCTCGAGGAGCCCGCCGCCGAGGCGGTGCTCCGCCGGTACCTCGAGGCCGCCCTGCTCACGGCGTTCGCGTCGCGGCGGCTGCTGCGCACCCAGCAGTTCTCCGCGGTCGTCCTGACGCACGGCATCTACGTGCCGTGGGGGATCCTGGGGGAGGTGGCGCGCCGCGAGGGCATCCGCCTCGTCACGTGGAACGTGGCGTACCGCAAGCGGCGGTTCATTTTCAGCCACGACGACACGTACCATCACACGCTGATGACGGAGCCGCGCGACCACTGGGAGCCGCGGGAGCTCACGCCGGCGCAGGATCGGGAGCTGACGAAGTACCTGTCGAGCCGGCGCGACGGGCTCTTCGACTGGATCGTCTTCCACCGGTCGCGCCGGCAGGACCCGGAGGAGATCGCGCAGCAGATCGGGCTCGATCGGTCGAAGCCGGCCGTCGGGCTGCTGACCAACGTGGCGTGGGACGCGCAGCTGCACTATCCGGCCAATGCGTTCCCGAACATGCTCGAGTGGCTGGTCCAGACGTGCGAGTACTTCGCCGCGCGTCCCGATCTGCAGCTGCTCATCCGCGTCCACCCGGCGGAAATCAGCGGCTTCCCGCCGTCGCGGCAGCCGGTGCTGCCGGAGCTGCGGAAGCGCCTGCCGCGGCTCGCGCCGAACATCCTCGTCGTGCCGCCGGACAGCGATATGAGCACCTATGCGCTCATGTCGCTGTGCAACGCGGCCATCATCTACGGCACGAAGATGGGCGTCGAGCTCACGAGCATCGGCTTGCCGGTCATCGTGGCGGGGGAGGCCTGGATTCGGAACAAGGGCCTCACCCGGGATGCGAGCGCGCCGGCGGAGTACTTCCGGCTGCTGGCCGAGCTGCCGTTCGGCAGCCGCGTGGAAGGCGAGCAGCTGGCGCGGGCCCGCCGCTACGCCTATCACTTCTTCTTCAACCGGATGATCCCGCTTCCGTTCCTCGACCCGCGGGCGGGGTTCCCCATCTATCGGCTCCGGCTCAATCGGCTCGAGGAGCTGCTGCCCGGCGCCTCGGCCGGACTGGATACAATCTGCGATGGCATCCTGCAGGGGCGGCCGTTCGTGATGGCCGGGGCCCGCAGCTGAGAGACTGATGGTGTTATTGGCACTCGTGTTCGCCCTGGCCACGGCATGCAGCGTGGCGGGCGGCGCGCTCGTGCGCCGGTGGGCGTTCGCGAAGGGCGCGGTCGTGCCGCCGCGGCCCGACCGCTGGCATTCGGCGCCGACCCCGACGATGGGCGGGATCGGCATTGCGGCCGGGACGCTGGCCGGCTTCGTGCCGGTCGTGCTGCGCCCCGAGCTCCTCGCGCCGGTCAGGCAGTGGGTCGCCGTGCCGCTGGCGGCGCTCGCGATGTTCGTCGTCGGCGTCCTGGACGATCGGCTGCAGCTCTCGCCGGTCGCCAAGCTGGTCGCGTCGCTCGCGATCGGGGCCTTTCTCGTCTTCGCGCTGGCGGGCCCGCAGGGCACGCTCCCCTCCGCGTACACGCTCGTGGCGATCATCTGGTTCGCCGGCATCTGCCATGCGCTCAACCTGCTCGACAACATGGACGGGCTGGCCGCGGGCATCGGCCTGATCGCCGCGCTGTTTCTCGCGGCGCTGCTCGCGCCCTCCCTCGGTCCGACGCTCGTCGTCCTGCTGACGGCGCTCGGCGGGTCGCTCCTCGGGTTCCTGTACTGGAACCGCAGCCGCGCCCGGCTCTTCATGGGCGACTGCGGCAGTCTGTTCATCGGCGCGCTGCTCGGGGCGGCGTCGCTCGTGCCGATCTACAACGCGCCGCTCGCGTTCACCAATCCGGCCGTCATCGTCGTGCTCATCCTGATCGTCCCGCTGTTCGATACGGGATTCGTCCTGGTGCTGCGCCGTCTTGCCGGCCGCCGGGCGACGAAAGGCGGCACCGATCACGTGTCGCACCGGCTGGTGTCGCTCGGCTTCTCGGAGCGGAGCGCCGTCCGCATCCTCTACCTGCTCGGGATTGCCGGAGGCGTGACCGCCTGGGTGCTCGTGCAGGGGCGGGGCCTCGAGCCGACGCTGCCGCTGGTCGCCGCCTTCGGCGTGGTCATCACGCTGATCGGCATCTACCTCGCGCGCGTGCCCGCGTACAACGCCGAGGACTTCATCGCGCTCCAGAAGTCGTCGTTCGCGCCCTTCCTGAAGGACCTGGCGTTCCGCTGGCACGCGGCCGAGGTGCTGCTCGACCTGGTGCTCATCACGGTCTGCTACTACATCGCCTATCGGCTCCGGTTCGAGGGCGAGGCGCTCGACGAGTTCCTGCCGTACTTCACCGCCTCGATGCCGGTCGTCCTCGGCTGCAAGCTGGCGGCGCTCTACGGGTCGGGGCTCTACCAGCGCTCGTGGTCGACGTTCGGCTTGCGCGACGTGGCGGCAGTGGCGCGCGGCGTCGGCCTCGGGTCGCTGCTGTCGGTCTTGACCGTGGCCTACGTCTACCGCCTCGTCGGCTTCTCGCGCGCGGTGTTCGTGCTCGACGCGCTCCTGCTGGCCGTCGCGATTGTCGCCACGCGCGCCTCCTTCAAGACGATGAACCTCGTGGCGGCGACGCGCAACAAGCGCAGCCGCCGGGTGCTCGTGTACGGCGCCGGCGCCTTCGGCCAGACGCTCGTCCGCGAGATGCGGGCCAACCCGCGCTGGCGGATGAACCCGATCGTCTTCCTCGACGACGACCCCACCAAGACGCACCGGTGGATCATGGGCGTCCCGGTGCGGGGCAGCCTCGACACGCTCGGGCAGACCCTCGAGCGCTACGCGATCGACGAGGTCGTGCTGAGCAGTCCCTCCATCAACGGCGGCGTCGAGCACCGGATCCGCGAGGTCTGCACCGGCCTGAACCGCCCGGTTCGGCGGCTGTACATGGACATCCGGTAACCTAGGCTTGGGGCTTTCGGCACGAGGCTTCGAGCCGCAGCCGGAGCCCCTTGCCCACAGCCCAAATGCCCCACGCCCCCAGGCTCCGGATCGGCATCGACGGCCGCGCCTTCGCGTCGCCCGCGCCCGGCATCCGCCGCTACACCGCCGGACTGGTGCGAGGCCTCCTGGCGCTGGGCGAGCCGATCGACGTGGTCGCGCTCGGTGGCGCCAACTCGAGCGCACTGCCCCCGGGCACCGGCCACGTCGACGAGCCGCCGCATCCGCCCACGAACCTGGGGTGGACGCTCGTCGGCATTCCACGCGCCGCCTGGCGGGCCGGCGTCGACGTGGTCCATGCTCCGGCGTACACGGCCCCGTTCTGGTCGCCGGTACCGACGGTGCTGACGATTCACGATGTCAGCTACGAGCTGCACCCCCAGTGGTACCCGTATCGTCGCGACTGGGCGCGACGCACGTTCTACCGCTGCAGCGCTCATGCGGCGGCGCACATCCTGACGGTGTCGGCGTTCTCGGCCTCTGAAATCACGGCGGCCTACCGCATTCCGCCCGAACGCATCACGGTTGCCCCGCTCGGCGTCGATCGGGCGTTCGCGTCGGACGGCTCCGATGCCGGGGACGCGCTGCCGCCCCAGGTCGCCCCGCCGTACCTGCTCCACGTCGGCGATCTCCACGAGCGCCGCAATCTCGCGATGCTGGCCGATGCCGTGTTGGCCGCGCGTCGGGAGGTGCCGGCGTTGTCGCTCGTGCTGGTTGGCACCGACCGCGGCGTCGCCGCCGGACTCCGGGCGGCAGCGGAACGGGCCGGGGCGCCGGAGGCGCTCCTGCACGTCACGTCGATCGGCGATCGGCAGCTCTGCGCCCTCTACCGGCAGGCGACGGCGTTCGCATATCCGTCGATGTACGAGGGATTCGGGCTGCCGCTCCTCGAGGCCATGGCGAGCGGCGCGCCGGTGGTCGCGGCCGCGGCGGCCTCGATTCCCGAGGTGGTCGGCGACGCCGCGCTGCTGCTCGATCCCCACGCACGGGAGGCCTGGACGCAGGCGATCGTCGCCATCGCCCGCGATCGCGAGCGCCGCGCGCGCATGGGTGACGCCGGCCGGCGCCGCGCCGCCGCATTCAGCTGGGCCCGCACCGCCCGCCTCACGCTCGAGGTCTACCGCCGTGTCGCCTGAGGTCTCGGTCGTCGTCGTGACGTGGAACGGCCGGGCGTATCTCGAGCCCTGCCTGGCGGCGGTCGCGGCCCAGCAGGGGATCGACGCCGAGGCGATCCTCGTCGACAACGGCTCGACCGACGGCACGGTCGACTTCGTGCGGGCGCGGTTTCCGCAGGTGCGCATCGTCGCGCTCGCCGACAACCGGGGCTTCGCGGGCGGCAACAACGCCGGCGCGCGCGAGGCGCGCGGGCGCTTCGTGGCGTTTCTCAACAACGACACGGTGGCGGATCCGGGATGGCTCCGCGCGCTGCGCGACGGAATCGACCCCGCCGCGGGCTTTCTGCTGACCACGTCGCGCATCGTCTACATGCACGACGCCTCGATCGTCGACAGCGCCGGCGACGGGCTCTTCCGGTGGGGCGGCGCCTTCAAGCGCTTTCACGGCGCGCCCGCCCACCTGGCGGACGTGTCGCAGGAAGTCTTCGGCGTGTGCGGCGGCGCGTGCCTCGTCTCGAAGACGGTCTTCGACGAGCTGGGCGGCTTCGACGAGGAGTTCTTCTTCTCGCACGAGGACGTCGACCTGTCCTACCGGGCGCGGCTGCGCGGCTATCGCTGCCGCTACGTCGCCGGCGCGGTCGTACGGCACCACGGCAGCGCGACCGGCGGGCGGACGCCGGCGTTCGCCGTCTTCCAGGGGCAGCGGAACCTCGAGTGGATGTACCTGAAGAACACGCCGGCGTCGCTGCTGCTGCGGACGCTGCCCGGCCATCTGCTCTACAACGCGGCGGGCGCAGTGCACTTTGCGCGGCTCGGGCTGCTCGGGACGTTCCTCCGGGCGAAGGCCGCCGCGGTGGCCGGCGCGTGGCGGATGTGGCGCAAACGAGTCGCCGTGCAGCGGACCCGGCGCGTCGGGGCGCGCGCGATCGCACCGCTCCTCGAGCGGCGGTGGCTCACGGCCAAGATGCGCGAGAAGCGGTTCGACGCCGGGCTGGCGAGGGAGAGCCGGTGAGCGCGCCGGAGATCAGCGCCATCATCGTGAACTACAACGCCGGGGCGGAGCTGCGCCACGCGCTCGAGTCGCTGGCGAACGAGCTCGGGGGAGTCGAGTGGGACGCGGTCGTCGTCGACAACGCGTCGCGCGACGGCAGCGGGGAGATTGCGGCGGAGTTCGGTTCGCCCGTGCGGCTGCTGCGCAACGAACGGAACGTCGGCTTCGCGCGCGGAATCAACCAGGGTCTCGCGGCGTCGACGGGCTCGATCGTGCTGATCATGAATCCCGACTGCCGGCTCGAGGCCGGGGCGGTCGCATCGCTCCGGCGCGAGCTGGAGCGATCCGATGCGTGCGCGATGACCGGGCCCCGCATTCTCGACCCGGATGGGAGCGAACAGGGCAACGCGCGCGGCGATCCGGACATGTTCACCGGTCTCTTCGGGCGGACGACGCTCCTGCGCCGGGCGCTGCCCGGGCTCCCCGTGTCGCGGCGCAACGTCATCAGCGACGCCGCGGTCCGGAAGGGCAAGACGAGCGTGAAAGTCGACTGGCTGTCGGGCGCCTGCATGCTGGCGCGCCGCGCCGCCCTGCACGCCGTGCAGGGCTTCGACGAGCGCTTCTTTCTGTATTGGGAAGACGCCGACGTCTGCCGTCGCCTCCGGAATCGGGGCTACGAGGTCCGCTACGTGCCGGGTGCGACCGCCGTGCACCGGGTGGGGCAGTCGAGCCGGAGCGCGCGCGTCACCGCGATCCGGGCCTTTCACGAGAGCGCGTACCTGTACTACGCCACGCACGTGGCGGCAACCTCCTGGCTGCGCCGCGTGCTCGCGCGCGGCCTGCTCTCGGCGCGCTGCTGGGTGCTGCTGCGCAAGTACCGGCAGTAGGCTCAGAGCACCTCCTCGACGAGTCCCGCCACCGCCTCGCCGATCGCGAGGCAGGCCGTCAGCCCCGGCGACTCGATGCCGGCCGCCTGCACGAGGCGGGGACAGCGCGCGTCTCGTCGGACCAGGAAGTCCGCGAACGACTGCTCGGGCGGGTGGAGCTTCGGGCGAATGCCGCTGCCGCCCAGGCGCAGATCCTCGAGCCGCAGCCCGGGCAGCAGCTCGCGCGCCGGTTCGAGAAACGCGTCGACGGGCAGCCGGTCGTCCTCGTAGTCGTCCTTCCGCGTCTGGAACCGGAACGTCGGGCCGAGCGTCACGCTGCCATGCATCGTCCTGGTGAGGTGCACGCCGAGGGAGTGCCCCGAGGCGTGCGGCAGCGGGTACACGGGGCCGTTCACGAGGCCGCGCTTCGAGGGCGCGAGCTCGGCGTACTCGCCGCGGCACGGATAGATGCGGAACGCCTCGCCGCCCAGGAGGCGCGAGACCTCGTCGGCGTGCAGGCCGGCGGCGTTGACGACGGCGCGCGCCACGATCCCCTCGGCCGGCGTCCGCAGGACGAGCGCGCTGCCGCTGGCGTCGGCGCCGACGAGCGGCGAGCCGGGCAGGACGACGGCGTCGTGCGCCGCGCAGAGCTTCGCCAGCGTCCGGACGAGCGCCTCGGCCTCGAGAATGCCCGTGTTCGGAGAATAGAGCGCCGCCCGAGCGCGGATGTGCGGCTCGCGCGCGCGGATGAACGCCTGATCGACGAGGCGGAGCCCCTCGACGCCGTTGGCGTCGCCCCGCGCACCGAGCTGCTCGAGCGCCTCGATCTCCTCGTCGCCCTGCGCGACGATCAGCTTGCCGCAGCGCGCGTGCGGGATGCCATGCGCCGCGCAGAACTCGTACAGCAGCCGCGCGCCCTCCACGCAGTAGCGGGCCTTCAGCGTGCCCGGCGGGTAATAGATCCCGGCGTGGATCACCTGGCTGTTGTGGGTGCTCGTGGCCATGCCGGCCCGCGGCTCGCGTTCGAGCACGCAGACGCTGCGGCCGCGCCGCGCGATCGCCAGCGCGGCGGCGAGGCCCACGACACCGGCGCCGACGACGGCGGCGTCTATGCGGGACCCGTCCATGAGGCGGTTGGGGAAATGGTACGATGGCGGGCCATGAGTGGCTGGCGGTGTGTGATCCGTGATTGTAGAGATCGCTCGTCACGAATCGCAAATCGCAGATGACTGGCGGTCGTGTGTTCATCGTCGGTGCGGCCGGCCGGCTCGGGGCGGCCATCGTCGACGCGTTTGCCGATCGCGACGTCATCGCGTGTCCGCGTGCCTCGCTCGACATCACCGACGCGGCGGCCGTGCGCGCGGCCCTTGCCGGGGCGGCGCCGGCCGTCGTCATCAACTGCGCGGCGTTCAACGCGGTGGACGCCGCGGAAGAGCGCCCGCTCGAGGCGCTTGCGACGAACGCGTTCGCCGTCCGCACGCTGGCGCGCGCGGCCGATGCCGCGGGCGCCGCGCTGGTCCACTACGGATCCGATTTCGTGTTCGACGGCACGGCCGCCGAGCCGTACGACGAGAGTGCCGCGCCGTCGCCGGCCGGCACGTACGCCGCCAGCAAGCTCCTGGGCGAGTGGTTCGCGCTCGACGCCGCGCGGAGCTACGTGCTGCGCGTCGAGAGCCTCTTCGGCGGTCCGCCCGGGTGGACCGGCCGCCGCGGATCGCTGGACGCCATCGTCGAGGGGCTGCTCCAGGGCCGGCCGGTGCCGGTGTTCACCGACCGCGTGGTGTCGCCGAGCTACGTCTGTGATGTCGCGCGGGCGACCAGGCACCTCGTCGACGGCGGGGCCGCACCGGGCCTCTACCACTGCGTGAACTCGGAGTACGCCACCTGGTACGAGGTCGCGGAGGAAGCGGCCCGCGTGCTCGGCGTGACGCCGCGGCTCGAACCCGTGACGCTGGATCAGGTGCGGCTGCGGGCGCCGCGTCCGCGCTTCTGCGCGCTCGCGAACCGCAAGCTCGCGGCCGCCGGGTTTGTGATGCCGACCTGGCGGGATGCGCTCCGCAGATGGCTGGCCGGTCCGGCGGGCGGCGCGCGCCACGATACAATGGGCAGGATTCATGGCTAAACGCGCCGTCATCACCGGCATCAGTGGGCAGGATGGTTCGTACCTGGCCGAGCTGCTGCTCGAGAAGGGCTACGAGGTCACGGGGATCGTGCGCCGCCTCAGCGCGTCGAACCTGTGGCGGATCGAGCACCTGCTCGACAGGGTGACGCTGCGGCCCGCGGACCTCCTCGATCAGTTGTCGCTCATCCGCGTGATCCAGGATGTGCGGCCGCACGAGTTCTACAACCTCGCGGCGATGTCGTTCGTGCCCGCGTCCTGGGATCAGCCGATGCTGACGGGCGAGTTCAACGCGCAGGGCGTCACGCGCGTGCTCGAGGCAATCCGGCAGGTCGACCCCGCGATCCGGCTGTATCAGGCCTCGTCGAGCGAGATGTACGGCCGCGTGCGCGAGGTGCCGCAGACGGAGCTGACGCCGTTCTACCCCCGCAGCCCGTACGGCGTGTCGAAGGTGTTCGGCCATTGCATCACCGTCAACTACCGCGAGAGCTACGGCCTGTTCGCCGTGTCGGGCATCCTCTTCAACCACGAGTCCCCGCGGCGGGGGGTGGAGTTCGTCACCCGGAAGGTGAGCGACGGCGTGGCCCGCATCAAGCTCGGGCTGGCCGATCACCTCGGCCTTGGCAATCTCGATGCATGTCGGGATTGGGGGTTTGCGGGCGATTACGTCCGCGCGATGTGGCTGATGCTCCAGCAGGATCGCGCCGATGACTACGTGATCGCCACCGGGGTCAGCCATTCGGTCCGCCAGCTGGTGGAACTGGCGTTCCGTCATGTGGGACTCGACTGGCAGAAGTACGTCCGAATCGACCCGGCGTTTCTCCGTCCGGCGGAGGTCGATCACCTGATTGGCGACGCCAGCAAGGCACGCCGCATGCTCAAGTGGGAACCGACCGTCGAGTTCGAGCGATTGGTGGCGATGATGGTCGACGCCGACCTCGAGCGCCTGTCGGGCGCCTCGACGCGGGCCGTCGTTTCGCAGGGGGTGCGGTGAGCCTGAAAGACAGGATTCGACATCGCGACGCGAAGATCGGTGTCATCGGCCTCGGCTACGTCGGCCTGCCGCTGGCCGTCGAGTTCGCGAAGGCAGGCTTCGACGTCACCGGCTTCGACATCGACCCGTGGAAGGTCGGCGAGATCAACGCGGGCCGGAGCTACATTCTCGACGTGGCGTCGGAGGATGTCGCACGCGTCGCGGCCGCCGTGCCGGTTGGCGCCGGTGCGGTCGCGGCAGCCGGCGCGACGCGCGCCGGCGCGGGCCTCGAGGCGCTGCCCACCGGGTCGCTGCGCGCGACGACCGACATGTCGTGCCTGCACGACATGGACGCCATCGACATCTGCGTGCCGACGCCGCTGCGCAAGACCAAGGACCCCGACCTCTCCTACGTCGTGCAGGCGGTCGACGCCGTCAAGGCGCATCTGCGGCCCGGCCAGCTGGTCATCCTGGAGTCGACGACGTATCCGGGGACGACGGATGAAGTCGTCCAGCCGGCGCTCGAAGAAGGCGGGCTGCGCGCGGGGGCCGACTTCTCCCTGGCCTTTTCACCCGAACGCGTCGACCCCGGCAACAAGGGGTACACGACGAGGACGATTCCGAAAGTCGTCGGGGGCATCGACGCCAGCAGCACCGAGCTGGCCCGCGACCTCTACGGATCGATCATCGATACCGTGATTCCCGTGAGCTCGACCCGCGTGGCGGAGATGGTCAAGCTCCTCGAGAACACGTTCCGGGCCGTGAACATCGGGCTCGTGAACGAAATCGCGCTGATGTCGCATCGGATGCAGATCGACGTGTGGGAGGTGATCGACGCCGCGGCCACCAAGCCGTTCGGCTTCATGCCCTTCTACCCGGGACCGGGACTCGGCGGCCACTGCATCCCGATCGATCCGTCGTACCTGTCGTGGAAGGCGCGCCAGTACGGCTTCGAGTGCCGCTTCATCGAGCTGGCCAGCCACGTGAACGGCTCGATGCCCCAGTTCGTCGTCGAGCGCGTGAGCGAGGCGTTGAACTCGGTCAAGAAGCCGGTCAACGGCTCGAAGATCCATCTGTTCGGGGTGGCCTACAAGAAGGACGTCAGCGACATGCGCGAGTCGCCGGCCCTCGACATCCTGGAGCTGCTGCACCGCCGCGGCGCCACCGTCAGCTACACCGATCCCCACGTGCCCAGGCTGCAGCACGGCGATCTGAGCCTCTCCTCGAGCCCGGAGGAGCAGGCGGACGGCATCGACTGCGCCGTGATCTGCACTAACCACCGCGTGTTCGACTACGGGACGATGGTGTCGCGGTTCCCGCTCATCGTCGACACGCGCAACGCGCTCAAGGGCGTCCAGGCGCCGCACATCTTCCGCCTGTAGGAGAGCCGGTAGCCCGCAGCCGACCGGGCAGTAGCCGGTAGCCGGCTGGTCCGCCGGTGCTGACATCGAGCCACAGGGAAGCGTCTCCTGTGGCTCTTGTCGTGTACGGGCGAAGACGACGTGCTAGGCGTCGACGCTTGCCGGCACCGACGAACTATACAGAACTACAGAATCCTGGCGGTGGCATTCGAATGCCAGGTCGAAAGCGCTAGTTGGTCTGGGCTGCCGGCGCTACACTGCGAGCGCCGCCGGACCGTTGGATCATGCTCAGCCTCGATACACAGCGCTCTTGCCGTTCTCAAGCTCGGAAGAACGCGAGACCTCAGCGCCTGGGAGCGTCAGTGCATTCTAGAGGCAACCTATCTCCTTCTGTTTCATGACATCGGGATGATTCCAGGCCCCGGTGGCTACCGAGGCGCCAGTGGTCTCTTCATGCACGTGATTAGTGGACTCCCGTCGTTGGAGGGGCGCAGGTTTCAGAGAGACCGCGCTCTCCGCTCGACGAAGGCCTGGCGCACCAGGGATCGAGAGGCTCTCGGCAGGGCCTGGACTCAGCTCCAGGCGCAGCCCGAATACCCGGCGTGGTCCGCGATGGCGCGACAACTGTTCTGGGTCGATCATGTGCGGATGCATGAATCCCTCTTCAACGAGGTGTTCGCTCCACACGTTGCCCACGTCCTTGGCTGTTCGGAAGCGGACCTGCAACGACTACGGACGGCAAGCCAGAGCGAGCAAGTCGTGCGAGATTGGCTGAAGAAGGATCTTGCGAGTGAAGAGACTCGGTTAGTCAACGATGCCTACGTCCTCTCGGCATTGATTCGCGGCCGCTTTCACGAGTATGTCGCCAGTGGCAACGGCTTGCACCTCTGCAGCCACCCTTTTAGCGCCTGCCGATTTGCTCCAGCGGGATCCACTGGATCTCTCCCACCATCGCCGCAATCGGCCGCTGCGCCTCGCGTCGTCCCAGCTTCACGTCCTGCATCCACATCTGATTGGCCCGCAGGTCGATACGCCGGAAGGGGGCGTCGACCGGCCCGCCGGCCGGCAGGTCGTATGTGACCCAGCGGCCCGGCGGCAGCTCCCGGCGGTCGACGATTCGCCCCGCGATCGCCGTCTCGACGACGAGCGGACGAGACGGGGAGACGTCGACGGGCGCGTGCAGCCGCAGCCGCACGAACCCGGCGCCGGAGTCAACATACGTGACCGCGTGGTGCGTCATCCAGCGGAACGGCGTGCCGTCGGGCGCCGTGTCCCTCTCATGAAAGCCGCGCTCGGGCGGAGGCGCCGTGGTCGCGGCGTACGCCGCGGCACCTCGCACGACGCCGCCCGCAATCGCAAGCACGGCGACGACCACCACGGTCAGCGGCGCGCGCCATCCCGGTTGATGTGGACCGGCGCTGCCGACGAGCGCGCCCGCCGCAACCCAGAACGGGAAGGCCGCCTCGGGCACGAGCAGGGGATGGCCGGTGAGACACGTCAGCAGATAGGCCACCGTTCCCGCCAGGAGTCCCGCTCGCGCGGGACCGGCATCCGGCGCGAGCAGGGCCATCCAGCCCACCGCGAGCAGCGCGGCCATGAGCCACAGGAACAGGATGCCGCCGACCACGCCCAGCTCCGCAAACTGCTGCAGGAAGTAGTTGTGGGCGTTCTCGTTGCCGTAGAGGGTCCGGAGCTCCGCGGGCATGAAGTCCGACGACCGGTCGAAGTAGCGTCCCACGCCCACGCCAAACGCCGGTTCCGAGGCGAACATGCGGGCGCTCGTCTCGACGAACTGGACCCTCAGGCTCGCGGCGCGTCCGGCGGTCCCCCGCACGTCCGTCTCCCAATCCATCGTCAATGCGCCGGCCGCGAGCAGGACGGTGAGCGCCGCGGCCGCGGCGGCGGCGTGCGTCCGCGTCAGGGCGTGCCGCCGTTGCACGAGGACCAGGATGAGCAGCCCGCCCAGCGCAGCCAGATACGATGACCGGGAGCCCGTCAGCCAGAGCGCCGGCAGCATCAGCGCGATTCCGCCCGCCCAGGCGGTACGTTGCCGCGGGTCGAAGGCGACGAAGGAGGCCGCAATCGTGGCCCCGACCACGTAGAGCGTGCCGGCGGCGTTGAGGTCGGCCATGTGGAGGCTGAACCGCTCGCCGCGGACGTAGCGCAGCACGAACCAGGGCTCGTACCCAACCTCCGCCCACTGCCGGGCGACGTCGAGCAGCGTCGCCACCGCCAGCACGGCGACTGCCGCGGCCAGCGTCGTGGCCAGCAGACGGACGAGGCGGCGGTCGCCCCGCGTCACGCCGATCGACGCCATCAGCAGCGCCACTCCCGTCGCAGCCTGGAGCATCGTCCAGGTTTCGGGCTCCGGCGTCGACTGTACGAGATGCTCGGCGGGAATGGAGCGAAGCAGGAACGTCGGCAGCGCGACGGGCGGCACGCCCGCGGCGCCGCTCACGCCGACTGCGACCCACGATCCGAGGAGCGCCAGCCCGTAGAGGGCCGCCGGCGTGGCGACGCCCGCCGGCCACTGCTCGCGGGAGAGCGGCTGCCGGAGGCGCAGCAGCCACGCGGCCAGGAAGCTCCAGGCCATCGTTTCGGCGGGGCGCGCCGGCGCCTGCGCCAGGAGCGCGGCGGCAGGCGTGACCGCGGCGACGACGAGCAGGCC
>Ga0194128_10004444_pt1 | contig 20528 bp, 18 predicted proteins | sample TA2KigCa65mmetaG_FD_148650 | JGI IMG/M metagenome (GOLD analysis project Ga0194128, IMG submission 148650) | Freshwater microbial communities from Lake Tanganyika, Tanzania - TA2015037 Kigoma Deep Cast 65m | ecosystem: Environmental > Aquatic > Freshwater > Lake | place: Tanzania: Lake... | reverse complement strand
GGATGCCAAAGGGGAATTGGTCGTCGAAGTCGTCCTTGTAGAGCAGCGTGGATAAGCCGAGTTGGCGGTTGTTACTCAGGCACTGGGTCGTCTTGGCTTTAGCCTTGGCCTTGCTCAGCGCTGGCAACAGCATTCCTGCGAGAATGGCGATGATGGCGATGACCACGAGCAGTTCGATCAAGGTAAAGGCGGCACGATTCGCCTGCGGGCCGTGCGATGTCTTTTTTGACTTCATAGAATTTGTGAAAGAGTGAGCAATTATAGCCCACTCCTATTGGAGGTCAATGTCACCAGCGCTTCCTGACCCAGTCAGGCAGCTCCTCCACTCAGCGCCCCAGAAACTGGTCCCGACCCGCCACCAGCGCCGCCATCTTCCGGTCCGCCACGCTGCGGGACAGCATCCAGAAGCCGCAGTCGGGGTGGACCCACTGGATGCGCTCGGCTCCGAGCACTTTCACCGCGTGTGCGATGCGCGTGGCGATGAGGTCGGGCGATTCAACCTCATTATCCTTGATGTCCACGACGCCGAGGCCGAGGGAAATTCCCGGCCGAAGGTCCCGGAAAGCTTCCAGTTCATCGTAACCACGCCGGGCGAACTCGAGGACCAGATGATCCACCGCGAGCCGGTTGAAGAATGGGAGCAGATTGCGCCAAAAACCTTGTTGGATGCTTTGTCCGCCATAGTTGCCAAAACAGAGGTGGAGGCCCTTCTGCCCGCGCACGCCCGCGAAAACGTGGTTGATCGGCTCGTGCGCCCAGTCGGCGTCCTCGGGATGACCAGTCAAATTTGCCTCATCCACTTGCACGACGGCGGCATCGATGTCGGCGACTTGCCGGCGGAGCACTTCGGCCATCGCCATCGCAAGAGTGCGGATGTCTGGGTAAAATTCGTTTACCACCGTCTTCGCCAGCATGTAAGGAGAGGTGAGCGTGAACTTGAGCGGTCGTGAGGTGAGGTTCCTCACGGATAACCAAGCAGCGGGCAAATTTAAGTTACCCTCGCCGATCTCACCGCGCACTACGCCCGCCGGCTGTGTGCGGAACTTCATGCCTTGCGCCGCGCGGAACTTCGCCAATTCCTCGCGCGATAGCCCCGTGTGAATCCCGCTCATCGGCCGAACAAAAAAATCAATCATTCCGTTAGTTTCGGGATGGTTCACGTCGAAGCGCGACAGCTCGCCATCGGCGATGACATCAAGACCTGCCAGCTCTTGGGTCTTGAGTACGACTAGGATGGCATCGCGCAGGGCGGGGGCGGTGGGGTACGCGGCGAGCCACGCGGGCACGGGGTAGCTGCCGACGACGGTAGTCAAAATTTGCGGCTTGGACATGCGTTGCATCTTCGGCGGTGAGGTGTCCAGTGCAAGTTTCAATTCCGCCGGGAGAAGCATTGACTTCACCCGGCCTGCGATGTCGAATTCGGCTGTTCCATGGCGGGCCTCGCACGGGGCGAGGCTTCCGGGAACAGCTTTCGCAACCCACAACGCACAGACATCATGGCCAAGAAACAACTCCGCATCGGTCTCATCGGTTACAGCTTCATGGGCCGCGCCCACTCGAACGCGTTCCATCAGGTCAACCACTTCTTCCCCTCCAGCTACGAACTTGTCCCACAGGCCGTCTGCGGCCGAGACGCCGCGGCAGTGCAAGCCTTCGCCAACAAATGGGGCTACAAGTCCATCGAGACTGACTGGCGCAAGCTCCTCGAGCGCGATGACATTGATGTGATTGACATCGCGACGCCGAACAATATGCACGCCGAGCAGGCCATTGCTGCCGCCCAAGCCGGCAAGATGATCCTCTGCGAGAAGCCCCTTGGCCTGAACGCCAAGGACGCCGAGCAGATGCTCAAGGCCATCCAAAAAGCGAAGGTGCCAAATATGGTTTGGTACAACTACCGCCGCTGCCCCGCAGTCGTCCTCGCCAAGCAACTCATCGACGCCGGTAAGTTAGGCCGCGTGTATCACTACCGCGCGAACTTTCTCCAGGACTGGACCATTAATGCCGACCTCCCGCAGGGCGGCACCGGCCTCTGGCGCCTCGACGCCAAGGTCGCCGGCTCCGGTGTCACGGGCGACCTGCTCGCGCACTGCATCGACACCGCGATGTGGCTCAACGGCGGCATCAAGGACGTCAGTGCGATGACCGAGACCTTCGTCAAGGAGCGCAAACATAACCTCACCGGCAAGGTCGAGAAAGTTGGCATTGATGACGCGTGCCTCTTTCACTGCCACTTTAACAACGGCTCGCTCGGCCTCTTCGAGTCCACCCGTTACGCGCGCGGCCACAAGGCGCTCTACACCTTCGAGATCAACGGCGCGAACATGAGCCTCAAGTGGGATCTCCACGACCTGCACCGCCTGCAAATCTTCGACTACACCGACGAAGGCCCCGAGCGCGGTTGGAAGAGCGTCCACGTCAGCGACGGCGACCATCCCTATTGCGGCAAGTGGTGGGTGCCTGGACTCCAACTCGGCTACGAGCACAGCTTCATCCACGCGATGGTCGAGTTCGTGCAAGGCCTCGAGAGCGGCAAAGGCTGCAAGCCTGACTTCAAGGATGGCCTCGCGACCGACTACGTCGTGGATGCCGTGCTTGCCTCCGCCAAGTCCCGCAAGTGGACTAAAGTGAAGCAGGTGAAGTAAGTCCTCGGTAAAATCCGATTTCCTCGGGCGGGGAGAGACGTCCCGCCGCCCTTTTGTTTTTGGAGAAACGCCCGCGCGGGGCATCGGTTGAGGCGCGTCAAAGGTGTTGCTAGCAGCAACGGTGGCCTATGACCGGCGCGTTGGCACACGGCTGGGATTTCGTCCATCGCTCGGGGAGAACCGGCACAGTTTTATCCGTGTGATTTACGGGCTGGCTCAGACCACAAACTCCAGCTCGGGTTGTTTGGGAATCAGCCCTGCCGCCGCGCCCTTGGCGAGGAACCGCCGGATCGCCTCCCGGCCACGTTCCCCGTAGTCCAGCGTCCAGTGGTTCACATACATGCCCACGAACTTGTCCGCCAGTGCCTGTCCCAGGCCGCGTCCCCATTTCAGCGAATGCGCCACCGCCTCAGGTCGGTGCTCCAAGCTGAAGCGGATGCTCGTGGTGAGCAGGTCAGAGATTGCCTTACGGTCCATCGGGGGGATGCGTTTGTGGATGACGTTGCCTCCCAGGGGCAACGGCAATCCCTCGTTCTCACGCCCCCACCACACGCCGAGATCCTCGCAAAGGTGGAAGCCCTGCTGCTCAAACGTAAGCTGACCTTCGTGAATGATGAGGCCCACGTCTGCCGCGCCGCTTTGCACCGCCTCAAAAATTTGGTCAAACGGCACGATTACGTATTCGAACTCTCGGGCCGGCCGGCCGAGATACAACTGCAACGCGAGGAACGCGCTCGTCATGCGCCCCGGCACGGCGATGCGTTTTGTAGCGACGATCTCGCGCGTGAGTGGGCGCTTGGCTACGAGCATCGGCCCGTAGCCGTCGCCCATGCTTGCGCCACTGGGTAACAGCGCATACTGGTCGCTTACGTGTGCGTAGGCGTGGATGCTGATGGCGGAGATGTCCAACTCCCCGCGCATCGCGCGCTCGTTTAGGGTCTGAATGTCTTGAAGAATATGCTCAAACCGCCAGCCTTGGGTGGGGATTAGATCCTTTGCCAGCGCATAAAACATAAAGGCATCATCCGGATCCGGCGAGTGGCCGAGTGTCAACGTGCGTTGCGACATAGCGAAAATGTCCAATGCCCCCCGCCGCGCTGTCGAGCGGAGAAAATAAGGGTGCGGGGCGTGGGGAGGGAAAAGCGAAAGTTCCCTGTGGCTTTCAGAAAAGGGGCCGGGGCGGAACCCGTAGTAGCAAACGCCACGACAACTGATGGCTCACTGCAATGCGGACAAACACCCGAACGGCTCAGTGGTTGAATAGGAACTCTTTGCTGCTGATGAGCGCCCAGACGATGTCCTCGTAGGCTTCGCGCTTGGCCTTCTTCTTGGCGTCGGCGTCGGGGGCCTTTGTGACCTTCTTCTCGATGTGCTCCTTCGCCGTGGTGGTCTCGCTGGACTCAGCTGAGCGGCTGAAGGCCCAGTGATAAAGCTCGCCGACCTTCGCCTCATCGGAGCGCTTCTCGTCGGCGGCCAGCAGGGCGGCACGGCCCTTGTCAGCGGTCAGCTTGGCTTGAATGTCCTTGGAGTTTAGCAGGTGCAGGCTCTGCGCCAGGCTGGCGTCCTGCGAGCGTTCGCAAGCGCAGGCGCTGGCGGAATCGGGCCGACCGAAGACTTGGAGGAAATAGCTGCCGCTGTTGTAACTGTTATCCGGAAGCTGCACGGCGCGCGTGCCGGCGGGAAGGTTCGCCCAGTTGGCCTCGGACTTGGTCACGGTGTTGATGGCGTCGAAGAGGACCTCCGCGCTGAGGCGTTTGGGGTAGTAGCGGGAGAAGTTTTGCTTGTCACCCGCGTTGTGGCTGTTGGGAATCGCGCTCAACTGGTAGGTTGTGCTGGTGACGATGGTACGCACGAGTTGCTTGAGGTTGAAACCCGACTCGACGAAGGCTTTCGAGAGCGCATCAAGCAATTCGGGGTTCACGGGCGGGTTGGTCTCGCGCATGTCGTCCTCCGGTTCAACCAGGCCACGGTTAAAGAAGTGTTTCCAGTAGCGGTTCACGAGGGACTGCGCAAAGAACGGGTTTTCCTTTTTGCTTAGCCAGTCGGCCAGCGCATGGCGGGCGTCCTCGTCGGGTGGCACGTCCAAAGGCGGCTCGCCCAGGCCAGCGGGCTTGAGCGGTTGGTTGTTTTTTTTGTTCGCCATTGTGGGTGCGCTGCGTTTGGCAAAGATGAGTTCCTCGCCGGGCTTAGAGCCGGGCTTGCGGCTGACCTGGCTAAAGAACGCCCCGAAGCTGTAGTAGTCCGCCTGACTCCAACGTTCGTACGGATGGTGATGGCATTGGGCGCATTGAAGACGGGTGCCGAGGAAGAGTTGCGCGGTGTCTTCGAGCTGATTTTGCGCGGTCTTTACTTGGCGATACCACGCAACGGGCGGGTTCTCAACGATATCACCGGAGGCGGCCAGTACTTCGCGGGCGAACTGGTCATAAGGTTTGTTGCTCGCAAGGCTGTCGCGAATCCACGTATGGAAGGCGAAGGTGCCGTGCATGAAAGTGGCGGACGAGCGCTGATTGCGCAGCAGCGCGCCCCAGAAGTTGGCGAAGTAATCTGCGTAGTCACCGCTGGCCAGCAGTCGGTCGGTGAGCGCATCACGTTTACTGGCGGACTTGTCTTTGAGGAAGGCCTCAGTTTCCTCCGCTGTGGGCAGGCGTCCAGCGAGGTCTAAAGTAAGGCGGCGCACGAAGGTGGCGTCATCGGCGACCTCACTGGGTGGCAAGCCTATGCGCTTGAGCTTCTCGAAAACGATCTTATCCACGAAGTTCCGAGCTACGGGCAATTGCGGCACAGGTGCGCCTAGCGGCACGGTGGCGCGGAAGACCGTGACTTTACCCGCGAAGCGAATCATCACGCCCACGTCGCCGGGTTGGGCGGCGAACTTCACAAGGCCCGTACTTTCTGTTGAAGCCATATCCTTGTCATTGGCCTCAAAAAGCGCGCCGCGCGTCACATCCTCAAAGTGACCATCTGAGAAATGAGCCAGCACCTTGAGCTGCTGGTTGGCGTGGGGTTGCATAGTGCGCTCCTTGGGGAACACCTCAATGCGTGTGACATGGGGATCCTTTTCGCTGCCGTAAGGCATGCCCTGAGCGATCCAGCGACGCACCATCGCAAAGTCGAAGGAATCGACATCCAGCCGCGTGCCGCCACCATGAGGGACGATGCCGGCACCCTTGAGCAACAGCAGACTAGTTTCGGGTGCGGCGGTCGAAAGCCGGCGGCCACGTGCTTCTTTTACCAGATACTCGTAATCCTCTGCCGGTTCAAAGCCGAGGAGGGAGAGGCGGAAGCCGTTTTGTCCGCCACTCTTGCCGTGGCAACCGCCGCCATTACAGCCGCCCTTGGTGAAGATGGGCACAATCTGGTTGGCGAAGTTGATGGTCGGCACTTCTTTGAAATCTTGGATGGTTACCGTGGTCGTGGCGGTCAAGCCCTCGGGTGATATCGCGGTGATAGTGGCCGCGCCGTCAGCCAGCGGCGTGAGGTAGCCAGTTTTATCCACGTTCACGATTTTCAGTGGCTTGGTAGTGTAGGTGACCTTGGCCGTGTAATCGCTCTCTTTGCCTGCAGCGGAGCGTGCGGTCGCCAATAACTGCACTCGGGCGTCGGCGCCCTTAAGGGTAAGGGTCTTGGCCGCGCCGCCGGATTGGCTAAACAGTTCAAGGCTTACGGCCTTGTCCATGCCGGGCTTGGCGTCGGTTTTAGAGGAAGCCGGCGAGGCGAGGGCGCAGTTCAGGGTCGCGGCGAGGACGAAGGCGGACAAAAGTGAGTTCTGGCTCATGACTAGATTATTAGCCTCGACGCGAGCAAGGGCGGGCTATTCAAGTAGATTCTCGCTATGCCGACCCAAGTTATTTTGCAAACAGTGTCTCAGTGGTTCGCTTTGTTTGCCCCCGCCGCCACAGGGGCCACGTCCGCTGTCACTCCCAACGATTAAAGTGTCTGCCCGGCTAGCCGTTCGTAGGCCTCGAGGTATTTGGCCTGCGTGCGGGCCACGATGCCCGGCGGCAGGGCGGGCGCGGGCGGGGTTTTGTCCCAGGCGAGCGTCTCAAGGTAGTCACGCACGAATTGCTTGTCGAAGCTGGGCTGGCCTTTGCCCGGCGCATATTGGTCGGCTGGCCAAAAGCGCGATGAGTCTGGCGTGAGTACCTCATCAATCAGCACGAGCCGCCCCTCGAAGAGGCCAAATTCAAACTTCGTGTCCGCGATGATAATGCCGCGTTTCCGGGCATAGTCGCGGGCGAAGTTATAAATGCGTAGGCTTAGGTCTCGCGCTCGCGCCGCGATATCCGCACCCACGAGTTGCGCGGCGGTCGCGAACGGGATGTTTTCGTCATGACCCGTCTCGGCCTTTGTCGCCGGGGTGAAAATTGGCTCGGGCAACTCGGCAGATTCCTGCAAGCCGGCGGGGAGCGCGAGGCCGCAAACGGTCTGCTTCTTCTGGTATTCCTTCCAGCCCGACCCGGCGAGATAGCCGCGCACCACGCACTCGATGGTGAGGGGCACGGCCTTTTTTACGATCATGCTGCGCCGTGCAAGTTGTGTGGCAAAAGGCTGGAGCACTGCCGGCAACGGATCTTCCGCCCGTGCCAGTAAGTGGTTGGGGACGAGCTGTTCGGTCTGCTTGAACCAGAAATGGGAAATTTGCGTGAGCACCTCGCCCTTGCGCGGGATGCCGTTGGGCATGATGCAGTCGAAGGCTGAGATGCGGTCAGTGGCGACGAACAGCAAGCGGTCGCCCAAGTCAAAAACTTCGCGGACTTTGCCGCTTTTTACTTTGCGAATGCCAGGCAGGTCGAGGTGGAGCAATGGCTCGTCGTTCATCGCGCGGGATGATGGGGGGCGCGGCCCGGAGCGCAAGGCCGTTCGCGGTGGGCGGAGGAATCAACTAAAGAGCGCGCCCAGCGGCCGGCCCTCCTCGAGTAAGTTGTAAGGCCGGCCTTGGAAGTCGGTGGCCTCGAGGTTCTCGATGCCCATCGCGTGATAGACTGACTTGGCTACGTCCTCGGGACCGATGGGCATTTCGGCGGGATACTCGGCGCGCGGATCCGTGGCACCGACGATCTGCCCGCCGCGAACGCCGCCGCCCGCCATTACCACGCTCATGCAAGCCGTCCAATGATCGCGCCCGGCGGCAACTTTCCCGGCGCTGCGCGGATCGCCGATCATGGGCTTGCGACCCATCTCGCTGGTCACGATTACAAGCGTCGATTCGAGCAGGCCACGCTGGTGCAAGTCCTCGATGAGAGCCGAGTAACCCCGGTCAAACTCCGGCAGGAGGTCTTCGCGCAGGCAGTTAAAATTATTCCCATGCGTGTCCCAACCGCCACCGCTGAGGCATTTCTTGGCGACGTTCTCATCGCTCTCCGCCCAGAAGACGGTGATGAAGGGCACGCCCGCCTCGACGAGCCGCCGCGCCATGAGCAGGCCCATGCCGTTGATGGTCCGGCCGTAGCGGTCAAGAGTCGTCGGTTTTTCCGTGGTAATGTCAAACGCGCCCGCAGTCGCGCTGGAGGCGAGGAGCGAAAACGCCTTCTCCTGTTGGCGCACGTAATTGTTCACGATGGCCTCGTGGTCCAACTCACGGCGGGCGGCGTTCACGGCGTCGAGCAGCACGCGGCGGTCGCCCATGCGCGCGGGCGACACGCCGGCGTCCAGCGTGAGCGTGGGCGCGGTGAACTGGAGCGGTTGCTCGCGGTTGCCGGCAACGAAGAAGGGGTCAAACTCCATGCCCAGCCGGCCCGCAAACTGCCCCGGCCGCGTGTAGGGCGCACGGCTGGGCTTGAAGGGCAGCGTAACGACCGATGGCATCTTTGGGTGCGGCGGCCGCTTGGCGCCCACCACGCAGCCGATCGATGGCCAATCGGTCGGATAAGGTCGGCGGTCATTGCCTTCGCGCTTGAAAGTTTCGTCGGGCACGTGGCCGGTAAGGTTGTAGTAGTAACCGGCATGGTGGTCGCCGGTGGCGCGGCCGTAATCGGTGACCCCGTGGACGAGGGCGAGGTGGTGCCCCTGCTGCGCGGTCAGCGGCAAGTGCTCGCAGATGCGCACGCCCGGCGCGGATGTGGCGATGGGCTTGAACTCGCCGCGATATTCGCTGGGCGCATCAGGTTTCATGTCCCACATGTCAATGTGCGATGCACCTCCGCAGAGGAAGAAGAGGATCGTGGACTTTGCGGGGCGTTTGCGGGGCGCGAGTTGGCTGTTGCCGGCTGCTGAACTCCCGAAGCTCAAACCCGCCAGCCCAGTCGTGGACGCCGCGATGAACGCGCGTCGGCTGAGGGCCGGGGAGAACAGCGGGGCTAGCATGGTCACGCAATAGGACGCCCGCCCAGCAGTGGGCTATCAAGCAGAATCAGCACCAGACTGGCCAATCCCTGCGTGCAACGCATTCCGGCCTCGACACGTCCGTGCGTAGTTCAGAAACTCATATGCCATCCACTTTGGCGATACTGATGGACCCGCTCTGGATTCTCGCAACCGGCATGATCGTGGTGCTTGGCGGCATTCTCGCTTTGCGCTTGCACGCCTTTCTTGCACTCGTGGTGGGCGCGCTCGTAGTCGCCGCGCTCACACCGGCTGAGGCCATCGTCAAGCACGGCGTTAGCCGCAAACTTTCGCCTGAGGCCGCACAGAAGGCCGCCGACCAGTCGGCCATCGAGCGCGTTACGCGCGAGTTCGGCGGCACGGCGGGGCGCATTGGTGTGCTCATCGCGTTCGCGTCCATTGTAGGCAAGTGTCTGCTGGACAGCGGCGGCGCGGACCGCATTGTGCGCTCAACATTGCGGGTGCTGGGCGAGCAACGTGGACCGCTAGCCTTCCTCTTCAGCGGCTTTCTGCTCGGCATTCCCGTCTTCTTCGACACGGTCTTCCTGCTGATGATCCCGCTGGGCAAGGCGATGCGGATGCGTACAGGGCGGGACTATACGCTTTATGTGCTGTGCATTATCGCGGGCGCGACGATGACGCATTCATTGGTGCCGCCGACGCCGGGGCCGCTCTTTGTGGCCAAAGAACTGAACGTGGATTTGGGGCTAATGATCTTGGGCGGCTGCGTGGTGGGCGCGATCACCGCCGGGATGGGTTATCTTTACGCACGCTGGCTTAACCGCCGGTTAAACATTCCCTTGCGCGAGAATTCGAAGCTCTCGCTGGCCGAGTTGGAAACGCTGACAAAGCGCGATGAAAAGAACCTGCCGCCCTTCTGGCTAGCGATGCTGCCTATCTTATTGCCGGTGCTGTTGATCACCGCGGCTACAGTGGTGAACTCTCCGGGCGGCGCAAAGTTTTTCACCACGGCGCTGGGCTGCGGGCCAGGGGCGATTCAGCTTCTCCGTGTGCTGGGCGACTCAACGGTGGCACTGGGTCTTTCCGCGTTGATCGCGCTGGGCACTTTGCTTTGGCAAGGGCGCAAGAGCGGCGAGGTGCTCGACAAGGGCGTAGGCAGCGCACTGGAGGAAGCGGGCTTGATCATTCTCATCACCTCGGCGGGCGGGGCGTTCGGGGGCGTGCTCCAGCAATGCGGCATCGGGCCGCGTGTGCAGGAGCTTTCCACCGCCTATAGCATCGCCATTCTGCCACTCGCGTGGTCGGTGACGGCGCTGGTGCGTGTGGCACAAGGCTCGGCCACGGTAGCGATGATCACGGCGGTGGGCGTGGTAGGCGGCATGGCGACGCCGGACCTGCTGGGCTTCCATCCCCTTTGGGTCGCGCTGGCCATCGGGTGCGGCTCAAAGATGCTGCCGTGGATGAACGACAGCGGCTTTTGGGTGATCTGCAAGATGAGCGGCTTCACAGAAAAGGAATGCCTCGTCACCTTCACCCCGATGGTTAGTCTTATGGGGCTAGTGGGGCTGGCCGTGGTGATGCTGCTTGCGAAAATCTTTCCGCTGGTGTGACGCAGCAGGATCGATCAGAAGAAGCGGACAAACGCCTTCTTCTTGATGCGCTCAACATATTTTTTCTGCAGACGGCTGCGCTCCTGACTCAACAGCGTCCGCTCGATCTCCTCGCGCACTTCGTTGAGCGGCCGCACCTGCGCGGCTTTGACCTCTTCAACGAGCAAGAGGCAACAGGCGGCTGGCAAATCACTCTCCCGTTCCAACTCAATGACCCCCGTGCGTTGGCCGGGTTGAAGCTTACTAACGGCAGCGGCAAGTCCCTTGCGCAACCGGTCACGCTCCCGCCAGCCCAAATCGCCCCCTTCAGACCTTTGCGAGCCGTCTGAATAAACCTTGGCCATCTCGGCGAACGCCGCGCCAGCCGCCAGTTTAGCCTCGATCTCACGGGCGAGTTGGCGCACCGCCGCCGCCTCACCGCCGTCGCGTATGCGTAGTTCGATCATTCGCAGCCGCACTTGGTCGGGCAGCTTGAACTCGTTTTGGTGCTCCTTGTAATAAGTCTCGATCTTGAACGGCGAGATGATGATGGCCGAGGAAACATTCTTAAGATTCATCTGCTCAACGATGAACTGCTCGCGTATCTCTGTGCGGAACTGCTCGTAAGTTATGTTCTGTGCCTCGAGCGTCTTGATGAGTTTCACGCGGTCGCCATAGCGCTCGCGGATGCGGTCCTGGACGAAGTCCTCGATGATGCCCTCGGGGAAGCTGTAACCCGAGGTCTTGAAGTCATCTAGTGTGAGTTGCCGCTCGACCAGTTGGTTGAGACCGTCACGGTAAATCTCCATTGCCCGTTCGTTGTAGGCCTGACGGGTGAGTCCGAGTTCACGCTCCAACGCCACGATAGCTGGCTCGATGAACTCCCGCGCCGCCTTTTCGGTGATGACCGTCTCGTTGACGACCGCAACGATGCCGTTGACCAGCTGAGGCTGGGCCGCCGTAGCCGTCAAGCCGCCTGCCGCCAACAGCGGCAGGAGGAGGAGCGCACGCTTCAGATCCATGGCGTACGAGCATAGGCAGCGAGCGGGTTAGGTCAAGAACGGGGCGCAATGTGGCGGTATTAGTTTTGACATCCAACGGCTGAGCCGCCGAAAATTTAGCACTAGAAACTAAAACACTTGAGTATACGCCTCGCCCGCGGTTAATTGCCCCAAGTGTAAGATGCTTTAAATACTAGCGTCATCGTCGGCTCTTTTAAATATCCTTTCCGATTTGCCCTGCCCTGTGCGTGCTTCGGAGACCAAGTCCTTGAACCGTAAGTTAACTAATTACGGGACCTTACCTTCAACGGCGGCTGTCAGGCCTTCGCTGGAAGGCAAAAGCCGCTGATTCGGTCCCACCTGTTTACCGAGCAGTTCAACAGGAACGGTCTTCACACGGCAATGGTGGGGCTTTTCTTTTTTGACCACACAGCCCCTAGTTAAATTACTCTGCATCTTATCCCTTCCACTATTAGCCGCTGCGTTACCTCCTTGAAAAACACGTTAGTGGAGGCGGCCAACTCAGCTGGCAGCGTGGGATTCATGGAATGAATGTAGCTGCTGGCGTATGGTCAGTAAGGCCACTCACTTCACAGCTGTAGCTCACCCTGTTGCACCCGCGTACACGCGCTAGCGTGGCACGGCCTGATTTCCTTGAGCGCAATTTCTCCTGTGCGGCATGCGAGTTGAGCGAATTCACAGCGATCGGCAAAAGCGCACGCGGGCAGCGGCTTGGACACATCGGGCGGCAGGCCGGGGATAGTGTAGAGCTCCCTGCCCTTGCCTTGCAGGGCCGGGATGCTGCGCTGAAGCGCGCGATTGTAGGGGTGTAGCGGCCGCGCGAAGATGTCCTCTACCGGGCCTGACTCCACCACCCGGCCTGCGTACATTACCAGCACGCGCCGGCAGAATCCCGCTATGACGCCAAGGTCGTGTGAAATCCAAATGACCGCCATGCCGCGCTCGCGTTGGAGCCGCGCGATGAGGTCGAGAATCTGCGCCTGCACCGTCACGTCCAGCGCCGTGGTCGGCTCGTCGGCGATGAGCAAATCCGGCTGGGTGATGAGCGCCATCGCGATCATCACGCGCTGCCGCATCCCGCCGCTGAATTCATGCGGGTGGCTGCGGATGCGCCGCGCCGCATCTGGCACGCCCACTTCCTCCAACGCATGAATGGCGCGCTTCACTGCTTCGGCCCGTGGGACTTGGTCATGAATGAGCAACGGCTCGATGAGCTGATCCTCGATGCGCAGATACGGATTCAGCGAGGTCATTGGGTCTTGGAAAATCATCGCGACGCGCTTGCCGCGAATACGGTTCAGTGCCGCCTCGTTCATGGTGAGCAAGTCCGCGCCGTCGAAGCGCGCCGTGCCGGACTCGATGCGCCCCGGCGGCTTGGGAATGAGGCCCATGAGCGAGTAACACGTCACCGATTTACCCGAGCCGCTCTCGCCGACGATACCCAGCGTCTCGCCGCGCTCGACGCTGAAGGACACGCCATCCACCGCGCGCACGATGCCGTTGCGCGTATGAAAGTGCGTGCAGAGGTTTTGGACTTCTAAGAGAGGCATGGGCAAATTACGAATCAAACCCAATGAGAAGTTTCACAGTTTGGGCCGATCTCATTCGAATCTGAAAAGTTTGAAGTGAAGGGTGACGCCAGCGCGGGGCCCTGCGGCCAGAATCACGGCGTTACCCGCGATGAAATCGGGGGCGAACAATCCGATCTTGGGGCTCTGGTGTAGCATGGGGAATTGCTGTAGTTGCTGCGTCCCATGAATTTGGCGCGAGCCAAACTCATCCGCTGGGGGGAAGTGATAAATCCTTTTTAACAGCCAGTGGCAGAATTCAACCAATCCCACTATCGCTGCGCCAACGATGGCAAACACGTCACCTTTCAGCCGCAGCTTGGCACCTGAATTCGAGCTCATTCGTGTCCATTCGGGGTTGCTTTTCCGCACACGGGGCAGTCCGCGCGGCGCGGCGCGTTAAGGCGACGGAATTGCATCGTACCCAAATCCATCACCAGCCGCGTGCCGGCGAGCGGCTCGCCCAAGCCGGTTAGGAGCTTCACCACTTCGACCGCGCCGAGGCAGCCAGCGGTCCCGCTCACTGCGCCAAGCACGGGAAAGTGGCGTTTCCAATCGGGTGGGACGGCCGGCACAAGGCATTGCAAGCAGCCGGTGCGACCCGGGATGAAGGTGGTGATGTGCGCCTCCATGGCATACACGGCGCACTCAACCATCGGGCGGCGCGCGGCGACCGCAGCGCGGTTAAGCGTAAGCCGCTCCTCAAACAGCGGTGCAGCGTCTACCACTACGTCGGCTTGTGTCACGAGCGCGGCGGCGTTGGTGGCGGAAATGTTTTCTGGGACGGCAGTAATTTCGAGGCGCGGGTTTAAGTCGCGCAAGCGACGGACAATGCTGTCCATGCGCGGCCGGCCGAGGTGATCTTGGGTTTGGAGTAGTTGGCGATTCAGGTCGCTGGGCTGAAGGTTGCCGCCATGCGCAAGGAGAAGCCGGCCCACGCCTGCCGCCGCGAGTTGGTAAGCCACGTTGCCGCCAAGTCCACCGACGCGAGAAATCAGGACGGTTGCGGCCTTGAGTTGCCGCTGCGCAGACTCGCTAAAGCCCGGAAGCCACATTTGCCATTCGTAGATGGCACGTTCCTCTGGAGTCAGCTCAGGCAGCGGTTGCGGGTGGATCAAGTTCAAGCGGCGCGACGTGATAGGCGAGTGCTAGCTTGGGCAGACGCGGCACACGCGGCAAGCCGACAGTGAGCGAGCCGCAGCGGTACGTTGACACCTTTCCAACGAGGTTGTTAATTTAACTTCGTCTTGCGGCGCGTATGGCCACGCTTCTCAGCCAACCCGTGCTCGTTTTGAACCGCTTGTGGCAAGCAGTTAACATCTGCACCGCGCGGCGAGCACTCTCCCTCGTCTTCCAAGGTCACGCACAGGTCGTGCTGGGTGACCAGGACGGTGCTTTCCAGACTTACGACTTTTCCGAGTGGGCGGACTTCTCGCGCCGCGAGCCACATCCTGATTCTGTGCGCGGCGTCTCGTTCCGCCTGCGCGTACCGCGCGTCATCATGCTGGCGGTGTTCGACCGGCTACCGCGCAAGGAAGTGAAGTTCACCCGGCACAACATTTTCGAGCGCGACAAGAACATGTGCCAATATTGTGGCCAAGTTTTTGACCGAAAGGATTTGAACCTCGACCACGTCATCCCGCGCGACCGCGGGGGTCCAACGACCTGGGAAAATATCGTTTGCTCATGCGTGCCTTGTAACACGCGCAAAAGCAACCGCACGCCCACGGAGTGCGGCATGCACTTGGTTCGCAAGCCCAAAAAGCCCAAGTGGCGGCCGTTCGTGCAGGTCAACTTTGGTGTGGAATACCACGACAGTTGGAAGCACTTCCTCGACCTCGCTTACTGGAACGTCGAGTTGGGAGATTAAGCGACAGATGGACTAACGGCCGAGCAGCGCTCGCCGGTCCAAGGATTTTTCAGCGGCGAGCTCTTACCGAATCTTCTGGTCCGGCAATTCTTTCTTGATGCCCTCGTCGAGCGGCATCTTGTCAGTTGCTGTTGTGAGGCCGGTTTGTCTCATCAAATTCGCCAACTCTGCCTGCAGTTCCCTTACGACGGGCGCGTATTTCGGGTTGGCGATGAGGTTGTGCCGCTCGTCGGCATCGAACTCCATGTTGTAAAGTTCAGCCATGTGGCGGTCCGGTTTGTCGTCGCCGTGCGGGTAATGGATGTATTTCCAAGTGTCGGTGCGGATGCCGCGCACGTTGGGTGTGTAGGGAAACTGCTTCTCGTAGTTGTAATGGTAAAACCATGATTTGCGCCACGCGGTGTCGCCCTTCTGCACGAGCTTCACCCAGGACTTGCCGTGGATGTCCTTGAGCGGCGGGGCTCCGCAGAGTTCGAGCAAACTCGGGGCCACATCCACGGTGAGCACCTGCTGCGCGACGACCTTGGGTTGTGAGGGTGGCGTAAGGCCAGGGTATCGCACGACCAGCGGGATGCGGATGCTGGCCTCGTGCATGGTGCGCTTGTCCACCATGCCGTGCTCGCCGTTGAGCAGGCCGTTGTCGCCCATGTGGACGATGATGGTGTTGTCCAACTCGCCGCGCGCCTTGAGCAGCTCGTAGAAGTGCCCGAGTGAATCATCCACGCTGCGAATCGTGCCCCAGTAGGCGCGCGTCATGGCGGCGAAGTCCTTCACCGCCTCGGGCCGGCTGTCGGGGAACTGCTTTCGCCACTCGAAGAGCGGGCCGTAAATGCCGTGCCAAGTGTGGATGCGGTCTTGCAGCCAGAGCGGCTTGTCCGCGAGGCGGAACGCGCTCTCGGGATAAGGAATCCACACTTGGTCGAAGCTGTTCGAGTATTTCGGCTCGGGGAAATAGAAGCTGTGCGGGGCCTTATGGCCGACCATGAGCAGCCACGGCTTGCCGCCGTGGTCGCGTTTGAGCCAGTCCTCGGCGAGTTGCGTCACGACGTGCGTGTAGTAGCCGGGGATGACCTTGCCGCCCGCACCATTTTGGTTCCACTCGGTGTCGTAGTATTTGCCCTGGCCCTTGTGGGTGGCGAACCAGTTGAAGCCGGGGCGCGGCTGGTCGTTGTTCTCGCCCATGTGCCACTTGCCGAAGTAAGCGGTGTCGTAGCCAGCACTCTGAAGCTGCATGGGGAAGCTACGGAAGTTCGCGGGATATTCCGTGAAGTTGTTCTGCACGCCGTGGGTGTGCGCGTATACTCCACTGAGAATGCTCGCGCGACTCGGCGAGCAAAGCGACGTGGTGCAGAAGGTATTCTTGAAATACACCCCCTCCTTGCCGATGCGGTCCATGTGCGGCGTCTTGAGGTGCGGGTTGCCCGCCAGGCTCAGGGCGTCCCACCGTTGGTCATCGGTGAGGAAGAAGAGGACGTTTGGTCGTTTCGCCGGCGCAGCGGAAACAAACCACGCAGTGACGAGGAGCGACACCAGGCTGACTGAGCGGATGAGTTTTAGCATCGCGCGAGTATGCGAAGTAAGCACGCCGCGTTCAACCTCGCAGTGTCCGGACGCGTGCTCACCGCCGATGGCCGAGCCAGAGCAAAAGCACAGGCAGCAGTATGCCGAGCACCAGGCAGAGCACCACGGGCCACACGGGTTTGAGCAGCTTGAAGGACAGCACCAGCCCCAGCACCACGGTGAGCGTGGCCGCAACGGACATCACCACCACAAGAACTTGAAATAGCTTCGGCGAAGATGGTTTTTCGAACTCTTGTTCAGACGGGTAAATCTGGTCTGAGTGGATTACGCGCAACTTCTGCCAAAGTGTCTCCGCCTCGCTTGGGTGCTTGAGGCGGTTGGGCACCACAGTCTGATACCAGCCGGTAAGAATGAAGAAAACCAGCAGGGGCGCAAAGAAACAGCCGAGGTAAAGATGCGCGCGGCGGATGAACTTCATGCGCAGCTCACTTCTGCGGAATCGGAATAAAGAGCTTCTGACCGGTGCGCAGGCGATCCAGGTTCACGCCGGGGTTGGCAGCTTGAAATTGCGCGAGGGAAATCTTCGTGGTTCGGCCCTTGGCCTTAAGGTCATCGTTATAAGCCTTGAGAATTTCGAGCGCCGTCTGGTTCTTTTCGATGACATGATAGACGCCGGTGTCGGACACGCCGGGCGGCAGCGGCTTCGCTGTTTCATTGGCATCGGTCTTCGCCTTGGTGGCTTTGGGTGTCACCGGCGGCGGGGCGGACGTGCCGCCCGCCATCAGTTTGCGGAGCTCCTCGAATTTTTCCACGAACAGCTTTTTGTCGGCCTCCCGGCGGCTTTCGCTTTCCTTGAGTGCGTCGCGGAGCTGATTCAACTCCGGTCTGCCGGCTAACGATTGCAACGCGTTGTTATTGGCTGCGACCAATTTGGCGGCCTCCTCGGAAACGGTATCCACCGCGCGCTGGAGGTCGGCGAGCTTCTTGCGCAGCGAGTCGTTGGCCTCCTTCACCGACTCGAGGTCGCGTTCCATGCGGCGCAGTCGATCCTCAAGCTCCAGCCGCAGGGCGTCACCAACGGCGTTCTGCGCGCGCGTGGGGAGCGCGCCCAGCGCTACGCCCAGCACCAAGAGGAGTAAAAATCGTTTCATGTTTGAACAATAGTTAAGTGTTGCCCGCAGGGGCAAGCGTGGAACCTGACCACGAGGTTTGGACGCGGACGGAAGCCGGCCCCTCCAAAAAATCAGGACCCCGTGACCTAAAACAAGTTCAAGCCATAGCGGTCGGCTTTCCTTTTCCGGCGGACGTTAGATTGTTTTAAATTTTGCTGGGCCGCGCGATTTCGTCTAAGTTAGTAAATTAATTGCGCCGCAATTTTTATAAGTTGAAGTCTACTTTTCGGCCCCAAATTCTATCTGCGGCGCTCTGTCGGACGCAAGTTTAGGAGGTTCGCGATGGCCCAAGTCACGCATCATATCATGGGTGCGCAGAGCAATTTTGTCGGTCTTGAAGTCATAGGTCGTCAGCGGTGGGATATAGGCGATCTCCACGCTGCACGCATCTTTGCCACCGTACTTGTGGAAATGCTCCGACAGCGGGCCGTCTGGGGCATAGATGTTCCACCTCAGCTTAACGTTGATCAGGGCGACTCGATTGGGGTTGTAAACCTTGCCCTCCATGCGGAGGAAACCTTCATCAAACAGTGTGTTTCGAATGCCACCGGGCAAGTGTTCTTGAGTAACTTGAGCGATGATAGGGGGCTTGGGCTTGGTGCAACCGGCGCAGACGAGCACAACGCAGAGCAGGAATGCTAAATTGGTTTTCATGGTAGGATGAAGGGGAGAAACTAGCGAATTGACCCTACGCCAACCGCACCAAACCGTGCAAGCCGATCTAGTCATTTCGTCTTGGGAACGTGTGTCATGCTGAAGCTTGCCATACATCTCTATATGCGGAAGATGTTCTTACTGCTGGCAAATCCTACCACAGCCGGGCCGCTCTTGGCACTTCAAGCCGGGCTTGCGTTTCCTTGGACAACGCGGGATGGAAGTCTAGGCCGGTCTGCGTTTCCACATCGCGCACATTGGCTAGGAAGGCAGTGAGCGGTTCCTGCCCCGTGGCGGTCTGCGGGGCAATGAACGCGAGCGCCCTTGGTTGGCCATTCTCCTCGTCAAGGATGATGCGGTAGAAGGCGGTCGGAACATCCACTACACCCTTTAGCTTCTTCACCTCACCACTGAACACCGGGCCGGTGACAACCCACACGCGCTCTAGCCGCACAGCGAAGTCGTTGGCTTCCATCTCTTCGAGCACCCGCCACCAACTGCGGTTTAGGTCAGGAGCTTGCGGAGAGATGTTAGACATCAAGAACGTCTCGCGTTGCGCCTCGTGCCCGTAACGCGTGCCGATGGCGTAGTTGGGAGCCATGTGGCCACGGTCAAAACCGCTGCCGGTGTAATCGTCGTGCGTTGCGCTGCGCGTCCTCGTGTCCGTGGTGAACTTGCTGGGCCGTTTGGCAGTGGAGCCAATGGAGATGCTGCCCACGCTGAAAGCTACCCAAGCGGGATTGCGCCGCGCTTCACAGTAGCCGGTGAGGTAAGCGGCGTTGGTCAGGACGATCACGGGGTGGCCATAGTTGGAGGCGTTGGGTAATCCGCCGTAGATGCGAAGTTCGCCCGTGGTTTCAGCGCGAGGGTTGCCTGAGCCGCTGGGCTTGCGCCGCTGCTGTTCAAGCATCAACGCCCACACGAGCGCCGTGATGAGCGCGGCTACCAAGAGCAGGCCAGCAAGAGCCGCAAAGAAGGCCTGTTTGCGCGAATTCACTCCGCGCCATTACCCCGGGGGCCATCCGGTTGGCAAAAGCAATTCTTTCTGGCCTTGCGGAGTGCCGCCAACTTGTCTCTTCTTAGTGAGCCGAATCAACCAGACGAGAACACACAGCCATAACCAATCCTATGAGCAAGATACTAACCCTTGAAATCGCCCAGAATTTTCTCATTGACCAAGACGAACAACAGGTCATCGATGGGGAGGTGGTCGTGGAAGGACCCTATGGAGTAAATTTGGAGGATTACAATTCCATGGACGATGATGCCGCAAAGGCGTTGGCCCAGCACAAGGGAGACCTTGACCTCGGTGGCCTAACGAGCCTGAGCGATGCCGCCGCAAAGGCGTTGGCCAAGCACAAGGGACGCCTTTGGCTCTGTGGCCTAACGAGCCTGAGCGAGGCCGCCGCGCAGGCGTTGGCCAAGCACAAGGGAATCCTTTACCTCAATGGCAAGGCGGAAGAAGCGGTGGAGCTGGCTCGCAAGCGCTTGCCACAGACCGCGCGGTCAAAAGGTGCTCAGTTTATGCAAAGCCAAGGAACATACAAATGCCCCAAGTGCGGTTCAGCAGATAGCTATGAGGGCACTACACTGGTCAGCGCTGGGGGCATCGGAATGGCCCGTGAAATTGGCGATTCCGGTAATTTCGTCGGTGTTTCCAGCTCATCAACCAGCGAGTGCACAGTCCGCAAATGCAGGAGCTGCGGCGAAATTCTCGGGAACAAGGATTACGTCCCGACAGCTTCGGAAAGTGCGTTCCGCCAACGCAAGAAACTCCGAGATCACCTTATTTATCAAATAGTTTGGTGCATAGCCTCACTTGGAATGGTTTGGTTTTTTACCATGGTCGCAGGCGGGGGCATTTCTGGACTGTTGATAGGCGTGGTTTGCGGTTTTTTCGTATACTGGTTGTCAATGCTATTAGAAGGGAAAATCTGATGATATGATATTGTTTCATGGTTAGCCATTATCGGGTGCGCCGTGTTCGGAGCCATGTTCGGAGGCTGGGAAGGGGCGAGTTTTTCCCTCTGGAAAATGCTAATTGGACTGGTGATTGGCGGGGTTTTAGGTTTGTTCTGTACGATAGCCTTCGCGGACTGGCTCATCCGTCAGGACGATCACGGGATGGCCGTAGTTGGAGGCGTTGGGCAGTCCGCCGTAGATGCGGAGTTCGCCCGTGGGTTCAGCGCGTGGCGTGCCTGA
>Ga0194128_10004443_pt1 | contig 20529 bp, 20 predicted proteins | sample TA2KigCa65mmetaG_FD_148650 | JGI IMG/M metagenome (GOLD analysis project Ga0194128, IMG submission 148650) | Freshwater microbial communities from Lake Tanganyika, Tanzania - TA2015037 Kigoma Deep Cast 65m | ecosystem: Environmental > Aquatic > Freshwater > Lake | place: Tanzania: Lake... | reverse complement strand
AATAGGCAATTCTCCCGTCATTGGTATTTGCCTCGCTGTCATAGGTGGAATTCGGCTTCGCCGAAGGTTACGTATTAATAATTGATGAATTAGGCGGGCATCCATTGGCTGCATTAAAAAGGGCATTCGACTGTACTTTAAATTGGCCTTAACGATTGCTCCAATGTCTTGACCCGCCGAAAGCCGAGGATTATTTTAAATTTCAAATTGAATTCCCGATGTATGCGGGACAACCAGCATAAGGATCGTGCAGCATGCCAAGAGGTCGACGCGCCACCGAGCAGACCGGGCGCATAGGTCGGTCCAATTCGGTCGACGCCCATGTCGGTGCGCGCGTCCGGTTGCGTCGGGTCCTGCTGGGCATGAGTCAGGAAAAGCTCGGCCAGGCGCTTGGTCTGACCTTTCAGCAGGTACAGAAATACGAGCGTGGCGCCAACCGCATTGGCGCCAGCCGCCTGTTCGATCTGAGCCGTGTGCTCGACGTCCCGGTGTCGTTCTTCTTCGACGATATGACCGGCACACCACCGGCGCCCAATCGACGCGCACAGCCGACGGGACTGGCCGAGAGCGCCGCCTCCTACCAGACCGGCCCTGCATTCGAAGGTGATCCGATGGCGCGCCGCGAAACCCTCGAGCTGGTTCGCGCCTACTACAAGATCGACGAGGCCGCGGTCCGCAAGCGCCTCTTCGAACTGACCAAGTCGCTGGCCAAGTCGAGCCTCGGCAAATCGTGACCGCGCGCGACGGTTTCGCGCGCTCCCATTCGCATTCCCAGATCTCCTTGTGGGAACGCCGCGCGACTCCACGGCGCCGGCGCGCGGCGGCCAAATTCTCTTGACCCAGCGGATAAACCTAGTCACTAGTCACCCGCCTGTCGGGCGGTAGCCGCCGATCGGCAAGTGCGGTTGCGCGCGCGTCGTAAGCCTGCGCAGCGCCGGCCGCCAGTTGGACATCTCCGACACTGGAACGATGACGAGAAATCGGGGGCGCACGTGGCCAAGACTGACTATGTATTCACCAGCGAATCGGTTTCCGAGGGCCATCCGGACAAGGTTTGCGACCGCATCTCGGATTCGGTGGTCGACGCATTTCTTGCCGCCGACCCGTATTCGCGCGTTGCATGCGAGACGCTGGTCACCACCAACCGCATCGTGATCGCGGGCGAAGTTCGCGGGCCGCGCTCACTGGTCGACAAGTCGGGCAAGGTGAAGAAGGAGAAGATCGAGGCGCTGGCGCGCCGTGCGGTCAAGGAGATCGGCTACGAGCAGAAGGGCTTTCATTGGAAGACGGCAAAGACCACGATCCTGCTGCACGGCCAATCGGCCGACATCGCACAAGGCGTCGACGCAGCCGGCAACAAAGACGAAGGTGCCGGCGACCAGGGCCTGATGTTCGGTTATGCCTGCGACGAAACGCCCGAGCTCATGCCGGCGCCGATCCAATACGCCCATTGCATCCTGCGCCTGCTGTCCGAGGCGCGCCATTCGGGCCGCGAGAAGATGCTCGGCCCCGACGCCAAGAGCCAGGTCACGCTGCAATATTCCAAGGGCCGCCCGGTGCGCGCCACGGCCATCGTCGTATCGACGCAGCACAGCGACAAGATCGACCAGGACGATGTGCGCGAGATCGTGCGGCCCTATGTCAAGAAGGTGCTGCCTGATGGCTGGATGCCGCCCGAGGACCAGTTCTACGTGAATCCGACCGGCCGGTTCGTGATCGGCGGTCCGGATGGCGACAGCGGGCTGACCGGTCGCAAGATCATCGTCGATACCTACGGCGGTGCGGCGCCGCACGGCGGTGGCGCGTTCTCCGGCAAGGACCCGACCAAGGTTGACCGTTCGGCTGCCTATGCCGCGCGCTATCTGGCCAAGAACGTGGTGGGTGCCGGTGTCGCGCAGCGTTGCACCATCCAGGTCGCCTACGCGATTGGCGTATCGCACCCGCTCTCGGTCTATGTCGACACGCATGGCACGGGCAAGGTCGATGAGGACAAGCTGAGCCGCGTCCTCCAACAGCTCGTCAATCTCAGCCCGCGTGGCATCCGCGAGCATCTCGGCCTCAACAAGCCGATTTACGCGCGGACATCGTCCTACGGCCATTTCGGCCGCGCGCCGGAGGCCGATGGCGGCTTCTCATGGGAGCGGCTGGACCTGGTCAAGGATATCCGGTCGGCTTTCGCCTGAGCGGCCATCCGCCGGGCGCCGAGGCCAAGCGCGGGCGCATCCTCTACGGCCGCAGGCTTGGCCGGCCCCTGCGGCCCGCGCAGCGGCGTCGCCTCAGCGAGCAATTACCCCAGCTACAGCTGGCCCTGCCCGAAACGGGCGCGCAGCTCGAGCTCGCTGGTCTGTTCGGCGCGCCCAAGCGCGCGTTCTGGCTGGAGGTCGGCTTCGGCGCGGGCGAGCATCTGGCCGCCCAGGCCGCCGCCCGTCCCGATATCGGCTTCATCGGTTGCGAGCCCTTCATCAATGGTGTGGCACAGCTCGTGGCGCTGATCGAAGAGAAGCGGCTCGACAATGTCCGGATCCACCCCGACGACGCCCGCCAGGTGCTTGATGCGCTGCCGGACGCGTCGATCGACCGTCTGTTCGTGCTCTTCCCCGATCCCTGGCCCAAGGCGCGTCACCATCGGCGCCGCTTCATCGGCCCGGAAAACCTGCCGGCACTGGCACGCGTCATGGCGGACGGCGCCGAGCTGCGCACGGCCACCGACGACGTTGGCTATCTGCGCTGGATGCTCCGGCAGCTGGCTGCCCGGCCCGAGTTCGAGTGGCTGGCTCGGCGCCCGACGGACTGGCGCGAGCGCCCGCCCGATTGGCCGGAAACGCGCTATGAAGCCAAGGCCCTGGCGGCCGGCCGACGGCCTGCATTTCTGCGCTTTCGTCGCCGGTCGGGCCGGCTCGTCACACCCGCCGAAATGACTTGAAGCAGGCCGCGAAATCGCTATAGTCCTGCCCGTGTATAGGGTTCGAGGCTAGCCTCGGATCGTGTTTCGAGGTGGGCCGCTGGCCCACTTTTTTGTTGCATCAGCATTTGAAGGCAAGATGAACGACGAAGGCCGCAGGGCCGCCGATCCGCTCCGCCGGATTGAAGCCATTGTCGCACCCTCGCTCGCCGCGATGGGCTACGAGGTCGTGCGCGTGTTGATCATGGGTGGTCACCATCCGACGCTCCAGATCATGGCCGAGCCGGTCGACGGCCGGGCCATGACGGTCGATGACTGCACCGAGATCAGCCGCACTGTCTCCGCTCTGCTCGACGTCGAGGATCCGCTGCCAGACGCCTACACGCTCGAGGTCAGCTCGCCTGGCATCGATCGCCCGCTCGTGCGCCCGCGCGACTATGAGCGTTTCGCCGGCTTCGAAGCACGGGTCGAGACCGCAACGCCGATTGCCGGGCGCAAGCGGTTCCGCGGCATGCTGCTTGGCCTCGACAAGGAGACGGTCCGCCTGCGGCCGACCGACGGTGTCGTGCCGCCCGGTGGCCACAGCGGTCAGGACGCCACCATCGAAATTCCGCTCGCCGTCATCAGCCGGGCCAAGCTGGTTCTCAATGACCGCCTGCTGGCCGCCCACAGCGCCACCAGGACGCAGTAGTTTGCCATGGATACGATCCCGACACGTCTTGAACTCGTCCAGGTCGCCGACGCGGTTGCCCGCGAAAAGGGCATTGAGCGCGAGGAAGTCCTGCTCGCGATGGAGATGGCGATCCAGAAGGCCGGTCGCTCGAAATACGGCCACGAGCACGACATCCGTGCCGTGATCGACCGGCAGTCCGGCGACATCCGCCTGACCCGGCATCGCCAGGTGGTCGAAACGGTGGAGAACGAGGCGACGCAGCTGACGCTCGCCCAGGGCCAGCGCATCAAGGCCGACGCCAAGATCGGCGACGAGCTGGTCGATGCGCTGCCGCCGATCGACTTCGGCCGCATCGCCGCGCAGACCGCCAAGCAGGTGATCGTTCAGAAGGTGCGCGAGGCCGAGCGCCAGCGCCAATTCCGCGAGTACAAGGACCGGGTCGGCGAGATCGTCAACGGCCTGGTCAAGCGCGTCGAGTTCGGCAACGTCACCGTCGACCTCGGTCGTGCCGAGGCGGTGTTGCGCCGGGACGAGCTGCTGCCGCGCGAGAGCTTCCGCCAGGGCGACCGCGTGCGTGCCTACATCTACGACGTGCGCGAGGAGCCGCGCGGCCCGCAGATCTTCCTGTCGCGCACGCATCCGCAGTTCATGGCCAAGCTGTTCGCTCAGGAAGTGCCGGAGATCTATGACGGCATCATCGAGATCAAGGCGGTGGCGCGCGATCCGGGCAGCCGCGCCAAGATCGCCGTCATCTCCAACGACAGCGGCATCGACCCGGTCGGCGCCTGCGTCGGAATGCGCGGCAGCCGCGTGCAGGCCGTCGTAGGCGAACTGCAGGGCGAGAAGATCGACATCATCCCGTGGTCGCAGGATCCGGCGACCTTCGTGGTCAACGCGCTGGCGCCCGCCGAGGTCGCCAAGGTCGTGCTCGACGAGGATCAGCACCGCATCGAGGTCATCGTGCCCGACGATCAGCTGTCGCTCGCCATCGGCCGGCGCGGCCAGAACGTGCGCCTCGCCTCGATGCTGACGGGTTGGCAGATCGATATCCTGACCGAGGCCGAGGAATCGGAACGGCGTTCGGCCGAGGTCAAGGCGCGCACCGAGATGTTCGTGCGCGCGCTTCAGGTCGACGACGTCATCGCCCATCTGCTGGTGGCCGAAGGCTTCACCTCGATCGAGGAGGTCGCCTATGTCTCGGTCGAGGATCTGGCCTCGATCGAGGGCTTTGACGCCGATGTGGCGACCGAGCTGCGCGAGCGCGCGGCGACTTTCATCGCCGAGGAGAACGAACGGCTGACCAGCGAACGCAAGCAGCTTGGCGTCGCCGACGATATCGCCGCGATATCCGGGCTGACGCCGGCGATGCTGGTGACGTTGGGCAAGGCGGGCGTCAAGTCGCTCGACGATTTGGGCGATCTCGCCAGCGATGAGCTGCGCGAGATGCTCGACAAGGACAAGATCGCTCTCACCGAGGAAGAGGCGAACGCTATCATCATGGCGGCTCGTGCGCATTGGTTCCCGGATCAGGCGGCTGCGGCCGGCGCCGAGGGCGCCGGCGCAAGCGCCTGAGCGACAGCGATGGGACGGGGCCAAACATGGCCGAGGCGGCACGACACACGGCGATCCAGGGTGACGCAGCGATTCGTTGCGCGCCGCGTGGCGCGGCCGACGCCGTCGCGACCGAGCACGGCGACGACGATCGCACGGCGCCCCTCCGCCGCTGCCTGGTAACAGGCCAGAGCCGACCCAAGAACGAACTTCTGCGCTTTGTGATCGGTCCGGACGGCCGCGTGGTTCCGGATCTGGATTGCGCGCTACCCGGCCGCGGTCTGTGGGTGACGGCGGGGCGCGACGAGCTGAAGCGCGCGGTCGATCGTCGTCTGTTCGCCAAGTCGGCGCATCGCGCGGTCGCGGTCGATGACGATCTGGTCGACCAGGTGGAGCGGCTGCTGGTGCGCCGCTGTGTCGAACTGCTGGGATTGGCTCGGCGTGCCGGCAATGCGGTGGCGGGTTACGAGCGTGTCAGCGAGTTTCTCCGGGATCGGCCGGGCAGCGTGCTGCTGACCGCAACCGATGCCGCTGCAGGTGGGGCAGGCAAGCTCGCCGCCCGCGCGCCCGATGCGCGTCAGATCCACGCGCTTGACGGTCACGAGTTGGGCCAGGCATTTGGCGCAGATCATCGCGTCCACGCCGTGGTCGGGCCGGGCCGCCTGGCCGATTTGCTGTTTGCGGCCGCCGAGCGATTGGCGCCGCTGCGCGGCTCGGCCGCGTCGATGACGATGAGCAACGACTGCAATTCCGAGGATATGAGCGGGCGATGACCGAAACGAACGAACAGGACCGCAAGAAGACGTTGAGCTTGTCGCGTCCGCGCCTTGAGCTGAAGAAGACGGTGGAGGCCGGTCAGGTTCGCCAGAGCTTCTCGCACGGTCGTACCAAGACCGTCACCGTCGAGGTCAAGAAGACGCGCAAGATCGCCACCAGTCCGTCGGGCAAGGCGGTCGAAGGCAAAGAAGAGATGGCCGCCGCGGTCGAGGCGGCGCCGGTCGCGGAAGTCACGACGGTCAAAGGCCGTGGCGCTGCGGCGCGCACGCTCACGGCGGAGGAGAAGGCCGCGCGGGTCCGCGCGCTGGAGGAAGCCAAGCGTCTCGAGGAGATCGCCCGGGTCGCGGCTGAAGCCGAAGCAGAGCGTCGCGCGCAGGAGGAGGCCCAGGCGCGGGCCGAAGCCGAGACGAGCGCGCGGGCCGCGGCGGCCGAGGCCAAGCGTCGCGGCGAAGCCGGCGAGCCCGCTCCCGCGCCCGCCCCGGCGCAACCGGCGGTCGAAGCGAAGGCGGTCGAGACCAAGCCTGCGGCTCCCAAGGTGACGCCGACGGCCAAGCCGACGACACTTCCGGTGGCGCCGCCCAAGGGTCGCGCGGCGATCGAGGAGGAGGAGGAAGAAGACAGCGCGGGCCGGGCCAAACGCCCCGGTCATGTCCCGGCCAAACGTCCGGCGCCCACCAGCGCGCGTCGCGGCGAGCCGCGCAGGCGTGCCGGCAAGCTGACGATTTCTCAGGCGTTGACGGACGAGGAGCGCGTGCGCAGCCTCGCCTCGGTGCGCCGGGCGCGTGAGAAGGAAAAGCAGCGCCTGCAGAGCGCGCGCGCGGAGGCGACGAAGGTGATCCGCGAGGTCGTCATCCCGGAAAACATCACCGTCCAAGAGCTGGCCAACCGCATGGCAGAGCGCGGCGCCGATGTCATCAAGTCGCTGATGCGCATGGGCGTGATGGCGACCATCAACCAGGTGATCGACGCCGACACGGCCGAGCTGATCGTTACCGAGTTCGGCCATAAGCTGCGCCGGGTCTCGGAAGCCGATGTCGAGCTCGGACTGCGCGGCGATGCCGATGACCCGAACGCGACCGCGACGCGGCCTCCGGTCGTGACCATCATGGGCCATGTCGATCATGGCAAGACCTCGCTGCTCGACGCGCTGCGGGAAACCGATGTCGCCGCCCATGAGGCGGGCGGCATCACGCAGCATATCGGCGCCTATCAGGTGATGCTGAAGACCGGGCAGCGCATCACCTTCATCGACACGCCGGGCCACGAGGCCTTCACGCAGATGCGCGCGCGCGGTGCCACGGTCACCGATATCGTCGTCCTTGTTGTAGCCGGCGATGACGGCATCATGCCGCAGACCATCGAAGCGATCGCCCATGCCAAGGCGGCCGAGGTGCCGATCGTCGTCGCGATCAACAAGATGGACAAGCCTGGAGCCAACGCTCAGCGCGTGCGGACGGACCTGCTGAACCACGGGCTGGTCGTCGAGGAAATGGGCGGCGAAATCCTGGCGATCGAGGTTTCTGCCAAGACCAAGGCGGGCCTCGACAAGCTCGAGGAAGCCATCCTGCTGCAGGCCGAAATCCTCGACCTGCGCGCCAATGCGGAGCGGCCGGCCGAAGGCGTCGTCATCGAGGCAAAGCTGGAGCGTGGTCGCGGCGCGGTCGCAACCGTGCTGGTGCAGCGGGGAACCCTGAAAGTGGGCGACATCTTCGTCGCGGGTTCGGAGTGGGGCCGGGTGCGGGCCCTGGTGGACGACCGCGGCAATGCGATCGAAAGCGCCGGACCGGCCTCGCCGGTCGAGGTGCTCGGCCTCAATGGCACGCCGATGGCGGGCGACGAGTTCGCCGTCGTCGACAGCGAAGGTCGTGCGCGCGATGTCACGGCTTTCCGGCAGCGTCGCACGCGCGACGCCCAGGCGGCCGCCGGTGCGCGCGGCACGCTGGAACAGATGTTCTCCAAGATCCAGGCGGGCGAAGCACGCGAACTCGCCGTGGTGATCAAGTCGGACGTACAAGGCTCGCTAGAGGCCATCCGCGGCAGTCTCGAGAAGCTTTCGACCGACGAGGTCGCCGTGCGCGTGCTGTTCGCGGCGGTCGGCGGCATCAACGAGTCCGATATCACGCTGGCCAAGGCTTCGAATGCGATGATCATCGGCTTCAACGTCCGTGCCAATCCGCAGGCACGCGACATGGCGAAGCGCGACAACGTCGAGATCCGCTACTACTCGATCATCTACAACGTCATCGACGACATCAAAGCCGCCCTGGGCGGCATGCTGTCGCCGACGCGGCGCGAGCGTCAGATCGGCGTGGCGGAGATCCGCGAGATCTTCACGATCAGCAAGGTCGGCAAAGTGGCCGGCTGCCGCGTCACCGAGGGCGTGATCAAGCGCGGCGCGAAGATCCGTATCCTGCGCGACAACGTCGTCGTGCACGAGGGCACGCTCAAGAGCCTGCGCCACCACAAGGACGAGGCGCGCGAGATCAAGGAAGGCTTCGAGTGCGGCATGGTGTTCGAGTACCAGGACATCCAGCAGGGCGACCAGGTCGAGTGCTTCGAGGTCGACGAGGTCGCCCGCACCTTGTGATCGCGGCATAGTCCGCGGTTCCGCCGTCCCGGAGCACGCGCTCGGGCCGGATCCTTCATCGTGTGCGGGCATGCCGGATGGTCGGCGGCTCGCGGATAAAGTTGCCAGCATGTCCAACCGTTCGCGCAAGAACCGTTCGTCGCGCTCGCGCGGCAGCGAACCGAGCCAGCGGCAGCTCCGCGTCGGTGAGGCGATTCGTCACACGCTGGCTCAGGCTTTTCAGCGTGGCGAGTTCTACGATCCCGATCTGGCCGGCGTGTCGATCACGGTCACCGAGGTGCGCGTCAGTCCGGACTTGACCAACGCGGTGGCCTTCGTGACGCCGCTTGGCGGCGGCCAGCACACCCGCGAGATCGTCCGTGCACTCGGCCGCGTGGCGCCCGTGTTGCGAGCGGCAATCGCACGCGAGGTGCCGCTGCGCGTGGTGCCGCGTCTCAGCTTCCAAGCGGACACGTCCTTCGAGCACGCCCAGCGAATCCAGGCGCTGCTGCGCGATCCGGCTGTCAGCCGCGATCTGGACGACGAGCCCGATGGCGGAAACGACAGTCATGGCACGTAGCCGCAAGGGCCGGCCGATCCACGGCTGGCTGGTGATCGACAAGCCGTCCGGCCTGACCTCGAGCCGCGTCGTCGGCATCGTCAAGCGCATCACCGGTGCGGCCAAGGCCGGCCATGCCGGCACGCTCGATCCGATTGCGACCGGGATTCTGCCGCTTGCCCTTGGCGAGGCGACCAAGACGGTTCCCTACTTGTTCGAGGCCGGCAAGCGCTACCGTTTTACGCTGCGCTGGGGCGAGGCGCGGACGACCGACGATTGCGAGGGCGATGTCAGCGCGACGAGCGCGGTGCGACCAACGGTCGCACAGATCGAGGCAGCCCTGCCGCGCTTCATCGGATCGATCGAGCAGGTTCCGCCCAGGTATTCGGCGATCAAGGTCGAAGGCGCGCGCGCCTACGACCTGGCTCGGGCCGATGTCGCGGTCGACTTGGCGCCCCGGGTCATTCGCATCGACGCCTTTCGCTTGATCGAGCGGGCCGATGGCGACCATGCCGTCTTCGAGGTCGCCTGCGGCAAGGGCGCCTACATGCGCAGCCTGGCCCGCGACCTCGCCGAGGCGCTCGGCACCGTCGGCCATGTCGCGGCCCTGCGCCGGCTGCAGGTCGGCCCCTTCACGGAAGCCGACGCGATTTCCCTCGATTTTTCTGGCGCTCAGGGGCATAGTCCCGCGCCGTTGTTGGAGCACCTCCTTCCGGTCGAGACCGCGCTGGACGACATCCCGGCGCTGGCCGTGACCGGACACGAGGCCAGCCTGCTGCGTCAGGGTCAGCCCGTTCCCGTCTTCCGCAAGGTCGATCTGGAACGGCTTGGGCGGGCGCAGGACGGGGATACGGTCTGTGCCACCTCGGCCGGAAAGCCGGTGGCGCTGACCCGCCTCGACCAGGGCCGGCTGTGTCCCGTGCGTGTGCTCAATCTCTAGCCATAAGGAGCAACCGATGTCGGTCACTGCGGAGCGCCGCCGCGCGCTTGTCAAAGAGCACGCCGTCAAAGAGGGTGATACGGGCTCACCCGAGGTGCAGGTCGCGCTTCTGACCGAGCGCATCAACAATCTGACCGAGCATCTCAAAGGCCACGAGAAGGACTTCCATTCGCGCCGCGGCCTGCTCGTCATGGTCGGCCAGCGCCGGCGTCTGCTCGATTATCTCAGGCGCAAGAGCAAGCCGCGCTACGAGGCGCTCGTCGGCAAGCTTGGCCTGCGCCGCTAGAAGCCAACGGTCGGCTGCCCCGACGCAAGTCCTTGGTTTCGCTTTAATTTACGTGCGCCTCGGCGCGCGCATGGCAGGTTTGCGGGCGCGCCGGCCGCGGTGGTGGGATTTGACCAGGGCAGCATTCCGTGTCATGGAAGTGCCGCCACGAAGAGTGAAACAGTAGGGACTGTGGCCCGCTGGAGGCTCCCGTAGACGGGGGCGCGCGGGTCAGGGATCGGCGCCAGAGGAATCCGCGAGTGGACGCGCGATTCCAGCCGATCGACGGACGAAGCCTGACTTCCCATCGATCGGCCAGTGGCAGCGGTCAGTCCCAAGGAGAGGACAGACAGCGATGTTCAACGTTTTCCGTAAAGAAATCCTATGGGGCAATCGCCGGCTCGTGCTCGAGACTGGCAAGATTGCGCGCCAGGCCGACGGCGCCGTGCTCGCCACCTACGGCAAGACCGCGGTGCTTTGCACGGTGGTGGCGGCACGCGAGCCGCGGCCAGGGGTCGACTTCTTCCCCCTCACGGTGAACTACCAGGAGAAGACCTTCGCGGCAGGCAAGATCCCCGGCGGCTTCTTCAAGCGCGAAGGGCGGCCAAGCGAAAAGGAAGTGCTGACCTCGCGCCTGATCGACCGGCCGATCCGTCCGTTGTTCGCCGACGGCTTCCGCAACGAGACGCAGGTCGTTTGCACCGTGCTCAGCCACGATATGGAGAACGACCCGGACATCGTGGCGCTGGTCGGCACATCGGCGGCCCTGACGATCTCGGGCATCCCGTTCCTCGGCCCGATCGGCGCGGCCCGCGTCGGCTACATCAACGGCGAATACGTGCTCAATCCACAGCTCGACGAGCTGTCGTCCTCGCAACTCGACCTCGTCGTCGCCGGCACGCAGGAAGGCGTCCTGATGGTCGAATCCGAGGCGAAGGAGCTGGCCGAAGACATCATGCTTGGCGCCGTCATGTTCGGCCACAAGCAGTTCCAGGCGGTGATCGACGGCATCATCGCGCTCGCAGAGGCGTGCGCGAAAGAGCCGTGGCCGATGCCGGTCGAACCCGAAGCCGCGACGGTCGTCCGCAAGCGCCTCAAGGACATCGCCGAGTCCGAGGTGCGCGAGGCCTATCGCGAGGTCGTCAAGCAGACGCGCTACGAGAAGGTCGGTACTGCCAAGAAGAAGGCGGCCGAAGCCCTGATCGCCGAAGGCCAGGAAGCCGGCATCGTGTCGGAGATGTTCAAGGAGCTCGAGAGCAATCTCGTGCGCGGCAGCATCCTCGACACCGGCAAGCGCATCGACGGCCGCGACACCAAGTCGATCCGGCCGATCGTCGCCGAGGTCGGCGTGCTCCCGCGTGCGCACGGCTCGGCCCTGTTTACACGGGGCGAGACGCAGGCGCTCGTGGTCGCTACGCTGGGAACCGGCCAGGACGAGCAGATCATCGACGCTCTCGAGGGCGAATATCGCGAGCACTTCCTGCTGCACTACAACTTCCCGCCCTACTCGGTGGGTGAGGTCGGGCGCATGGGCTCGCCGGGCCGCCGCGAGGTCGGTCATGGCAAGCTCGCTTGGCGCGCCGTCCGGCCGCTGTTGCCGACCAAAGAGACCTTCCCGTACACGATCCGCGTCGTATCCGAGATCACGGAGTCGAACGGCTCGTCCTCGATGGCGACGGTGTGCGGCACCTCGCTCTCGTTGATGGACGCCGGCGTGCCGCTGCCGCGCCCGGTGGCCGGCATCGCCATGGGGTTGATCAAGGAAGGCGATCGCTTCGCTGTACTGTCCGATATTCTCGGCGACGAGGATCATCTCGGCGACATGGACTTCAAGGTGGCTGGAACGCAGTCCGGCGTCACTGCGCTGCAGATGGACATCAAGATCACCTCGATCACCGAGGAGATCATGAGGATTGCGCTCGGACAGGCGCGCGACGGTCGCATGCACATCCTGGAGGAGATGTCCAAGGCGCTGACCAATGCGCGCGAGGCGGTCAGTCAGAATGCGCCGCGCATTACGCAGATCACGGTGCCCAAGGACAAGATCCGCGAGATCATCGGCCCGGGCGGCAAGATCATCCGCGAGATCTGCGAAGTGACGGGGGCCAAGATCGACATCGAAGACGACGGCACGGTCAAGATCGCCGCCGTCGATCAGGCGGCGAGCAAAGCGGCGATCGATTGGATCCGCAACATCGTCGCCGAACCTGAAGTCGGCGTGATCTACAACGGCAAGGTCGTCAAGGTCGTCGACTTCGGCGCCTTCGTGAACTTCCTCGGCGCGCGCGACGGGCTCGTGCACATCAGCGAGCTGGCGCCGCGCCGCGTCGGCAAGGTCGGCGACGTCGTCAAGGTGGGCGACGAGGTCAAGGTCAAGGTGCTCGGCGTCGATGACCGCGGCAAGGTCAAGCTCAGCATGAAGGCGGTCGACCAGGCGACCGGCGCCGATCTCGCGGCCGAGCCGCGCGAGGCGGCGCAGTCCTAGCTCGGCGGCACGCGCTTCGCGGCGGAACCCGTCAGCACCGGCGTTCAGCTTGACCTTCCGCTTCCCTCGTGTCGTCGGGCACCGCGGCGCGTCCGCCGACGCGCCCGAGAATACGCTGGCGGCCTTCCGTCTCGCGGCCTTGCAGGGCGCGGGGGCCATCGAGCTCGATGCCAAGCTGTCGCGCGACGGCGTGCCCGTCGTCATTCACGACGCGACGCTGGAGCGCACGACGAACGGCTATGGTGCGGTTGCCGCCCAGGACTTTGTTGCGCTCGATCGGCTTGATGCCGGCACTTGGTTCGACCATCGCTTCGCGCGCGAGAAGCTGCCGACCCTGCGTGCCGTGCTCGAGCTCTGCGCCGAGGTCGGCCTCGAGCTCAATATCGAGATCAAGCCGTGCCCGGGCCGGGCCGTCGAGACCGCCCAGCGCGTGGTCGAGGATGTCCGGAGATTCTGGCCGGGCGCTCGGCCACCGCCAATCCTGTCATGCTTCCAAGCCGAAGGTCTCGAGGCCGCGCGACGCATCGCGCCCGAATTGCCGCGCGGGTTCCTCGTCGACGATCTCGATGGCGATTGGCGCAGCACGGCGAGGCAGCTCGATTGCGTGGCGCTCCACGTCGGCCATCGCGCGCTCGGCCAACGCGCCATCGCCACGGTTCGCGCCGCCGGCTTGCAGGTTCTGGCCTGGACGGTCAACGATCCAGCGCGCGCGCGCGCTCTGCTCGAATGGGGTGCGTCCGCCATCATCACCGACCGGCCGGCCGCAATCCATGCCGCGCTCGCCTGACTGACGGTCCGGCGTTCCGCTGATGCGCCCGCCACGCCTCCGCGTTTTCAAGCTCCGCCGGATTGCGATATACTCGAAATCTGGATCGCGGAGCTGCGGCAACAGCCAGCCGTTCCGGGGAATGGCTGCACCGGACCGATCGCCGCATCGCCAAGGGGAAGCTCGTGAGGGCGCTTAACCCGGTTGTCATTTCCGGCTTCGAGGTGCTGCCGCTCGTCGAGGGCGGCAAGGGGATTTCTGTTTCCAATGGCGAAAGCTCGGGCGCCTGGGCCGCGTCCGGCGGGGTCGGAACCTTCTCGGGCGTCAACGCCGACTCCTATGACGCGAGCGGCGAGGCGATCGATATGGTCTATCACGGCCGCACCCGCCGCGAGCGGCACGAGGAGCTGATCGCCTATTCGATCAAGGGTGGCATCACCCAGGCCCGCATCGCCCACGAACGCTCGGGCGGGCGCGGCCCAATCCACATGAACGTGCTGTGGGAGATGGCCGCCTCCGAGCGCATTCTGCACGGTGTGCTGGAAGGGGCAAAGGGACTGATCCACGGCGTCACGTGCGGCGCCGGCATGCCCTACCGCATCGCCGAGATCTGCGCGCGCTACGGCGTCTTCTACTATCCGATCGTGTCCTCCGCGCGCGCTTTTCGCGCGCTCTGGAAGCGTGCCTATCACAAGTTCAAGGATTGGCTGGGCGGCGTGGTCTACGAGGATCCCTGGCTCGCCGGCGGTCACAATGGCCTATCAAACAGCGAGAACCCCCAGAAACCCGAGGATCCCTATCCGCGCGTCTGCGAGCTGCGCACGCTGATGAACGAGTGCGGCCTCGACAACACCGTCATCTTCATGGCGGGCGGCGTGTGGTATGTGCGCGACTGGGAGCACTGGCTGGACAATCCGGAGATTGGCAAGCTGGCGTTCCAGTTCGGCACGCGGCCGCTGCTGACCCAGGAAAGCCCGATCTCCGACGCCTGGAAGCGCAAGCTCCTGACACTGAAGGAAGGCGACGTCTACCTCAACCACTTCAGCCCGACCGGGTTTTACTCCTCGGCGGTCGAGAACGCGTTTCTAGACGAATTGAAGGGCCGCGCTGATCGGCAGGTCGCCTATCAGACCAGCCCGGTTGGCGAGCACGACACGTCGCTGCGGATCGGGGCGCGCGGCCGCGAGGTCTTCCTCACCGCCGCCGACAAGGATCATGCCTTGCGCTGGATCGCCGAAGGCTACACCGAGGCCTTGCGCACGCCGGACTCGACGCTGATTTTCGTGACACCTGCGAAAGCCAACGAAATTCTCACCGACCAGATCAACTGCATGGGCTGCCTGAGCGCTTGCCAGTTCAGCAACTGGGCACAGAATGAGAAGGGCACGACCGGTCGCAAGGCCGACCCACGTTCCTATTGCATTCAGAAGACGCTGCAGGCGATCAGCCACTCCGATGACTGCGAACACCAGTTGATGTTTGCCGGTCACAACGCCTATAAATTCGCGTCCGATCCGTTTTATGCCAATGGCTTCATTCCGACGGTCCGCCAACTGGTCGAACGGTTGCGGACTGGTGATTGATGGTCCGGCTGGTCGATCAGCACGCAGGGCCGGGTCGTGACATTGATGAGCGCGGGGCTGGGTGGGCCTTGTCGAGGAAAGAAAAGTGACCATGTCAAGAGCGGGTGAGCACTTCCGGCCGACGCGCTCCCATGGTGATGGTGCATGAGCCTCGCGACGATGCCACAGCGGCCCTATAGCCGCGCGCTGGAGCGCCTGAAGTCTGTTGGATTGCGGCCGACGCGCCAACGTCTGGCGCTGGCTAAGCTCCTGTTCGAGGGGCCGGATCGGCACATCACGGCGGAGGCCCTGCATTCTGAAGCGCTTTCGGCCAAGGTGCGGGTCTCGCTGGCAACCGTGTACAATACGTTGCATCAATTCACGGCCGCTGGCCTTTTGCGCGAGGTCGTGATCGAAGCCGGGCGCTGCTATTTCGACACCAACACGAGCGATCACCACCATTTCTTCTTCGTCGAATCGGCGGAACTGTGCGACATCTCAGGTGACGCCATTGGCTTCACGCGCTTGCCCGAGGCCCCGTCGGGCCATGCCGTCGAGCGCGTCGACGTCATCATCCGGGTCCAGAAGCAACCTCGATAATCTCCCTTTTATCGGCGCTTGACATGTAGTCTAGAACGGTTCTAGGCTGCTTTCGCGTGTTTGTTGCAGCCGGACGACGACGCCGCGCGGCGCCCGACAGTGGCGCCATGGCCGGGCGTGTCCGTGATGCAATGAGTGGGACCAACAGGAGGACGTGATCATGCCCGCGCTCAAGGGAAGCAAGACTGAAGGCAATCTGAAGGCTGCGTTCGCCGGCGAGAGCCAGGCCAACCGCCGCTATCTCTACTTCGCTCAAAAGGCGGACGTCGAAGGCTACAACGACGTTGCAACGGTGTTCCGCTCGACCGCCGAGGGCGAGACCGGCCACGCGCACGGCCATCTCGAATTTCTCGAGGAAACCGGCGATCCGGCGACCGGTCAGCCGATCGGCTCGACTCAGCAGAACCTGAAGGCTGCCATCGCAGGCGAGACCCACGAGTACACCGACATGTACCCGGGCATGGCGCGCACGGCGCGTCAGGAAGGTTTCGAGGAGATCGCAGACTGGTTCGAGACCCTGGCCAAGGCCGAGCGCTCGCATGCCGGACGCTTCACCAAGGCGCTCGAAACCCTGTCGTAAGTCGCGACGTCGTCGAATCGAGGGACGGGGACCCGCCACCGGGTCCCCGGCCTCGACCTAGAGGGATTGGTTGGGGGCGCGGGAACGCCGCGCCTCGATTTGGAGTGCGCTGAAATGCGCGAGGGTAGCCTCGAGGCCCCGATCCGTCACAACTTGGCGTGGAACGATCCGGACTTCTTCGACCCGGAGAAGCTGGAAGCCGAGCTGCGCCGCGTGTTCGACATCTGCCACGGCTGTCGGCGCTGCTTCAACTTGTGCGACAGCTTTCCGCGCCTATTCGATCTGGTCGACGCCTCGCCGACCCAGGAGCTCGACGGCGTCGCAAGCGCGGACTTCAAGCAGGTCGTCGACGCATGCACGCTGTGCGACATGTGCTTCATGACCAAGTGCCCGTATGTACCGCCCCATGAGTTCAACCTCGACTTTCCCCATCTGATGCTGCGCTACCGCGCGGTCGAGGCGCGGCAGGGCAAGGTCGGTCTCGCCCAGCGCGAACTGACCAAGACCGACCGCAATGGCAAGCTCGCGGGTGCGCTGGCGCCGGTCGCCAACTGGGCGAGCGATCGCAACAACAAGGTCACGCGCACCGTGCTGGAGGCAGTGGCCGGTGTCGACCGGCGCGCGGCACTGCCGAAGTTCCACGGCAAGACGTTTGCCATGCGTGCCCGCCAGGCGCCGCCGCCGGTCGATGCGACGGCGCCCGCCCACGGGCGTAAGGCCGTGCTCTATGCGACGTGCTTCGTCAACTACAACAACCCGGATATCGGCGTCGCCGCGCAGGCCGTGCTGGCGCGCAACGGCGTTGCCACCGAGGTGGTCTACCCGCAGTGCTGCGGCATGCCGCAACTCGAGAATGGCAACATCGCCAAGGTCGCCGACGCAGCGCAAAAGGTCTCGGCGGCACTCAAGCCCTACATAGAGCGCGGCTACGACGTGATTGCGCTGGTTCCCTCCTGCGCGCTCATGCTCAAGTTCGAATGGCCGCTCATCGTGCCCGACGATCCGAACGTAACGGCACTCGCGCAGGCTACATTCGACATCAGCGAGTACATCGTGGATATCGCGCGCAAGGAAGGCTTGGCGGCCGGTCTGGATGGACTCGATGCGCCGGTCAGCCTGCATATCGCCTGCCATGCCCGTGCGCAGAACATGGGACAGAAGGCAGCGGAACTGCTGCGCCTGATCCCCAAGGCCGAGGTGTCCGTGATCGAGCGTTGCTCCGGACATGGCGGATCATGGGGCGTCATGAAGGAGAATTTCAGCACCGCGATCAAGACCGGCCGGCCGGTTGCGCGCCAGGCCGCCGCGGCAGTGGCCGCGAAGAACGGCCAGACTCATGTTGCATCGGAGTGCCCCCTGGCGGGCGAGCACATCGTGCAGGGTATGGCGCTGCTCGCCGAGGGCGGGCCTGCCGTGGCGCATTCGGTGCACCCGATACAGCTTTTCGCCCGCGCCTACGGAATTTCCGTCTGACTTGACGGTTACCCCAGACATGACCAGGCGCGAGATCACCCGATCCGACATCCTGCCGACGGCCGAATACGCCAGCCGGCGCGCCGAGCTGCGCCGGGGCGTGGTTGCGCTGAAGAAGCTACGGCGCATCGACGTCGGACCGTTCGCAACCTTCTATTTCGAGAACCGGGCCACGATGTGGCATCAGATCCACGAGATGCTCTACATCGAGAAGGGCGGCGAGGCACAGATCGCCGATGAGCTCGCCGCCTACAATCCGCTGGTTCCCGACGGCAGCGAGCTGGTCTCGACCGTCATGTTCGAGATCGACGATCCGGTGCGGCGCGCCCGGGTTCTGGCGCGGCTCGGCGGCGTCGAGAACCATGCCTTTCTCAGTTTCGCCGGCGAGAAAATCAAAGGCAGGGCCGAGACCGATACCGAGCGCACCAGCGAAGAGGGCAAGGCCTCGTCCGTCCAGTTCATCCATTTTCCGTTCACGCCGACACAGATCGCAGCCTTCCGCCAGCCGGCGACCCAGATCATCATCGGCTTCGATCATCCGGAATACGGCCACATGGCCGTCATGCCCGAAGCCGTCCGGGGCGCGCTGAGCGAGGACTTCGACGCAGGCTGAGCGCCGATGCGCGCCGGCTATTTGACGACTTCTCCGGGATAGGCGCCCCAGAACTCACCGCGCCGTAACCAACCTCTCAGACCGCCGGCTTCGACGCGGCACCAATCGCTGCGACACTGCTGGAGCGCGCCGATGACGCCCGGCTCCAGACGGGCCACCGCCGGCGACTCGCCATTGTCCGATCGGCGCAGGGTGCGCACCTCGCCCAGGATCAGCATGGTGCGGCGGCCCGACAGCATGGAGGAATGCACCCATCCCTCCGTACCCTGGTAGTCGCGGATCTTTCGCCAGGTGTCGAATTCGGCGACGATTTCCACCGGCATGTTCCTGCGCACGAACACCCATTCGACAGGGTAGCGGACGCCGGGACCGGTCCGCACATTGACCTCGCCGGAACGCAGCGAGGCGAAGCGCGGCAGCTTGAGCTGCTGCTCGGCGGCATCGGCGGCCAGCGCCACCACCGTCAGCGCCGTCGCCATCGCCAAGAGATGGATGAGGGAGAATTGTCGCAGCAGCCGTGCCGCGCGCACCGCTATCGTCATGCGGGGCGCATTATAGCGACCGGCCATCGCCCAGGGTCAAGAATGGCGCGCTCAGGACGGCGGCGGCAGCAACGCGAGTCGTGCCGAACTTGGCCTGTTCTCTGGTGGACAAGCACGATGGGGGCTGATATGGGGGCGCCGGGACAGGAGGCTCAATCATGACGACCAAGCGACCGCTTGTCATCGTTACGCGCAAGCTGCCGGATGCGATCGAGACGCGGATGATGGAGCTGTTCAGCTGTCGTCTCAACCACGACGACGTCGCCCTGTCGCAGGCCCAGCTGACCGAGGCGGTCAAGACGGCGGACATCCTCGTGCCGACCGTGACCGATCGGATCGACGCCCGCATCTTGAGCCAGGCCGGTCCGCAGCTGCGCCTGATCGCTTCGTTCGGTACCGGCGTTGACCACATCGATCTCGCGACTGCCCGCCAGCGGGGCATCACCGTGACCAACACGCCGGGCGTGCTGACCGAGGATACCGCCGACATGACGATGGCGCTCATCCTGGCGGTGCCGCGCCGGCTGTCCGAGGGCGAGCGCCTGGTGCGCAGCGGATCGTGGAAGGGCTGGAGCCCGACCTCGATGCTCGGGCACCGCATCTGGGGCAAGCGCTTGGGCATCGTCGGCATGGGCCGCATCGGACAGGCCGTGGCGCGGCGCGCCCGCGGCTTCGGCCTGTCGGTCCACTACCACAACCGGCGCCGGGTCCACGAGGATGTCGAGCGCGAGCTCGAGGCGACCTATTGGGAGAGCCTCGACCAGATGCTGTCGCGCATGGACATCATCTCGATCAATTGTCCGCACACGCCCGCGACATACCATCTTCTCTCGGCGCGCCGGCTCAAGCTGATCAGGCCGCACTGCTACATCGTCAACACGTCGCGCGGCGAGGTGATCGACGAGAACGCGCTCGCGCGCGCGCTCGCCGAAGGCGAGATCGCCGGCGCCGGGCTTGACGTGTTCGAGCACGAGCCGGCGGTCAATCCGAAGCTGCTCGAGCTCGATAACGTCGTGCTGCTGCCCCATATGGGATCGGCAACCATCGAAGGCCGGCAGAACATGGGCGAGAAGGTCATCATCAATATCAAGACCTTCATCGACGGGCACGCGCCGCCTGATCGCGTGCTGGAGGCGATGTTCTGATGAAAATCGAGGGAGTTCCGTTCCAGGTGACCGACTGGTCGCGCGTGGCGGAGACGCGCCATACCGGCGAAACCGGCTTTGCGCTGTGGCGCACGCTGGAAATCGGCAACATCCGCGTCCGCCTCGTCGAATACAGCCCGGGCTATCGGGCCGACCATTGGTGCAGCAAGGGCCACGTTCTCTATGTGCTCGACGGCGAGCTCACCACCGAGCTCGCCGACGGCCGCGTCATGACATTGATTCCCGGCACCAGCTACGAGGTCGCCGACGGGGCCGAGCCGCATCGCTCGCGCACCGAGAAGGGCGCGCGACTGTTCATCGTCGACTGAGCCGGGGCCGGCCGGGTCTGTGTCGCCAGCCTCTGGCTCCAGCGATTGGCCCGAACTGGCTCTAATCTGAACTTTGCCCCATTTTCGAGCTAATACCAACCGGCAATGATCGCGACTCGCTGAGCGTCACGCGGGGGATTCCCAAGAAGGCGAAAGTCTGAATCAATGGGGCGAACCCAGGAGGTTCGCCATGTCGACTGC
>Ga0194128_10004437_pt1 | contig 20546 bp, 21 predicted proteins | sample TA2KigCa65mmetaG_FD_148650 | JGI IMG/M metagenome (GOLD analysis project Ga0194128, IMG submission 148650) | Freshwater microbial communities from Lake Tanganyika, Tanzania - TA2015037 Kigoma Deep Cast 65m | ecosystem: Environmental > Aquatic > Freshwater > Lake | place: Tanzania: Lake... | reverse complement strand
CAATAGTTCGATTCAAACCCTGTCATGCTTTGACACGTTAGTCCAGAGCGGCTATTTCTAGACTCCATTTAGAACCTGTTTAGGCCAAGTGTCAGTAGTGCTTGTTATTTATAAAAGCTGGCCCTAGAGAATAGTATCGGTCTCCGATTTTTCCCTTCCCCAGATAGTTTTGCTGATCCAAGCAGGGTTGGAAGTTGAAAAGACGATAACAGAATCCTGTTTACTGTCAATTCTCCACTAGACCAGTATAACAATAATGGTCTGAAAGTGAAGACCGTGTAATGTAGTAAAATCCGTTCTCAAGCGGGATTTGACGCGTTATCGGGTCGTCAGCCCGAATGTTAATCACGTAACTGTGAAATGACTCCCTATTCTCACGAAGAAAAGCACGGATTGGGCCAGCCATCTTTCTTTTGAGGGCTGCTTCTTTGTACAGTCGCCATAATTGTACTGCACTCTGATCAGCTTCTACGAATATACCTTCGGTAGGCTCTTCATCAATCATCCTAAACTCATCAACCTTCTCGTAATCAAGGAGTGCCATCGCCTGCAGCAACTCGTCACTGTATGTATCGTTTGCTCCTTCAGCGACATTCTGGTAGTAATCTTCGGCTAATTGTGCAAGGTCTTTTCTTCTCGAGCCAAGCGTTTGCCGTGCTTTCTCAACAAGCACATTTCCATAAATTCTGTTTGCAAAGTAGTGTTCCTCGCCATCATGCACTGCATAGACATACACTATGGAATCCCTCGGGTTTCGCTTTCCATTCCGGTTACACCTCCCCGCAGCTTGGATTATCGAGTCTACAGGGGCTAAATCCCTCACAGCTAGATCAAAGTCAATATCAACTCCTGCTTCAACTACTTGAGTTGACACGAGAATGGTTCGTTTCCCTTCAGCGAGTCTACGCGTCATTGCGTTTATTCTCTCCCGCCTCTCCGCGGGAATCACCTGAGAAGAAAGGAAGAACTTTTCCTTACCAGAATCAAAGGGTAGGCTGTCAAAAACAGAAACTGCTGACTGGATGGTATTCATGATTATTAGAACACTCTTTGTAGGGTTGTCATGGATTATCTTTCGCACCCTGTCGCTGAAACCATCGAGAGATATCCCCTTCTGAATGTTTATGTTGAGGTTGACCCGGTCTTTGACTTTGAACCCTGTATCAAACAGCTCTTTGACCTCATTCTTTTTGAATATCAAGGGCTGTGTTGCAGTCATTAGAATTATTCTAACATCAAGTTCTCGAGAAATGAAATCTAGGCAATCATGGATTAGCTTCCAATATCCATAGTTGATTGCCTGAACTTCATCTAGTATGATTATTGAACCTGCTATATTGTGTAACTTTCTCAAAGATGACGTTCTGGCTCCAACGATTGTTTCAAAAAACTGGACAAATGTCGTCACGATGACTTCTGCATTCCAGCCTTCAATCAAGAGCCCTGACAACGAAGTAGAGTAGGTCTCTTCCCTAACATCTTGGTAGGAAAGTCTTGAGAGATGGTGATGCGTTATCATTACAGGCGATTGGGAAGTTTCGTCTATGCCTAGAGCCTGTCGAATCACATTTGCATTCTGGTCTATGATACTCAAAAAGGGTGCAACATAGATTATTCTCGCATTTCTCCCGGCTTTCTTGGCTAATTCTTCTCGGAGTTGGGAAGCAAAGAGGATGCTTGTGAGAGTCTTTCCCGAGCCTGTTGGCGCTGTCAATGAAAATATTCGTGTTTCAGTATCCAAGTTTGCAAGAACACTTTCCTTTACTTTATCTCTCAATCTTATAATTATCGAATCCTTACCGAGCCGTGCCTTATTCTCTCTGTCTATCTTTTCCGCAAACCTAACAATATGTCCACCCTCAATATCTGCCCTCTCTTGAATCATAATTCCAGCTGCGTTCATCCTGTCAGAATCCAGCAGTGCTGAAAAAAGAAGATTAGAGAGAAAGTATGGCCTCAGGGATTTCTTTTCTTCAAGATGCCTGACAAAATCACTCCTGCTCGTGTGGAAAGACAGATGAGCTGTAGCCAGCGATTTACACTCCTCAAAACTCGGGTAACTTTGCTTTGATAAAATGGAGCCTAGCTCCTCTTTGTTCTGAACGCTATCGACCTGCCTTTTCAGTTGCTCAGAATACTTGAAGATTCTGAGAACTGAATCTTTGGGGCTGGGTATCTTTCCGTGGTGGCCTTGGATTAGCATCATTGTTAGAAAACTAAGAAATTGGTCTGACACACTCTTACTAGAAACGAGGTATCCATACAGCGATGAGGATGTGCTGTGAGACTTTAGGAATGGGTCTCCTATGATTTTATTGGTGTGTAGGTATTCTTGGAAATACGATGTGCTCTTGCCTATGTCATGACAGAATCCAATTATTCGGGCTGCACTTAATACATCGTCTCCTCTCAACAAAGGGCAGATTAATTGGAGTTCCCTTACTATCCTTACCATACCTCCAGCCACTTCTGACAGGTGTTTTTGAAGTGGATTTCCTGGATGGGATTCAAGCTGGTATGAACACAAAATTCTGCTCTCCGCTGTTATCCCTGTAGGCGTTGACTTCTGCATTACGAACCTTGATTTTCTTACCCTCAGGACTGTAAACGGCGTAGTATGTTGAAAGCAAGTCTCTATCTTTGCTAATTCTTCCCGGTATGTCTTGCTCTACAGCATACAGCATTTGCTTTTCCACTGCTATATCGGGGAATCGGTTACGGTATGGAATGATACTTGATAGCTCGGATGTCTCCCTTTTCGTTACATTGTAGTCAAATGTACCAATATACGTAAACTCGGCCAACATTGTACTGGTGCCTAAGTAAGGTGTAAAGATGGTTTCATGTTTTTTCAGCCTTGCTTCAAGATCCTTTCCCAAGTTCGGGTCTGAAAAGTAAACTCGATATTTTGGCTCAACTAGCAATTCCAAGCTCACACGAGCCCGAAAGTCTTTTTTCTTCACAGTCTTGCCTTTAAGATATGCTTGCATTTCAAACCAAAAGTCTGTGTGGGTATGAATCGTGGAGAAGGGAATTTTCTTGATTGGGTTTAGTATTCCAAGGCCTATCTTTGAATTAAAGAGTCTGTCTGAAACCTCAGTTATTGGAATCCCGAGAATTGCGCCAATTAACCCCTCTATTGAAGATCTTGGTATAAGATTGTATGTAAGGGCGTTTGTCGTTGTATATGGCCGCCTAAAGTAGGCAAAATCTGACCAAACGTCAAAAACCACTACTTGCCCAGATTTTTCATTTCGTGAAACCGTTTCGCCTAGAGGGTGCATGATTAGCCTGCAAGAATATCTTTGTGCTTTATGCCGTGTTTAGAAAGCCAATCAACCAGATGCTTCTTTGCACTTGTTGTATCATTCAATGTCACGCCGTCATGCATAGCATATTGTACTTCTGCGATCTGTTCTTTGTTCTCAGCAACCATGGTCAAGAGTTTGTCAATACCAAGACCAACTTCGGAAATGTCTTCAACTGCTTCTGTCTTTGATGCTGTAACTCCTCTATACATATTCCCTATGTACGCCTTATCGTTTGCGTAGACTATCCTAACTAACAGGCGGGATGTCTGCCCAAACTTTGATGTCGTGCTGAGGTTGTTTGTCCCGTGCCACATGGCTAACATCATATCGTTTACATCTTCTTCTGAAAGGTTGACTTCCCTAGCAGGTAGCTGATTCAAAAAGCCGTGAAATAGTATAAACGAATACCTAAGGATATTCTTGTGGCCAAAAGTGCCTGCTTTAACATCATCTTTTGTGGGGACAATCCTTGTGTTTCGTATTTCAATCTCTTGAACCTTGTTTAGAGACTGACCAATGGAAAATTGCACGGGCCCGATGCTTTTGAAAGTGATACCCTTAACTAGAAACATCAGCCCAAAGAGCCTTACATCAATATGCTCTTTGATTAGCTTGTCCTTATCGACGGCTTTGGTTTTCTTGCTTTCTGTTATGTAGGGTTCGGCAAGTGCTTCTATAGTCTTTCTGCTCCCGTCGCTGTTAAGGTCTTCACGAATGAATATCCCCTTGTCTTGGGTCTTTAGGTAATCTCTAATGGTCCTCTTTAGCCTGTATTCTGTAACTAAATTCTTCCCAGAGTATGGGTCAATTCTCGGCCTATTTTCGTCAGGATCTCCGTTAGGATTTGCCATCCGTGTATCATAGGCAAAGATAAATTCAGACCGTCTGGCGGGGGTTGTCATGCCTGTGTGACCTGCGTCTCAGGATTCTTGGCCGCAGAGTTAAACATGGTGAATCCCTGGCACATTCCTACTGCAAAAACAAGGTTCATTAATTCTTCGGGTACTTTGTGGGAAACGTCAAGATTTGAAATTTCTGAACTTCCTAGATATGAGAGTAGGTCTGTGTATTCTTCAGCCTTGTAGTGCTTTAGCTTAATGAGGGCTTGTGGGAATAAGCTTTGTAACCTCTGATAATCCATCTCTAGTCTACCCAGCCTGCTTAGAAACGAATCCGATCTCATATATCTCTGTTGGGCCTTCACCACTATACCAACCGCCATACCTATTGCGCAGATTGCCCTGAGATTCTTTGTATAAAGAATTCCCGAATGTAAATTTAGAAAACCTGCCGCCACCTTGGATTTTTCTTCCACTGGCAACGCGGCTTTTTCAACAGAATTTTCTGACACCAATGTCTTTACCCTGTAAAGATATTCTAGTAGGATAGTTGCTTTTAACATTACCTCGTTCCAAGTTGCCATATCCCTCTTGCGAAATGGGTCTTTCGCCCTGTCCATTAGGATCTTGACTATCAATCCATTGTCTATCGGTCTTCCGTTGAACACATTGGTCATTATGTGAGTCATGGTTCTCATCCATCCCTCAGTATCCTGCTCGATAAAATCAGTCATTAAACCAAAGTGAAACTTTATTTTCGAGCCTGAAAAATAGGCGATCTTGTCCACTAAATACTTGGCCTCTCCTAACTCCTCAAGTCTGGGTGGGTAAATTCCTTCTGCGTGACCCAAAAGCCTCATGTTCTTTTGTTTGTCGTAATAATGAAATATCGCGACATAACTCAAAAACCTTGAGGCTACATCATCTTTAGCAGTTGGCTGGTACTCAGGTTGCTGACTGATTGTATCTATATCTATTTTGCGAGCAAGCTCAAGGCCAAGAAGCATCTTCATCATTTCCTTGAAAGAAGCAAGTCCCTTTGGAGATTTCGTTAAGTAATCCATTACCAGTGAGGGGTCACTCAATACCGGGACAAGCCAGAATGATATCCTTGAAGAGCCGGAAGTATTGGGGATAGCAAATAGCATATTCTCCTTGATATACCTTGAACCCTTCTGCAAGTTACTGTAACACTTCACGCAGAGGGGAAAGGCCTTGTAAAAGTTGTTTTTGCTAGCACCGGGGAGAAAATTTGGTTTGTCAAGTGTAAAGAATGGGAGAGGCTCCTTCAATTCACGCTTGGAGGCCTTATTATTGCAAATCATACAAATGTGGGTTGATTCTTCGACGGATTCGAGTTCGGTAACGTCGCTGCCTTGAGCAGCTATTCGAAACAAATCTGAAAACCCCTTAATATCTTTGAGATATTTTGTTCCGATCTTGACTGTGACTAGGATTTCCCCATATTCTCCATTGGATATGGTCTTGCAAAAATCCTTGGCAATCCTGTCCTGCTTTTTCATTATTTCCTTCACCAAGGATTCTAGGATTCTTTGGCTGGATTTTGGAATGCGCCCAAGGGCCGCCTCATCTTTCAGTATCGCCGGCCTATCTACCCACGCAATCTTTTTCTTTACAAAATTTTGGAAATCCGAGTCTTTTGATATTTTAGAATAATTGGATGAATTTTGAGTTATCAATTTCTTTAGGTTTCGAATATCAAATCCCCCTATCCTACCTGTAATAAATTTGCCTGGGAAGCCGCCCTTTTCCCGCCTGTAGAGATACCTGTCCTCTCCGTCATTTTTTTCCACACTCAACTTTGTATATTTGCATTTACTGTTCAAATTAATTACAAAGACTTCCTCTGCACCCGTCTTGTCAGCAAGGTTCTTGACGCTGTCGATTTTGACCGAACTCCCAAGCAAGGCTATAGCACCTAGCATGGAAGGCGATATTCATTGGTATTCTTATTTACTTATTGGACAGCAAATTCATGAATCCAAAACCCAAGGAGTTTCGCTCCCCAAGACCTGAATCCATACCAAACCTGATCAGCTCAGATTTCAAAGAATCAAGGCTATCGAAACCAAACTTCCATACAGAGCCTATCACAACATGCGCCTCCCTATTCACAATCACTTTATTGCTAACTTGCTTAAGAAAAGTTATCCTCTGGAATACAGGCTCTTCAGGAACTTCGTCATGGAAGAACTCTACATACTTCTTCCTCAAATTATCCTCCAACTGCTTAATGAATACTTCCAATGGATACGTGCTACGCCAGTAAAGATACGGATAAGGTTTTGGCGGATTCAAATTATATTCTCCATAACGTTCTTTCTGAATCCTAATTACTATGGGAGTTCCACTAATTAAAGAAACTGAACGAGTAAGATTCTTTTCTTCAATTACAGTAGCATCCAGAATGCTGAATTCAGCCGTGCCTATCCTTCTAAATGTCCCATTATCAGACATCTTTTGCAGCCTATCGAAGACAATTTCTATGAACTCTCTATTTGGAGAAGATATTATCAAATTCCTAATATTTCCTCTCTTGATATCTCCAATCGGAAATATGTTGGAGAAGCAAAAGAATTTGTACCCTTTCTTGTCATGCAGATAATGAAACTCCGTTCCTCGCAACAGAGAATAAACAAAGCCCTGAAGGTGATGATGGTACTGCATTTCATATGGAGAGTCTTTCAGAGCCTGAAGTTTAGTTATAATTCTCAAGCACAGTGAAAGCTGCAACGGAACTAGATAACCTTACCAACATTAAGATTATGTGTGGCAAAAAAGGTGGTCTTTAAGCAAGATCTATTCTTGATATATCTCTTGCAGAGGGAGGAGATCCCGATGTATTTGACGATAGATTTGACAAAGTGGATACTGCTGTAGCTGCTGATGGCTGGCTTGAACTAAATCCAGAACTTGCAAAGCACGGCATCTTAACGCATAAGAAAACTCAGAGAGAAGAACAACAGGAGATAAGGCAGCAGATAAGGGAGAGGGAGGAAGTAGAAAGAGAGTATGAGCAGTATGTTAGAGAGCAGGAGGAGAGCAAGAAATGATATGGGTTAATCATTGTGTGCCGGAGAAAGGGACTGTCCTGTATGATTTGAACTGTAGGAAGATGAAGAGCGGGAATCGATTCAAACCATTTATTCCACTTTGGCTAGGTTCAAGTGTACGTCCTTTCAATCCTACAATAGTTCGATTCAAACCCGTGTAAATCTGACTCTCAAGAACGCTTGAGGTGAACTTTCAATCCTACAATAGTTCGATTCAAACTTTGATCGTAGAACCTAAAATAATGGGAATGTACCACTTTCAATCCTACAATAGTTCGATTCAAACCGGGGGTAGAAATCTGTATAACGGCACTCGGTGCTAACTTTCAATCCTACAATAGTTCGATTCAAACACAACAGCATAGATTATTATGTTGTGTTAGTGATTTACTTTCAATCCTACAATAGTTCGATTCAAACTACGACTACCTTTGCCCCTATTGAGACTACACCCGACTTTCAATCCTACAATAGTTCGATTCAAACATAATTGGACGCTTACAGCTCCCGCAGGGTTAAATGTCTTTCAATCCTACAATAGTTCGATTCAAACATTCAGCTAGAACGGGCTAAGTCTAACGCTAATGCACTTTCAATCCTACAATAGTTCGATTCAAACTTTACTGTCTAGCCTGTAACCTGGTTATCAGATCAACTTTCAATCCTACAATAGTTCGATTCAAACTTGTTATCCCAGAGGTTGCACTTTGTTGATTTGAATTCTTTCAATCCTACAATAGTTCGATTCAAACTTGATAATTAAGTATAGTACTAGCAAAAAGAGCTCTCTTTCAATCCTACAATAGTTCGATTCAAACATGCCCATGTCTTTGATGGTGCTATAAAATGGCGGTCTTTCAATCCTACAATAGTTCGATTCAAACGAGAACATGAAAAAGTACGGCTACACAATTGATAAACCTTTCAATCCTACAATAGTTCGATTCAAACCCTGTCATGCTTTGACACGTTAGTCCAGAGCGGCTATTTCTAGACTCCATTTAGAACCTGTTTAGGCCAAGTGTCAGTAGTGCTTGTTATTTATAAAAGCTGGCCCTAGGATTTCTTTTTCTGTTGCTTGGACATTTGAAAGGCTAGCCGTGTTTTGTTATCATCATCATATCATTTAGTTAAGCGTGAAGCGAATACGCTCTTCTGCGTGGGCAGCAACGGACAGGATCTCTCGGCATTGGTGTCAATGGATATAACTCATGGCACAAAGCTGAGAAGGAGCATCTACTGCAGGGTTTGGGAATTAAGGTTAATAAGCCGAAAAGCCAAGAGTGAAAAGTGTTGAAGAAGAAATCTGTCAAGGAACTCAAGGCCAAGATAGATCAAGCACTGAAGGAATACAATGAAAAAACAGCTCCAGCATGGAAGGAATACAATGAAAAAGAAGCTCAAGCATGGAAGGTACGAGACGAAAAAACAGCTCAAGCAGAGAAGGAACGAGACGAAAAATTAGCTCAAGCACAGAAGGAATACAAAGAAAAAATAGCTCAAGCAGAGAAGGAATGGGAAGAAAAATTAGCTCAAGCACGGAAGGGTTTGTGAAAGCCCAAAGGCTAACCCTTCAACCTTAGATTATTGGATCCAAAGTCCGAAACTTAACCCGTTAACTTCTATTCCTGCCTTCTATGTTGGGATATCCTGCAAGGATCACCCTTCCCTAATCTATTGCAACCCTATTAGCTGGAGAAGTCATTTCACCGAGACTCACCTGCTAGGCTTTCCTGAGGAGGAGCGAAGTTAGATTGACAAAGGGCGAGTTTGCGAAGGAGGTACACCGATTGCTTGTGCCGTGTGATTCTTTATGTTCAATTTGTGGAGGTTTGTTAGATGGATTTGATGATATAACAGAAACTACGGCAGCCGAATATCCAAACTCCCTAGCCCATGATTATTGTGTATCTTTTGAGTTCGGAGAGGGATAAGTCCTATGCCTCAGATGTTGGCTGCTCATTTCTTAGTAGGAGCTTACGCTCAGTAGTAGGGACACCGCTAATTAATTAGCTATTGTACAAAGAAAATATACTAAGATAATCAAAAAGCTATGGCTGTTTAACGGTATGTTTATAGTGTTCAATAGCCTATGGGTAGGTGTTTTTTGGAGATGTTGTTGCCTCGGCTTAATACATCAGCTGCTGGTAGAACGCAAGTATACGGTAAAAGAGAATGGAGAGCTGAAGACTAAGACTACTCCGAGCATTGTCGATATTGACAGTCAAGCAATTGACGATATTAGAAAAATACTTCACCGCTACCTTAGAAGGACAATTTACAACTTCCCAGGAGCTTCTATAGATGTAATCAATCAGAACAAATCAACGCTAAAAGTAGTGAATCCAGAGGAAGATTTCGTAGGCACAAATACTCAAGCTCAGGAAATTGGAGGCCAAAGATCCTATGACATCGGTTTCCATAGTTGTTTTATAGACTTAAATGGTGCTGATGGATACTTATGCTTCAATGCTTGATTTAAAAGTAAGGAGAGGCCTAGCTACTCATTATTATGTCGCTTCCGAACTCGCTCTACAAGGACTAATCCCTTTACCAACAATTAAGAATGAGAAGGGGTTTGACATAACAGCCATTAACCCAGAGAATGGAAAAAGTGTGAATATACAAGTCAGAGTCCAATCTGGTAGCTCTGAGTGGTGGAGCGCCAACACCTCGAACATACCGAATCTAGTTTACATGTTTGTGCATCTTACGAGAGAATCCAAATTCGATACTTTCTATGTACTTCCAAAGAGCGAGCTTGAACAAGTGAGACGCACTTGGGAAAGTAAGGGTGGCATTACATTTGTTACATTCAAAGAAAACATGTCGAATTATGAGAGAAAGTGGGAGGTGATTCAAGACCTTTTGCGATAGCCCTTCATAGCTCTTCCATGGTTTCTTTGTTGTTGGTGTTAACTTTCGGCAGATTTCAAGCCCCCTGTAACTCTTCTGTCTTAAGATCTTCAGCGAAAGTTGGAATGGGTACGTGATCCCAATAGCCGATCTGCGACAATCGGGCAGTTACAGCATGTATCAATCCTTTCCTGAGTTTTGTCGTGTCAATCTTTGATTTTCTGAAAAGCTCGAAAACTTCTCCAATAGTGAGACTATCGTAAACAGGACAATCTTTGCACAAGTTGAAAAGATATTCTACGCCCTTTGTCAGACGCTCATTTCCGAATCTGAAAACCCGATTAGTTCCGAAGAAACCGATCCTGTCTTCAGCATAGTTCTTCAATAGGACTCCCAATGCCGAGTATGCAAGTACTTCGAGCGCTTCTCTCTTGGTGAAGTCAGGAAGATGAACATAACATTGTTCAAAATAGATAGGATGCAATGATACAGAAAGTGATGTTCCAAAAGCGTGCTTACCAACAGCTACGCTCAAAAGTCCGTAGACGAGCTCGTCAGGCAAATTGGGTATTCCAAGAGGCTTGATCACGTTCTCAGGAATCATTTCTGAACCACCTTTTCTTGGATTGAGGTGTATCACCTTGGGTGCTGGTGCATTGAACCTTTCACAGTCCTGAACAACGATTTCACCCTTGACAATGCCCTTGTCCCGTTGATCGTATTTCCAAGAGTCTTTCAGCAAGGGCAACTCCTTGAACCGAAGGGTCTTGTTCTCTGCATTTTTATCAATGAAATCGAAGCTAAGATCATTGTGTTTGGTAAGAGTATTTGGTTTGCACTCCCAGATCGATAAGGCTATAGGCAGAGTCTTGTTTATGTCGTGAAAATTATATCCCGCAAACACATAGCCTTTCAGAAAGGTGAAGTCTTTCATCAATGCACTAAACAAATTCATGTAGCGCTTTCTTCCGCAAAACAATCCGAAGGGCGAGAAGAACGCCAAGTAGCAATTTTGCTGTTTCTTGGCAATTTCGACAAGTCTTCCGACAATGGGCAAAAACAAATCGCCCTTTCCGTATTTCAGTAATGTAGAGGGAACAACGATTTTCTGGTTTCTGGACACATTTCCATTCATCAGCTCGCTTCTTTTAGATGCCAATATGTTGGTCGATGCTGTTCCGAAAGGCGGGTTAGTGTAAAGAAGTAGAACCTTTCCTGTGGGTATCTTCCATCCTTCGATTAGATTATCGCTAGTTGTGTTTACTACATCAAACGTGGTAAAGTTCCAATTGTAACCCTCGAAAATTTTCTTGCAGTTATTTACGTGACTCACGCTAATATCATTCATTGTTCCATTTACTTGCGGAACAATTTTCTTCACCAATGAACCGCCACCAACGCAGGGCTCAACGACAAAATCGGGTTTGGTGAGTTTCATTATTTCATCGGCTAACATATCGCCGATCTCTGCCTCAGTCCAAAATACTCCACGCTCTCGTCGTTTCTTTCGTGAGAGTAATCGATCAACCTCATGAAGTACATCCGCTAAATCTTCATGTTTGACACGTAGAGATTCAAACCAAGACGCATCATGCGGTTTTATTGCAATGTGTTTGGGTCTGCGAAATCCACCACTAAACTCTGTCAGTTCCTTTTCAGTCTTTTCATGCGGAGCTTCATTCGTGAACATATCTGCCTTGTCTATATTGACTAACCAACCTTGATTGTTCACCGTGAGACTATTCATCTCCCCTACTCCATCGAGCCAATTAACGAGAAGGTCAAGTTGGATTCTGTACTTGTCCGTTATCTCCCTGACAGCCCTCATGTTGTCTTTAGTTATGTACAGGAATTGTGAGGACTGAAAGTCGAATCTTATGATCTTCTCTGGTTCGCCGAGGAGCTTTTCTGCGACGGCGTTCAATTCAGGCTTATCGACTTGGCTAGGCGAAAAAACAAGTTGGGGGTCAAAACTCTTGGCGAAACTTAGAATTTTGTCGAATGCGATTGGCAAATACAGCTTTGCTTCCCTAGTATCCGCCACGCCAAGATATGTCGCATTCTTGATTCCAGCTCTTGCAATTCCATGCAGTAATTGAGCATGGGCAAAATGATCTGGTTTGACTTCGATGTAGATTTTGTTCTTTTCATCCGCAATATCGCAAAAGCTGTCTATGAACTTGAAATTGTAACCTAGCGTAGTAGAATTGAGATAGTCCCTTATCTTCAATGACAGCTCTTTTTCATCCATAAGTTCGGCAGTGTTGTCGGTTTGGAGCATGGGATTTAATCTTTCTTGCTAGCGTTCTGGATCAATGTGAGCCACTTGTTAGAACCTTCTAAGTATGGTCAGCTTGTTGATCTGCTGAGTTGCCCCCATTGGCTTGCTCAACTTCCAAGATTTAATTATATAGTCAGTGGCTCTGGTTCGGGGTTTATGGAATCCAGAACTTATAGGCGATCTCTGTCCAAGACAGAGATTGGTCGCAGGTTAATCATAATACAAAAGGAGTTTCAAGATTCCTTTCCTCCTGCCGGCGTGGAATTCATCCTAAAAGAGGGGGAGAAGGTATACAAAGTGTCAAGGGATAAGCAGAACCGAATCCTCCGGGGAATCTCTCTATGGTTTCGAGAGCATCCCACATTATCAATAGGGGACACGGTAGTGATAGGTAAGCACGGCGAGGATTTTACAATCATGGCTGAGAGTACTGGTGGCGAAAGGAAAGGCATCGAGGGTGTAAACCTCCGGAGTGTTTACAATCTCGATAGATTAGCCTCAGAAGCACTCTACCCTAAAGAGGAAATGCGTGAATGGGAAGCTCTCCTAAAAGAGAGGAAGCAGATAATCTTCTATGGGCCACCAGGAACAGGTAAAACATTCGTAGCAAAGCTATTTGCAAAGTATTTTGCGGGAGATGGTGGCAGAGTCGAGCTTGTTCAATTTCATCCCTCTTATTCCTATGAAGACTTCGTTGAAGGGATTAGATCGAGTGTCGTTCAGAATACTGTGCATTATGAAGTTAAGGACGGTATTTTAAAGAAATTCTGTAGCCAGGCAAAGGAAGAAGCGAATAGGAACAATCGCTTTGTACTGATAATCGATGAGATTAACAGAGGAAACGTGGCAAGAATCTTTGGAGAGCTCATATATTCTCTTGAATACCGGGGGAAAAACAATGGAGTCACTTTGCCATATTCAGGCAAATCATTCTACACTCCAGATAACTTGTACATTGTGGGAACTATGAATAGTGCAGACAGATCAATAGCTCTTTTTGATTATGCGTTAAGGAGGAGGTTCAGTTTTGTAGATTTCATGCCAAACAAAACGATACTGGAAAAATGGTTCGACAAAAACCCACCATTAATCGATAAGACCAAGATACTCGCTTTCTGGGAAGAAGTCAATGAAGCAGTAAGGGAAGAGCCAAAACTTGGGAGGCATTATCAGGTAGGTCATAGTTACCTGATGCGGGAGAATCTTGATAAGGACTTATTCCAGAGAATAAAGAGGTTCGACATCTATCCTCTCCTAGAGGAGTACTTCTTCGAAGAACCAGATAAACTGACCGCTTTAAAGTCTTCTGAGGAGGCAATTTCTGCCGAGGGTGGTGAAACTGCTGACGAGGCCAGTGATCGAGCTCAGTGAATACGGCAAATCCGATAGCGTAGAACTTATCAAAGCGGAGGTAGACGTCCTTGAATCTCCAAGGTTTAGCAAGAGAATAAGAGTCATTAAGATTGGTCGTAACAGATATCGTCTTGAGGCTCGCCAACATGTCGGTAACATAGTGCTAAGAGGTCATGTCATTAGAATCCGTCCGAAGATTCCCGATTTGAATTTCTTTCGAATGCTATTCTATACTGAAGGATTGGTTGAATTCCAACCAGAAGAGATTGGCTATGAGACCTCCCCCGATCTTTTTCAGGGGATAATATCCTACTTCCTGACTCGGGTTTCCTCGTTGGCTAGGCAGGGGATACAAAAAGGATACGTCGATCAAGAGGATAACCTACGAACCATAAGAGGCAGAGTACTCATCGAAGAAAACATGAGGGCTAATGCGCTGACTCTTGAACGGATCTACTGCAAGTACTCCGATTTTACCTCAGATATCATAGAAAATAGAATATTGAAGTACACACTCTTCCATCTGTTAAGAGTTCCACTTGATGATGATATCCGCAGACACGTCAAGGGGTTATTACATTATTTTGAATCAGTTTCGCTAACACCATCTTTGTCGCAGAACCTCCCACGAATCACCTATTCAAGACTCAACATGGCTTACCGTCCATTGATTATCATGAGCAAGATGATCCTTGACCATTCATCAATGAATTTTCAGAATACTGGGGAGCTAGATTTTGCATCCTTCTTGGTAGATATGAACAAACTATTTGAGAAGTTTATCCGAGGATATCTCAGGCAGAAGTTAGGGAAGTACACCATCACGGGGCCTGGTTTCTACAACCCACCCGGAACGCTAGATGTGGAAGGTAATATTGGGCAGAAACCAGACATTTTGGTAAGACAAAATAGAAGACTAATATTAGTCCTAGATGCTAAGTATAAGCAACTACATAGCGAAGATGAAGATCAGACTGAAATGTCAAACGCGGATATTAATCAGGTGCTGGCATACTGCCTTAGTTTCGGTCTTCCGGTTGGGATACTCGTATATCCTTCGCATCAGTTCGGTGTGACGGTTAATGCAAGACATACAATCAAATCATCTAGTATCACACTTTTCACCAAGACCATTGATCTGAGGCATGGGGAGAAAAATAAGTTCATGAATGAGTGTGAGCAATTTGGAAAATACGTTCAGGACATCATCGAGAGTGAAGTTATTCCCAACCTCAAGATTCAAGATCAACTAAACCGATCCCTAATCCTGTTTCCAACATTAGCGGTCGCCCGACGAAGAGTAATCTCTCGTGTTCGCTTGGCTACACGCCACTCGCTACCTGCAAATCCTGAAATCAAGGTTAAGACTTAGATGGACTTTAGATGATATACGTCTTCATCCCCATATTATGTTCGGTTTATTCCAGAAAAGTGATGAAAAAGTGCGTGGAATCAAGGTTAATAAGCCGGTAAGCCAAGAGTGAAAAGTGTTGAAGAAGAAATCTGTCAAGGAACTCAAGGCCAAGATAGCTCCAGCACAGAAGGAATTCGATGAAAAAATAGCTCAAGCAGAGAAGGTATTCGAAGAAAAAGAAGCTCCAGCACGGAAGGTAGAGACGATAGACTTCCCAGTTTTTATTCAAGATGGGGATGTCGGAAAATATCGTATAGTCGAGAAATGTGAGAGGCCTGGGTGTGACGTCAGATTTCCGGTTCCATTGGAAGTCAACAGTCCTGCAAGCCTAGCATAGTGCTGTTAGAACTCTATTTCTCCGGTCTTACCCCATGCCCTCAACAGCATGTTTCTAGTCCTTAACCCTCTCTCTAACCAGCTTCTCCAGTTTCCTGATTCTTCTGTCCAACTGATCAATAAGCATCCCTTTTTCCTTTAGAGCCTGCTCCCTCTGATCAAGCTTCCTTGTCTTTTCTTCAACATCTTCCTTGAGTTCTGCAAGCGACTCTTCAAGCTCCTTGACCTTCTCCAAGCTGTCATACTCTAGTACTAATGGAGCTCCTGCTGTTCTGGCTGGCATGTAGATTTTGAACTTACCATCCTTCTTCCATACGCTAGCATCAAACTTATGCTTCCCGCTCTTCATCTTGAGATTGTGCCTTGGGTTTCTTTAAAATCACGAATTAAGTTGCCAAATAGCAAAATTGAGTGCGGTAGCTATGCTCACCCAACCAATGTACGGCGTGAGCAACCACGTTGCCTTCCTAGAAATCTTGTAGAATGAAGCCATCGCCGCAGCTATCGCGATCCAGAGCATTATTATTTCTACCAGTCCAGCAAAAATGTTGCGCATCCCGAAAAATATTACCGACCAAGCTACATTCAAGAGCAATTGCCCAGCAAAAATGGACAAGGCAGTCTTATTCTTCTCGAAGCCTTTCTCCCAAACCAGATACAGCGAGATTCCCATCAGTGTGTAGAGAGTGATCCAGACAGGGCCGAATAACCAGTTCGGCGGGGCAAAGGCGGGTTTTGCTAGCGATGCGTACCATTCAGGTATCGACGAAACCGTAAAGATAGAGCCTACTACGCCAGCAAGCTGGCAAATGGCAACCGCGACCACTAATCTTGTAAAATTGATGGTTTTTGGTATAATTAGGTTCAAAAGAGTGCGAGTTAATAATCTTCCCTTTGCCTCTCTTACTATTCCTAGACTTGCCTTCACGTTTTATAGCCTGATCCATCGATTTAAGCCACTCATCTGAGCCAAGACTTCCAGATCTAACAACGGGTCTAAGATGGCGGGGTTTTCTCACTTTATTGGACTCCGACTTGATGTTGGTCCCCACCATTACCGTTAACCAAGTGCCACAGTTTGGACAGAATTTGCTGCCTAATTCAGCCGAAGAGTACAATCCTTTGCTCTTCCAGCAAAGAAGCTGAACCAATTGCTATCTTGATATGATGGCTTGTATTTAAGAAAAGCCGAACATCAGGGGATGGACAGAAGCTAGCAATGGATTAGCTTATGGAGTCTTTGTCCAGAATTAATATTCCTCTGGGGGCATGACGCAACTATCACTCACAGCCCCTCTTTTTTAATTAATTATTATTTAGATACAGCTTTGCTACGCCTAATTGTAAGCAACAATATAACCAACCAAAGAAATAGTTGTTTGAGTGAACCTTTATCAGACAAAGAAGGGAGTGGCAATCTCTGTTCATGAGGGTATGAAGAAAGACAGATCCAAATACGACTTTATAGTCAAGTACACAGAGCCAAGAAAAAGGATGAGAACTCCAAAACATATACACCTTATCGTAGATATGTATCTGAAGTGGGCGGGCAACAAAGAACTAACGCTAAAACTAAGCGATCACTTGGTTTCAGTCTACAAGAAGCTAAGACCTGTCAATAAGTTTCCTCCACAGTTACAGGTCTTCAAATCTAAAGATGTTAAGAAATTCGAAAAGCTAGACAAATACGGAGAGTATGATATCGAGTTTCTGCTTGTAGTTTCAGAGCTATTAATGATTCAGGAAAAGACAAATTATCCGCGTGGTAGCTTGACAAGAAATATGTATGAGGCGTTCGGAAGGGAGGATATTTTTGGCGTTGTTTCAGCAGCTAGTTTTCGCGGACAGGTAAGATAGACTAATCACTTAATTCTACAATTTGCTCGGGCCATGACAATAGAGATCAAGACATCAATCCCCCGCCACCTTCACCCCGTCTTGTCCTGGCAGACTCCCAACCTGTTGCACCTAGGATGCTTATTGATTTTGGTGGGTTTAGTTTTCTAAACTCAGGCTCTCTTGGATGGCACACGCTTACGAAAGGACACTCTTTTATTCCCGGCAGTGCAGATTCAGGCCCAGCAACAAATTTGGATTGTGTAATAGCAATAAATCCGTCTTTGTCAGTACAAGGCAGTACTTTTCCTACTACTTGCGCTTTACTTCTTACTGAGTTATTATAACATACTTGACATGTTTTGTTACGTGTAGAATGCCACTTGAATTCATGTTCCTTTGACTCGCACCTAAAAATGGCCAGCGATTCTCTGCAGAACTCCTTCCCAATTATCCTGTACGCCAAGTAATCTATGAGCGAGGGACTCTCGACGCACTCTTCTGGGTATCGCTCTCTCCATATTTCCCAAACGCGTCTCCATGCCTTGGCATTCATCCCATCCATTAACCCGTATTGATAACAAAAAATGTCCAAGAAACTGCTCAATAACGGGATGTCGGTTCTCAGAATACCGCTCCGTAATGCGACCTTGATCGTATTTATGTCACTGGCCACATCGATCTTATCAAAATTCTTAGGCTCCCCCCACACTCTTAATACATACATATCCCGAATGAACATATCGGCCTTTTTCTTCCCGAAGCCCGAACCGGTGTTATTAACTAAGATATCTCTAACTTTTTCAACATCCTTCCCACAGAAAGAAAACAAATCGAATGGTTCTATTTTATTGTCGATAAGTATTTGCGCTGCTGTTTTAGCATACCTCGCTCGTTTGTCGCTTTGAGAGAGTTCTGTCGCCCTTATCTTCTTGAGAAATCCTTCAGGATCAGTGTAAATCTCATCTTTATCGAATGTCGATGGATCATCTTTGTATCTTTGGTAAAGGTCCTCAAACTCACGTGTGCCTCGAAAATCCTGATTTGCTGAGAAGTACCTAATTTGACAGATTTCTTGAGGCGTTAAGCCAAATGTGTTGTATAGTTCGTAGAACGGCTTCCTGCCGAAGGTTTTGAAAACATTATGAAGGGTATCGACAGCTTGCGAACATTTTATTTCGTCGATTTTTGGATTCAGTATCTCTCCATGGTGCTTCTCCCAGAATTTGTGAAAATCGGAAAGGTATTCAAATTCTTGATCTAGGGTAACAGTTGAACCGATCCCATCATAGTTCGTGTAAAGAAATTCGTTAATGTCCGAGATTATCTTTCTTATCTGTTGGAGGTTGAGCTCTTTATCAATTAAGACATCGGCATTTTTAAGTAATTTGGTAAAGAATGCAGAGAAAACGTCCAATGTTACTTTTTGAAAGGGGGTGCTCAAAAAGGTCATTATGGTTTGCTTACAGATTTAGAAAAGTAAATTAATATTATCTAGTAGCAAATCCCAAAGGTCCAGGATGGACTGGGAAACTACGAGTTTCGTCTTATCTTCAAATATAAGGTTAAGAATATTGTTGGAGTTGAGAAAAGGAGTGACAACGCCAACTAGAATCGCCCATTCTATAGGAGAACCACTTAGCCATGTCAGCAAAACTTTAGGTGAGCTTCAGGCCAAGAGGCTTGCTATATGCCAAACACCCGACAGAAGAAAAGCAAGACTTTATGATATAACGCATCTGGGAAACTCAGTACTTGACGAAATTAACAGAATCACAAGGAGGTAATTCTATGCTGCAAGAAAAGGTAGGCGAAATTTCGGCAGGAATGCGTTTGATAACTCATCAGGACTATAAGGGATACGTTAATGCCCATCAATACGTAACTATTGGAAGGACTAAGGTCTCTATTGGGAAGAACTGGAAGATAAAGAAGTATGCTCCAAATGAGAGCTACAAACCGGAGGGGACAACTGTTTGGAGTTTTCCCGATAGAGGCGAGTGGGCTACTCATGTAGGTAACTATCGTGGTAATTTCTCACCCTTCATCCCAAGAAACCTGATTCAGAAATATACAGCAAAAGGCGATCTGGTACTTGACCAGATGGTAGGTAGTGGGACAACTCTTGTCGAATGCAAGCTTCTTCAGAGGAATGCTATTGGTGTGGACATAAACCCTGATGCGATAATGGTTGCACTCGACCGGCTAAATTTTTCCTACAAGTCTCTTGATCGGGATCTTGATCAAGATTACGACGAACCTAAAATCAGGACCTACGTAGGAGATGCAAGGAGTCTGAACAAAATAGACGGTAATAGTGTCGACCTGATAATTACTCATCCACCATATGCGTACATAATTGGGTATTCTAAGGATAAAATAGAAGGAGATGTTTCAAGACTCCGACGTCTATCTGATTACTCGGAGGCAATGGGGAAAATTGCAGACGAATCTTATCGTGTTCTTAAAGGAGGAAAATATTGCGCAATCCTCATAGGGGATACACGTAAGCACAGGCATTACATTCCCATCGCAATTAGGGTGATGCAAGAATTCTTGAACGCTGGTTTCATATTAAAGGAGGATATCATAAAATTACAGCATAATGTTTCTACTAATAGGGGAAGATGGAGGGGAGCGTACTACGACTTTTATAAAATAATGCATGAACATCTGTTTGTGTTCAGGAAACCGCTCGAGCAAGAAAAGTTGACGCAGTTTAAGTTAAGCGCAAAGTGGTGGTAAGGCCCTATAACATTAGCCATTTACTTCATTTTGTATTCTGTCGAATTGGGCAACCTAAGCAAGTAGCCTTCTCGTGCGAGTTCTCGAACAATTCTACGTACAGAATTGTGGTTTACGCCGGTGAGCTTTGATACCTCTTTCGGAGCCATCACTTCCTTGTTAGAAAACGCTTTAAGTACTTTGTCTTTGGTACCTTTGTAGTTGGTCATTAGGTTCCTTTAGCAGGCTCCAAAATAAAAACAGATCCTTAAGCATTCTTGTCCTATACATTTAGCATATACGAGATTGACATGACATTTTATCATCACTCCCGTTAACAGTGCAGGAAAAACTCATTTGTCCTTCCTCTTCAAATAATCAGTAATCATACGTTTCAGAAACTGTTCAGGAGTCATCTTCAGCTTCTGAGCTTCTTCCATCATAAGATTCCAAGAGGAGCAGTCTTCAGCAGTTTCTCCGGTCTTACCCCATGCCCTCACTGGCTAGAAGATCGTAGAGTCT
>Ga0194128_10004433_pt1 | contig 20565 bp, 20 predicted proteins | sample TA2KigCa65mmetaG_FD_148650 | JGI IMG/M metagenome (GOLD analysis project Ga0194128, IMG submission 148650) | Freshwater microbial communities from Lake Tanganyika, Tanzania - TA2015037 Kigoma Deep Cast 65m | ecosystem: Environmental > Aquatic > Freshwater > Lake | place: Tanzania: Lake... | reverse complement strand
TGAACGCCGCCGGCTCGAACGCGCGCCTGGGCGCGGGCGATTTCATCGTCGTCGAGGCCGACGAGTCCGACGCCTCGTTCCTGCACCTGCAGCCGGTGGTCGCGGTGGTGACCAACATCGACGCCGAGCACATGGACACCTACCAGCACGACTTCCCGCGCCTGCAGCAGGCCTTCATTCAGTTCCTGCACAACATGCCGTTCTACGGCAGCGCGGTGCTTTGCCTGGAGCACGTGCACGTGCGCGAGATCCTGCCCTTCGTCTCGCGCCCGGTGGTGAGCTACGGCATGCGCGAGGAGGCCATGGTGCGCGCGGTGAACATCGTCCTGGGGGAGCAGTCGCGCTTCGAGGTGCTGCGCCGGGGCCGCGCCCCGCTCGCGCTGACCCTGAACCTGCCGGGCCGGCACAACGTGCTCAACGCCCTCGCCGCGGTGGCGGTGGCCAGCGAGCTGCGCGTGGGCGACGAGGCGATCCGCCGCGCCTTCGCCGGCTTCACCGGCGTTGGGCGCCGCTTCCAGCGCTACGGCGAAGTGGCCCTGGGCACGCAGGGCAGCTTCACGCTGGTGGACGACTACGGCCACCACCCGGCCGAGATCGAGGCCACGCTGGAGGCCGCGCGCGCGGCCTTCCCCGGCCGGCGCCTGCTGCTCGCGTTCCAGCCGCACCGCTACACACGCACCCGCGATCTGTTCGAGGACTTCGTGCGCGTGCTCGCCAGGGCCGACGCGCTGCTGCTGGCGGAGGTCTACCCCGCGGGCGAGGTGCCGATCGCCGGCGCCGAAGGTCGCACGCTCGCCGCCGCGATCCGGCCGGCGGGCGGCGGCGCCCCGCAGTACGTCGAGCGCGTCGCGGAGCTCCCGGGCGCGATCCGCGGCGCGGCGCGCCCCGGGGACGTCGTCATCGCCATGGGCGCGGGCTCCATCGGCGGCGTCGCGGCGCAACTGGCAGGTCCGACTGCGGGGCCGGCGGCATGAGCGCGGCCAGCACCGAGCGTCGGGCCGGCGAGCGCGGCGAGCTGCGGCTGAACGAGCCGTTGGCGAAGCATTGCAGCTGGCGCGCCGGGGGCAGGGCGGACCGCTTCTACATCCCGGCGGATCTGGAGGACCTGGCGAATTTCCTCGAGCGGCTGGCGCCGGAGGAGCCGCTGCTGTTCGTCGGTCTGGGCTCCAACCTGCTGGTGCGCGAGGGCGGCTGGCGCGGCACCGTGGTGCTGACGCACGCCGCCGGCAAGCACCCGCGCATGACCTACGGCCGCATCTACGCCGAGGCGGGCGTCGCCTGCCCGAAGGTGGCGCGCTTGGCCGCCTTGAACAACCTCTCGGGCGCGGAGTTCCTCTCCGGCATTCCCGGCACCGTCGGCGGCGCCCTGGCGATGAACGCCGGCTGCTACGGCGGCGACACCCTGGAGATCGTGGACGAGGCCCAGCTGATCGACCGCTACGGCACGCTGCGCTGGGTGCACAAGAGCGGGTTCGTCTGGGGCTACCGCGACTGCGCGCTCAAGTCCGGCGGCAAGCTGGGCGTGGACCACTGGTTCGCCGCGGCGCGCTTCAAGCTGCTCGCGGGCAACGCCGAGGACTCGCGCGAAGCGATTCGCAACCTGCTCGAGCGGCGCGTGGCGTCGCAGCCGCTCAACCTGCCCAACGCCGGCAGCGTGTTCCGCAACCCGGAGGGCTACAAGGCCGCGAAGCTCATCGAGGCAAGCGGCCTGAAAGGCCTCGAGCGCAACGGCGCGCGGGTGTCGGAGAAGCACGCCAACTTCATCGTCAACCCCAAGGGCGCGGCGAGCGCGGCGGACATCGAATGGCTGATCCGCCGGGTGCAGGAGGTGGTGAAGGACCGGCACGGCCTGGACCTGGAGCCCGAGGTACGCATCGTGGGAGAACCGGCATGAGCAACCCGGGCAAGGTGGCCGTGCTCATGGGCGGCAAGTCCGCGGAGCGGGAGATCTCGCTCATGAGCGGCAAGGGCGTGCTGGCGGCGCTGCGCGCCAAGGGCGTGGACGCGCATGCCTTCGATCCGGCCGAGCGCCAGCTGTTCGATCTGAAGCGCGAGGGCTTCGCGCGCTGCTTCATCGCGCTGCACGGCCGCGGCGGCGAGGACGGCACCATCCAGGGCGCGCTCGAGGTGCTGGGCATCCCCTACACCGGCAGCGGGGTCATGGGCTCGGCCATCGGCATGGACAAGTGGCGTACCAAGATGGTCTGGCTCGCGAGCCGGCTGCCGACGCCTCGCTACCGGATCCTGAGCGCGGGCGATGACTGGCAGGCCGTGGCGCGCGATCTGGGCCTGCCGCTGATCGTCAAGCCGACGAACGAAGGCTCGACGCTCGGCCTGTCCAAGGTGAAGGCGGCCGGCGAACTGCCCCCCGCCTACGAGCTGGCAGCTCTGAAATACCACGACACCGCGCTCGCCGAGCAGTTCATCGACGGCCCGGAGTACACCGCGAGCATCCTCGGCGAAACCGCGCTGCCGCTGATCCGGATCGAGGCGCCGCAGGGTAATTACGACTACACCAACAAGTACTTCACCGACGACACCAAGTACCTGTGCCCCTGCGGCCTGCCGCCGGCGAGGGAGGCCGAGCTGCAGGCGCTCTCGCTGCAGGCGTTCCGGCTGCTGGGCTGCCGAGGCTGGGGACGCATCGATCTGATGCTCGATGCCGCAGGTGAGCCCTGGCTGCTGGAGGTGAATACCTCGCCGGGCATGACCGGGCACAGCCTGGTGCCGATGGCGGCGCGCGCGGCCGGCATTTCCTACGAAGACCTGTGCGTCCGGATCCTGGAGGCGGCGCGTGTGGGATAACCCGCGCCTGCTCAACGCCACCGCCAGTGCGCTGCTGGCGCTGGTGGCGGCGGCGGCGGTCTACGCCGGGCTGCAGCTGCTGGTCCGGTCAACGCTGTTTCCGCTCAGGGAACTGGCGGTGACCGGCAGCCTAGAGCACACCTCGCGCGCCCAGATCGAGCGCGCCAGCGGCGGCTTTGGCGGCAACTTCTTCGCCGCCGACCTGGCCGCGCTGCGCTCCCGGCTGGAGAGCCTGCCCTGGGTGCGCCGCGTTGAGGTGCGCCGGGTCTGGCCCGACCGCGTCGAAGTGGCGCTGGAGGAGCATGTCGCGCTCGCGCGCTGGGGCGAGGACGGGCTGGTGAATACCTTCGGCGAGCCCTTCCCCGGGCGGACCGACGGCGAACACGCCGCGCGGCTGCCGCTGTTCGCGGGGCCGGCGCGCACCGAACGCGAACTGGCGCGCCGCTACCAGCGTTTCGCCGCGATCCTGCAGCCGCTGGGCGAGACCCCCGAGCGCGTCATCCTCACCCCGCGGCACGCCTGGCAGCTGCGGACCTCGGGAGGCCTGCAGCTGGAACTGGGCCGCGACGGCGCCGAGCCGGTGGAGGCGCGCCTGGCGCGCTTCGTCGCCGCCCATCCGGTCACGCTCGGGCGCCTGCAGCGGCGTGCCGAATCGAACACCCGCCAGGTGGACCTGAGGTACCCGAACGGCTTCGCGCTGCGGGTGCCGGAGTGGAGCGGCTGAGGATGGCCAAGGAGAACCGCAACGTGGTGGTCGGGCTGGACATCGGCACCTCCAAGGTGGCCGCGCTGGTGGCCGAACTGGGCGCCGACGGCGCCATGGAAGTGCGCGGCATGGGCAGCCGCGAGTCCAAGGGCCTCAACAAGGGCGTGGTGGTCAACATCGAGGCCACCGTGGCCGCGATCCAGCGCGCGCTGGAGGAGGCCGAGCTGACGGCCGAATGCAAGATCGCCTCGGCCTTCACCGGCATCGCCGGCAGCCACATCCGCAGCTTCAACTCCACCGGCATGGTGGCGGTGAAGGAGCGCGAGGTGAGCGCGCTCGACGTCGAGCGCGCGGTGGATACCGCGCGCGCGGTGAACATCCCCACGGACCAGCAGATCCTGCACGTGATGCGGCAGGAGTTCATCATCGACGGCCAGGAGGACGTGCGCGAGCCGGTCGGCATGTCCGGGGTGCGGCTGGAAGTGAAGGTGCACATCGTCACCGGCGCGGTGTCGGCGGCGCAGAACATCGTCAAGTGCGTGCGCCGCTGCGGCCTGGAGGTGAACGACTTGATCCTGCAGTCGCTCGCCGCGGCGCGCGCGGTGCTGTCGGAAGACGAGAAAGACCTCGGCGTCTGCCTGGTGGACATCGGCGGCGGCACCACCGACCTGGCGATCTTCACCGGCGGCGCCATCCGCCACACCGCGGTGATCCCGATCGCCGGCGACCAGATCACCAACGATATCGCCATGGCGCTGCGTACGCCGACCGCAGAGGCCGAGGCGATCAAGGTGCGCCACGGCGTCGCGCTGCGCCAGCTGTCCGATCCCAACGAGAGCATCGAGGTGCCAGGCATCGGCGAGCGCGCGCCGCGCGTGATGTCGCGCCAGACGCTGGCCGAGGTGATCGAGCCGCGCCTCGAGGAGCTCTACTCACTGGTGCAGCAGGTGCTGCGCGAGTCGGGCCACGAGGAGCTGCTGTCCTCCGGGATCGTGCTCACCGGCGGCAGCTCGATGATGCGCGGCATGGTCGAGTTGGGTGAGGAGATCTTCCACATGCCGGTCCGGGTCGGCGCGCCGCGCTACGCGGGCGGCCTGGCCGAGGTGGTGCGCAGCCCACGCTACGCCACCGCGATGGGCCTGCTGATGGAGGGAGCCTCGCAGCTGCAGCAGGGCCGCATCGCGCGCCAGAACGGCTCGGTGCGCGCGGTGCTCGGCCGCATGCGCGAGTGGTTCCAGAGGAATTTCTGATGTCGGGTTTCACTTTCACAAGTCGTCACAACAAGGCAAGGAGGCCATGAACATGTTCGAACTACAGAATGAGCAGGCGGCAGGACCGGTGATCAGGGTGGTCGGCGTCGGCGGCGCAGGCGGCAATGCCATCGACCACATGATCGAGAAGGGCATCGACAAGGTGGAGTTCATCGCCGTCAACACCGACGCCCAGGTGCTGGCGCGCAACCGGGCGCGCAACCAGATCCAGCTTGGCACCAGCGGGCTGGGCGCGGGGGCCAAGCCCGAGGAGGCGCGCGCGGTGGCGCACGCCGAGAGGGAGCGCCTGGAGGAGGCGATCAGAGGCTCGCACATGGTGTTCATCACCGCCGGCATGGGCGGGGGCACCGGCACCGGGGCGGGGCCGGTGATCGCGGAGATCGCGCGCTCGATGGACATTCTCACCGTGGCGGTGGTCACCAAGCCCTTTGCCTGGGAAGGCTCCAAGCGCATGAAGATCGCCGAGGCTGGCATCGAGGAGATCGCGCCGCAGGTGGACTCGCTCATCGTGATCCTTAACGACAAGCTGGAGGAGGTGCTGGGGGACGATGTCACCCAGGCCGAGGCCTTCGAGGCCGCCGACGACGTGCTGTGCAACGCCGTCGGCGGCATCGTCGACATCATCCATCGCGACGGCGTGGTCAACGTCGACTTCCAGGACGTGCGCACCGTGATGTCCGAGCAGGGCATGGCGATGATGGGCTCGGCCGCCGCCAGCGGCATCGACCGCGCGCGCATCGCCGCCGAGCAGGCGATCGCCTGCCCGCTGCTGGAGGGGGTCAACCTGTCCGGCGCGCGCGGCGTGCTGGTGAACATCACCGCCTCGAGCGGCAGCCTCAAGCTGCGCGAGACCAAGGAGGTGATGAACGCCATCCGCGCCTTCGCCGCGGAGGACGCCACCATCATCCACGGCGGTGTGTACGACGACGAGCTCGCCGACGAGCTGCGGGTGACGGTGATCGCCACCGGCCTGGGCAAGCCGATGGGCGCGCGCGCCGGCAAGCCGCAGCTTGTCGTTTCCCAGCACATGTCGCAGAGGACCGGCACCGACAACCAGCCCCTGCCGGTGATCCAGGTGCCGGGGCAGGCCCCGGACTACGGCGCCATGGCCGAGACGCCGGCGGTGTTCAGGAAGCGCGACCGCGCGGCGCAGGTCGAGGCGCTGCAGGCGAGCGGGGTGGACAAGTACGACATCCCGGCGTTCCTGAGAAAGCAGGCCGACTAGCGCCGGCGGGCGGATTGCGGCAGGCGCTCCCGATCCTTGCCCGGGGGCGCTTGCTAGAATTCCGTCCCCGTGCTCAAGCAAAGAACGCTGAAGTCGCTGGTCCGCGCCACCGGCGTGGGCCTGCACACCGGTCAGAAGGTGGCGATGACGCTGCGCCCGGCGCAGCCCGGCACCGGGATCGTGTTCCGGCGCCTCGACCTGCCCTCGCCGGTGGCGATTCCGGCGCGCGCCGACGCGGTCGGGGAGACGCGCCTTTGCTCCTGCCTGGTGTCCGGCGATACCAAGGTCTACACCGTCGAGCACCTCATGTCGGCGCTCGCGGGCCTGGGCGTGGACAACCTCTACGTCGACCTGGACGGCCCCGAGGTGCCGATCATGGACGGCAGCGCCGCGCCCTTCGCGCTGCTCATCAAGCAGGCCGGCCTGGAGGAGCAGAACGCCCCCAAGCGCTTCCTGCGCGTAAGAAAGCGCATCGAGGCGAGGGACGGCGACAAGTGGGCGGCGCTGGAGCCGTTCGAGGGCTTCAGGCTCTCGTTCTCCATCGTCTACTCCCATCCGGTGATCGCGCGCTCGAACTCCGGTCTGACGGTGGATTTCGCCCAGACCTCCTACATGAGCGAGGTGGCGCGGGCGCGCACCTACGGCTTCATGCAGGAGGTCGAGGACCTGCGCGACTCGGGCCTTGCCCTGGGCGGCGGCCTGGACAACGCCGTGGTGCTGGACGAGTTCCGGGTTCTGAACGCCGAGGGCCTGCGGTTCGCCGACGAGTTCATCCGGCACAAAGTGCTGGACGCGATCGGCGACCTGTACCTGCTGGGCAGCCCGTTGCTGGGGGCCTTCAGCGCCCACAAGTCCGGCCACGCGCTCAACAACCGGCTGCTGCTGGCGTTGCTGGCGGACCCGGCGGCGCTCGAGCCGGTTAGCTTCGACCGCGCCGAGGAGGCGCCGGCGGGGGTGGCTGGCCTGATGCGCCAGGCTTTGGTTTAACTTGATGATCGAGAAGGTTTTTCAACGCCTCCCGGGCTGGTGAGTCGGCCAGCCCCTGGTGCAGCTTCTGCAGCGAGCTGGCGGCCTGGGGCGACAGTTTTCGCGGGCTTTTCCGGACCTCGGCCCGGCGCTCGGCGCCGGGTTGCACCCTCACGGAAACTGAATTAGCCTTCGCTCCTCGCTTTGACAGGAATTGACACAGGCTCACCGAGAGGAGCCTGAGCTTGGCCGCAGCGGCGGGCGTCTCGGCGAGCATTACGAGCTGGCCGTCCTTGAGGTTCGCCGCCCGGACGCGTTGGGCGAGCTCGGGCGGCAGAAAATCGCCACATAACCTCGATAGCGCGTTGATTTCGAGCGCTTTATCAACCAGGGGCTGAAGTTCGGCGTCGGCCTGCAGCAGGCGGAGGATTCTGGAGGCTCGCACGATGGCAGGTGGGGACGGCGGATGAGGGAGACTGCGTGCAGATTATCCTGATCTCGAGCCGGCTGGCGAGGGCAAAGAGCCTTTCCCTGTCGCTCGCCCACCTCATCATGACGCTCGCCATCGGCGCCCTGGTGCTGGTGTTCCTCACCGGCGCCCTGTACTGGATCGGCCTGCGCTTCGCCCCCGAGGCCCGCATCCCGGTGATCCACGAACTGTTACTGGCGGCGCAGAACAACGAAGCCGAGCGCTCGCGCCAGTTCTTGCAGCAGAATCTGAACGCGATGGCGGTCAAGATCGGGGAAATGCAGGCGCAGCTCACGCGCCTGGATGCCCTGGGCGAGCGCCTGTCCACCATGGCGGGCCTGCGGCCGCAGGAATTCCGCTTCTCCGAGCCGCCGGGCCTGGGCGGCGCCGCCTCGACGCTGCTGCCGCCGCAGAACCTGAGCCTGTCGCAGTTCAACGAGAGGGTCGCCAGCCTGTCGCGGCAGATGGAGGTGGGCACCGATCTGCTGGGGGTGCTCGAGGCGCAGCTGTTCGAGCAGGTAGTGAAGAAGAAGGCGCTGCCGACCACGATGCCGGTGTCGGCGCCGTTCAACGCCTCCGGCTTCGGCTACCGCATCGACCCCTTCACCGGCCAGCGGGCGATGCACGAGGGCATTGATTTCATCATCGACGTCGGCACGCCGGTGGTCGCGGCCGCGGGCGGCGTGGTGCAGTTCGCGGGCTTTCATCCGCAGTACGGCAACATGATCGACATCGACCACGGCAACGAGCTGGTGACGCGCTACGCACACCTTTCCAGGACGGTGGTGAAGGAAGGCAACCTGGTGCAGCGCGGCCGCCGCATCGCCGACAGCGGCAATACCGGCCGTTCCTCCGGCCCGCACCTGCATTTCGAAGTCCGCTACCGTGGCGTGCCGCAGAATCCCTCGCCGTTCCTGTCGGCGCAGAATCCGGCGCCACAGCCGCTCTCGCGGCGCCGCTGATCCGTGCCCGGGGCGGCCTGCCCCGGCGTGCTAAAATTCCTGTCTTTACCGTGGGTTAGTTCGCTCCCGGTGCCGCGCCTCCAGCGCGCTTTCAGCCGACCCCAGCCTATTCGATGGCCAACGTCCTCACCAAGATTTTCGGCAGCCGCAATGACCGCCTGCTGAAGCAGTACTCGCGCACGGTGGCGCGCATCAATGCGCTCGAACCGGACATGGCGCGGCTGGAGGACGCCGCGCTGCGCGCGAAGACGGACGAGTTCCGCAAGCGTGTCGCCGCGGCCGTCGCCGCCGCGGCGGAGCCGGACAGGGCGCACGCCGAGCGCGAGGCGATCGAGCAGCTGCTGCCGGAGGCATTCGCGGTGGTGCGCGAGGCCGGCAAGCGCGCGCTGCGCATGCGCCACTTCGACGTCCAGCTGCTGGGCGGCATGGTGCTCCATTACGGCAAGATCGCGGAGATGCGCACCGGCGAGGGCAAGACCCTGGTCGCGACGCTGCCCGCCTACCTGAACGCGCTCGGCGGCCGCAGCGTGCACATCGTCACGGTGAACGATTATCTGGCCAGGCGCGACGCCGAATGGATGGGCAAGCTGTTCGGCTTCCTCGGCCTGACCGTCGGGGTCAACATCCCGCAGCTGGAACCGGACCAGAAGAGGAAGGCCTACGCCGCCGACATCACCTACGGCACCAACAACGAGTTCGGCTTCGACTACCTGCGCGACAACATGGCGATGCACGTCGAGGAGCGCTACCAGCGCGGCCTCGCCTACGCCATCGTCGACGAGGTGGATTCGATCCTGATCGACGAGGCGCGCACGCCCCTCATCATCTCCGGCCAGGCCGAGGACCGCACCGAGATCTACTACCGCATGAACGAGGTCGCGCCGCTGCTGACCCCGCAGAAGGAGGAGAAGAAGCCCGACCAGCCCGAGCCGCCGGGAGACTTCTTCGTCGACGAGAAGAACCACCAGGTCCTGTTGTCTGAATCCGGCCACCAGAAGGCCGAGGAAGTCCTGTCGCGCATCGGTCTGCTGCCGCAGGGCGCGAGCCTGTACGAGCCCGCCTACATCAACCTGGTGCACCATCTGTACGCGGCGCTGCGCGCCCACCACCTGTTCTTCCGCGACCAGCACTACGTGGTGCAGGACGGCGAGGTGGTGATCGTGGACGAGTTCACCGGCCGGCTGATGCAGGGCCGGCGCTGGTCCGACGGCCTGCACCAGGCGGTCGAGGCGAAGGAGAACGTCGCCATCCAGGCCGAGAACCAGACCCTGGCCTCGATCACGTTCCAGAACTACTTCCGCATGTACGGCAAGCTGGCCGGCATGACCGGCACGGCGGACACCGAGGCCTACGAATTCCAGGAAATCTACGGCCTGGAGACGGTGGTGGTGCCCACGCACCAGAAGATGATCCGGCAGGACCGGCTGGACCTGGTCTACCGCACCGCGAAGGAGAAGTACAAGGCGATCATCGACGAGATCGGGGATTGCCACAAGCGCGGCCAGCCGGTGCTGGTGGGCACCACCTCGATCGAGAATTCCGAGCTGCTCTCGGACATGCTCACCAGGCAGCGCCTGCCGCACCAGGTGCTCAACGCCAAGCAGCACGCCCGCGAGGCCCAGATCGTGGCCCAGGCCGGGCGCCCGCACATGGTCACCATCGCCACCAACATGGCCGGCCGCGGCACCGACATCGTGCTGGGCGGCAACGTCGAGAAGCAGTGCGACCTGATGCAGGCCGCGGAGAACCTGTCGGCCGAGGACAAGCGCGCGCGCATCGAGAAGCTGCGCGGCGAATGGCGCGAGCTCAACGCCGCGGTGCTCAAGGCGGGCGGCCTGCACATCATCGGCACCGAGCGCCACGAGTCGCGCCGGGTCGACAACCAGCTGCGCGGCCGTTCCGGCCGCCAGGGCGACCCGGGCAGCTCGCGCTTCTTCCTCTCGCTGCAGGACCCGCTGCTGCGCATCTTCGCCGGCGACCGCATCAACCGCATCATGGTGGTGCTGAAGATGCCCGAGGGCGAGGCCATCGAGCACGGCATGGTGACGCGCTCGATCGAGAGCGCGCAGCGCAAGGTGGAGGCGCGCAACTTCGACATCCGCAAGCAGCTGCTGGAGTACGACGACGTCGCCAACGACCAGAGGAAGACCATCTACGCGCTGAGGAACGAGCTGCTCGAGTCGCGGGACGTCTCGGCCAACATCGCCAGCCTGCGCCAAGGCGTGGTCGCGGACCTGTTCCGCAAGTACGTGCCCGAGGACAGCGTCGAGGAGCAATGGGATGCGGCCGGGCTGGAGGCGGCGCTGCAAGCCGACCTCGGGCTGGAGGTGCCGGTGGCGGCGTGGCTGCACAAGGACCCGGAGCTGGGTGACGAGGCGCTGCTGGCGCGCATCGGCGAGCTGGCGCACCAGGCCTACCGCTCGAAGGTCCCCCCCGCGGCGGCCGAGCAGGTGCACCAGTACGAGCGCTACATGACGCTGCAGATCCTGGACTCGCACTACCGCGAGCACCTCGCGGCGCTGGATCATTTGCGCCAGGGCATCCACCTGCGCGGCTATGCGCAGAAGAACCCCAAGCAGGAGTACAAGCGCGAGGCCTTCGAGCTCTTCGGGGCCATGGTCGAGTCGGTGAAGCTGGAGGTGACGCGCACCCTGATGCTGGTGAGCTACAAGGAAAGCGCCCCAGTGCCCAAGGTGGACGACAGGGCCCACGTCGAGAACGTGCAGCTGCAGCATGCCGCGCCCGATTCGGCGCTGGGCGGCGAGGGCGAGTCCCCGGCGCAGGCGCCGCCCGCGCCCAAGGCGCAGCCGGCGATGCGCCCGAGCACCAAGGTCGGGCGCAATGACCCCTGCCCCTGCGGGTCGGGGAAGAAGTACAAGCAGTGCCACGGCAAGCTGGCCTGATGGCCGTCCGGCTCGACCCTCCCGATCCCGCTGCCCTGCACCCGGTTCCCGGGGTGGAGCTGGGCATCGCCATGGCCGGGGTGAAAAAGCCCGGCCGCAAGGACGTACTGGTGGTGCGCCTGGCCCCGGGCACCACGGTCGCCGGGGTGTTCACGAAGAACCGCTTCTGCGCCGCGCCCGTGGTGCTGGCGAAGAAGAACATCGGCAACGCCGTCCGCGCGCTGGTGGTGAACACCGGAAACGCCAACGCTGGAACCGGCCGCGAAGGCCTCAGGCGTGCCAACGCGGTCTGCGCCTGCCTCGCGCAGCACCTCGGCTGCAAGCCGAACCAGGTGCTGCCGTTCTCGACGGGCGTGATCATGGAGCAGCTGCCGGAGGCGAAGATCGTCGCCGGGCTGCCGGCCGCGATCTCGGATCTCAAAGGCGCCAACTGGGCCTCGGCGGCCGAGGCGATCATGACCACCGACACCGTCGCCAAGGCCGCCTCGCGCATGGTGGAGCTCTCCACCGGCGTGGCCACGGTCACCGGCATCGCCAAGGGCTCGGGGATGATCCGACCGGACATGGCGACGATGCTGGGGTTTATCGCTACTGACGCAGGAATTTCAAGATCGAATCTCCAGCGCATCGCACGCAAGGCTGCGGATCGGTCGTTCAATGCCATCACGGTGGATGGGGACACCTCGACGAACGATGCGTTCGTGTGCCTCGCTTCCGGCCGGGGGCCGCAAGCCAGATCGGGAAAAGACGAAGGCCTCCTGGAGGAGGCGGTCACCGAGGTTGCGCAGCTCCTCGCCCAGGCCATCGTGCGCGACGGCGAAGGGGCGACCAAGTTCGTCACCGTGACCGTCGAGAAGGGCCGCAGCGAAGCCGAATGCCGCAAGGTGGCCTACGCCATCGCGCATTCGCCGCTGGTGAAGACGGCGCTGTTCGCCTCCGACCCGAACCTGGGCCGCATCCTCGCCGCCGTGGGCTATGCGGGGATCGCGGACCTGGATACGTCGAAGGTTGACCTCTGTCTCGACGGGGTCCTTGTCGCCGAGGGCGGCGCGCGCCACGCCGGCTACCGCGAGGCGCAGGGCGCGGCGGTGATGAGGCAGGACGAGATCACGATCCGGGTGCGGCTCAACCGCGGCAAGGCGGCGGCCTCGGTGTGGACCTGCGATTTCTCCTACGATTACGTCAAGATCAACGCCGAGTACCGCACATGAGCCAGTCGATAGACAAGTTGCTGGAGCGCCTCGACCAGTTGCTTCCCCCGCCGCCGCCGGCCACCGACTGGGGCGCCAGCATCGCCTTGCGCTGGCGCCGGGCGGTCGGACCCACCGGACGGGGCTGGCTGCAGCCGGTCAAGCACGTGCACCGGATGAAGCTCTCGGATCTGCAGCGCATCGGGCCGCAGATCGCCAAGGTGGAGCAGAACACCAGGCAGTTCATGGATGGCCGGCCGGCCAACAACGTGCTCCTCACCGGAGCCCGCGGCACCGGCAAGTCCTCGATCGTGAAGGGGCTGCTGAACAAGTTCCACCGCCAGGGCCTGCGCCTGGTCGAGGTGGAGAAGAGCGACCTCGGGGACCTGCCGGCGATCACCGACGCGCTCGCCGCGCGCCCGGAGCGGTTCATCGTGTTCTGCGACGACCTCAGCTTCCGCGGCGCGGAGGAGGGCTACATCGCGCTCAAGGTGGCGCTGGACGGCTCGATCTCCACCACCTCCGAGAACATGCTGATCTACGCCACCTCGAACCGGCGCCACCTGATGCCGGAGTACATGGCCGAGAACCTGGAGACCAAGTACCTCGGCGACGAGATCCACCCGGGCGAGACCGCGGAGGAGAAGATCTCGCTCTCGGAGCGCTTCGGCCTGTGGGTGTCGTTCTATCCCTTCGACCAGGATGAATACCTCGCCATCGTCGCCCACTGGCTGAAGACCTTCGGCTGCTCGGCGCGGGAGATCGAGTCGGCGCGCGAGGAGACGCTGCAGTGGTCCATGCAGCGCGGCTCGCGCAGCGGCCGCATCGCCTACCAGTTCGCCCGCGACTGGGCGGGCCGGCACGCGAAGAAGAAGGTGTGATCGAGGTCGCCGCCGCCGTCATCGAGCGCGCGGATGGCAGCTTTCTGCTCGCGCGGCGCCCCGCCGGCAAGGTCTGCGCCGGCTGGTGGGAATTTCCCGGCGGCAAGGTGGAGCCCGGCGAGCCCGCGGCGGCGGCGCTGGCGCGCGAACTGCGCGAGGAGTTGGGTATAGGGGTGCTGAAGGCCTATCCCTGGATCTCGCGCGTGCACGTCTACGAGCACGCGGTGGTCATGCTGCACTTCTGCCGCGTGGTGGAATGGCGCGGCGAGCCTCACGGGCGCGAAGGCCAGGCGCTGGCCTGGCAGCGCGTCGGCGAGCCCGCGCTGGAGCCGATGCTGCCCGCCAACGGGCCGGTGCTGGCGTCCCTCGCCCTGCCGCTGGAGTATGGGATCACCGACGCGGAGTCGCTCGGGCTGGAGGGCATGCTCGCGTGCGCGCAGATGCGCCTCGAGCAGGGCTTGCGCATGATCCAGGTGCGGGACAGGGGGTTCGCCCAGCGCAACCTCTTGATCAGCAAGCTGAAGGAGAAAGCGGCGCGCCACGGCGCGCGCCTGCTGGTCAACGGTGGTCCGGCGGCGGACGGCATCCATTACCCCGCGGTGCAGCTGATGAAGCTGAAGTCGCGGCCGCCGGAGATCCTCGCCGGCGCGTCCTGTCACACAGCGCAGGAACTCGGGCACGCCATGGCCATCGGGATGGACTTCGCGGTGCTGGGCCCGGTGCGTGCCACGGCGACCCATCCGGGGGCGCGGACGCTGGGCTGGGAGGGCTTCGCGCGCATCGCGGCGAACGCCTCCATCCCCGTCTACGCCATCGGCGGCCTGAGGCGGGAGGACCTGGACAATGCGCGCGCCGCGGGCGCGCACGGGCTGGCCATGATCCGGGGCAGTTGGACGGGGTAGATGAATCAAGCCCGGTACTTCATCGAGGCCGGGCATAGGCGAGCGACCGCTACTTCAACTCCACCTCGACGAACACGAACTCGTGCGGGTTCGGGTTCACCACGTTGTGCTCCACCCCGACCGGCCGCGCGTAGGACTGGCCGAAGGCGAGCTCGGTGACGGTGTCCCCGTTCGCGGTTTCCTGCATCAGCTTGCCGGCGGTGAGCACCACCACGATGTAGTCGCGGGCATGCCGGTGCCAGCCGGTCTCGGCGCCCGGCGCGAAGCGCCATTCGGTGACCAGGGCGCGGTCGGTTTCCTGCAGCAGCTTCGAGGTGGCTGGCGGGCGCCTCATCGATCCGGGTCCTTGAGGTTGTCCTCCTGCGGCCCGCAGGCCACCGGCACCCGGTAGCGCGCCTCGGCCCAGGCCCCCAGGTCGATCGTCTTGCAGCGCTCGCTGCAGAAGGGCCGCCAGGGGTTGTGCGGGGTGAACCAGGCCTTCTTGCCACAGCGCGGGCAGGGGACTTCCTTCACCACTTCCCGCGCCATCAGAAGAACGTAAGATTGAAACTGTCGGCAAAGCCAATGCCGGCGCGGTTCTTCGATTTCCACATATTTTCTAGCTACTCGCGTAGCTGCTCGGCCTGGCCATGCTGGGCTGTCTCTCCAAGACCAGAACATCACCCGCAATCTGCGAGTGAACTGGCGGGAACGATTATACCGGGCGGCACGGACGGCCGCTGCGACCCCTTGGTCGGTTCCGCCTCGCCGCTTGCGATAAACCCCGCCACCGCCGCGCGGCCGCTAAGCCTGCGCGTGCTCGACCGCCGCCAGCGCGCATTCGCGCGGCAATCAGCGATCAGACTTTCTGTGGTCTCGCCCACGGAACAGACTCCTCTGCCGTTGGACTGAAACCGGAAGCCACTTGCATACTCCTCAGCGCACCAGCGCCGCGTAATTGCAGTGAACCCCGTGGCCGCGCCACAGCGGAACTGCTTCTTCGCCACCGCGATGCCGGCCGCGTCCGCGACCTCATTTTCGGTGCCGAAGCTTCTCAGGTGCCGGTGCAGCCAGAAGCCGTCCCGGCCAGCCTCAAAACAACTGACCACTCGGGCCGAGGCCGGCATCCCGAAGCGCTCCTTGGCCTTCGATACCGCCTCGGAGAATTTCATCCGTTCTGCGGCAGGCACCCGTGAAGGCACTGACCCGCCTGTGTTATCTGGAGCAAGAGGAGGGCATGAGCTAGCTCTCCGAGCTCGACCCGGATAACCCGCACAGGCCCCTGCAGGCGGCCAGTTGCACCTATCGCATCGCGCTTTGGCTGTGCCCCTCACTCAAAAGGGGGTTAATCCTAATCGAGAGCGGGGAGTCTTCGCCAAACAGCGCCCGATCACCCGCGATGGACTTCTGCTCGGGATGGGAGTACCGTCGCGCGTCAGAGAAAAGGTGGTTTGAAATTCCTATACTCGGGAGGGATCGGACATGCGCAAGACGATAGCGATCGCGTTCACGGCATTCCTCGTATCCGGCGCCGCATCGGCGCAGGACAAGGTGCGGTTCCAGACCGACTGGATTCCCTCGGGCGAGCACGCCATGTACTACGGCGGCTGGCAGAAAGGCATCTTCGCCAAGCACGGGATCGACGTGGCGATCACCCGCGGCTACGGCTCGGGCGACACGGTCACCAAGCTCTCCGCCGGCGCCTTCGAGTTCGGCGTCGCCGACCTCGGCGCTGTGTTCACGGCTCGGGCGCGCACCGGCGTGCCGGTCAAGACGGTGGCGATCCTCTACACCCACTCTCCCCATTCGCTCTTCGTGTTGAAGAGCTCGGGCATCACCAGCTTCAAGGGGCTGGAGGGCAAGAAGATCTCGATCACGCCGGGCAACAGCCACCGCGTCTATTTCCCGAAGGTGGCCGAGCGCGCCGGCACCGACCCGTCGAAGATCGTCTGGGTCAACATGGACGGGGCGGCGATGGCGCCGCAGCTGATCGCCAAGAACGTCGACGCGGCGCCGTTCTATTCGATCCACCACTACTACCAGAACAAGGCGGCGAAGAAGGCCGGCCAGGAGATCGTCGTGCTGCCCTTCGTCGAAGTCGGCTTCGCGATCTACGCCGCCTCGATCATCACCTCGGATAAGCTGATCGCTGAGAAGCCAGGCCTCGTCCGCCGCTTCCTCGCCGCGACGAAGGAGGCCTTCGAGTGGGCGCAGGCCAATCCCGAGGAAGCCTGCAAGCTCCACGTCCAGAAGGTGCCCGAGGTCGATGTCGACGACTGCCAGGGCAGCGTCAAGGCGACCCTCGGCTTCGTCTTCAACGACCACCAGAAGAAGCACGGCTGGGGCAAGGAGGACCCCAAGCGCCTCGCCTTCACCTGGTCGGTCGTCGCCGAGAGCCAGGAGATCGACAAGGCGAAGTTCGACGCCAAGAGCGCGATCGACACCTCGCTGGTGCCGAAATGAGGGAGCGGGGCGCGTGAGCCCCCGCGCGGCGGCGGCCCGATGACCATCGTGATCGACGACGTTGCCAAGGTGTTCGACGCGGGCGACGAGGACGTGGTGGCGATCAACGGCGTCTCGCTGGCGATCGCCAAGCACGAGTTCGTCGCCCTCGTCGGCCCGTCGGGCTGCGGCAAGTCGACCCTGCTGCGGCTCGTCGTCGGGCTGGTGAAGCCCTCCCGCGGCCGGGTCGCGATCGACGGCGCGCCGGTGGTCGATCCGCGCGCGGATACGGGCATCGTCTTCCAGGCGCCGACGCTGCTGCCCTGGGCGACGATCCTCGACAACGTGCTCTTCCCGATGAAGCTGATGGGCCGGATGGATGCCCGCGCGCTCAAGCAGGCGCGCGCCCTTCTGCGCCTCACCGGCCTCGAGGGCTTTGAGAAGCGCTACCCGCGCGAGCTCTCCGGCGGCATGCAGCAGCGCGCGGGCATCTGCCGCGCCCTCGTCCACGACCCCGAGATCCTGCTGATGGACGAGCCGTTCGGCGCCCTCGACGCCCTCACGCGCGAGGAGATGACCCTCGAGCTCCTGCGCATCTGGAGCGAGCGACCCAAGACCATCCTGTTCGTCACCCACTCGATCCCGGAGGCGGTAATCCTCGCCGACCGCGTCGTCGTCATGTCGCCGCGGCCGGGGCGCATCGCCGAGATCGTCGACGTGCCGCTGCCGCGCCCACGCAGCTTCGCCCAGGAGGCAGACCCTGTCTTCCAGGACCGTACCCAGCACATCCGCACGCTCATCTTCGGTCGCGATCGCCTCGCGGCTTAGACGCCGCCGCCTCGCGCGGCTCGGGCAGGAGATCGGCCTGCCCGTGCTGGTGCTCGTCGTCGTCTTCGCGCTCTGGGAGGCCGCGGTCGTCTTCTTCAAGATTCCGGTCTACCTGCTGCCCGCGCCGAGCGCGATCTGGACCGAGACGATCCAGATCGGCGGCACCGTCGCCAGCCACACGCTCGCGACCCTGAACACGGTGATGCTGGGCTTCCTCGCCTCGGTCGTGATCAGCCTTCCCTTGGCAGTGCTGCTGACCTCCTCGCGCGCGATGGCGAACGCGCTCTATCCGCTCCTCGTCCTCACCCAGTCGATCCCCAAGGTCGCGCTCGCCCCGCTGCTGGTCGTCGTCCTCGGCGCGAACGAGCTGCCGCGGGTGGTCGTGACCTTTCTCGTCGCCTTCTTCCCGCTGGTGCTCTCGACCGCTGCCGGCCTGATCGCGGTGCCGCCGGAGCTGATTGAGCTCGGCAAAGCGTGCAAGGCCTCGCGCCTCCAGGAGCTCTTGCGCATCCGTATGCCCTACGCGATCCCCTTCATTTTCTCCGGCCTCAAGGCGGCGATCGCGCTCTCGGTGGTCGGCGCGGTAGTGGCGGAGTTCGTCAATGCCGACCGCGGCCTCGGCTACTTCATCATCACCGCGACCGCCTTCTTCAAGGTGCCCGCGGCTTGGGGCGCGCTGATCATCCTCTCGCTGATGGGCATCGTGCTGTTCCAGGCGGTGGTGATGATCGAGCGCATCCTCTTCCCCTGGGCGGCGGGAGACGACAAGCCGACGCTGTGAGGCCGTCCGCCCGCCGGCACCATCGAGAACGACGACTGGGAGCAAGCGCCATGGCGACCAAGAAGAAGACGATGACCGTGATCCGCGGCGGCAAGCTCGCCGCCGGGCACAAGGCCGAGGCGGTCGACATCCTGATCGAGGGCGAAACGATCAGGGAGATCGGCCGCCCGGGCATGGCGGCACCCGAGGGCGCCACGTCGATCGATGCGAAGAATCGGCTGATGCATGCCGGCCTGGTCAACGGCCACACCCACGGCCATGGCGGGCTTGCCAAGGGCATGGGCGACCGCTGGACGCTGGAGCTGCTGCTGACCGCAGCACCCTGGATCGGCGGCAACCGGTCGACCGAGGACAAGTACCTCTCGACGCTCGTGGGTGCTGCCGAGATGCTGCTCAAGGGCTGCACCGCCGCCTACGACCTGACCTTCGAGTTCCCGACGCCGTCGGTCGAGGGCCTCTCCGCCTGTGGTCAGGCCTACGAGGACGCGGGCATGCGGGCCGTGGTGGCGCCGATGGTCGCCGACCTGACCTTCTACGAGGCGGTGCCCGGGCTGATGGAGGCGCTGACGCCGGGCATGCGCAAGGACTTGGAGGGGCTGAAGCTCGCCCCCTACAAGACCACGCTCGCGAACATGCGCAAGGCGCTGAAGTGCTGGAAGTTCGACCGCGACCGGATCGGCATGGCGGTGGCGCCGACCATTCCGCACCATTGCAGCGACGCGTTCCTGACCGGCTGCCTCAGGCTGGCGCGCGACTTCGGCGTCGGGCTGCACAGCCACGTCTCCGAATCGAAGGTACAGTGCATCGTCGGCCAGCGCCGCTACGGCAAGACGCTGACCGCGCACATGGACGACCTCGGCCTCGTCGGGCCGGACTTCACCGTGGCCCACGGCGTCTGGCTCGACCATGACGACATGCGCCTGCTCGGCGACAAGGGCGCATCCGTCTCGCACAATCCCGGCTCGAACATGCGGCTCGGCAACGGCCTTGCCGACGTGCGCGGCATGCTCGACCGCAAGGTCAATGTCGGCATCGGCACGGACGGGTCGAACTGCTCGGACAACCAGAACCTCTACGAATCGATGCGTCTCGCCTCGATGGTCTCGAAGTGCCAGGGGCCGGACATCGAGCGGTGGGTGACGACGGACGAGGTGTTCCGGGCGGCGACCGAGGGCAGCGCGCGGGCCCTAGGCTTCGGCGACAAGATCGGCCGCATCGCGCCGGGCTGTAAGGCCGACATCGTCTTCCTCGACCTCGGCCACGTGAACTGGATGCCGATGAACGACCCGGTCAACCAGCTCGTGCATACCGAGGACGCGGGCGCGGTCCATTCGGTGATGGTCGGCGGCAAGATGGTGGTCGAGAACCGCCGCCTGCTGACCCTCGACCTGGCGTCGGTCGGCAAGCGCATCGAGGACGCGCGCGCGCGCCTGGAGAAGGCGAACCGCGGCAACAAGCAGCTCTATGAGCGTCTTTCGCGCGTCGTCGGCACCTTCTGCCCCGGCCTCGCCCGCACGCCCTACCACATCGACCGCTTCGGTGGCGGGCACCACGACCACTACCACACGCACTGAAGGCCGGCCGCTGCGCGGCGGCCGCGTTCCGTCCGGTCACTGGCGGCACGGCGCCGATCCCGCAAGGGATCGGGAGACCGCGCGCGCTCCAAGAGCCGCTCGACGATCGGGCTCTGCGTCCGGCCGCGCACGGTCACGGTCATGGGCGGGGCTGCCGCCGCGGCTGCTCGAGCTGGAGATCACCGAGTCCACCGCCATGCAGCACACCGACGTGACGCTGGCGACGCTGCAGAAGCTGAAGGAACTGGGTGTCTCGATCGCGATCGACGACTTCGGCACCGGCTACTCGAGCCTCGCTTACCTTAAGCGCTTCCCGGTGGACAAGTTGAAGATCGACAAGTCGTTCGTCGCCGAGCTGACCCTCGGCAACTAGCAGAAGGCGATCGTCCCGGCGATCATCGGCCTTGCGCACACGCTCGGCCTGAAGGTGTGCGCCGAGGACGTCGAGACCGAGGCGCAGCTCGAGTTCCTGCAGGGCTGCCGCTGCGACTACATCCCGGGCTATATCACCGGGCGGCCGGTCGAGGCCGACACCGCCGCCAAGGAATACCTCTAGGCGGCGCTAGCCGCGCAGGTGGCAGGCAACCTGCCGCCCGCCGCCGAGGTCCCTGAGCGGCGGCAGCTCGCTGCTGCAGACCGGGTCCTTGCGATACGGGCAGCGGGTGTGGAACGCGCAGCCCG
>Ga0194128_10004427_pt1 | contig 20589 bp, 15 predicted proteins | sample TA2KigCa65mmetaG_FD_148650 | JGI IMG/M metagenome (GOLD analysis project Ga0194128, IMG submission 148650) | Freshwater microbial communities from Lake Tanganyika, Tanzania - TA2015037 Kigoma Deep Cast 65m | ecosystem: Environmental > Aquatic > Freshwater > Lake | place: Tanzania: Lake... | reverse complement strand
TGGCGCGACGTCGCTGAGCAGCAGGCTGAGCACTTCCACTTCCTGCAGCGGCGGGTCGGCCTCGAAGGTCGGCGTCAGCCGGTCCATGGTGCCGGCGGCGCGCGCGATCACGCGGTAGGTCTGGCCGGGCACGCGCACGCGCGTCTCGGTCTCGATGTCGAAGAACGGCTGGATGCGCGTCGGGTTGTTGAAATCGATGGTGCCGCGCGTGATCTGGTAGCGGCGCCCCTCGAAGGTGAACTCGCCGCGCGGCTCCACCTCCACGCGGCCGAAGAGCAGCGGCCGCTCGTAGGTGCCGCGCAGCTGCAGGTCCGCGGTCGCCGCCAGCCGCGCCGCGTTGTTGCGGATCTCCAGCGTCGCCGGCGCGGCGATGCGGACGTCGTAGCGCAGCGGCAGCGCGGACGCCGTGGAGCCGCCGCCGCCCACCACGACGACGTTGTCGTCGGGCAGCTCGAAGAGGCCGCCGCCCGCGTCGAAGTTGCGCGTGTAGACCGCGTTGCGGACGACGACGGCGCCGCCGAGCACGGCGCCGTCCACCGGCCCCTGCAGGCTGAGATCGGCGTCCACGAGCGACCGCATCCCTTCCGGGAAGCGCAGGCGCATGTTCTCGCCGCTCATCGAGATGTCCACGCGCGTGGGCGCGTAGCTTTCCATGTCGATGCGGCCGCCGAACCGGACCGGCCCCTGCCCGAGCTGCGCCGTGACCTCGTCGAGGCGGATGCTGCGCGAGTCGAACCGGACCGGACCCGAGATGTTCTCCAGCGCATGCGGCAGGTCGAAGTGCCGGATGCGCCCGCTCTCGACGCGCATCGTCCCCGTGACGAGCGGATCGCGCATCGGCCCCCTGAACATCGCCTCGAGCGACGCGCTGCCGGAGCTGCGGATGTTCGGCACGAACCCCTGCAGGATGGCGAGGCCGGCGTCGCCGGTGGCGCGGAGGTCGATCTCCTCGTCGTGCAGGTCCACCTCGCCGGCGATGTCGAGCTGCGTCTCGTCGCCGATGAGGCGCATGTCCCTCACCTGCAGCGAGTGCTGATTCAGGTCGAGCCGGATCGGCCGCGCGTTGCGCACGCGGTAGTCGAAGAGCCGCAGGTCGAGCCGATCGACGGTCGTCTCGACGAGCAGCTCGTCGATGTTGGCGAGCTGCCCGACGACGCGGATGTTGCCGCTGGCGATGGCGGTGGTGAACGGCGACAGCCGCGGGTTGAACGCGCGCAGGTACGGATCGAGCGACGTGTCCGCGACGCTGAACGAGAGCTCCGCGTCCATCTGCGGCGTCATGAAGATGCGCCCGGAGCCCGACACGGCAAGACGCGGCGACGCCGCCTCCACGCGCACGGTCAGCAGCTTGCCGTCGAGGTTGAGCTCGCCAATCACCTGCCCGATGCCTTCGTCGCCGACGAAGAGGTCCGACAGGGTGCCGCGGACGTCGTAGCGCGGCCGCTCGAACTCGCCGCTGCCGCCGGCGGTGAAGTCGAAGAGGCCCGAGAGCGGCGGCCCGGTGTCGGAGTCCGCGAGCGCGATGGACTCGACGGGAATGCGGCGGCCGTCCAGGTTGAACGAGTACGTGCCGCCCTGGAAGTTCACGTACGCGGCGCCGGTGGCACGGCCGCCGCCCTTCGACATCTGGATCGAGTCGAGCCGCACGCCGGAGCCCTCCAGCCGGACGGCCGCGGACGCCGATTCGAACGGCTCGCCATAGGCGACGCCTTCCACGATCGTCATCTGGCCGAAGCCGAACGGCCCGCGATAGTCGCCGAAGACGTGGAACTCGCCGGAGAAGAAGCCGTCCACGTCGTAGTCGTCGAGGCCGAAGGCGTGCCGCAGGTCGGCGACGGGGCGGCGATCGAGCCGGATGCGCGCGTTGATCTGCTCGCCGCCGTCGCGCCGCGGATACCCGATCGAGAAGCGGCCGTCCACGTGCATCACCGACTCGTCGGAGCCGACGACGACGTTGCTGACGTCGGCGTAGCTGTTCTCGATGACGGCGTCGCCGGTGATGGAGCCCCAGACCACGTCGAAGGCGCGCATGCGCTCGCCGGCGAACGTCCCGTCGATGCGCGGGCGGCGGAGCGAGTCGAGCGCGACGCCGTCGAAGGTGCCGTAGCCGCCGATCGGAATGGCGCCGGTGCGCGAGCCGAGCGCGGTGAGCACGCCGGCAAAGATGCGGTCGCTGTCCTGCCAGTCGGCGCTCGTCACGTGAAACGGGATGCGCGAGCGCTCGCCGTACGCCGTGCGCCCTTCCAGCTCGACGTAGGTGGACGGCGTGGCGATGCGGCTGCGCCCGAACTCGACCCACTCCGGGTCGAGCGTGTAGGAGAGGTCGGCGCGGATCGGCACGGGCTCGCGCGGCGTGTGGTTGCTGAACCCGGCCGTCTGGGAACCCGCCTCGCGCAGCTCACGTTCGAGCGACACGACCGGCAGCTCGCGCGTCATCGTGGCGACGCCGCCCGGCGGATCGACGCGGACCTCGCCGTTGCCGCGCGCCTCGGCGAACCGCCCCATCGGCCACTCGAGCAGGTTGCGCCCGGTCGCGCGGCCGGCGAGCCGGATCCCCTCGAGCTGCAGGAAGCTGGTGTACTCGGTGAGATCCACGTTGTCGTACGTGGCATCGAGGCGGGCGGTGCCGCGCACGCCGGGGACGCCGAGCGGCGCCATGCGGTAGCCGAAGCGCGTCGTGCCGCCGAAGAACCCGGCGGTGGCGTCGGTCACCTCGAACCGATCGCGCACCCAGATCAGCGAGCCCCGCAGGTTGCCGAACCGGTAGTCGTCGATGCCGGCTTCCTCGCTGTAGAAGGCGCCCTTCAGCTCGCGGCCGCCCTTGAACAGGCGGAAGGTGCCGGTGAAGTCGCCCGCGCCGTGCAGCGAGAAGTCCTCGTCGGCCCAGAAGATCTCGCGCATGCGCGGGAACTGCACGCGCGACTTCACCTTGTAGATCTGCTCGGGCCAGCGCGTGAAGTCCACCTCGCCGGTGACCTCCGACTGCGCGCCGTCGGTCAGCAGGTTGATGCGGTCGAGGATGACCTTCCCGCCGTCGATATGGAAGGTCGTGTACATGTCCGCGCGCATCGGCTCGTAGTCCTGGATCTGCACCGTGCCGTTCGAGAAGCGCGCGTTGCCGCGGTACTCGTCCGTCGGCCGTCCGACCGTGACGTCGAGGTTGCGCGTGATCACGCTCCACGGCGTCCCGTGGTCCTCGTACGTGAACTCGCCGCGATACGCGCGCACGTAGGCCAGCGTCGTCGTCCACGCGCTCGGGCCGCGCGGGGTGTCGCGGGTGAACTTCGGCAGGTTGTGCGTGCCGTCGGGATAGGTCTCGACGTACATCCGCCAGTCGGTCATCTCGATGGCGTCGAAGACGACCCGGCGGTTGAAGAGCGTGCTCCACGGCATGGAGACGGAGATCCGCTTCGCGGTGAGGAACGGCCGCGACTCCGGCTTCATGCCGTCGATGACGACGTCGTCGAGGACGAACTGCCCCATCCACAGGCGAACGGAGAGGCGGCCGATGTGCATCGGCCGCTTCATGTAGTTGGTCGCCTCGCGCTCGGCGCGCGCCTTCAGCGACGGCCCGAGGTCCACCGACAGCGTCGTCACCAACGACACCGCGAGGATCACGGCGATGGTGATCACCATGCGGCGCACGATCGTGCGCGTCCGCCGCGTGAGGGGATGTCCGAGGAGCTTCTTCACTCGACGACTACCAGCACCGCGCGAGCGTCAACCAACTGGCCCTGGGTCACGCGCACGTCGGTGACCGTGCCGGCCTTCGGCGATCGCAGCTCGTTTTCCATCTTCATCGCTTCGACGACGACCAGTCCCTGCCGGGCCGCGACCGCATCACCCGGCGTGACGAGCACCTTGACGATGCGGCCGGGCATCGGGGCGGTGATCGTCTGGGGACCCTCCGTGCCGCCGGCGACATGCTTCTCCTGGCGGGTCCGCCTCGCGAGCCCTGCGGGCCCGGCGGGACCCGCCCTCCGTACCTGAACGACCCGGCCGTCCACGGACACCGCCAGCTCGCCCGGCGCTTCCTCGACGACCGTGACCTCGTAGCTCCGGGTGCCCAGCAGTATCGACCAGGTATCCCCGGTCCGGACGATATCCGGCTTCACTCGCGGAGGCTTTCAGCGCGCGCGACGCTTTTCCAGCCGGGTCCGCCTCGATTTCCGGCGGGTCCGCCTCGATTTCCGGCGGGTCCGCCTCGCATGTCATGCGTGCTCGGCGGAACCCGCCCTACGTACGTCGTGTACGCAGCCGCCGCGAGCGCCGCCACCTCTTCGTCTTCCTTATCGGGCGATCCGAAGGGCTCTCCCTGCCGCTGCTGCAAGAGCTCGTCCAAATAGCCGGTGTGAAACACGGCGGATTCAAACGCCGGCTGCGCCAGCATCCAGCGGAAAAAGGGGACGGTGGTGCGGATGCCCAGGATGTCGTACTCGCGCAGCGCCCGCTGCATGCGGTCGATGGCCTCGCGGCGGTCGGCGCCCCAGGCCACCAGCTTCGAGATGAGCGGGTCGTAATAGATCGGAATCTCGGCGCCTGCCTCGACCCCGCTGTCATCGCGGATGCCCGGTCCGGCCGGCACGCGCATCGCCGCAATGCGGCCGGGCGACGGCATGAATCCGGCGTCGGGGTCCTCGGCGTAGATCCGGCACTCGATGCCGTGGCCGCGCGGAGTGATCGCGACCGCCGGGTCGAGGTCCAGCCGCTCGCCGCGGGCGATGCGAATCTGCCACCTGACGAGGTCCACGCCGGTCACCATCTCGGTCACCGGGTGCTCCACCTGCAGGCGCGTGTTCATCTCGAGGAAGTAGAAGCGGCCGTCCTCGTCGAGCAGGAATTCGATCGTGCCCGCGTTGGTGTAGCGGACGGCCCGCGCCACCGCGGCCGCCGCGCTCGTGAGCTGCGCGCGGAGCTTGGGAGAGACCACCGCGGACGGCGTCTCCTCGATCACCTTCTGATGGCGGCGCTGGATGGAGCACTCGCGCTCGACGAAGGGGACGACGTGCCCGTGCGCGTCGCCGAGGAGCTGGACCTCGATGTGCCGCGGACGAATCAGCCGCCGCTCGAGGTAGATCGCCGAGTCGCCGAACGCGGCGCCGGCCTCGGATCGCGCCGCGCGAATCGCGCTCGCGAGGCCGCCGGGATCCGCGACGAGGCGCATGCCCTTGCCGCCGCCGCCGGCGACGGCCTTGATCATGACCGGGTAGCCAATCTGCTCCGCCGCGGCGGCGATCGTCGCGTCGGGCACGTCCGCGCCGAACGGGTCATCCGAGCCCGGCACCACGGGCACGCCGGCCTTGACCGCTTCCGCCCGCGCAGCGGTCTTGCTGCCCATGAGCGCGATCGCTTCGGGCGTCGGGCCGATGAACCTCAGCCCGGCGTCGCGGCACGCGGCCGCGAAGTCTTCGTTCTCGGCGAGGAAGCCGTAGCCGGGATGCACCGCATCGGCGCCGGTCTGCGCCGCCGCGTCAATCAGGCGATCGATGCGAAGGTAGCTGTCAGCAGGCGGGTTGGGACCGATCGCCACCGCCTCGTCCGCCATGCGCACGTGCCGCGCCGCACGATCGCATTCGGCGTAGACGGCCACCGACGCCAGCCCCATGTCGCGGCAGGCGCGGATCACGCGCACGGCGATCTCGCCGCGGTTGGCGATCAAAATCTTGCGCAAAACCCTTGAATTCTAGCACTTAGGGGAGGGCGCCGGCCGTGTCAGCCGCGCACGAGGACGACGGCGCCGAACACCGCGCCGAGAACTGCCACGAGCGTCGTGACCTGAAGGCCGACGAGCCAGAGGAACTGTCGCGAGATCTTGTCGTCGAGTCGCCGGATGTCGTCCCGCAAGTCGACAAACGTCTTGGAGTGCGCTTCCACCCTGCCCTCCAGGTACGCCACCCGCTGTTCCATCGCAGCCATCCGGGCCTCCCCAAGCATACCGTCGTCCGGGCCCTTGTAGACGCAGGAAGTCTGCCACGCGGGTTTCCTGGGAAATCGTCATGCACGCTTCCGACAGGTGGCAGGAACTGCGTACCCGATTGCGGGGTGACGCTGCAGATTCTGCGACGTCGGTCTAGCGCGGTTTCGACTTCTTCGTAGTGTCCGGCTTTAGCCGGACCACACACGGCGGTGCCGATCAACGTGGTCCGGCTAAAGCCGGACACTACGACGTTTCAGAAACCGCTCTAGCGTATGACGCCGCGGCGGACGGCGTAGAGGACGATCTCGGCGGCGCTGTGGAGGTCCAGCTTCTCCATGATGCGCGCGCGGTGGGTCTCGACGGTGCTGGGGCTGATCGAGAGGAGCGCGGCGATTTCCTTGTTCGCCTTCCCTTCCGCAACGAGCTGGAAGATCTCGCGCTCGCGCTCGGAGAGCGACTCGTAGCGGTCGGTGATGCCCTTGTCGGCGAGCTGCCGGACGTAGTCGTCGAGCATCACCTTCGCGATGGCGGGGCTGAAGAACGACTTGCCTTTGGAGACCGCGTCCACGGCCTGCAGCAGATCGACGTCGGCCGAGTCCTTGAGCAGGTACCCGGTGGCGCCGGCCTTCAGGATCTGGTTCACGTAGGCCTCGTCCGAGTGCATGCTCAGCACGAGGATGCGCGTCGCCGGCGCCTTGCGCGCGATCTGCCGCGTCGTCTCGATGCCGTTCAGCAGCGGCATGGCGACGTCGATGATCGCCACGTCGGGCTTCGACTCCTCCGCCTGGCGCACGGCCTCGCGCCCGTCGCCCGCCTCGGCGACGACCTCCCAGGCGGGCCGCTCCTCGAGCACCTTGCGCAAGCCCTGCCGCACGACCGTGTGATCGTCGGCCAGCAGGATTCGGAGCCTGGACATCTTCGTGCCGCTATCTTTCTAGCCGGCGAGGCGCTGCGGCTCGGCCGACGGACCCTGGACTTCCGTGATCACGGGCAGGCGGACGACCACGCGCGTGCCGCCTTCGGCGCGGTTCTCGATGACGAACGTGCCCGCGAGCGCCTGCGCGCGCTCGCGCATGCCGATGAGGCCGAGCCCGCGCGGCGCGTCCGCCGGGCGCACGGTCCGCTGATCGATCCCCCGCCCATCGTCCTCGATGGTGAGGTGCAGGAAGCCGTCGCGGCGGACGAGGGCCACCGTGCAGGACGAGGCGCCGCTGTGGCGCGCCACGTTCGTGAGCGCCTCCTGGACGATGCGGTAGACGCAGACCTCGACCTCGGGCGAGAGCCGCTCGTCCATGCGTTCGTGGGTGAACTGCGCGCGGATGCCGGTGCGCTTGGAGAAGCTGCGCAGGTGCGCGGCGAGCGCCTCGGGCAGCCCGAAGTCGTCGAGCATGGACGGATGCAGGAGCTGCGACAGGTCGCGCACGCTCTGCAGCGTCGTCTCGGCGATGGCGCGCGCCTCGTCGAGGGACGCGCGGGCGCGCGACTCGGTGTCCACGCCGCGCAGCGCGACGCCCATCTCCATCTTGATGGCGGTCAGCGCCTGCCCGACCGCGTCGTGCAGCTCGCGCGCCAGGCTGCGGCGCTCCTCCTCCTGCGCGGTGACGAGCCGGGCGGACAGGCGCTCGAGGTCGCGCCGGTTCCGCTCCGCGGCCAGCCGCTGCCGGTCGATCTGCCGCTCGAGGCCGCCGACGTTCCGCGCGACCACGAACGCCACGATGAGGCCGACGACGATCGCCATCGCCGCCATCGAGATGACGCGCGCGCGCGCCGCACGATACTGCGCCGCCGCCTCCTCCCCGTGCCGCATGCGCGACTCGCGCTGGAGCGCGGACAGCGAGTCGACGATCTCGAGGATGGAATTGCGCGCCGGCACGATGCGCCGCCGCAGCACCGCCGCGGCCTCGGTGGTCGTGCGCGGCGCGTCGGGCGCGAAGATGATCTCGCGCGACGCCCAGTACTCCTCGAGCTCGCGCTGCAGGTCGGCCCAGTGCGCGCGCTCGATCCCGGATTCGACCTGCGGCGTGTAGGCGGGCAGCACGCGGTCGACTTCCGCGCGCAGGCGATTGAGCTCGCCGCGGTAGTACTGGCGCGTGGGCTGGCCGCTGTCGATCAGCGCGTCGCGCAGGTAGATGGATCCGAGCAGGACGCTGGTGCGCACGGTCGTGAGCACCTGCTCGCCGCGCTGAAACGACTCGTGGACGGCGGTGACGCCCTGCTCCACGTCGCGCAGGCCGCGCAACAGCTCGTAGGCGGAGAGCAGCCACAGGCCGAAGACGACCGCGAAGCCCGCCACGAGGGCTCCGCGGATGGTGGACGTAGGACGAACGTGCCGCGCCGGCGGTGGCAATTCGTGCTCCACAATCTCATCGTATTGGGAGCGCGGAGGAGTCGTCCAGCGCGGCACGTGTCCTAGCTCAGGCCTCCTCGGATACGGAGCCGAGGATCGCCTCGCTCCATCCCGCGGGACCTGAGGCCCTGGTGACGTATGCCGAGGCATCGTCGAAGTAAGACCGGTAGAGCGCGATCGGCGGGCGTACCGCCTGCGCGGGACCGCGCGCGTGCTGAAACGGGATGACGTCCCAGTCGCCGGAGGGCTCGGTCAACCCGGGCATGTGTGCAGCCTACGATCCCGCAGGAGGGAGCGCTATCGGGTCGAGACGGTATTTTGGGACGGCAACCGAGGCAGCCGGTAAATAGCGGTATCGCCCACGGTATAGAGGTGCTCGATGCCGGGGCGGGTGCGGATCCACTCGGCCACGACCGGCGTCTCCCCCGGCCGGAGGAAGACGTAGAGGTCCGCGACGCGCAGATAGCTGTCGAACGCGTGCGGGTTCAGGTCACGGATCGCCTGACGGAGCGGCAGGAAGTGCGGCGGCTCGTAGCCGCTGTACCCGTTGATCGACCGGTAGCCGCCGCGGACGGCACGGTACTGGGGCACCGCGTTCCAGAAGCCCTGGTCCATCGGCAGGTCCAGCACCACGGCGCCGCGCGGGACGGTGGCGTTCGGCATCGGCGCGGGAACGCGCGCGAGGCCGTCCACGAACCAGCCTTCGAACAGGATGGCGGCCGCCAGCGCGGCGACGAGCACGCCGGCGCGGTGCGGAACGCGCGCGATGACGCGTTGCACGCCGAAGGCGACGAGCATCGCCAGGCACAGCACGGCGAGCAGCCACATGCGCGCGGGCACGCGCAGGCTGTCGAAGCCGGGGAGCGCCATCAGCAGGCGGTACGGGCCGTAGACGAGCGCGCGCCACGGCGTGGACCACTCCGGCTCGGGCCCGAGCGCGAGCAGCCACAGCACGAACGCGGCGACGCCCCAGACGATCACCGCGTCGCGGCGCGTCCACGCGGCGCGGACGCTCGCGGTCATCGCCACGCCGGCGATGAACAGCATCGCGGCAACCGTGAAGAGCTGATACGGGCTGAACGGCGGAAGGGGTATCGGACCGATGTGCCATCCCCACGGGCCGGTCCAGATGCGCGCGAGAACGATGACGGTCAGGACTCCACTGGCTTGAAGCATTCGTAGGGCGGCCCCTTGCCCCTCGACACGGCTCGGGGCAGGCGGGCGATCACGGCGGGGCGTAAAGCCCCGCCCTGCGAGGGCCGTCCCGGCAAGCGCTGCGATCGCGAAGCCCGGAAAGAGGGCGCCTTCCTCGAAGTCATGCGGCAGAAGGCCCTGCCACGGGAGCGCGCGGTGATACAGGCCGACCAGGCCGACCATGTCCGCCGCGAAACTCTGCGTCTCGACGTACTCGCGCGACAGGCCGTAGGCGGCCTGGCGCACGCGGTAGCCCCAGAGCAGCGGCAGCACGGGCAGCGTGCACAGCGCGACCGTGATGGCCGGCGCGACAAGGCGGCGCCATTCGCCCGGCCTGACGAACCAGACACACCACAGGGCGGCGAGCACCGGAAAGAACGCGAGCGTGTAGGCGTTCGCGAACGTCGTCGCCAGCCAGCCCATGCCGAGCAGCGCCAGGCCGTCGCGCCGCCCGCCGATGACGTACCGATGCAGGCCGAGCAGCGCCAGCGGCGGGCCGAAGGCGGTCATCGTCTGCAAGTGGGAGAGGTGCGCCGACTGATACGGCGCAAAGGCGTACGCGAGCCCGCCGACAAACGCCGCACGGCGAGAACCCGTCACCGCGCGCGCGAGCGCATACGCCGACAGGCCGTTCAACACCGGCGCGAGGAGAAACACGATGTTGTAGGCGAGGATCGGGTTGCCGGTGAAGCGGATGATCGGCGTCGCCAGCGGGTAGGTGAGCAGCAGATGCTCGGTGAAGACGGTGACGCCGGTGAGCGGCGCGAACGACGGGAAGTTCCACCACGCCGCGGTCAGCGGCGTCTGCGCCGCGTTCCACGCCAGGATCGACGCGTTCAGCAGCGGGTCGCCGAGATCGGAATAGATGTGCGTGCGCAGGTTCGCCAGCAGCTCGCGAAAGAGCACGGCGGTGACGACGAGGTAGGCGAGCGTCGCGAGCGCGGCGCCCTTCATCGCGTGAACCCCGGCTGGCGCGGCGCCGGAACGATGCGGCCGCCGTTGTCGTAGCAGAGGCCGCCCGGCGCCTCGCAGGCGATCAGCGCCTTCCCGCCGCCCGGCAGCGCAACCGGAGACGGCGGCGCGCCGTCGGCGTGCGTGACGCGCTCGACGAAGACCTCCGGCAGCGGGTTGTCGAGCCCGGGCGCCTGCGTCCAGACGAGCGTCGCGAGCGGCGTCAGCCTGGGATCGATGCCCGCATCAGCGACGCGTGGATGCAGCGCCACGGCGGCAAAGACGACCGTGAGCGCGGTCGCGCCGATCGCCGCCGCGCGCCGGCGGCGCGCGAGGTCCACCTGCGCGGCAAACGGCAGCAGAATCGCCAGCGTCCACACGCCGTACCGGCTCATGCCCGGCGTGCCGCCGTGATTGACGTTGGTGACCTGCGACGCCGCGACGAGCAGCGCCGCCGCTCCAACGAGGAGCGCCAGGCTCCCGCCGCGCCGCTGCCGCAGTACCACGGCGAGGCCGGCGAGCGTCAGCACACGGAGCACCGGCGCGAACCAGACGACGCCGAGGTTCAGGTCGGTCAGCGGCGTCACGAGCGCACGAAGGGGCGGCAGGTGCGCGGTCACCGTGTCGGGGAGGGGCGACATCGTGCCCAGCCGCCACAGATAGTAAAGCGGGTGGAGCGCGGCCATCACCGCGCCCACGAGCGCTCCGCCGACGACCGGGCGGGTCGTCCCGTGACGGGCGACCGCCTCGACGGCGCACCCGGCGAGCAGCACCGCCAGCACCGGGCCTTGCGCGGCCGCGACGCCCAGCAGGACCAGCGTCGTGCCCGGCCGCGTTGCGCGCAGCAGCAGCGCGCCGGCCACGAGCGCCGAAAAGAAGATCTCGGCGTGCGCCTTGTCGATCCACCAGAGCATCGGCGCCGCGAAGAGGACCGCGACGGGCCCGCCACCGGTGCGCGTGACGAGCAGCGCGCACACGCCAGCCGTCAAGAGCAGGTTCAGCAGCGTGAACGCGCGCACGGGATGGACGCCTGCCGCATCCGTGACGGCGACCAGCGGCGCCGCGAGCAGGGGGGGCATCCAGAAATGCGGGAAGTCGTAGCGCCGGTCGGCGCCGCGCAGGGTGGCAATGAGCGCGCCGTCCCAGGTGCCGTCGCCGCGCGCGGCCATGTCCGCGGTCAACGCGCTCGCCTCCTCCGCCGAGACCGCCGGCGGCAGGCCGCGGGCCAGGTTGCGCGCCATGGCCACGTACTCGAAGCCGTCGCCCACGCGCCGCGGCTCCGAATCGGCGGCGGCGGCGGCAATCAGGAACAGCACGATCAGAGACAGCCGGGGTGATGCGAGGGAGCCGATCAGCAGGCGCGCGGCGCCTTCAAAGAAGAGCCGGCTCGGGGATGTCAGCGACAGGAACGACGTCTGAAAGCCGCCGGTCGCCGCGACAAGCACGGCGATCGCGATGAACAACAGGCCCGCGCCCTGGAGAGCTAATCGCAAATCACAAATCGCAAATCACAAATGGTTACAGCGGAATGTTCCCGTGCTTCTTCGGCGGGTTCCTGTCGCGCTTGGTCTCGAGCGTGGCGAGCGCGGCGATGAGCCGGGCGCGCGTCTCGCGCGGCTGGATGATGGCGTCGACGAATCCCCGCGCGGCGGCCACCTGCGGGTTGGCGAACTTCTCGCGGTACTCGCTCACGCGCGCCGCGCGCGCCGCCGCCACGTCGCCGGCGGCGTCCAGCTCGCGCCTGTACAGGATGTTCACGGCGCCCTCGGCGCCCATCACCGCGATCTCCGCCGTCGGCCACGCGTAGTTCACGTCCGTGCGGATGTGCTTGCTCGACATCACGCAGTAGGCGCCGCCGTACGCCTTGCGCGTGATGACGGTCAGCTTCGGCACCGTCGCCTCCGCGAACGCGAACAGCAGCTTGGCGCCGTGGCGGATGATGCCGCCGTACTCCTGCACCGTCCCCGGCAGGAAGCCCGGCACGTCCTCGAACGTCACCAGCGGGATGTTGAACGCGTCGCAGAACCGCACGAACCGCGCGCCCTTCACCGAGGCGTCGATGTCGAGCGTGCCGGCCAGGTACGCCGGCTGGTTCGCGACGATGCCGACCGGGCGCCCGCCGAGGCGCGCGAACCCGACGAGGATGTTCTTCGCGAAGTGGTGGTGCACCTCGAGGAAATACCCCTCATCGACGACGGCGTGGATGACGTCGAGCATGTCGTACGGCTGGTTGGGCGCCGCGGGCACGATGGCGTCGAGCGCCTCGTCCGCGCGGTCCGCCGGATCCGGGCTCTCCACGCGCGGCGGGTCGTCCACGTTGTTGGACGGCATGAACGACAGCAGCTCGCGGATGAGGAGCAGGCACTCCTCGTCGTTCTCCACCGCGAAGTGCGCGACGCCGCTCTTCTCGTTGTGCGTCTGCGCGCCGCCGAGCTCCTCCTTCGTCACCTGCTCGTGCGTCACGGTCCGGATCACGTCGGGTCCGGTCACGAACATGTAGCTGGTGTTCTTCACCATGATGGTGAAGTCGGTGATGGCCGGCGAGTAGACCGCGCCGCCCGCGCACGGTCCCATGATGGCGGAGATCTGCGGCACCACGCCCGAGGCCAGCGTGTTGCGCAGGAAGATGTCCGCGTAGCCGCCGAGCGAGAGCACGCCTTCCTGGATGCGCGCGCCGCCCGAGTCGTTGAGCCCGATGACCGGCGCGCCCATCTTCATCGCCAGGTCCATGATCTTGACGATCTTGGCGGCGTTGGTCTCCGACACGGAGCCGGCGAGCACGGTGAAGTCCTGCGCGAACGCGTAGGCGAGGCGGCCGTCGATGCGGCCGTGGCCGCACACCACGCCGTCGCCCGGCACGATCCGGTTCTCCATGCCGAAATCGCGGCAGCGATGCGTGACGTGCGCGTCGACTTCCTCGAACGTTCCGGGGTCGAACAGGAACTCGATGCGTTCCCGGGCGGTCATCGCGCGGCTGTCGCCTGCGCCTTCTCCCAGTCCTCGAGGAACTTCTCCAGCCCGATGTCGGTGAGCGGGTGCTTGAAGCACTGCTCGATCACCGCCGGCGGGCACGTGACGACATCCGCGCCCATGCGGCCCGCCTCCACGATGTGAATCGGGCTGCGGACGCTGGCCACGAGCACCTCGGTCGGGTACTCGGCGGCGTCGAAGATGTCCACGATCTCGCGGATCAGGTTCATCCCCGTCGTGCCGATGTCGTCGAGCCGGCCGACGAAGGGGCTCACGTACGACGCGCCGACCTTGGCGGCCAGCCACGCCTGCGTCGCGGAGAAGATCAGCGTCACGTTGACGCGGATGCCGTCCGACGACAGCGCCCGGCACGCCTTCACGCCGTCCCTGGTGAACGGCACCTTGACGACGATGTGGTCGTCGATCTTCGCGAGGCTCTTGCCCTCGTTGATCATGTCGGCGGCGGAGGTGGTGACGACTTCCGCGCTGACCGGGCCCTGCACGGTCTGGCAGATCTGCTTGAGGATCTGCCGGTAGTCGCCGCTCTCCTTCGCCAGCAGCGACGGGTTGGTGGTGACGCCGTCGAGGATGCCCATCGCGGCGAGCGGCTCGATCTCCTTCAGGTTGCCGGTATCAGCAAAGAGTTTCATAGGTGTCTCACCGTGCGACTTCTTCCACGCGTTCTGATTCGCCGCTCACGTTCGGCAGCGGGAGCTGGGCGTCAACCGCGACCACCGAGTAGGTATAGCGCGCGCCCGGCTTCACGTCGGTGTCCCGGAAGCGCGCGTCGGCAATCGGCGACCCGGTGAGCTGACGCAGTGTGGCATCGCTGCCTTCCCTGCGCAAGACCAGATAGCCGCCGAGGTCGAGCTCCAGGTTCGGTTCCCAGATCAGACTGATGCCGCCCTCCGACGGGACGGCGGCCAGGCCCGTCGGCGGCGCCGGCGCGAAGACGTCCACCGGCGTGATGCACAGCGGCGTGGACGGCTCGCTCGTCACGATCGCCGGCGGCGTGCCGCGCATCGCGCGCACCGTGTAGCAGCGAGGACGATCGAACTCCACCGTGTCGACCGTTGCAAGGGCAGCGAGCGGCGTCGCGTTGATTGGCACCGGCACGGGCGCAATCCACTCTGCGGGCGGCCCCACCGCTGGAGCCGCCAGCGGGTCGGGCGCGAGCTCGCGGTAGACGTTGTAGGTCGTGGGGCCCGGCGGCACGCTCTCGTCCGCAACCGGCAGAGGGGCGGCAACCGCAATGGTGAAGGCGGCGGCATCGAACGGCGCCAGTTCAGGCCCGAGCGTCCGGTCGAGGAGGAACCCGAGCAAGCCTCCCGACGGCTCCCATGTGAGCGGAACACCACTGTCCGTGTACGTGGCCTGGAGCCCTGTGGGGGGATCCGGCAGCGCTGTCAGCACGAATTCAACGATGGAGCCCGGAGGGCCCGGCCGCCCGCGGCCATCGATGGGAATGGCCACGTAAAACCGCTTCAATGGGCCCAGGGGTACCGCAACCACCGGCCGTGTCGCCGCGGCCCGGACCTGGCGCGGCTCGAGAGGGACTTCTGGTCCCTGCACGAACTCCTCGGCGGTCAGCGTATCGCGCACCGTCACCATCGTGCCCTGCCAGGCCCCTGCCCGATCGATGAAGCCGAAGGGGGGCTTCGGCACCGGCAGTGCCGGGTCGGGCGGCGGCGCCACCGGAACGCTGGCCACGACCCTGGCGACGTCCGCAAAGCGCAGGACGCGAGGGGCGACGCGGCCCGTGTAGCCGTAGACGTCGATGCGCGTGATGGTGGCCGGAAGGGACGCGTCGATGTTCTGGCTGGGGACGGTGACGGTGACGTAGACGTCGCCGCCCATCCGCGCGGCCGTGATCTGCGTGATGGCGGCCGGGATGCGGACGATGGGCGCGAGCGGCGAGCCGCGCTTGCCGCAGGCGCCCGCGGCGAGCGCGACGCAGCACAGCGCGGCGGCGGCGCGCCGGACGTCAGTCCGCGAACGCAGGCTCGTCGCGGAGCGGATCGCGGTCGGCGACGGCACGTTTGGCGACATCAGACGAGCGGAACCTGCGGGGATCGATCGCGTGGCCTCGCACCTTGTAGTTGAGAATCCGTTCGGTGGTATCGAGCAGCCGCGCGGCCTTCGCGCGATTGCCCCGCGTCGTCTTCAGCGCGTCCAGGATGAGGTCGCGCTCGTACGCCGCCACCGCGTCCTTCAATGATACGCGGGTGACGGTGCCGGAGGCGTCGGCGGTCTGCAGCGTGGGCGGCAGGTGGTGGCCGTGGATGACGGCGCCGTCGCAGACGAGCACGGCGCGCTCGAGCGCGTTCTCGAGCTCGCGCACGTTGCCCGGCCAGTGATACGCCGTGAGCATGTCGATGGCCGGCGTGGAGATGCGCTTGATGACCTTGCCGTGCTCGCGCGAGAACTTCTCGAGGAAGTGGTCGGCCAGCAGCAGCAGGTCGGCCTTCCGCTCGCGGAGCGACGGCACGAAGATCGTGAACACGTTGAGCCGGTAGTAGAGGTCCTCGCGGAAGGTGCCGCCCGCGATCGCCTTCTCCATGTCCTTGTTCGTGGCGGCGATGAGGCGCACGTTGACCTTGACGGTCTCCGTGCCGCCGAGACGCTCGAACTCGCGCTCCTGCAGCACGCGCAGCAGCTTCACCTGCGTGCTCAGGTTGATGTCGCCGATCTCGTCCAGGAAGAGCGTGCCGCCCTCGGCCATCTCGAAGCGCCCCTTCTTGCGGGCATTCGCGCCGGTGAAGGCGCCCTTCTCGTAGCCGAAGAGCTCCGACTCGATCAGCGTCTCGGGAAGCGCCGCGCAGCTCACCTTCACGAACGGCTTCTTCGCGCGCAGCGAGTTGTAGTGGATGGCGTGGGCGATGAGCTCCTTGCCCGTGCCCGACTCGCCGCGGATGAGCACGGTGGTGTTGGTCTGCGCGACCTGCGCCACCTGCTCGTACATCTCGCGCGTCGGGCCGCTGGTGCCGATGATGTTCGAGAAGTCGTAGCGCTCGCGCAGCTCCTGCCGGAGGTGCGTGTTCTCGTCGAGCAGGCGGCGCCGCTCGTCCTCGACCATGCGCTGCACGTTGAGCGCCTGCGCCATCATCGAGCTGACGACGCCGAAGAACTTGAGGCTGCTGTCGAAGTCGCGCTCGGGCTTGAACGTGAGGTCGATGCCGAGCGCGCCGACGGCGGCGCGGTTGAGCACGATGGGGATGCAGACGAAGCTCGTCTCCTGGCGCGAGCCGTCGCCGCGGCGGCCGGCGCGGTTGAGGAACTCGGGCTCCTTGCTGACGCGCGGCACCACGATCGGCTTGCCGCTGGCGACGACCTTGCCGGTGATCCCCTCACCCGCCTTGTAGCGCACCGTGCGGGCGCGGTCGTCGAACCCCTCGGCGGCCTCGACGAGCAGCTCGCCCTCGCGCAGCAGCGTCACCATCCCGCGCACGACGCCGTGATGGCGCATGAGGATGACCAGCACCCGCTGCATCGCCGCCTTCAGATTGAGCGTGCCCGAGAGCGCCTGGCTGATCTCGAGCAGCGTCGAGAGCCGGCGCGCGTCGCGGGTGGCGGTGTTTTCCGGTCCGGTCTTGGCGGCGGCCATCGTGACGCTACCTTCTTGTATTTACAGAGATCTGGGCGAACAAAAATGTCTGAAATTTGCCCAGGTCGGACTCGCATTCTACAGGATCCCGAAGGAACATCATCAGGCGTGAATCTTGCGGAGGGCCGTGCATGCGTCGTCTCGGTGTCCGACCTACCACCTGCCACCTGCAGAATACAGCCAGTCTACGTAGCTGTAATCCTGCGGCGAGCGTCCCGCGAACATGTCGGCGCGGCGGGCCGCGTCGCCGCCGCTGGCGTGGAAGAGATCGCCGAGCCATCGCGCGGTCTGCTGGACGCGCGCGGTGCGCGGGCGGCGGCGAGCCTCGTACTCCAGGAACGCACGCCGGTCGTCAGGCTCGCGCGCCATCACGGCTCCGAGCGTCACCGCATCCTCGAGCGCCTGGCACGCGCCCTGCGCCGCGAACTGCAGCATCGGATGCGCGGCGTCGCCCAGCAGCGTGATGCGGTTCTTCGTCCACGCCGGGATCGGCAGCCGATCGAACATCGTCCAGCGTCGTGCGCGGTCGATGCGGGCAATGCCGCTTCGCACGCGGGAGCACAGCGGCCCGAAATGCTCGTCGAGCTCCTCCGGCGTGCCCCAGGCGTCGGAGTGCTCGTCGCCGGGCCGGAAGGCGTCGCTCCTGAACACGGCCACCTGGTTGAGCAGCTCGCCCGGACGCACGACGTACTGCACGAAGTGCACGCCGGGCCCGACGAAGATCGTCATCGCCTCGACATCGACATCCTCCGGCAGCTGGTCGAACGGCACCGTGGCTCGATAGGCGACCGCCTGCGCGCACACGGGCGGGCCGTCGTCATGGATCAGCGTGCGCGTGCGGGACCACAGGCCGTCGGCGCCGACGACGCTGTCGCACTCGTAGGTCGTTCCGTCGGCACAGATGACGCGCGCGGCGTCGCCGAGATCCTCGATCGACACGGCCTCGAGACCCGCCTCGAGGGTGATGCGCGAATCGAGCCGGCATGCCCGCAGCTCGGCGTTCAGCAGGTCGGCGCGGTGCGCGACAACATACGGAAAGCCGAAGCGCTGGCGGAACGGCGCGCCGAGGTCCATGGAGATGAGGGAGTCGCCGGTGAGCGCGTCGCGCATCACGAGGCGCGCGGGCAGCACGGCGTGCGCGAGCACATCCTCGAGGATGCCGAGCCGGTGCAGGACTCCCGTCGCGTTCGGCGCCAGCTGCAGGCCGGCGCCGATCTCGCCGAACTCGGGCGACTTCTCGATGACGTGCACGGGGCGGCCGGCTCTCGCGATCGCCAGCGCGGCGGCAAGGCCGCCGATGCCGCCGCCGATGACGAGCAGAGGAGTCCGCGTCAGAGGATGTAGCGCGTCAGGTCTTCGTTCTTCACGATGTCGGCGAGCATCCGATCGACGTAGCCCTCGTCGATCGCGATCGTGCGCTCGCCGAGCTCAGGCGCCTCGAACGACAGCTCGTCGAGCAGCCGCTCCATCACCGTGTGCAGCCGCCGCGCGCCGATGTTCTCGGTGGCGTCGTTCACCCTCGCCGCGAAGTCGGCGATCCGGTTCACCGCTCCCGGCGTGAAGGAGAGCGTCACGTTCTCGGTCCCGAGCAGCGCCGTGTACTGCTTCACCAGCGCGTTGCGCGGCTCGGTGAGGATGCGGACGAAGTCGTCGCGCGTCAGCGGCTCCAGCTCCACGCGGATCGGGAACCGCCCCTGCAGCTCCGGGATCAGGTCCGACGGCTTCGACACGTGGAACGCGCCGGCCGCGATGAAGAGGATGTGGTCCGTCTTCACCATGCCGTGCTTGGTGTTCACGGTCGTGCCTTCGACGATGGGCAGGATGTCGCGCTGGACGCCTTCGCGGCTCACGTCGGGACCGTGGCCGCCCATGCCGCCCGCGCTGTCGCGGCTGGCGATCTTGTCGATCTCGTCGATGAAGATGATCCCGGCCTGCTCCACCCGCTGCACGGCGGTGCGGCCGACCGACTCCATGTCCACCAGCTTGCCCTGCTCCTCCGCGATCAGGTGCGGAAGCGCGTCGGACACTTTCAGGCGCCGCGCCTTCTGCCCGCCCTGGAACATGTTGCCCATCATGTCCTTGAGGTTCTGGCTGATCTCCTCCATCGAGGTGCCGGCGATGACCTCGAACGACGGCATGGCGGCCTGGCGCACCTCGATCTCGACGACGCGGTCGTCGAGGCGCCCCTCGCGGAGCTGCTCGCGCAGGCGCTCCCGCGTGCGGGCGGCCTGTTCGCGGGCGGTCGCGGGGTCCTCTCCCGCGACCGCAGCCCGGGGCGGCAGCAACAGGTCGAGCAGGCGCTCCTCGCCGGCCGAGCGCGCCTTGTCCTTCACGTCCTCGGCCTTCTCGGCGCGCACCATGTCCACGGCGAGCTCGACGAGGTCGCGCACCATCGACTCGACGTCGCGGCCCACGTAGCCGACCTCGGTGAACTTCGACGCCTCGACCTTGATGAACGGCGACTGCGCGAGCCGTGCCAGGCGCCGGGCGATCTCCGTCTTGCCGACGCCGGTCGGCCCGATCATCAGGATGTTCTTCGGCGTGACCTCTTCCGCCATGTCGGCGGAGAGCCGCTGCCGGCGGATGCGGTTGCGGAGCGCGATCGCCACCGCGCGCTTCGCCTTCGCCTGGCCGATCACGTACTTGTCCAGCTCGGTGACGACCTCGCGCGGGGTCAACGAGTCCACGGCGGTCACGGTGCGTTCAGGAAGATAGATCGCCACTCACAACTCTTCGATGGTCAGGGTGGGATTGGTGTAGATGCAGATGTCGGCGGCGATGCGCATCGACTCTTCCGCGATCTGGCGCGCGTTCAGCTGGCTGTGACGCGCCAGCGCGCGCGCCGCCGCCATGGCGAACGGGCCTCCCGACCCCACCGCCACAATCCCGTCGTCGGGCTCGATGAGGTCGCCGGTGCCGGAGAGGAGGAACGTGGACTTCCTGTCCGCGACGATCATCATCGCCTCGAGGCGGCGCAGCAGGCGATCGGTGCGCCAGTCGCGCGCCAGCTCCACCGCCGCGCGCTCGAGATTGCCGCGGTACTGTTCGAGCTTCGACTCGAAGCGCGAGAACAGCGCGAAGGAGTCGGCGGCGGAGCCGGCGAAGCCGGCGAGGATCGAGTCGTTGTAGAGCCGGCGGATCTTGCGCGCGCCCTGCTTGAGGACGGTGTTGCCGAGGGTGACCTGGCCGTCGCCGGCCAGGCAGGTCCTGTCCTGGTGGCGGACGGCGAGAATCGTGGTCGCGTGAATCATCGGGTCTGATTGCAGTATTGATCAGAGGACGGTTTGCTGGCCGTCCGCAAGGACGGGGACACGGTCGCCGCCCGTTTTCGGCGGGAATCGCGAACGTTTCGTGCGATCCCGCATGGCAGAATCGTTGCTGAGGTCGTCTGCATGCTCCCAATCACTCTGCTCGCCGCGGCGGCCCTGCTCGTGAGCGCGCCGGCCGCATTCGCCCAGGACGATCAGGCGCAGACCCAGGCTCCCGCTGAAGCGGCCGCTCCGCCGGTCCGCTACGCGGTGCCGCGGTCGCAGGCGCCGCAGCGGTCGCCCGAACGCGCGCCGGCGCCGGCGCGCCAGGCTGAACCACAGCGTGTGCCGATTCAAC
>Ga0194128_10004424_pt1 | contig 20598 bp, 14 predicted proteins | sample TA2KigCa65mmetaG_FD_148650 | JGI IMG/M metagenome (GOLD analysis project Ga0194128, IMG submission 148650) | Freshwater microbial communities from Lake Tanganyika, Tanzania - TA2015037 Kigoma Deep Cast 65m | ecosystem: Environmental > Aquatic > Freshwater > Lake | place: Tanzania: Lake... | reverse complement strand
ACGCATCAATCGCGTTGAGCAACTCCAACTCGGTTGCCTCGATGGTTTCCCCGAAATCGCTGATAGCACGCTCAACGACTTTTTTCACGGCCTGTCCCACCTGCTCTATGACAGCCTCGACCTCCGGTGATGCCATGCCAAGCATCGCCCCCGCGGTGGTCGCAGCATGATTTGCCCAATCCTCCGCTGCCGGGTTGTCGTATCGACGGATGGCGTTCGCGAGTAACTCCGCCTTGCGGCCATGCCCTTGCGGCAACCCTTCAGCCTCCAACAACCAGGAGTTTGCCTCCCGCATGGGATTGGGCCGGCCAAAGTCCCCCGGCCAGAAGAACAACGCAACCGCGAGTTGGACGAGGTTGGTGACCTGCTTCTGTGCCAGTGTGTAATCCTCCGCGCTGCGCTGCCGCTGGCACAACTCCGTGTAGGGTTCCGTTGGCACAATCGGCCCGTGGCGCGCTTGAAGTCTCAGCGACTTCGCGTTCCGCTCCAATTCCTTCAACGTGCATCCGCCGTCCCGCTGACCAAACAGGAGTCGCAACGGATTGTCCGCCACCGGATGGCAGTTGCCTCCACTGACTCTTGATGTGGTCGTTGACATGGATGTCAGCGAATTGCGAGCGCCGCCCACACTCGAACGTTGCGACGTTCCTCCTTGTTCGGTCTGAATCTACTTCGGTTTCTGTCCGATGTGCCGGGTATCGCCAAGGTTCGCATACCGCTGCATTCAAGCACGCAAAGTCGGACCAAATTGAATGGCCCCTCGTCTTCGGCGCAACTCACTCGACTTGCGCACTCCTCACCGGGCTTACGGCTCGCGAATACGCCTTCGTCGGATACGTGTCAAGACCTCGTTACGTATTTCCACTTCCACGCCGTCCTTTGTGGCTTCGACTCTTCACCACCTGGACGAAAGAAAGCGGAGTCCTCGAAACGCCACTCAAACCCGTGAAAATGACCTCGCGGTAATGCCGCCGCTCTCTGAACCCCTCAACTCAGAGTGGCCGGTTTCCCAGTGTCCATTCACGGCCGGTTCTCGACTGCCCGATAACGCAAGGCGCACAGCGGTGTGTGTGACGCCCGATGGAGCATGGCGATGAATTGGCGGTGGGCCAAGGACGGGTGCTTCGTGCCTGCGACCCATTTCCGGAGTGTCTCGACGGTTGTCCCAACCAATTCCGCGACATCGGTCTCCGCGATGGTGTGCCGCCGCTGAAGATCCTCCAGCATTTCCACTACTTGATTCGCAGACAACGCGTTGAGCTCACGGTCGTCTTCCGCCGGTGTGCTTGCCGCATTGGGCAATGGCTTACCCTGGACCGGCTCAGTTCGGTCGCAGCTTTGCCGGCTCCTCCAAAATGTCGAGCAACGTTGTGGCACAATAAACACGGTCGCGTTTTGCCTTCCCCATCTGTTTCACAATCCCGAGCCGTTCCAGCCGCTCAATGGCTCGTTGCCCGGTGGTGAAGGCCACGCCCAGTTTCTCAGCAGCGCCTTTCGCCGTGATGAAGGGATTGGCCGCCAGCAACTCGACCACGCGCAGCGGCGCGCTGGTCGAATCCCCAGCCACCTTCTTCTGCCACCCGGCAAGCGTCGCGTTCATCCGGGCGGCGCGGCTCAACGCGTCCTCCGACATCCGGGCCACGCCGAGCAAAAAGTATTCAAGCCAGTCGTTCCACTCGCCGCGCTCGCTCACGCCCCGCAAGCCGTCGTAGTAATCCCGACGTGACGCCTCGAAGAATGCCGACAGGTAGAGGAGCGGTGTCGGCAGGATTCCCCGCTCGACCAGGAAGAGGGTGATCAGCAGGCGCCCGACACGGCCATTGCCGTCCAAGAACGGGTGGATCGCCTCAAACTGGTAATGCGCCAGAGCGACGGTCACGAGCGGCGGCAAGTCCGACTCATGCACAAAGCGTTCCCACTCGGCCAAACAAGGCTCAACGTCATCAGGTGGCGGCGGAACGAACGAGGCAGTTGTCGGCGTGCTGCCGGGCCGCCCGATCCAATTCTGAATCTTGCGGAATTGTCCCGGCGTGGCCTCGTGTCCGCGCACGCCCGTCATCAGCTTTTCATGCAGCTCCCGGATGAGCCGCACGCACAGCGGCAGGTTGCTCAGGCGTCGAATCCCATGTTCCAGTGCCAGGACGTAGTTCCCCACTTCCCGCAGGTCTTCAGCGCTGCGCTCCACGGCCACGCCGGCTTCCGCCGCCAGCAATTCACCAAGGGTCGCTTGCGTGCCTTCGATCCGGCTCGACAGGACGGCCTCGCGCTTCACGAACGGCCGCATGAGCACATGCGGATTGGGGAGCCGCCCACCTTCGCCCGCCAGCTTGCCGATCAGCCGGTCCGCATCCGACAGGACGCGAATGAGCCTGGGCGTCCAGTCCAGCTTCGGGGGCAACTGCGCCGGCACGAAGGCGGCGTAGCCGCCTCGTGCCAACTGCCTGCCCGGGATGTTGGACTTCCGTGCCATCGGTTGTTTTCGGCGGTGAAAATACCATCCTTTGCTATTTTCACAAAAGCCAAATCTCGAAAATAGTGATTTCCGCTGATTTCGATGGCGAAAGGATGGCGCGACAGGCGTCGCACGACCCGTGGTGCGTGCTTTGCCGCGAAGCGTTGACTTTCGATCTGAGCAGCTACGATCGCTGTTGCCTCGGCCCAGACGAGCCTGCGTTCGACGCAGACACGGTCATCAAGCGTGCCAGCGAATCGGCCTGTTTTGAAACGAGGATCAAATCACCAAACGACGGTTTGAATGCCAGCGAAACTGTCAGTGAGTTGCTCTTGGGGGTGTTTTTGAGGCGAGGGTCGGATCCCAACTGTCAGTGGAAGTGTCGGCGAGGCGGCTTCGAAAGTTTACCAAAGTTGACGCGAGTTTGAATCGATTAGACTTGAAGCCGGTTCAAGAACAGGCATAGTTCCCGAAACCGAATCGTCGGGTCCCGGCGATTCCGACCCTCGCCTCCAGGTTTCGTTTTCACTCGGTAAATCCAGCACTTTTTGAAGATTTCAGGACGTCAAAACAGGCTGACTGCCGACGCCTCTACTGGGTAGGGGGCGGGTAGTATTCTCGCCCGGCAAATCAAGGAAGCAGTGGTTCGCCACGTGTGAGATGCACGTCTCTGTGCGCGTAAGGCTGGGGTTCAAGGCCCGATGCACGGAAGTCCCGTCGAAGACGACCGGTGCCGCACGACGATCTCGCCCACTCGCGCCGGGTCTTGAACACCTCGCGACATCGCCACCCAAGGATCCCAGTCCAACCGGTAATCCATGAAGAAACTGGGGATGTGGCCGCGCCATGCCGAGGATGAATTTCGGTGCGCGCACGGGCGGTGATTCTTATCCTTTGTTCCGATGCCATCGCGACTGCCGCTCGTCCGACTCGAACACGCCTCCGTCTCCCTGGGCGGCGTGCGCGTGTTGCACGACCTCACGTGGGCGATGCGTCGCGGCGAACACTGGGCCGTGCTCGGACCGAACGGCTCGGGCAAGAGCACCTTCCTCCGGCTTGTGCGCGGCGAGATCTGGCCCGAGCAGAAACCGTTGGCTCCGGTCGCGCGGCGACCGGACCGCCTCCCGGCGCAAGTCGGCCCACCGCGCGTCTATGCCTTCGACGGCCGGGTGCAGGCCAGTCCCGTCGGCTTGCGCGAACGCATCGCGATCGTTTCGCCCGAGTTGCAGGCGCGCTACCTCCAGCAAGATTGGTCGCTCACGGTCGGGCAGGTCGTGGCGTCGGGCTTTGCGCTCACCGACTACGTCCATCACAACCCCGACGCGGGCCAGCGCGGGCGTGTGGATGTCCTGCTCGATCGCCTCGGCATCGCCGCGCTGCGGCGTCGAAACGTCCAGCAACTCTCGCAGGGCGAACTGCGCCGCACGCTCATCGCCCGCGCGCTCGCCAACCGGCCGCGCATCCTCATCCTCGACGAATTCTGCGACGGCCTCGATGCTGCCGCGCGCCGCGGATTGATCGAACGGCTGAGTGACTTCACGCGCGACGGCATGCAATTGCTTTACACGACGCATCGCCCCGGCGAACTGCCCGCGTGCATCACGCACCTGCTGGCGCTCGAAGACGGCCGCATCGCGTGGCAGGGGCCGAAATCCAAACCCGGCAGGACGCGCGTTGATTCCGGTCTTGCTCCGGAAGCTCCCCTCGCCCCATCCCTCTCGCCTCATCGGATGAGGGGAGGGGGTGCCCGGAGGCCGGATGAGGGGTGTTCGGTCAAAGGGGCAGCCGGGCTTGACTGCACATTCCTGTTCCGCCTTCGCGGCGTGTCGGTGTTCCTCGACCGCAAGCCCGTGTTGCGCGGCGTGCACTGGCGGATGAACGCGGACGAAAACTGGGCCGTGCTCGGGCGCAACGGCGCCGGCAAGTCCACCTTCCTGAAACTGCTCGCCGGCGAGGTGCATCCCGCGCTCGGCGGCGAAGTGTGGAGGTTCGGCGCGGACGCGCGCCACACGTTGTGGCAGGTGCGCCGCCGCATCGGGCAGGTGTCCGCGGATTTCCAGGCCGCGTATCGCGACGACATCACGGGCGAGCAGGCCATCGCTTCCGGCTTCTTCGGCAGCATCGGCCTGTTGCGGCGGCGGCCGACGGCGGAACACCTGCGCGTCGTGCGCGGACTCGTGAAGCGATTCGGCCTCGGCGCGTTCGCGAAGCAAAGCGTGCAGCGCATGTCCTACGGGGAGCTTCGCCGCATCCTGCTCGCGCGCGCGCTCGTGCACGACCCGGCGGTGCTGCTGCTCGACGAACCGTTCGACGGCCTGGACCTCGAATCCAAGCTCGCGCTGCAAGCCGCCCTCGACGACCTCAGCCGCAACGGCACGCGGCTGCTCGTGGTGACGCATCATCTGGACGACCTGCCCCGCTGCATCACGCACGCGGCGGTGCTGGAGGCGGGGCGGGTCGTTGCGAGCGGAGCTGTCGGCGGCATCGCCATTCGCGAATCAATCGGGCGATGGTTCGACCGCCACATACGGCCTACTTCTTGAGCTTTGCGCGCACCTCGGCCTCGACGGCAGCCAGCGCGATCCACTTCTGCCCGGGAGCGCGGGCTTGCGCTCAAGTTCACGGACGCCGCCTTTCGGACCGGCTCGCGGCCTCGTGAGTCAGCACCCTCTGCATGCGAATGCGGTGTCGCCGCTTCGCTCTGCCACCGCAGTCCAAAGGCTCGGCCGGAGTTACTTCACCACCGCCGCGACGGCGGCTTCCTGGAAGGTGCGGCGGATGTCGGAGGCGTCGGCGTTGGCGAGGCGCTGGCGCTGGATCATCAGGACGAACACCATTTGCGACTGCGGGTCGGCCCAGCTCTGCGTGCCGTAAGCGCCACCGTGGCCGAACGTGCCCGGCGCGAGCATCGCGGTCACGCCGGCCGGCTGCTTCACCACCTGGAAGCCCAGCCCCCAGCTCATGCCCTCGGTGAAGCCGGTCTTGATGTCGCCGGTCTGCGTGGTGGTCATCAGCTTCGCCGTCTCAGGCTTCAAATACTGCCGGCCGCCCGCACTGCCGTGGTTGAGCATCATGTTGTAAAACTTCGCGACGTCCGCCGCGGTCGAGTAGAGGCCGCCCGCGGGCTTGGGCGAACGCCAGCGCGCGGTGAGCGGCCGGCCGTCGAGGAAGAAGAAGTCCGTGGGCACGAGCGGCGGTTCCTGCTTCGCGCGGTCGCCGGGCGCGTAAGGCGTGGCGACGCGCTTCGCCTGCGACTCGGTGGGCCAGAACGTGGTGTCCTTCATCCCGAGCGGCTTGAAGAGGCGGTCGTCGAGGAACGAGGCGAAGTCCTTTTGCGCGACGACTTCGACGATGCGGCCGAGCGCGTTGATGCCGGGGTTGCTGTATTGCCACCGGCTGCCGGGCTCGAAGGCCAGCGGCTGCTGTGAGTAGAAGAGCGTGCGCTCGGCGAGCGAAAGGTCGCGGCCCACGTCGGGCGTCTCGGTGTTGAGGCCGGCGGTGTGCGTGAGCAGGTCGCGGAGGGTGATCTTGCGATGCGGGCGCTTGAGCGTGGCGGCGTCGTTCGTGCGCGACGCGACGAGCCAGAGGCCCTTGAATTCGGGCAGGTGCTTCTCGACCGGGTCCTCGATGGAGAGCTTGCCGTCGTCCTGCAACATCAGCACGGCGACGCCGGTGATGGGCTTGGTCATGGAGGCGATCCAGAAGATGTCCTCGGCGCGCATCGGCCGCTTCGACGCGAGGTCGGCGTAGCCGAGCGCCTCGACGCCCACGACCTGGCCGCGCCGCGCCACGAGCGTCACCGCGCCCGAGACGACCGAGTCGTCCACGAACTTCTGCATGCGCCTGGGAATCTCGCGGAGCTTCGCCTCGTCCACGCCGGCCCTGGCGAAGTCCGGCGCGGCCAGCGCGGTGAAGCACGATGCGGCGAGCAGGAGGGCGGGGAGCAGATGGCGTGGGTTCATGTTTCGGATTCGGTCGTTAACGGGTTGCGGGCGAGAGGGAGGAGGCTACGGCTGGCTTCTCAGCCACCAGTTCGCGTTTCACCCCTGCGATGAGCTTCTCGAGCCGGCGGCCATACTCGACGTAGTTGGCCCGCATCGCGTCGTCGTTGCTTTGCTGCGCGTGGGGGTCGTGGAAGACCACGACCATGTGCGGCTCGATGCTGATGCCCGCGTCGTAGCCGCGCGCGAACGCGTCCTTCAAGATGTCGCGCACGCGGCCCGCGCCTTCGCCGGGCCAGTTGTAGTCGGCGTCGTTCTTCGCCGCGTTCCACGTCGCGTCCTTGATGTGGATGTGCGCGGTGTGGTCGCGGACGTGTGTCCAGAATTCCCACGGGTCCTGCTTCTTCCACGGCTGCGGGCCGCGGCGGTCGGCGTTGAAGATGGGGTTGGCGGTGTCGAAGACCCACTTGAGGCCGGGGCACTTGTCGAGAAGTTCAAGCGCGTGTTGCGAACTCATGCCGCCGTGGTTCATGCAGTTCTCGTGGACGGGCTGAAGGCCGGCGTCGAGGAACCTCTTCGTCACCTCGCGCACGCGCTCGTGGACGACCGGCGGCGTGACGGCGTCGGCGTCGCCGGGCTTGAAGCTCATCACGCGGACGTATTTCGTGCCGAGCCGCTGCATCCGCGGGATGGCGCGGCGCACCTCGGCGAGCGTCACGTCGAACGGCGTCTCGACGGTTTTCGCCCAGTTCATGATCGTCGAGCCGAAGGCGTAGATGCCCACGCCGCTGTCCTTGAGCTTGCGCTCGACGATGGCGAACGCCTCGTCCGGGATGTTGTGGAGATTGTCCTTCTTGAAGCCGGCAACCTCGACGCCGCGCATCTCAATGTGCCGCCAGCCGAGCTCCTGCGTTGCGCGAATCTGCCCGTCGATCGTGTTCGCGCCCTCGTCGCCGATGCCCGTGAGAATCATGGTGCGGAGAGGTTAACCACGGATGGACAGGGATGGACACGGATTTTTCGCACCCGGAACAAGGCCGAAAACGCTGCGACCTACGGCAACATTCGGTCTGCGTCGGGGGCGCCGAGCCGGCAGGCGGGCGGAAACCACCGGTGCCGTCGGGCTGCGATGAAGTCGTAGCCGGCATCGCAGATTCGCAGCGGGACGAACCGGAGCATCCACGCCGCGATCCGCCAGAGTCCGCCGATGGAATCCAACGCAGCGGCGACGGCGGCCGACCGCACATGGACGCGCTCGTGGGCGGTGCCTTCGCGCTCGACGGCGACCACGCTGCTGAGCGGTTGTGCTTCGAGCGAGTGCCGCCGCAGGACGGGCGCGGCTGTGGTGCCTTGGAGCGGTGCGAAGCGAAGGGTTTGGGCGGTGTCCTCGGCGAGGAGGAAGCCGACCGAGCGGTCGCACAGGCCGCAATCGCCGTCGAAGAGCACGAGCGCGCGCGACCCGCGGCGCGCGGACAGCCACTCCGGGTCGAACGTGAACAGGTGGATCATCACCATGCCAAGCGTGAGATCGGCGAAATCCACGACGAGCAGGATGCCGAGGTGCATCGCGAGCATGGCAAGCCACGCGGCGCAACGGCCGCGGCGTGTGAAGCTCAACGGCAGCGCGAGAAGTTCACCGGCAAGCGCGGCCCACGTGAGCCCGCGCAGCGCACCATCGGGCAGCGAGAGCATCAGGTCGCGGAAGGCGCCGGGGCGGGCGAGCGGGTTCGTGAGCAGATGGTGCAGCGCGGAGCCGTCGAGCCAGCTCGGGCTGAGGAGTTTCCACGCGCCGCTGTAAGTGTAGCCGGCGACGAGCAGCATCCACGCGCCCCAAAAAATCGCGGCGGGCATGCGCCACGCGGCGTCGCGCCGGCCGCGCCACGCGAGCGGTTCGCCCGCGGGCACGAGCGCGCAGAGCAGCAGCAGCAGGCCGACGTAGGGGATGCCGGGATTGCTGATGAGGTTGTTGCGGTTGAAGAGGCAGGCCCAGCCATACCACAGCAGCAGCGCGCAGGTGCGACGCGCGACGCCCAGCGTGAAGAGCACTGAGAGCCCGGTGAGCGCGGCGACAAACGACGTGGCGAACGCGGCGCTTTGGAAGTGCTCGAGCGGGTCCGGCAGGTAGCCGTGCGTGAAGTTGAGGCGCGCGTCGGGAAGCAAGCCTTCACGGCTGAAGAGTTCGCCCGCCCACGGAAGCACGTGCGCGAAGTGGACCACCAGGTAGCCGCCAAAGACGACGCGGAACAGCGCGAACTGCCATGCCGACATCGGCTTCGTCGCGTTCATGGCGGAGATTCCGGTTGCAGCAGCCACACGTCGTCGCGCCCGCGGGTCTTGGTCTGGATGACGACGCGGATGTTTGTCGCATCGCCGGGCAGGCCCAACTCGCGGCGCAGGGGCCCGCCGGGGGCGAACCCGTGCCGGAACACCGCCTCCCACACCGGGCGCGGGAGTTTCGGGCCGCCGGCAAGCGCGGCGCCGTAAACGTTGCGCCGGTTGTAAGGCCCCGCGAGGCGCGAGTAAATCTCGGGCGTCAGCGCGAGTTCACGGTCCGCCCCGCCGGATTGGTAACAGATGGTGAAGGCGTTCGCGAAACCTTCCATGCCTTCGAACTCACAGAAGACCTTCGGGAACGGCGCGGCCGCGGAGAGCGCGCCGAGGCCCTTGAGTGTGCGCGAACCCGCGAGGTCGCCGATCATCGCGATGCTCGCGAAGGCGCAGAGGCAGACGGCGGCGAGGTTGCTCCAGCGAATGGAGTGGGTGAATGGGCTGTGCGTGTTCATGCGGCGCGGGTGGTTGCGGCCTCCTGCTTCGCCATCTGGCACGCCCACCGTTTGCGGCAGCCGAAGCACGTCGGCGCGAAGCCCGGCCACGCCTCGGCCTTGTGGACGTCACGGCCCGCGAGCATCTCGTCGAACCGCGCCTCGCGCCGCGGGTTGAAGCCGCACCGGCGGACGTCGCGTCCGGCGTTTTCGAGCGTTCCAAAGAGCCAGTCAATCACCGGCAGGTCGGCGTAGTTGAGCGTGTGGCGCTGGTATTCGTGGTGGATGCGGTGCGACTCGGGCCGCTGGATGATCCAGCCGATCCACCGCGGCGTGCGGACATTCCAATGGTAGAAGTATTCCGCGACGGCGATGACGACCGTGTAGATCGCCGCGGCGCGGACGCTGCATCCGAGCAGCAGGTAAACGATCGCGCTGCTCAGGATCGAGTTGATCGCAATCTCGACCGGGTGCTTGTAAAAACTGGTCAGCACCTCGATGCGCCGCGGCGAGTGATGAAGCTGGTGGCAAAGCCGCCAGAACAACACCGACTCGTGCCGCACGCGGTGCCAGAAGTAGTAAACGAACGAGGAGACCAGATAGGCGATGGCTGCGGACGAGACATCGCCCACCCCATCGCGGAGACGCAGGAGCGAGGCGCCCTGCATCCAGCGGTCCCACGAAATCCCGGCGAGCAGCACGATGCCGAGCTGGCAGAGGTTCACCACCACGACGCGCATCCACCAGCCGCGCACTTGCGGGAGCTTCGAGGCAGGCCAGAGGCGTTCGAGGAGGAGGAAGCCCAGCCCCACCGCGATGATGATCGTTGTCGTGCCCATGCGTTGTTTCGTTGGGCGCGACGTTAGCGTTGCGGCGGCGGCGGGCGTTAATCGAAATAACTTGAGGCGGCTGTCAAGGAACTCGAAGAAGCCGGCTTCGCCCTCGCGCCGGCTGACGAAGCGCGGCTGACACGAACTCCAAACTTGTCCCGCGCGCGTCGAGCCCGGATGATTGGGCCCGCGATGATGCCGCAGACAGTCAGGACTCCTCCGCCCAAGAATCCGGCTGAAGGCCGGCAGGTGTGTGACTTGTGCGGCAGCGGCGCGTGGCAGGTGTTCGCCTCGCGCGGCCGCGGCGGGATGAAACTCTCAACGGTCATCTGCCAGGAGTGCGGGCTGGTTTACACGAATCCGCGGCCGACCGAGCGCGAGAATTCCGAGTTCTACCACAAGCGCTACTGGGGCGAGTTCAAGAACAAGACCGTGCCGGACGACCGGTTCTTTCGCCGCCGGCTGCCCAAGATCCGGCCGTTGCTCGCGCAGTTGCAGCCGTTCCTCCGCCCCGGCGTGAAGGTGCTTGAGGTCGGATGCAGCGTCGGCGCGTTGTTGTGGTCGATGCGCGAAAGGGTCGGCTCGACCGGCGCGTTCGTCGGCGTGGAACCGCACGAGGGCCACGCCCAGTTCGCGCGCGACGCGAAGGGGCTCGATGTCCGCACCGGCCTGCTCAACGAGGTTTCCCACAAGCTCAAGCCTGCGAGCTTTGACCTGGTCGTGATGAACCACGTGCTCGAGCACACCATCAGCCCGACGGATGTCCTCCTCACGTGCAAGAAACTCCTCAAGCCGCACGGCCATCTCATCGTCGAGGTGCCGAATGTCGAGGCGCCGGGTTCGCGGCTCTCGCACTTTTTCCACCACGCGCATCATCACGCGTTCAGCCCGCGCACGATCGAGCGACTCGCGCAAAAGACGGGCTTCAAGACACGCCGCGTGGATGCGCTCGACGGCGACCTGCCGCGCACGCGGCTCAACGCGATCTTCGAAAAGCCGGCGGGACCGGACGCGCCGCAACCGACGCGGTTCATCCGGGACGACCCCGTCGAGCGGGCCGCCGCGTTGCGCCGCTATGAGCGCTGGTATTGGCTCACCGCCGCGAGTCTTCGCAAAAAGGTCACGCACTGGCGCAGACAGCGCGAGTAGGAGGCAAGGGAGGAACCTGACCGCCCCCGGCAGCGGTGGCCCCGGCGCGGAGCGGCGCGACCCTTGGGGCCCGTTTCCGTGATTGCCAATGCGGGAGCGCTTTTGTTCTCTTGTCGTCCGCGATGGCCACCGTTGCCGACATGCTCCGCCAGGGACGCGAAGCCCGGAAGCTCGACGTTCACCAGGTCGCCGACCTGACCAAGATCAAGACCGAGCACATCCGCGCAATGGAGGAGGGCCGGTGGGGCGCGTTCAGCGCGCCCGTATACATCCGCGGATTCGTGCGCACCTACGCGCAGACGCTCAAGCTCCCCATCGGCCAGGTGCTCGTGCAACTCGACGAGGAGCTGTCGCGCACGCCCGAATTCAGCACGCCGCCGAGTCTCATCCCGCGCAAGAAGACCGTCCTCGACCACGCGATGCTCCTGATCTCCACGCTCAACTGGGGTCTCGTGCTGCCGCTGCTGCTCGGCTTGGCCGTCATCGCCACGGCCGTCTGGGGCTACGCGCTCTGGCGCCGGCACAAGACCACCGACCCGCTCAGCACGCTCGGCCCGGGGCTTTACCAACCCAAGTCCGGCGGTGGGGAATACCTTCCGCTGCCGACGAACTATCCGCCGGCGAAACCGTAGGATGGGAGAGTGCCGCGTGTTGCTGCCGAAGCCGGCCAGCCCACAGCTTCAAACGTGCTTCGTCAACGACACGCCGAGCCTGAGCAGTCGTTGCGCGTCGGCGTCGGACTTTGCCTCGGCGTAGATGCGCAGAATGGGCTCGGTGCCGGAGCCGCGCAGCATCAGCCATGAACCGTCCGCGCCGCAGAACTTCACCCCGTCGTAAGTCTTCACGTCGGAGAGCGGGGACTTGAGCAGCTTCGCGGGCGGGTGGGTCTTGCAGAAGTCCATCAGCGCGGCGCGCTTCTCCAGCGGGAAATGCGCGTCAACGCGGGCGTAGCGGTGCGGACCGAATTCCTTCTCCAGGCCGGCGAGCAGTTTCACCAGCGGCCGGCGCTCGGTCGCGAGAAGTTCGAGCAGCAGGAGGCCCGCGAGGATGCCGTCGCGCTCGGGGATGTGCGCGGGGAAGCCGATGCCGCCGCTCTCCTCGAAGCCGAGCAGCACGCCCCCCTTGAGCATCTCGGCGGCGATGTATTTGAAGCCCACGCCCGTCTCGACGAGTCGCAAGCCACGCGCAGCGCACATCCTGTCCACCATTGAAGTCGTGGTAAGCGCCTTCACCACGCGGCCGGTGGCGCGGCGGTTTTGGACGAAGTGTCGCAGCAGCAGACAAATGATCTGGTGCGTTGAAAGCGCGTGCCCTCGGCCGTCCATGCCGCCGACACGGTCGGCATCGCCGTCGGTGACGAGGCAGAGGTCGTGCGGATGCTTCGCGAGGAACGCGGCGCTGCGGACGTAGTTCTTTGCGATGGGCTCGGGGTTGATGCCGCCGAAGAACGGGTCGTGCGCGGCGTTGAGCGTGGTGACGCGGCAGGTCGTGCCCGCGAGCAGTTCGTCGAAACAGCCCGCGCCGACGCCGAAGAGCGCCTCGTGCGCGACGCGCTGCCGCGACTTGGCGATGAGCTTGAAGTCCACGAGCGACTTGAGCGACGTGAAGTATGCCGCGCGGATGTCCTCGACCGAGATGGCGCCGGACTTCTGCGCGTCGGCAAGAGGCACGTCGCGCACGGGCGACTTGCCGAGCAGCGCCTCGACCGCCTGGCAGGTGGAGCCGTCCGCCGAGCCGCCGAACCACGCCTTGAGTTTGTAGCCGTTGAACGCGGGCGGATTGTGGCTCGCGGTGATCATCACGCCGCCAATGCCGCGCTGTTGCTTGACGAGCCACGACACCGCGGGCGTGGGCGTGGGCCCGCTCGTGAGCGTGACGGTGAAGCCGTTGCCCGCGAGCACCTCGGCCGCGCGCTGTGCGAACTCGTTCGAGAGAAAACGCCGGTCGTAGCCGACCACGGCGCGCTTCACGGTGCCGGGGATGGGCTTCGCGTTCCAGTAATCCGCGGTCGCCTGCGCGACGCGTTCAACGTTGGCGAAAGTGAAATCCTCCGCAATGACCGCGCGCCAGCCGTCAGTGCCGAACTTGATGGTTCCCATGGTGAACGTCGCTCAAGCCGTTGGCGCCGCAGAAGCAGCCTGGGCCGCAAGTGTCCTCATCCTTGCCACCGCCGCCTTCATGTCGCGATGGCGGAACAGGCCGGTGCCGCTCACAAACGTGTCCGCGCCGACGCGCGCGCACTCGGCCGCGGTCTGGAAGTTGATGCCGCCATCCACCTCGACGCGATAGGGCAGGTTGTGCTCGCGGCGCCAGCGGTCCGCTTGCTGGATCTTCGGCAGGCACTCGTGGATGAATGGCTGGCCGCCGAAGCCCGGGTTCACCGTCATCACCAGCAGCAGGTCGATGTGCTTGAGGAACGGCTGCGCGTTCTCGATGGCCGTCGGCGGGTTCACCGCGAGCCCGACCTTGCAGCCGAGCGCGCGGACCTTCCACAGCAACGCCTCGACCCGCTCGCCGAGCTCGACGTGGATGCTGATGAGGTCCGCGCCCGACCTGGCGAAAGGCTCGAGGAGAATCTCCGGCTTCGAGCACATGAGATGCACGTCGAAGAAGAGCTTCCTCGCGAGCGGCCGGATGACGCGCACCACCTCGGGCCCGAAGGAAATGTTGGGCACGAAATGGCCGTCCATGATGTCGAGATGCAGCCACTCCGCGCCCGAGCGCGCCGCGCGCTGAGCCTCGCTGCCGAAGCGCGCGTAATGCGCGGCAAGCAGGGATGGGGCGATGATCGGTTCGGCCACGGCACGCGCAGATTAGCGGGGCGAGGATGGCGGTGGGAAGCGGGAAGAGGCGCCCGCGCGCTTGAATTCTCGACACGTGGGCCCGGTCTATGGTGGAGTTGAGCACGGCAAGATGAGCGACCTCAAACGCAACTGCGCCGGATTCGCGCGCCGCGATTTTCTCCAGCTGGGGCTCGGGGCCACGCTCGGCCTCGGATTCAGTGACATCCTCCGCCTCCGCGCCGCCGCGGCCGCGGCCGGGGGAAAGGCGCGGCCCGAGGATGTCCGCGTGATCATGATCTGGCTTGACGGCGGGCCGACGCATTACGAGACGTTTGACCCGAAGCCCGAGGCGCCGTCGGACATTCGCGGCGAGTTCCGGCCGATCACCACGAAGGTGCCCGGCACGCACTTCTGCGAAACCGTCCCGCATCTCGCGGCGGTCGCGGACAAGTTCACCGTGCTGCGCTCCGTCTGCCACAACGACCCGAACCACGGCGGCGGCAACCATTACATGATGACCGGTGCCCCCACGCCGGTGCCCGTGGGTTGCGGCGCGTTCGTCACGTTTCACCCGTCGTTCGGCTCGGTGGTTTCACATCAGCGCGGTGTGAAGGACGGACTGCCCGCCTATGTGACCACGCCGAGCGAGTCGCGTTCATCGGGCCCGAACTTCCTTGGCGCGCAACACGCGCCGTTCCTCATCACGGGCAACCCGAGCCAGGCGGGATTCAAAGTCCGCGATGTCGTCCTGCCGGGCGACCTCAGCGAGGGGCGCGCGAATTCCCGCGAGCAGCTCCGCAAGTCGCTCGACCGGCTGCAGCGCATTCGCGAGAAGGCCGCGGAGGACCCGTTGCTCGGGTTCGACGGCTTCTATCATCAGGGCGTGGATCTCGTGACATCGAAGCCCGCGCAAGCCGCGTTCGACCTGTCGCGCGAGCCGGAAAAGGTGCGCGAGCTTTACGGCATGACGGACTTCGGCCAGCGATTGCTGCTCGCGCGACGGCTCGTCGAAGTGGGCGTGTCGTGGGTCACCGCCTACAACGGCGGCTGGGATCATCACGAGGGCATTTTCAAGACGCTCAAGGACTCCGCGATGCCGAAGCTCGACCAGGGGCTCGCCGGGCTCATCACCGACCTCGACCAGCGCGGCTTGCTCGACTCGACGCTCGTGCTGTGCCTCGGCGAATTCGGCCGCACGCCGAAAGTCAACGAGCGCGGCGGACGCGACCACTGGCCGCACGCGATGTCGATCTTCATGGCGGGCGCGGGCTGTCCGCGCGGCGCGGTCATCGGCGCGACGGATTGGAAGGGCGCGTATGCCAACGAGAACGTGCACTCGCCCGAGGACTTCGCGTGCTCCATCTACACCAAGCTCGGCATCGACCCGCATCAGGTGCTCCACACCAACACCGGGCGGCCGGTGGCCCTCGTCAACGGCGGCGAACCCATCAGGGAACTCTTCGCGTAGCAGCGGGCGGTGAGGACGCTTGCTTGTCCCATGAAACGCCCTTTCCACGCTTGGTCGGGCATTTCCAAGTCAGCCCGCGGCGCAGGTGGGAAAGCCGGAGAGGGCGAAAGTGAGGTGATCGCAGCGCATCCTCCCTCCCTCCCTCCCGCGCGCTCACGGACGCTTCTGCTCGCTTCTCTCGCCTGCCTGCTCCCGGCCGGCGCTTCCGCCGCCATTCCGGCGCTCGAGAATGTCTTCCCGCCCGGCGGCCAAGCCGGCTCCGCGTTCACCGTGACCGCCACGGGCCGCTTCGATCCGTGGCCGGTCAAGATTTGGATCGATTGCCCCGGCGTGGAGTTCATGGCCACGACCAACGCCGGCCAATTCGCCGTGACCATCGCGAAGGACGCGCCCATCGGTCCGCACTTCGTCCGCGCCCACAATGCCGACGGTGTGTCCGAGCCGCGGCCGTTCGTGATCGGCCGATATGCCGAGGTGGCGGACAAGGAACCAAACGACCATTTCAAACAGGCACAACCGCTCGCGGCGCTGCCCGCCGTGGTGAATGGCAAGCTCGAGAAACGCGGCGACGTGGACACGTTCGCCGTGCGCGCCGAGGCCGGACGCTGGCTCGTCGCGCGGCTCGACGGCTACGCGCTCGGTTCGCCGATGGATCCGTTCCTGCACTTGCTCGACGAGCGCGGCGCGAAGCTCGCCTACAGCGCCGACTCGCATAATCTCGACCCGGTCCTCGCGTTCCGTATCGAGCGACCGGGCACGTATCACCTGCAAGTTTCGGCATTCGTGTATCCGCCCGCGGCGGACGTGCAACTCGCCGGGAGCGCCTCGTGCGTGTATCGCCTCACGATCTCGGACGCGCCGATGGCGTTTGGATCGCTCCCCGCCGGGGCGCAGCGCGGCCGCAAATCCACCGTGCAGCTCCTCGGCTGGAATCTTGCCGCCGCCTCGGCCGCGCGGGACGTTGACGCCACCGGCGCGCCGCCGCTGGCCGACGCCACGCGGCTTCAGCCCGACTGTGCGGAGCGTTCACTGCCCGTGCTGCTCGGCGACTTCCCCGAACTCGTCGAGTCCGAACCGAACAACACCGCAACCAACGCGCAGACCGTGGAAGTGCCGTGCTTTGTCAGCGGACGCATCGAACGCCCCGGCGACGAGGACCGTTTTGCCTTCAGCGCCAAGAAAGGCGAGCGATTCAACTTCCGCGTAAACGGCGACGCGCTCGGCTCGCAGCTCGATGCTTGGGTGCGCGTCGAGGATGCCGCCGGCAAGCAGCTCGCCTTCGCCGACGACGCCACCACCAGCGTGCACGACCCGGTGCTCGCATGGACCGCGCCCGCCGACGGCCGGTATGTCGTCGCCATCGGCGATCTCTTCCGAAAGGGTGCGCCGGAATTCCGCTACCGGCTCAGCCTCACGCCGCCGCGCGCGGACTTCCGAGTCACCGCCGACGCCCACAGCTACGGCGTGGGCCGCGGGCTCACGAACACGATCAAGCTCACCGTCACGCAGCTCGAGGGTGGCTTCACAAATCTCGTCGCCAGCGTCGCCGGATTGCCCGCGGGCGTGACCGTCGCGCCCGTGGACGTGCCCGCGAAGGGCGGCGAAGTGAAGCTGGTTCTTGCCGCGGGCGAAATGGCGACGCTCGGCGGCGTGCCCATCCAGGCGCTCGTCACCGTGCGCGACTCGGTTCCCCCCCGGGCACGCGCAGCGACCTTCAACCTCAAGACCGGGCCGATTCCCGGCGACTTGTTGCTGAACCAGATCGATCAGTTCTGGCTCACGGTCACACCAGGCACACCACCGCCCGCTCCGCCCGCGAAGAAGAAGCGGTGAGCGCCCCGGGCCATTTCTTCGTGTCCATCGCGGGCCGTTCGTGGTTTCTTCTCCGCCATGCCTGAAGCGCCTTTGCTCCAGCTCACCGGCGTCTCCAAACACTACGCCTCCACCGACGGCGGCGAACCCGTGCGCGTGTTGAGCGACCTGACGCTCGCGCTCGGACGCGGCGCCTCGCTCGCCATTGTCGGCCCCAGCGGCTGCGGCAAGAGCACGTTGCTCAACATCATCGGCACGCTCGACCTGCCCGATTCCGGCGAACTCACCCTCGACGGCCAGCGTCTCGACACGCTCGACGAACGCCAGCTCGCCGCCGTCCGCAACGGGCAGATTGGCTTCATCTTTCAAGCGCACCACCTCCTGCCGCAATGCACCGTGCTGGAAAACGTGCTCGTGCCCACGCTCGCGCGTGGCGACACCGCGAGCCGCGACGCTGCGTTGGCTCGCGCGAAAAAACTCCTCGACCGCGTCAATCTTGGCTCGCGCCTCTCGCACCGCCCAGGCCAGCTCTCCGGCGGCGAACGCCAGCGCGTGGCCGTCGTGCGCGCGCTCATCAACCAGCCCAAGCTTCTCCTCGCCGACGAACCCACCGGCGCGCTCGACCGCGCCGCCGCCGACTCGCTCGCCGCGCTCCTCCTCGACCTCAACCGCGAGCAAGCCACCGCGCTCATCGTCGTCACCCACGCCCCCGACCTCGCGCGCAAGATGGGCCGCGTGCTGGAACTGCGGGACGGTCAACTCATCGCCGCCTGAGATGAACCACGAAGCCACGAAGAACACGAAGGGCAGGCTCGTCCCGTCCGCCTCCTTTGCGTCCTTTGTGTCTTGGTGGTTCAACGCTGCATGACCCTCCGCACGCTCATCCTCCGCAGCCTGCGCTTTCATGCGCGTTCGCACCTCGGCGTGCTGCTGGGCTCGACCATCGGCAGCGCGGTGCTCATCGGGGCGCTGCTGGTGGGCGACTCCGTGCGCGGCAGCCTGCGCGACATGGCGCTGGCAAGGCTCGGCAAAATCGAGGCCGCGATGGCCACAGGCGACCGGCTCTTCCGCGCTGAACTGGCAACCAATCTCAAGGCCGCGCCCGTCCTCACGCTGCCCGGCACGGCGAACTCCGCCGACGGCACGCGCCGCGCGAACCGCGTCCACGTCCTCGGCGTGGACGAGAGTTTCTGGAAGCAGGCGGCCCAAGCCCCGGCCTTCACCAACGTCCCGCCGGACTCCGTCGTGCTGAATGAAGCGCTCGCCCAGCAGCTCGCCGCCCAGCCCGGCGACGAGGTGCTCCTGCGCGTCAGCAAAGTCTCCGCGCTCTCGCAGGACGTGGCGCTCACCACGCGCGACGGGCGGGCGGTGGCGTTGCGGCTGCGCGTCCACGCGGTCATCGGAGCCGGGGAACTGGGTCGCTTCAGTTTGCAGGCGAACCAAGTCGCGCCGTTCAACGCCTTTGTTCCGTTGGAACTGCTTCAGAGCAAGTGCGGGGCGAATGAGCAAGCCAATCTGGCTGTCGTTCCTCTGAAAGAGGATCTACTCAAGCAGCCGGGCGAGCCGCCCCTATCTCGTTTGGACCGACTCAACGGCGGGGTTTTGGGCGGATGGAAACTTGCCGACGCCCAACTCGACCTCCGTCCCCTCACCAATTCCCCCGCCCTCGAACTTCGCACCGACCGCATCTTTCTCGACCCGCCCGCTGTCCGCGCCGCGCTGGCGGTGGACACCAACGCGCAGCCCGTGCTCACGTATCTCGTCAACTTGCTGCGCGCAGGCGAGCGCACGACGCCCTACTCGATGGTCACCGCCGCCGGCGCCCCGCTCGTGCCCGCCGACTTGCGCGACGACGAAATCGTCTTGAACCAGTGGCTTGCGGACCAGTTGCAGCTCAAGCCGGGCGGCGAGCTGGAGCTGTCCTACTTCCTCCCCGACTCCGGCGCGCGGCTCGCCGAGGCGACGAACCGCTTCCGCGTGCGCGCCGTGGCGCCGATGCAGATGCCGTGGGCCGACCGCACGCTGATGCCGGATTTTCCGGGCATCGCGAGCGCCGAGCGCGCGGGCGACTGGGACGCAGGGTTCCCGCTCACGCACAAACTCCGCAAGCAGGACGACGATTACTGGCAGAAATGGCGCGGCACACCGAAGGCCTTTGTGACGCTGAACGCGGGCCGCAAGATGTGGGCGAACCGCTTTGGCGACACGACGGCGGTGCGTTTCGCACAGGAGTCAGGAGTCAGGAGTCAGGATCCAGAAGCGGGCGCGCCGAACACCAATGCGACTTCGCTCCTCGCACTTCGCACTTCGGACTTGGAGAAAGCGTTGCTCGCTGCGCTCGACCCCGCGACCTTCGGCCTCGTGTTCCAGCCGGTGCGCGGGCAGGCATTGAAGGCGGCGGAACAGTCGCAGGACTTCGGCGGGCTGTTCATCGGGTTCAGCTTCTTCCTGATCGTCGCGGCGCTGGTGCTGATGGCGATGCTGTTTCAGTTCGGCGTCGAGCAGCGCGCGGTCGAAGTCGGCACGCTGCTGGCGCTGGGCTTCACGCCCAAGCAGGTGCGCGGGATGCTGCTGCTGGAAGGCGCTGCGCTCGCGCTCGCGGGCGGCGTGCTCGGCGCGATCGGCGGCGCTTGGTATGCGCGCGCGATGTTGCACGCGCTCACGACGGTGTGGCGCGACGCGGTCGGCACCACGGTGCTGCGGTTCCACGCGACGCCGCAGACGATGGTGACCGGCTTGGGCGCGGCGGTGGTGGTGGCGGTGTTCACGGTGTGGCTCGCGTTGCGCAAACAGGTGCGGCTGCCGGCGCGCGTGCTGCTGAGCGGAGAGAATCCGGAGTCTGGATTCCAGAATCCAGATTCCACGACGCCGGGTCGTGTGGCGTTCGTCGGAGCGGGCTCGCTTGTCTTCGCCCTCGCGCTGGTGGGCTGGGCGGTGGCGGGTGGGCAGACGGCGAATGCGGGGGCGTTCTTCGGCGCGGGGGCGTTGTTGCTCGTCGCGGGACTGGCGTTTTTGTCGGCGCGGTTGTCGCGCATGGAGCGGAGCGGGGCCGCGGCGCGGTTGTCGCTGGCGGGCATGGGCGTTCGCAACGCGACGCGGCGGCGACGGCGCAGTCTCGCCACGGCGGCGATGCTGGCGTGCGGGAGTTTTCTCATCGTGAGCATCGGCGCGTTCCGGCTGGACGAGAACGCGAACGCGACCAAGCGCAGCTCCGGCACCGGCGGCTTCGCGCTGCTGGCCGAGAGCACGCTGCCCATCGTGCAGGACTTGAACACCAAGGCGGGCCGGGAGGCGCTGGGCTTGGAAGACAAGTCGCTCGAGGGCTTGAAAGTGGTGCCCTTCCGCGTGCGCGATGGCGATGACGCGAGCTGCCTGAATTTGAACCGCGCACAGAAGCCGAG